>Ga0335075_10015502_pt1 | contig 11422 bp, 11 predicted proteins | sample Lox_Sample_24_FD_206723 | JGI IMG/M metagenome (GOLD analysis project Ga0335075, IMG submission 206723) | Soil microbial communities from Loxahatchee National Wildlife Refuge, Florida, United States - Lox_Sample_2.4 | ecosystem: Environmental > Terrestrial > Soil > Wetlands | place: USA...
TTCGGGATGAGTTCCGTGCCTTCCGGCTGGAAATGATGCTCGGCCATCCAGAACGTGTCGTAGCCGCGCTCGTCCATGCATTTGGCGTAGGCCACGACCTTGTGCATCGCCTGCGCCAATTCGGCTTTCGAATAGCGGCGGTCGTTGATCGGCGTGCCGGCATAGCCGAGGCTCGCCATGTCGGCGGTGCCGTAATACGAGCTGTCGAACTTCGTGATCATCGCGGCAGTTCCTTGCGTTGCGGCCGGCATCATAGCCCCGACCGACGGCGCTGCCCAGGGCGGCCCGCCGCCGGGCGTGTCATGCGGGCATAGTTGATTGACGGGCTTGACGCGCCCGATCGCGATGCCGGAGAAATTCGCCATGACCACCGACGAGCGCGCCAGCTTCCGTGCCGCGCGCTGCGCCATTGCGATCATGGCGAAGGCGCCGCGCCGAGGCGAGGTCAAGACGCGGCTGGTGCCGCCGCTGTCGCCGGAGGAGGCGACGGCGCTGAGCGGCGCCTTCATTCGCGATGTCGCAGAGAACATCCTCGCCGCCGCCCGAACGGCGCCGATCGACGGCTGGGTCGCCTATTCGCCGGCCGGATCCGAGGCGGAGTTCACGGCGTTGCTGCCCGCGGGAATCGCGCTGTTGCGGCCACGCCGCAGCGGCCTCGGCGCGAGCCTCCGCGACGCGGCCGAGGACCTGCTCGCCGCCGGCTACGGCGCGGTCTGCCTCGTCAACAGCGACAGCCCGACGCTGCCGACCGTGGTCTTCGTCGAGGCGTCGCAGGCGCTGGCGCGCCCTGGCGACCGTCTCGTTCTCGGCCCTGCCGCCGACGGCGGCTATTATCTGATCGGCCTGAAGCGGCCGCATAGGCGGCTGTTCGAGGATATCGATTGGAGCACCGCGCGCGTGCTGCGGCAGACGATGGAACGCGCCGCGGAGATCGGGCTGGCGACCGAAACGCTGCGCGGTTGGTACGATGTCGACGATTGGACATCGCTGCAACACTTGGCCCGCGACCTTGCAGCCGCGGAGGGCGACGCGTACGCGGCCCGCAACACGGCCGCCGTCCTGCGACGGTTTGCCGGCCGGTCGTGAGCGATCGGCGATTTCTGGCGCTCGCCGGCTGCGGATTTGTGTTGCTCGCGCTGACCGGCCTCGGTCTGGTGTTTCAGCGGCAATACAACACCGATGCCACCGTGGCCGTGCTGGTGGCGCAGGGCGCGGCCTATGTGGCGGCGCTCGCGGTGCTGCGGCGCTGCCCGCCGTCGCGGCGCACCGTGGCCTTTGTACTGGGCGTCGCCGCGGCGATGCGGATCCCGGTCATTCTCGCCCCGCCCTATCTCTCGACCGACATTTACCGGTACGTCTGGGACGGTCGGGTCATGGCCGCCGGCATCAATCCCTACCGCTACATCCCGGCCGACCCGCATCTCGCGGCGTTGCGCGACCGCGCGATCTACCCACGCATCAACCGCCGCACCTCCGCGCACACGATCTATCCGCCGGCGGCGGAAGCGATCTTTTTCGCGGTAACCCGGCTCGGCGGCGGCGTCACCGCGATGAAGGCGGCGATGGTCGGGTTCGAGGCGATCGCCGTGGCCCTGCTGCTCAGGCTGCTCGCCTTGGCGGGCCAGAAGCCGACCCGCATCGCGATCTACGCCTGGCATCCGCTGCCGGTGTGGGAATTTGCCGGCAACGGCCATATCGATGCGGCGATCGTTGCGCTGGTCGCGCTCGCGTTGTGGAGCGCGCGTCGGGAGAGAAGCTGGCTCGCGGGCCTGACGCTTGCCGGCGCTGCTCTGGTCAAGTTCTACCCGGCGGCGATCTTCCCGGCGTTGTGGCGGCGGCGCGACTGGCGCATGCCGGCGATTTTCGCGGCCGCGGCGGTCCTCGCCTACCTGCCGTTCATCGCGGTCGGCTGGGGCGTGTTCGGGTTTCTGCCGCACTACATGGGCCAGGAGGGATTTGCCGGCGGGAGTGGGTTCTACCTGTGGGACGTCGCGACGTTCCTGCTGCCGCTGCGCGGGGTTTCCGATGCCGCCTATCTCGTGATCGCCGCGGCGTCGGGCGCCGCGCTTGCCGGCGCCATCGCTTTGCGGCGGCGCCAGGCGGGCGGCGATGCCAGAGGCGCGATGCTGCTCGCCGCCGCGTTCACCGCGCTCGCCTCGCCGCATTACCCATGGTACTTCGCATGGCTGCTGGTGTTCGCCTGCCTCGTGCCGTCGGCGGCAGTGGTGTGGTTGACGCTGGCCAGTCTTCTCCTCTATCTGGTGCCGGTCTGGCCGCAACTGATGCGGAGCTGGCCGTGGCTGGCTGTCCAGTCGATCCTTTACGTGCCATTTTTCCTGCTGGCCGCGGCCGACTTGCAGCGATGGCGATCCCGAGAGCGGGCGGACCATGGCAAACGCGCGTCCTCCGGCTGAAATCGAGACGAAGCGCTGCTTCGCGCGCATCGCGGCGGTGATCCCGACCCTCGACGAGGCGGCGACGATCGCCGGCGTCATCGCCGCGATCCCGCCCGGCACGGTCGATGACATCATCGTCGTCGATGGCGGCAGCGGCGACGCGACCGTGGCGATCGCCCGCGGCGCCGGGGCGCGCGTCATCGACATCGGCCGCGGCTACGGCCGGGCGTGCCGCGCCGGCGCCGACGCCGCGGAGGGGTGCGACATCATCGTCTTTCTCGATGGCGACGGCAGCGACGGTCCCGAACAAATCCCGTTGCTGGTCGCCCCGGTCGTCGCCGGCGCCGCCGATTTCGCGATCGGCTCGCGCACCCGCGGCGCCCGCGAGAAGGGCAGCATGAGCCTGCATCAGCGTCTCGCCGGGCGCGCCCTCGGCGGCCTGCTGGGGCTGCTTTACGGCACCAGCTACAGCGATATGGGGCCGCTGCGGGCGATCCGCCGCGAGGCTCTCCTCGGCCTCGGCATGCGCGAATTGACCTACGGCTGGAACCTCGAGATGCAGATGCGGGCGGCGCGCGCCGGCTTGCGCGTCGTCGAGGTGCCGGTCGCGCATCGCCGCCGCGCCGGCGGCGTCTCGAAGGTTTCCGGCACGTTCCGCGGCTCCGTTAAGGCCGGGTGGCGCATCCTGCTGACGTTTGCGCGCGTCGCGCTCGAAACCCGTCACGCGCCGCCGGCGTCCGCCGCAACGCCGGCCCGGAGGTGAGGCATGGACAACCCCGCCCGCGACGTCTTGGCCTTCCTGACCAAGCCGGCCTGGTACACCGGCGTTTTCTGGCTGCTGCTGATCGGCAGCATCGTCATCGCCGGCTACTGCGTTGCAAGATTCCCCGAGCAGCGCCGGCCGGGGCATGTCGCGAAGTGGGTGTTCCGGTTTCTGATCGGCGCGATGTGGTGGCAGCAGACGCTGTGGAAACTGCCGCCCTATTACACCGACCATCCCGAAAAACCGTTCGGCGCGAGCGGCCTCGCCCAATGGATGAAGACGATGGGCACATCGGCGGCGATCCCGGCGCAAGCCGATTTCGTCAACCACATCGTGCTGCCACATTTCTACTGGTTCGCGCCGGTCGTCTACAGCCTCGAAGTCTTGACCGGCGTCTCGCTGATGCTCGGCGCCTTTGTGCGCTTCTGGGCCTTCATCGGCGCGCTGCAAATACTCAATCTGTGGCTCGGCCTCTACAACGCGTGGGGCGAGTGGCCGTGGACCTATTTCTTTCTGCTGGTGCTTCAGCTGATGTTTGCGCAGGACCAATATGGCCGCAGCCTGGGCATCGACGCCATACTGACCGCGCGACCATCGCATCATCGCCTCCTCGACCTGGTGAGCTGATCACGCGAGCGTTGGTTGCGCCGACGGCGATCCTTGGCCATTGTCGGGCGGGAGAGCGTATCGTGCGCCGGGATGGCGGAGCGGCGCGGGTCAACACGGGGGGTGGTGATGAGGGCTTTCGACAAGCGACTGGCCGGTACGGTGGCCGCGGTGCTGGCGCTGGGCGGCTGCGTCGGGCCGATGCAGCCGCCGCCGCAGATGGTGCCGCCGCCGACCTCGCCTGCCGCCATGTCGGCCGATATGCGCTGCCGGCAATATGCCGACGCACAGACCGAGCCGTTGCGCGCCCAGGCGAACGCCAATACGGCGGGCAGCACGCTGCTCGGCGCCGGTCTCGGCGCGGCGTTGGGTGCGGCGGTCGGCGGCGGTCGCGGCGCCGCGATCGGCGCGGCCTCGGGCGGGGCCGTCGGGCTCGGCGCCGGCGCGGCGGGCGCGCAGGGCGCGGCGATCAACCTGCAACAGCAGTATGACGCCTATTACGCAAACTGCATGGAAGCGCAGCGCGGCGGCCCGCCGCCGGGTTACGGCCCGCCACCGGGTTACGGACAACCGCCGGGTTATGGACAACCACCGGGCTATGGCCCGCCGCCGGAACCGTCGCCAGGCTACGGCCCGCCGCCGGGCGCCTATCCGCCACCGGGCGAACCGCCGCCGCATTCCTGATTGCGGCGCAAAAGCAACGCCGCCGCGCCCGAAGAGACGCGGCGGCGGAGAACGATAGACGAACCGGCGCCGAGCGCCGCCGGTGCCAGCCGGCAGGCTACAGGTTGGCCTGGAAGTCGGTGTAGTTGCGCACCTTCTTATAGACCTGCAGCCGGTTGCGCTGGCTGTCGGCGATGATGACCTGGTCGCTCGCCGGGTCGAAATCGACCGCGGTCGGGAAGCACAGGCGCCATTCCGGCTCGAGGCTCTTCACGCGCCGGCGTGCCTTCATCATGTCGGGGTTGGCGCTGACACTCATGTTGCCCCATTTCGACATGACCTGCGAATCGCCGACCAGCGTCGTGACCGGGCCGCCGTCGCTGTCGAAGATGCAGACGCGATGGTTGCCCCAATCGCAGACATAGAGGTCGCCATCGCTGTCGACCGCGACATCGGTCGGGTGGTTGAACTGGTCGGTGCGCGGATGGCCGGCGCGCTCGCCCTCGGCCGCGACGAACGGGCCGAGCGGCGTCACCGCGTAGGCCCCTGCCGGCTTCGTGCTCTTGCCGAAGCTGCCGAGGCACATCAGCGGCTTGCCTTGCGGCGATAGTTTCTGGATGCGGTGGTTGCCCCAGTCGGCGACGAAGATGTTGCCGTCCTTGTCGAGCGTGACGCCCCAGGGCTGGTCGAATTCGCCCGGCGCCTTGCCCGGGCCGCCGCATTTGCCGACGAACTTGCCGTCGGGGCTGAACACCTGCAGACGGTTGTTGCCGCTGTCGGCGACGATGATGTTGCCGCTCTTCTCGACCGCAAGACCGGCCGGATGCGACAATTCGCCGTCGCCGCTGCCGGGCTTGCCAAACTTGGAGATAAATTTTCCGCTCGTGTCGAACACCGAGATCGTGTTGGTCCATTCGTCAGAGCAGTAGACGCGGTCGCGCTCGCTGTCGACGGCGATGCCGAACGGCCAAGTTGACTTACCGTCTCCTTCGCCATACTGGAAGAATTCGGCCAGCAGATCCTCTTCGCCCGCCGCGGTGCCGATCTTCACGTGGTTGGCGCGCATGCCGAAATTGTTTTCGTTGCCGCGATTGGTGGTGTAGGCATTGCCATTTTTGTCGAGGCACATTGTCTGTACGTAATTGAAACCCGTGCCCGTCGCAGCACCCCGTCCGATCGCGTGGCTCCAGTCATACACCCGTCCGCGGGCGACCGTGGTCAGCGCCATCGTTCCCTCCTGTGCAAAATCGCTTCGTCGGCCTTCCGCGCCCGCGGAAGGCGCTGTGTCCTTATCCGGCGCCCGTCTCCCAGCCCCGCTTCCGGCGCGGGGCAAGGAGAGGGACCAGAAGCAGAAGCCGGCCCGCTGCTAGTTCAGAAAGGCCGGCTGTTCGTACGTGCCGTTGACGATCGGCGCCGGGTTGAGGTGCAGCCACTTGTCGAGGATTGTCGAATAGACGCTGCGGAAATCCATGTTCGGGTTGAGATCGCCCTGCACGAGTTTGCCGGCGTCGAGTGACGGCATCTCGCCGTAGTGGCCGCCCTTGACCTTGTCGCCGAGCACGAAGGCGACGCCGCCGGCGCCGTGGTCGGTGCCCGAACCGTTGTCACGCACGCGCCGCCCGAATTCGGAGAACAGCAGCATGATGACGTTGTCGGACTTGCTGTGCTCGCGCAGATCGGCGAAGAACGCCTCGACGCCCTGGCTGACCGCACTCCACAGCGCGTTGTGCGCCGGGCCTTCGCCGGCATGCGTGTCGAACGTCGAGTGGTCGCAATAGAAGATGCGGCTGCCGATCTCGGCGATGTGGGTCTGCGCGATGCCCTTCAGCTTGCGCGCGATCGGCGTGTTCGGGTACTGCACGGTCGAGGAATATTTCTGCGGCGCGACCTTGATGATGTCCTCGCCCTTCAGCGAGTCGATCGCGGTCTCGCTCAGATAATCCATGACCGGTCCGCTGCCGATCGCCGAACTGTACATCTTGGCAAAGCGGTCGAGCACATGGGCGCGCTCGTTGCCCTGCACCTGCGGCAGGAAGCCGTAGCGCTCAAGCGGCCCGGCGACGCAGGCCACCGGTACGCCGGGCGCGACAAGCGCACGCGGCAGGCTCGGCCCCATGCTGACGACCTGCACGACGTTTTCCTTGTTCGGGTCGAACTCGCGGGCGACGCGGCCAAGCCAGCCCTCGGTGCCGACCTTCTCGGGCTCGCAGGTGTGCCAAATGTCCATCGCCCGGAAATGCGAGCGGGGCGAATCCTTCCAGCCGACGCCGTGGAGGACCGCCATCTGGTTCGCATCCCAGAATTTCTTCATCGGCGCCATGTAATCCGGGATGCCGTAGGTCGCGTCGAGATGGACGATGTTGTTGTCGGGGATCCCGACCGCCGATCGGTTGTCGCGGTACAGCGGGTTGTTGTAGGGGATCATCGAGTTCAGATAGTCGTTGCCGCCGGTCAGTTGCAGCACAACGATGCAGGGGTCGGTATTAGCCATCGCGTATCCTCCTTGTCTGAATACTGTCGGATGAGGCGTGATCAGGCGAATTGGTATTCGCGGGTGGCGACGATCAGCTGCAGCATTTGGCCGACATGCTGATCGGAGGCAGACGAGCCGCCGTTGCTCCACGAGATCTGGCCCCATTCCTTGGCCTGCGAGACGAGCTGCGTCTTCGTATCGGGGCTCACCTCGACGGGACCCAACAGATCGAGGCAACCGTCGACCAGCTGCTCGGGGCTCAGCGTGCCCTTCGCCTTCAGCCGGTCGATGATGCCGCGCACGCCGGGGGCCGAAATGTTGCCGATCTGCTCGGCCATGAAGTTGATGCGCGCCATCAAGGAGCCGCTGTTGATCCATTCCTTGCCGGTGTGCCAGCCCTCGACCGACGGCGGGTTCAACAGATCCTGGCCCATATAGGCGGTGTTCATCGACAATTCGCCGTAACCCGGCCGCGGGATTTCATGGCCGCCGACAAAGCGCAATGTGCTGACGACGACCTCGGCCGGCGACTTGACGTGCTGGAAGCGGGCGTTTTTGAACCAATCCGCCTTGAACATGTGCCGCAGCACCGCTCTTATGTCGAACTTCGAATCGCGGAAGACCTCGACCATTTCGTCGACCGCCTTCTGGTTGGTCGGCGGCTCGATCGGCCAGGCCGGCACCTGCGGCTCATCGGCGACAAAGAAGTTATAAAGGTGCCGGCAGATGAATTTGCCGCACGCCGGCTGCTGCACGATGATGTCGAGGATGTCCTCGCCGTTGAAGTGACCCTTGTGGCCGAGAAACACCTTCTCGCCGTCATCATGGTCTTCCGGCCGATATTCGAATTTCCAGGGGAAACGGCCGTAAGGCAGACGCGGGATCTTGGTCTCGAAGGTCCAGCCGGTAAAGGCGCGCGAGCATTCGCGGACATCGACCTCGGTATAGTTGCCTGCGCCGAGGCTGAACAGCTCCAGGAGCTCGCGGCCCCAGTTCTCGTTGACCGCGGTGCCGTGATTCTGCTGGTTGTCGAGCCAGAACATCATCGTCGGGTTGGTCGACACGATCGACAGCAGCTCGCGGTAGTTGCCCATGCCGTGTTCGCGGAACAGTTCGATCTGTTCCAAGAGCTGGTCGTAATTATCGACCTTGGAATTTCCGGTGGCGAACACGTGGTGCCAGAACAGCGCCATCTTCTCTTCGAGCGGCCGCTTGGTGTTGACGAGGTGATAAAGCCAGTTGACGTTGCCCATCGGCGGCTGGCCGCCGGGCAATAATGCCGCCGGCTGATAGCGCAAGAGCGCGTAATCATCGGCCGCCGGCTGCGTCTCGGGATGCAGCAGCTCCTCGACGGTCTCATCATAGCCCTTCGCGACGCGCGTATCGAGCTCGTCGCGCGTCGCCCCAAAGCCGGCGCGGCGCATCAGGTGAGCCATCAAAGCGATGTCGTCTTGGTATGCCATACTCGGCCTCCTCCCACGGGATCAGAAAAACCTCTCAGCGACCGATACCGCCGGCGGACGCGCGCCGCTACGCCGCGCGCTTATCTGCGGCTTTGGCTTCGGTCGCGCGATGTTCGGAACATCCGGTTCTCGGTGCATTCGGTACGGGCCAAACCAACCCGGCTGCTTGATTAGAAGTCAGGCATCGACCGGTGTCAACTCAGATCAGAAAAATTCCAAACTGGCCAACGGCAACTCACCCGGCGCGTTGGGCCGGCCGGCGCATGGCGCGCTCAGCCGTCGCCCCGCACCCGGACGATGACCTCGACGCGGTGAATCTCGGCGCCCTTCGGCGGCTCGGGCAGGCCGCTGACCACCACCCCCTCGCCGGGGATGTCCCGCAAGACACCGCTCGGCTCCCAAAAGAAATGATGATGATCCTCGATGTTCGTATCGAAATACGAGCGGCCCGGCTGGACCACGACTTCGCGCAACAAGCCGGCGTCGGTGAATTGATGCAGCGTATTGTAGACCGTCGCCAGCGACACCGGGATCGCCGCGGCGATCGCCTCGCCGTGCAATTGCTCGGCCGTGACGTGCCGGTCGCCGCCGCCGAACAGCAGCCGCGCGAGCGCCAGCCGCTGCCGCGTCGGCCTGAGGCCGACGCCGCGCAGGCGCTCCATGGCCGAGGGAACAGTGAGCGACGGTTGCATGCCTAGGATATAGGCGCAGTTCACACGAAATAAAAGCTTCACGAATCAGGGCGGTGCTGTCAATCCCCGGTTTGCAGCCGGTCGACCAGCTCCCTGACGCTCGGCACGTAGCCATTGGCGTAAAACGGGTCGGAGGCAAAACGGTACGCGTTGTGTCCGGCGAACATCAGCTGAAACTCGACATCGTCGGAATGGCGGATCGCCTGCAGTGTCTTCTGGATGCAGAAGCTGCGCGGATCGGCCTTCCGGCCGGTCGTGGCATTCTCGTTCTGCGCCCAATTGGAGAACTGGCAGGCGCTGAGGCAACCCATGCAGTTGATCTGGTCGTTGCGGATGTCGAGCGCCTTGTTCGGCGTGACGAAAATCAGCGTCGAGTCGGGCGTGCGCAGCGCCTCGGTAAATCCGTCGGCAACCCAGCGCTCCGCCGCGTCGCGGTCGTGCGGCGTCAGATAGACGAGGCGCCCGCGCGCCCCGACGCGAAACGGCGCGACGTGCTCGCCGATCGGCTCGACCGTATAGGCCACCTGATGTTCGGCGCGTTCCTCCAATTCGTGCAGGAAGTCGTTGCGCACCGCCGACGAGTAAAACCCGGTCGGACTGAAGTGGTTGAGCAGCACGTCGCCGTCCTGCAGCCGCAGCAGCTTCTGCTTCCAGGCGTCGGAGATCGGGCTCTCGCGGGTCAACAATGGCCGGGTGCCGAATTGGAAGGCGACCGGACCCAATTCCGGATTGTCGATCCAGGCGTCCCATTCGCGCAGGTACCACACGCCGCCGGCCATGAAGATCGGCGTCTGCGCCAACCCGAATTCGGCCATCAGGCGGCGCAGTTCGCGCACCCGCGGGAACGGCGCCTCGGGCCGTTCGGGGTCCTCGCTGTTGGTGATGCCGTTGTGGCCGCCGGCCAGCCACGGGTCCTCGTAGACGACGCCGCCGAGCCAGTCGCGGAACTTGTGGTAGGCGCGCTTCCACAGCGCGCGAAAGGCGCGGGCGGAGGAGACGATCGGATAGTAGTGCACACCGTAGCGCGCCGAGATCTCGGCGATGCGGTAGGGCATGCCGGCGCCGCAGGTGACGCCGTGAATGAGGCCCTTCGCCCCTTCGAGGACGCCGTGCAAGACGCGCTCGGCCGCCGCCATCTCCCACAACACGTTCATGTGGATGCGGCCGTCGCCGCCCGACGTCTCGTGGGCGACGCGGGCCTGCTCGATGCCGCCGGCGATGGCGTAGGCAACCAGCTCCTCGTGGCGCTCACGCCGGGTGCGGCCGCGATAGATCTGCGGGATCGGCGCACCGCCCTCGTCGTAGCTGTCGGCGTTGACGCCGGAGAAGGTGCCGACCCCGCTCGAACTCGCCCAGGCGCCCGAGCTTTCGCCGTTGGAGATCGAGATGCCCTTGCCGCCTTCGACCAGCGGCAGCACCTCGCGACCGGATAGGACGATCGAGTTGAGCGGCTTCACCGCAACACTGCCTCCCGCAGCGGGGCCGGCCTTGCCGCACGATGCCCCGCGTTTTCCCGCAGAATTATATCGGGAGCGTCGCTGAAAACGGAAGTGACGCCCCACGCATACAGCAGGCGGGCGCGTGCCGGATCGTTGACGGTATAGGCGGCGAGCGGATAGCCGGCGGCGCGGATCGCGGCCGCGCGCCCGGCCGTCAGCCGGCGCTGGTCGGCGCCGAGCGTGACGCAGCCGAACCGGCGCGCAACCTCGCGCCAATCGCGCGGCACCTGGCGAAACAGCACGCCGAGCGGCACACGCGGCGCCAGCGCGCGCAGCGCGGCCAGCGCCGGCAGCGCAAAGCTCGACACGAGGAGCGCCGGCAGCCGCGCACCCGGCCGCCGCAGCGCGGCTGCGACCGCCGCGGCGGTGGCATACTCGCGGCCGCGCTCGGCCTTCACTTCGATATCGGCGCCGAGCGAGAGGTCGGCGCACAGCGCCAGCGCCTCAGCGAGCGTCGGCACGCGCTCGCCGGCAAATTCCGGGGCAAACCAGCCGCCGGCGTCGAGCTGCCGGAGCGCGGCCAGCGGCTGCGCCGCGACCGGCCCGGTGCCGTTGGTCGTGCGTTCGAGCGTCGGGTCGTGGCACAGCACCAGGGCGCCGTCGCCGCTCAGCCGCACATCGAACTCGACCCAGGCGCAGCCCAGTTCGTGCGCGCGGCGCAGCGCGGCCAGCGTGTTTTCCGGCGCCCGCCCGGCCGCGCCGCGATGCCCGATGACCGGCGGCAGCGCCACATGGTCTGGCGTCACACCGCGGCTTCGGCCGGAAGCGGCTGCGGGCGGCGCGCCGGCCCCAAATCCTCGCCGGTCTCCTGGTCGACCTGGCGCAGGCTGAGCTTGACCTTGCCGCGGTCGTCGAAGCCCAGGACCT
>Ga0335075_10015503_pt1 | contig 11421 bp, 14 predicted proteins | sample Lox_Sample_24_FD_206723 | JGI IMG/M metagenome (GOLD analysis project Ga0335075, IMG submission 206723) | Soil microbial communities from Loxahatchee National Wildlife Refuge, Florida, United States - Lox_Sample_2.4 | ecosystem: Environmental > Terrestrial > Soil > Wetlands | place: USA...
GTCTATATTGACTGTGATGATGACAGTGGCGTTATCGCACAAGAGCGGAATATCACCTTTTTCTTAGCCCCATACATAGGAGAGGGCTTCGAATCGCCCTGCGTTCTCGGTGTTGACGATCTCCAGTGTACAGCGGATCTAGTCTGAATGGAGGAGGCCTGGAAACAATGTCATGATTGAAGCGGGTGTAAGGTGGAGTGCGCCCCCTCTCGTTGATAGGTGGCAGAGCCTGATACAGATACCTAAACATAATGCTAAGGCTCTTAGGTCATAGTCGGATGTTGCTTTTATCATGTTATTGGCGGTTGAATTGTCATGTGCATAGTTAGCAGATGTTAGACTTTCAAAGGCTCTTCTCGTAATGGTACTGCCGAATGAATTAGACGAGTTACGGATGCAAATGCATTGTGATATATTCTTGCCTAACCTTCTCCTAACCCTCCGAAAATAGCCTTGCATATTAAATCTGTAATTGTAAAGGGCCTTTTGGAAAATACGCTTTGTTATTTGACATTAGAGCATATCAATAATTCCTAATTTATGTAAAGGTATATTGCATGTTGGTGAATATATCATCTAGTGATAGAGCTCGCTAAATCTTCGGGGCTGGCTGCGCATGTCAGAGATTGGAGAACAAGTCGCACCGGCACTAACGAACAATGCAACGAAATATTATCTGTACAACGTCTTTCCCTCTTTCCTTCACTTCTTTTTCTGCATGAGCAACGCATAGGCTTTGATCCATTAATTAAAAGGATTCAAGCTCTATTTTTCACGCATATCTAGCTTGATGTGTGTCATTTTACTTCATGCCAAGTAAGGCCAGGAATATAGTAGCTCAGGCCGATTTTTGTTTGTATGTAGTACGACACAACTTCGGGTTCTTGCATGCTGGAGGAACAGAACTAAAGTCAGAGCTTGCATATTTCAACGTCAGTCATACCTTGAATAGGACATTTTGACCATGGAAAATGACTTTAACACGCATTATCAATAGAGCCTTTGTGATCAAGAGCTTATATGTGATATACTTTAGATAAACTTTTATTTTTGGACTATTTTTACAAGCGCGATAGAACCAAAAACAAACAATCTTAAACCACAAGACCAACCAGAAATCAGCGGAAATGAGTAACGGAGAGGTTATTCAATGACTATCTTGTTTGTGAAAAATCGTACGCACTAGCCTCATAGAGAGTCGGCATTGTCCCCGACGAACGCACTCAGCTTCCTCGCACCTTTTACTTGCCATAGCCTACAATATGTTACTCAGTCATTCAGGTATTTTAAATATAAACTAATTACCTAGGTCGATGGGTTGAGGTTCGGGCTCAGGCTCGCTTCCCGTGTTGCTGCACCCATCTGTGGCGTAGAAATCGTTGCCCGTCAACCAGAGCGACTGCGGGTGCTGCCAGGTATTACCAAGTATGGAAACCTCGTTGAATGTGTCTCGAGCTCCAAAATTTGGCAATGAAGACTATTTCTCTGTCAGACATGTCCGAATAAAGGGGGTTGAAAACCTACCAGTGGTAGTGCTACGTTTCGGCTGGGGAAGACCTGCAGCATTTTCAAAGATCCATGGAATGGCCTATTTTTTCGGATCTTATCATTTGGCTCGGACAGAGTTGCTTGGGCAGAGGTTCGGCTTGGGAAGTGTAGGCTGTACAGACACAGATTGCCACGTCGTTGGTAGAGGATTCTTTGCGATTGTTTGAAGACATGGAAGGTGGCTCTATCGTAAGCTTCTCTTGGATGCGCCGGACTGGCGAAGTCCATTTTGAAGATTGGTGTAAGAAAAAATGTGTCTAGAGCTGAGAATGCATCGGACTGACGAATGAAGAGCTAATTTTCGATATCTAATCTTTGAAGGCATCGTGAATTGTGCTGCCTATATACCTCAGTAGTATGCAGGTATCGACACTTCGCGATTACTTTTTATTGGATAAGTGGAATACTCGTGGTGACGATAAATTGTGGCTTTCCAAGGCTTGAGACATTTCCTTGCGGTTTTGATTTCATATTCTGGACGGGGTTGAGTAAGATGCGGAATTAGATGTAAGAAAAGCTTTGTTGACGAGCTTGTGAGACTCTCATCACCGCTTCACTGGGGTTCGTAATCGTTAGCCCTTACAGACCCCTGTCAGAGAGGTCCACTGCCGACGCTATGCCATTAGATGGGTTGTCTTGAGGTGGCGCGTGCTGAGGGCTACAACATTTTGATGTTCTATTGGCACACAGCCATCTTAATGCATCATGTTTCCTTTTGCCCCGCACCTTCGTAGTGCCCGCACCTCCGTGGCCACGCGACATCGTGGCGCGCATCAAGAGGTGTTTTCCTGCATACGCTGGATTTTTTCGTCCCTGCTATCTAGTAGCACGATCACTGCCTACAAAAACAAACTTATAAGCCCATTCCAACTGCTCGTCGTGTCTTCTCTATTACTACACTCAGACTCAGCCTCCGTAACGGGTTGCCACCCGCCACCTAGTCCATTCCCCTTCACTGCTGCTAGGCGGTGAGGCGAATAGACTGGAGAATGATATCTTTTGAAGGTCACGTTGAAGGTTCAAGCGTTGGCGAAGATAGCCAGACTGAGATCTTCAACAAGCGGAAGGCTTTGTTGCCAAAGGATCAAATGAGCCAGCAAGATTCGAAGGACTACAGCCATAAATTATCGGAAACCTCGGGCGATTTCCCACAAAAGAAGCAAAAGGTAGCATCTTCACAGTATCCATGCAATCTTGATGGAATTTACGAGGAGAAATATGATCTGTAAGTGGGCTAATACTCCTATACATATGAAAAGACCGTCGGCGCTCACAACTCCACAAGGATTGCCAACAAGAACTATGGAGAATTCATGCAACGCTCAGCCTCTGGCGGAAGTGCGGGTGGAAGCCCTCATGGGTCAGAGTCCAGCGCAGTTGACAGCGACTATAGTGAACCTTCATTAACGAGTGATTCCCGTTCCCCTCGGAGCAATGCATCGAGTAAGTAGTTTTGATATCCCTTGGTTGCCTAGAAATTCCTCTATGTCGAGTCATGCACTTACTCCTTATCACCAGGTCGTTCATCGTCTCGCTCGCCTGAGTTCGACAACCTATCCGACGCTCTACTCTGTGATCTCTCCGATGTGAACTACGAAGCAATCATGCCAAATGAGGATACCACACCAGCCAAAACCCTGGCCGAGGATTCATCAATGACCGAGCAGACTAGACCGCGGCCTTTGCCTTATCCAGTCAGACTTGACACCGGAAGTGTGGCACCAACCGTATCTTTTGACAAGAATTCGTGAGCTCATCATTTTTTCATCTAGTGGACATGCTAACAACCGGTAGGCCAGGAGAAAGTGGATATATGGATCAGTTTTCAATCACGAGATCCGTGTCGCCAAGCAACAGATCTCATCCAGCTGGATCTTCCTTTTCGGGGAGCGAAGACCCATCGACAGAAGGCGACAAATCATCACAGTCACAGTCATCTTCAACAGTCTCAGATTCTGTCACTAGCGATGACAGTAGGGATGGCAATGATGGTGGCACACTACAAGGTGTCATTAGAACTGTGCTGAGGACGGATCCAGATGTCGCTGAATTATTGTTCCATGCACTGGATGGCAAATTGGAGTGTGCGCCGCCGAATCATAACCACCACTTTGAAGAGTCCAGTGGATTAGATCTGCTTAGTATCCTGGAGCTTCAAGATTCTAGTATTATTCAGAACAGTGAGGGCTTCACCACACATGGGCCGTCGTCATCTTCGGGCTCATCTTCGACAAATAGCCAAGGCGGTGCAATCCAGGCATCATCTAATGAACCAAGCCTTGGTCCAGGGGGTGCTCCCGTAGGGAGGGGCCTTGTTTCCTCAAATGAAAACTCGGGCCAGGTAGTAAGGTCTCAAAAGAATAACGCGAGATCAAACTCTTCTCAATCTACCAAACCTCATTGCTTCAGATGTATCCACAACGCTTTGGAGCCAGAGATATTTTGTGTCAATCACGTCACGCAAGAAAAGTTTCGTCCTTGTGCGGGACCAGGCTGGAATTCTATTCAACACCTCAAGTAAGCTTCCACCACTTCGCATCTCGTCTTCCATACTGATTTTCCAAGGGAACATATGCAGAGCCATCACACCAAAAAACCCAACCTGTTGCAATGCACTCGTTGTCAAGAAGTATTTAAGAATCAAGATTTGCTCAAGAGTCATGAAATGAACGTGGACTGTCCTATACGTTGTCCTGATTGCCGGGAAGAATTCGAAAAGAAAGCCATGCGACAAGCTCACCAAGAAGAGAGACATCTTGGGGAAACGAGAAAAACAAGATTCATGGAAATCGACGATGCTATAGACAAAAAAATCAAAGAAAGTCTCAAGGCATATGTGGACTCTCTCAAGAAAGGCAAAGGATCTATTGACCCTATTCGTGAGAAATGGATTGAGGCAAATACTAGTCGATATATGATTGGTCGCTCTTCGAAACACAACCCGAAACTCGAGCTAGGTCAGTGGTATATTATTTACAGAACTTTAGCTTCCGAGGCCAAGGTTGTGGAGCATCCATGTAAGATATCCATATGCTCACTCTTGATCCTATACTGAGTTTCTTCCTAGTTTATGATTATGGCATATCACCCTCTGACCTTGCTGGGGAGAAGATTCTTTTGATCAACGAGAAAATGATAAATTCTAGAATCCAAGTCCATGGGCCGCCTCCTACGGAGCTCCAACTACAACGTGATTGGTATCAAGACGTGCTACGTGAATCTCTCAAGGTGGCCGCAAAGACAAAGCTGGTCCTACCAAAGAAATCGGAAAACACTTCTGAGCAGCGTGATATCAGCAACTCTTCCATCACATCCCCTTACCCACAAGGGCCAAGCGCAAGTCCTGTCCAAGGGACAGGATATAATCTGCCACTCATAGCAGCACCTCATGGCATGACACCAGGTTTTCAGATGACAGCAGCTCATGAATCTCAAGTATCAAGCATGAGCAGTCATCATCCTGGACTGACTATATCACCATCAAATTTCCTTCGAAATAATCAGCAACAGACCAGCCTAATTACGGCATTATCAAGTAATTTGGCGAACGAAGCATCTGCCCCTTCCGGTATGATGACTGGAGAAGACCTTAACACATGGGATTTCGAACAGAACATGACAGATGCAACAGACCAGCTTTTTGACCCGCAAGGAAATTTCGGATTTACGGAGGATTATAACGTCCCGTTTGGGGCGTCGGGACCGGACATGCTAGGACATACTCACAATCAATCATACTGGGCTAGGCAGCAAGAGAAAAGGTGACAATGAGGGTGATAGCGACAACCAAGGGAAAGGTGGCAGTGAAGGGAAAGGGTGACAAGAAGTGATAAGGATCACAGCAAAGGGGAAAGTGAAAGCAATCAAGGGGATAAAAGCAGGACCCACGTCTAGCTTTTCTTATCCAAAGTAAATTATCGACTTCTCGTCGTTCAACTACTGTTTATAGTTAATCAAATGGGGCATTATGTTAAACCCAATTATCATAGCGTCAGATGGCTCAGTCGTCGCTAAGCATAAACAGTGACTTCCCGACCTAAGCTCTCATGCCAAATTGTCAGTGTTTGAGTCCATTTCATTTTTTTATAACGTGAGATACTTAAAGATATTATGAATTATGCTGTCATTTATTGGTTAGACTCGTACCGTATTGACTGCGAGCATTCACTACTCGCCTACCTGCATAGCAAACGCTAAGCCGCTGTTCCATGCACCCCAAACCATATATACCTAATTCATGTGCAGTTGGTTTCTTGCTCTTCAAGCAGCTTCTTGCCAATCCGAGTCATCTCACTATTCTGCAGATTTGACACTGTGCAACGGTTGATAACAGATTTCCTTGATATAGCATAGCTTCACGCCAGTCTTCCCCGTAGATGGATTCTGAATTCAAAAAAGCAAATCCCTGTACCCCAAATTTCAAATTCTATGAAGGACCCACCCAATAACGCCTAGAGACAAATGCACTCTACATCGTCACCTCCACAGCCCACTCCTTCTTTTCCTGCGAATACAGCTTCCAAAGCTCCTCCGCGATGTTCGCTGGATTCCTAACTTCCTCCTCAAAACCGACAACGCCGCTGATAAGAAGCAGCGCAACGTGGATCTCCGGGTACATTCTTTGCAAAGTGAGCACCAATGTCCTCTGTGCGGCCTTGGCGACGCCCAGACTGAACAGGATCGGGATTGGGTCGTTGTGCAGGAGCCCGGAGGTCACAAGAAAGCTGGGGCTGTCGGTCTCCTGGGCCAGGAGAGGCATGGCCCAGCGGGCTGCAGTGTATGTGGCTATGGTTGTCGTCTGAGTTGAAAATGTTAGTCGCTTGATCACGTGATAGGAAGGGATGAAGACAAACCTTGAAATCTTCAATGATCTCCTCCTCTGGGAATTTGAAGAGCTCACTCGGTCCGACCCTAGCGGCATTGAAGACGACAGCTGAAATGTGGCCCATGGTTTCTACTTCCTCGAGGACTTTCTCAAATGCAGGGGTGTTTTTGATATCGGTTGCGAAAGTTCTGATTGTGAGGTCCTTGCCGGCCGCCTTTGCCGCTGCTAAGACACTATCGCGGTCGTTGGACAATCGGGTTGCATCTCGAGATATCAAGGCGATGTTTGAGAACTTGCGGGTTGCGAAAAGGGAGGCTGCTGAGACACCGATCATGGGGCCGGAGCCGATGAGAACGAGGGTTTGGGTAGAGGCCATTGCTCTGGTAGAAGGTTTAAGATATGGATTGAAAGAAGCTCTTAAGGCAGATTAAGCTTTAGATTTAGGAATGATCTTGAGACGAGCTGGATATTGTAGGATGCTATTGATGCAAGTGGCCGCTGATGTTGGAATTGTAGCCATTGTTGCGCGCTTTCCGAAGTTCTTTATACTTTGTAAAGTCCAAGGAGATGCTGATGCTGATGGATCAATAATGACGATGGTGATGACGTTGTAGAAGGCTTAGAATGTATCCTCGAAAATTTAAATTGTATGGTGATTGGCAATCAAAGATCGTATGTGAAAGTTTGCCTCGAGAACGACGTCAGTAACAACGGAATATCGGACAGCGAGGCGGCCGTTGTGGGGCCGCCCCCTGTTCGGCCGCCCCCTGCTTAGCCTGCCCGCTCAGGTACCATGGACATCTCATTTATGCATACAAAATGCGACCGTGGGGATTGCTTCGTACCATCTTACGGTAAGATTCCACACATTTAGGAAGGTTTAGACGCATAAAGTCGAAGAGATGGCTTTCTCTTCTTTATTTTCTTTCAAGATTGATACTACTTATCCACACCGCAAAATACCAAGATGATAGACTTCACCCTCTCCTCCGCCCAACAAGCCCTCCGCACCCAAGCCGCACACTTCGCGTCCAACGTCCTCTCCCAAGCTCCCCCAACCTACAATAAATACTCCCGCCAAGATGAACGGTTCCAATCCCTCAAGCCCATGTACGAACAAGCAGTAGGAGGCGGCCTCATCAAAGGAATGATACCCCAAACCCTCGGCGGCATGGGTGGCTCGCTCATAGACGCAACGCTCCTAGTCGAAGAACTATACGCAGCCGACACGAGCGCTGCATTAATAATTTTCGCTACAGGATTGGGCTTGCACCCGTTAAACAATGGCGGGAGTGCAGAGCAGAGAGTGGAGTTTCTGCAGCCATTTTTGAGTAGCGAAGGCGCGCCGCTGGCAAGTCTAGTGCATTCGGAGCCGACAGGGACGGCAAATTGGCTAGAGAAGGGGGCAAAGGGATTACAGACTGTTGCGTGGCAGGAAGAGGATGGAGAGTGGGTGATTGAGGGAGAAAAGGTTTGCAACACCGTTCACTACAACGCTAGACGAGCCCGTTACTAACCATATCGAAAGATGTGGGCGACTAATTGCTCAGGCTGGGATGACCGCGGTGCTGAACTCCAATGTGTCGTATGCCGACAGGTCCCAAAAAGTGGCAGCAGACAACAGGACCCTTCAGCGGATCCAAGAGACGGCATTTTGATCCTCCTCGTAACTCCCGATGTTATCAAGAACAACAAGCTTAGCGCGTATCAAGTCCTGAGCCACCCAGAATTAGCGGGTCACATCGCTTCCACCGGGCCACGCGTGAAATTTGATAATCTCCGTGTACCAGCAAGGAATCTTCTCGCGGCTCCAGGTAAAGGTGCCGTCCTAGTTGAACAGGCATTCACATTCACAGCCGTGCTCGTCGGCGCAATGTCTGTCTCTATAATGCGCGCTGCATACGAAGCCGCTCTGGAATTCTCAAAGCAAGATACTCGCGGCGGAGCAGGGTCAATTGTTGGGAGACAGAGTGTAGCGAACTTGCTGATGAATGTCAAGATGAACTGTGACGCTTCAAGGGCTTTGACGTGGGCTGCAGCGCATGCGGTTGAAAGCGGTCGGGGACCGGAGATGGCGCTTGAGGCTAAGATATTCTGTTCTGATATTGCCGTGAAGAGTGTTGTCGATGCTATGAGTGCTGTTGGAGTGCAAGTCGCCCGTTTTCAAAGACTATAGTTCGATTTTGCTAATGATTTTAGGTCGTCTTATGATAAGGACAGTCCATTTCCGAAATTGATGAATGATGCAATAGCTCTGCCACTGTTTGATGGCGGGAATGTAGGAGTGCGAAGAAGGCACCTTGAGAGGATCATTTCCGCTGAAGACTACGAACCGTGGAAGGGAATGTTGGCATAGTCCATCCCTTCCGATGGATGTCAGCTTGATTACAATGCCGTAAGCGTCTTCCCATAATTAATCGTCCGTAATTGTTTTTCTTGCAACGCATTATCAATATTCTTAATGAATTGGCCTATGCAGGAAATTAATTAGGTCCTTCTTTGTTCGCAGGGTACCTATACTCACGGGCTATGTTCCAGCGCTTCCCAAATGTGGCAAGGGACGTTCTGAGGGACAATATCTCGGTATTCCATTGTTCGGTGCCGAAACGATTACCTGCGAACGAAATATGAAGCATAGCTGCTTGATATATTGAGTAGGTGGACGGTAGAGGAGTGGCAGGAAGATCGATATAAGCTATACGGTCGTTGAAGTCCTTTGATATATCAAGCTAGATTTACTGTTATTAAGTATACTTTGTATCAAAATCTCGAAGTACTCACCAACATATTTATGAGAGAATGAATTGTCATCGATGCAAGCTGCATCTGTGTTGTATTTGCTTGGTCTCGAGGCTCTGTGTCTAGGAGATCATATCGAGTTTTGTGCATAGTAAATAGTGCTCTAAAGAATGAGCGTGAGGTCTTCAAATCCAAGTTCAAGAGCTTCTTACCCGAATATCAGCCCAATAGATTCACAAGATTCTTCCCAGGTGTGGAAAGAATTCCGTAGGGACTGTCCGAGCAATGACTGCAATTTTTCGTCCAGAGATGCAAAGCTTTCTAAATCCGGTTGACGCCCATAGTGAAGCGATCTTGTGTAGTCGAAGGCTTGACCTAGGAGATCTATTGATTGATAGAATGAGATGCAGCGGTCAAATGTATCGGGCGCCGAATCAGAAAGACTTTGTGGTGAGGGTGGTAGCTTAACAGAGCTATTGCCACGTGACATCATGCAAATACTTCCCTTCCGATCCCCGAGTCCGCCCGTTGTAAAGTGAACCTCATTTATTGGAAGTCCAAGATTTACGAACCTGTAGTATTGTTAGACCTGTAATACGGAGACGAGCCAGATAGGCGCGCCAACTTTGATGAAAGGGGAATAAATTACCGATCAAGCATCATTATGCACCACCATAGCTTCTCCTCGTCTGTGTCGTCCGCCATTCCGCTCTGCTGGTATCCTTGTTTCGATAGAAGCCTCATGCCTATTTGAGAACAGAGCGCCGCCGATATGCGAGCCTGGTTAAGCATACCCTGCCCAGTTTCGTACAGCAGAATCATAACACTTGCTTGCACAACATCTAAAGACAACACTCCTGCGCCAGTTAATGCAGATAATAATGACTTGGCGGCAAAGTAGATCGTTGTCTGTGGAAAGTCGCCGCTTGCATTGTTGCGATCTGGCACTTGAACTGCTAAGAATATGCTTAGGAGAAGAAGAGCGACTTCACTTGACGGCTCGCTTTGTAGTCGTTTGTAGAGCGATCTTTCAGAGACAATCGTTGGTAGCCATGTTCCAATAGTTCTAAAATATTCGCTAAATAACGTGGGAATGGTTGTTCCGTTGTCTACTATGATTCGTAAGACCTCTTTCATCGTGGAGGTGTGGATCTCCAGGCTGGCGGGAGATCCCTTCTCCTGGTGTTGTTTCATGAATGTAGCCAGGAAATTTGCAGAAGCTGGCCAATCTGAAATACTATTGCTACACTGAATTGTTGTTTGTATTTGGTAGAGATGAGTAGCTGGTTGCGGAACGGCTACGGATGTAAACATGCCATTTGCTTGTCCCACGTTATCCCTCAGAGTCACGTTTGACTCCGCGGGCGGCGGAGACCCGTAGACGCACTTGAGCAGAAGCTTGCTACACAAATCACATGATGGTTTTGTCTTGCTGCACTTCCGTTTTCTGTCAGGATAGTAAGTTTCACCAGGGTTGAATAGTGTCGCGGAGCGCGGTGTATCTCGTACCTTAGTTTACAGTTCAGGCAGACCTGATTGCTGAGAAGAGGTTCTTCAATCACGACTCTCACCATGGGCTCCATCGTGCTAGCGTCAGTTCGTGAGATGGGAATCGTGGACGGAATTGAGACGAAGATCTGCAAAATACCGAAAATGCTGAAAATGTGATTTGGCTGTAGTATGGAATATTATAAACCGGGGGCGGCTGCTATGACGGCTTTCTTGGCTTGCTGACGGTTGTGACATAAGCAACTTTTCGAACATCGGAGTTAGCGACTAATCTGTCCTGTTCCTGTTACCCGGGTACACATTCTCTGCTTTTTCCATAAAAATCGAGGGCTTTTCCACCTTCTCCGAATCTATACTTGACTCTCCGTAAAACTCCTACTTGTCTACATATTAACAAGCGCTTATCCTCGGCCGGGATGGACGTCGCCGACTTAACTCCGGTGCTAAGTACGGATGCAAGTTTCCCAGAAGCGAATGCAGCGAACATGTGACAGGCCGCGGAGATGCTTCAAACCCGACTCAGACATACACAACACGGGCTCATGAAGCATGTAATAGAGAAGCCGCTATTCATGGTAGCCTCGGATTCTGGAATTTAGAAGCATATGGTAGTTCTACTCGAAAAAGAAAAGTCAGCCACATAATCGTCGAATATCGACAGAATCATTCTGGCCTATCTCCGACGGCATCAGACCACATCGTCAAAACTAGACCCAAAGTAGCATCCCTACTTTCCCAAATAATTCATGAGATGATGGGAAAGGAATGTATCGTGAACATCAATAAGCCTTGCACTGTAC
>Ga0335075_10015504_pt1 | contig 11421 bp, 10 predicted proteins | sample Lox_Sample_24_FD_206723 | JGI IMG/M metagenome (GOLD analysis project Ga0335075, IMG submission 206723) | Soil microbial communities from Loxahatchee National Wildlife Refuge, Florida, United States - Lox_Sample_2.4 | ecosystem: Environmental > Terrestrial > Soil > Wetlands | place: USA...
TCCGCCCGCGACCTCGCCGCGGGTGTTCCCGCGCGCCCAGCCGCCGGGCCTCGGCTCCGGCGTGCAGCAGGCGGGGCGGCAGGGGCGCGCCGCGCGGATCGCCGCCGACCGGGAGCCGGGGCGCGCAGCCCGCCTGCCGGGCTACGGGTTCGTGCTGCTGCCCGGCCGGCCGGTGCCCTCCGGGCGCCGCGCGGACGGCGGCACCGTGAACGACGTGCTGATCGCGGGCCTGGTCCTGGCCATCGCGCGGTGGAACGGGGCGCACGCGCGGCCGACGGGCTTAATCCGGATCACGATGCCGGTCAACGCCCGGCCGGACGGTCAGGCCGGCGCGGCGGGCAACCTGTCCCGGCTGACCGCCGTCTCGGTGCCGGCGCCGTCCGGCGGCAGCGACCTGGGCCGGCTGGTCGCGGACGTGGCCGCGCAGACCCGCCCGGCCAAGCTCGAGGCCGGCCCGCAGGTCGACCCGGCGAGCCGCGCCCTGGCCGCGGCGTGGTGGCCCCCGGCGGTGAAGCGGGCGGTGCTCCGGCTGGCGCTGCGCACGGCCGGCCCGCTGCTCTGCGACACGTCGCTGGTCTCCAACCTCGGCGTGACCGGGCCGCTCCGGTTCGGCACCGTTGACGTGACCGACATGTGGTTCTCGACGTCCGCGCACATGCCGCGCGGTCTTTCGGTGGGCGCCGTCACGGCCGGCGGGCGCCTGCACCTGTGCCTGCGGTACCGGCGCGCGCTGTTCAGCGAGCCGTCGGCAGCCCGGTTCGCCGGCCTATACGCGACCGCCCTCGAGAATCTGTCGAGCCAGGGAGGATCCGGTGACCGGTAGCACGGATGTGGGCCTCGGGCTGGCCCTGCTCTCCACCACTGCCTACAACTACGGCCTGGTCGTGGAGAAGCAGGCGCTCGGGCAGCTTCCCCAGATCGGTGGCCGGCGGGTTGTGTCGTTCGTGGTGAGCCTGGCCACGTCGCCGCGGTGGCTGGCCGGGTTCACGCTCATGCTGTTCGGGCTCGCGTTCCAGGTCCTCGCGCTGCTCTTCGCGCCGGTGACCCTGGTTCAGCCGGTCATCGCCGCCGGCGTGGCGGTCGTGCTCGTGCTGTCCCGGCTGATTCTCCGTGAGCGCCTCGGCCGCCTGCAGTACGTGTGCGTCGCGGTCATGGCGCTGTCGGTGGTGCTGCTGGCGCTGTCGGCCGAAGGCACCCCGGCTCAGGTAGGCCACCAGGTCAGCGGGGTGCGGCTGGCGATCATCGCGATCGCATCTGTGCTGCTCGCGCTCGGCTTCGCGGTCAGCGCGCTGCGGGCGAGCGGGCGCAAGCACGGGCAGCCGGGCAGCGGCGTGTCCTTCGGCATCGCCACCGGGCTGCTGTACGGCGTGGCCGCGCTGGCCATCAAGGGGGTGTCCGGAACGCTGCTGCACCGCCACGGCATCGGCGGCACCCTGGTCGCGGTGGCGTCGTCGCCGTACCCGTACGTGCTGGCCGCGTGCTCGGCGGCGGGCCTGCTGCTGTTCCAGACCGCGCTGCAGCGCTGCCGGATCTCGATCGTCGCGCCCGTGTCCAACGTGCTCGGGAGCGTGTACTTCATCGTCGCCGGCACGTGGCTGTTCCACGAGCGGCTCCCCACGGACCCGGCCCGGCTGGCCCTGCGCATCGGCGGCATCCTCGTCGCCTGCGGCGTCGTGGTCCTGCTGTCCCGGCAGCCCAGTGAAGGGGCAGGGGGAGGTGGGCGGGGCAGCCCGCCCCGAGCTTGGGCCCTGACACGCCCCCACGAACCTGGCGCAAGGAAGGAGAGGCTCATGGCTTTCGACGAGACGCTGCTTGACATCCTGGTCTGCCCCATCGACAAGCGCGGCCTGCTGTACTTCGCCGATGAGGCGCTGCTCTACAACCCGCGGCTGCGGCGCAGCTACCCGATCGAGAACGACATCCCGGTGCTGCTCGCGCAGCGGGCCGCGCCGGTGCCCGACGACGAGCACGCCCGGCTGCTCGAGCGGGCCCGCGGCGGCGCGGCCGTGGGGACGCTGCCGGACTAGCTCAGTACGGGGCCGGGATCACCTGCCCGGTCGGCGACGGCACGACGAGGCCGGCCTGAACGTCGCCGACGCACAGGCCGCGGATCGCCGGGCTCGTGATCGTGACGCTCGTCACGCTGCCCCGGACCGTCAGGTATCCGGAGTGCAGGCCGGGCACGATCGTGAGCTGCTGGGCGCTGCTGCCGTAGCGGACGGTCATCTCCGCGCCGCCCGCCGCCGGGCCGGCCAGATACGCGATGTGCAGCACCTGGCCGCTCGGATACGACGGCGCCGGGAACGTCGCGACCACCCGGCCGTGGGACACGGGATGGCACGCCCGGCCGGTCGCGGGCGGTGCGCTGCTCTGGCCGTAGATCGCGGTCTCGTGCAGCCTGCCGTCGGTGCCGAACATCAGCAGGTGATCGATGGTCCCGTGCGGCGACGACGTCCACCGGATCCGGCCCTTGTCCGCCGCGTTCTCCATCGGGCTGATCACCTTTGACGTGTCGGCGTACGCACCGAACGCGCCGATCATGATGGAGCTCGGCACCTGCGAGTCGTCGATCACCGTGCCCGAGGGCGCGTCCGACACCGCCGCCTGCGCGTTGCCAAGGTAGAGCCGCGTCTGCAGGCCGGAGGTGGTGGTCTGCAGGTCCTCGACGGACCACACCGAGCCGATGACGAACGCGCCGACCAGGCCCGCCGCGGCCATCCGGCTCGCCTGGGTGCCCGCCGGGATCGCCGGGCGCTTCCGGATGTCAGGCTGGTCGGCCGGTGGCAGGAACGCCAGGCCCATGCAGACAATGAGGACGCCGAGCGCGTCAGAGACGTACCGGGTCTGCAGCGCGAGCACCGAGGCGCTCAGCACCTCGACCCGGCCGAGGATGACCGGGGTCACGTCGGCGGCGACGAGCCACCCGGCCAGGATCGCCCAGGCACGCCAGGCGTACCTGCGCAGCGCGATGCTCGCGAGGATGACGGCGGCGGCCACGATCAGCGAAAGCCAGGCCAGCATGCCGGGCGGCGCCGACGCCGCGTACTGTGCGTCGGCCGTGGTGAGCCACTGCCACGGACCGCCGAGCGCGCCCGGCACGAAGTTGTTTTTCAGCAGGCCCCAGGTGAGGCTGAACACCTGGCCCACGCCCGAGACGGTCGGCTGGGCCGTCGACGTGTGCAGCGACTGCGCGAACACCACGGCGTAGACCGCGAGGATCGCCACCTGCAGCAGCCAGGACTTCCAGTACCTCACCAGGCACTGGAACATCGTGGCCGGCCATGCGCCTTCCATCAGGAACGCCGAGGTGACGCCGAACAGCAGCAGCGGCAGGACCAGCGCCTTCTCGAAGAAGATCAGCCCGAAAACCAGCCAGGCCGCGACCGCGATCGCGTGCCGGAACCGGCCGGTCCGCACGTAGTGCACCTGCGCGTCCAGCGCCATGAACAGGGCGATCTGCATCGGCAGCAGTTCGATGGCCGTGGACCACCACCGCAGATCCAGCATGGTCAGCGGGCAGAGCAGGTAGACGAGCAGCAGCACGAGGATCGCCGGCCGGCCGCCGAACAGCGTCCGAAGCAGCCGAAACGCCGCCAGGTCCGCCGCCGCCAGCATGATCACGGTGATCGCGGACGCGAACGCCCAGTTGTACAGCGCGATCCTGGCCACGACCCAGGCGATCGCGTAGACCCCGGGGAACAGGTGGCCGGCCCCGACGTACGTCAGGTAGCTCCAGCTGAAGGAATGGCCGAGCCCCAGCTCGAGGAAGTGGAAGTCGTCCTGCCAGAAGAAGTAGTTGCCGATGAAAATCGACTTCCAGATCAACTGGGCGGCGATCAGGATGAGGCCGAAAATCACGACGCCGCGGCTGCGGGCCCACGTCGCGAGCTCCGGCCAGTCGATGACGTTGGTGATCTCGCCGCGCCGGTAAGGAACCGGGAGGTTCTGCGGCAGGGGTTCCGGCAGGTTCTCGGGGCGGCGCTCGAGTTCTCCGCCGGCCTCGCCCACATCTCCGCCAGTCTGATTCACGGCCGACATGGTAACGGCGGAGCATGATTTTTACTACTAAAGCGGACCACGAAGGATCTGCTGCACACTAGGGATTAACCATCACCTTCGTCAGCAGTCGTTCATATGCCTCAAGGTCGACCTCTCCGGCCGGATCTGACGACGCCGCAAGCGCGATCGCGTGGGCCAGGGTGTCCGGCCATGACCAGGCGAGCGCGATGCCGGGGACAAAGCCGGCGACCATGGCGTCGCGGGACGCCCGCTCCACGTGCGGGCCGGCCAGTTCGGCCCGCCACTCCCCCGCGGCGGTGACCGCGCGGACCCCGGTGCCGGACGGGATCGCCACGGCCCCGGCGCCGCCGGCCAGCAGCGCGAGCGGGTCGCCCGGGCCTCCGGTCACCGCATCGCCTTCCCCGCCGCCCGCCGCCCCATCGCCACCCGGCGCGGGGATCACCAGCGCCGGCCGCCTGTTCACCGCGTGCCACAGCGCGCTGCCGCTCGCGTCGAGCACGACCGGGACGCCGGCCTCGGCCGCGTAGCTGGCCAGCGAGCCGTAGGTCTCGGCGGGCAGGCCGTCAGGGAGGCTGCCGCAGAGCACCGCGGCCGTGGCGTCGGCCATGAGCGCGCGGTAGTCGGCGGCGAGCCTGCCGAGCTCCTCGGTGGTGATGTACGGCGCGGGCTCGGAGAACGTCGTGACGGTCCCGTCCGCCGCGTCGGTGATCTCGAGGATCCGCCGGGACTCGCCGGTGATCCGGGTGAACTGCGCCGGCACCCCGGCCCTGGCCAGCTCGTCCCTGATCAGCTCGCCGGACGAGCCGCCGAGGAGCCCGGCCGCGACCACCTCGTGGCCGAAGGTGTGCAGCACCTTGGCCACCGCCAGGCCGCGGCCGCCCGCCCGGTAGCTGACGCGGCCGACCGGGTTCGCGGCGCCGCGGCTCACCCGCTCGGCCTCGTAGCCAACGTGCAGCGCCGGGTTCAGCGTGACGGTGACGATCACTCGGCGAGCTCCGCGGCGACCGTCGCGCCCAGTTCCCAGCACGCCTCGAGGTCGGCCTGACCGGGCGGCCCGGTGACGCACACCGGCGGCCGCGCGCGGCGCCACGTCAGCCCGGTGGCAATGGCCTCAACAGCGCGGACCGCTCCCCCGGTGTCGCTGGCGCCATGCACGCACAGGGCGTAGGGACGCCGCTGCGTCGCCTCCAGGCACGGATAGTAGATGCCGTCGAAGAAGTGCTCGAGCGCGCCGGACAAGTAGCCGATATGAGCCCGCATCGTGCTCTGGCGGAGGCCTCGTGGCTCTGGCAGGCTACTGACCTGGCTTTCCCTGCTGACCGGGCCCTGGATCATGGCACTGTGTGATCTTGTCACGCAGCCCTGTTCCGTGCATATTCCGTGATCATGAGCTGGAGCTGCCTCCGGACACGGCCCGCGGGCGGAACATCCTCCGGTCCACGATCGAGCGGGCCCGGCCGTCGGAGTTCTGCTGCATGTGCCCGTAGATCCGGCCCCATGTACTCGGCCTGGTCGACCACCGACCCGCCGCCCTTGGATCATGCTCGCATAGTAGTGCCGGAACTGGTGGGGGCCACCCCGAGCGCCTATGGCCGATTCGGTGAAGCCCGGGGTGGTACGGGTGCGCTCCTGTGCTCGCGCGCTGGTGTCAGGAACGGAGGGTGCGCAGGCCGGTGCGGATTTCGCTGACCAGGATCTCGGGCTGTTCCAGGGCGGCGAAGTGCCCGCCCTTGGCGGCCTCGCCGTAGTGGATCAGGTTGCCGTAGGTGTCTTCGATCCAGCTTCGTGGCAGGCGTGGGATGTCCTTCGGGAAGACGGTCACCGCGACCGGGAGCGTCAGCTTCGGGCCGGCGAAAGTGGCTGATTTGTTCTCCCAGTAGATGCGGCCGGACGACGCTGCGCTGGTGGTGAACCAGTACAGGGATATCGCGTCGAGCATGTCGTCCCTGCTGAGGGCGTCCTCGGCGAGCCCGTGGTTGTCGGTCTTGGACTGGAACTTCTCATAGATCCAGGCTGCCTGACCAGCGGGAGAGTCCGCCAGGGCGAATCCGGCCGTCTCCGGCTTCGTGCCCTGAAGGTGGTTCGCCCCGCCGAGATCCCCGGTGTACAGGGCGAGGGTCTCCACGGCGTGGCGCTGTTCGGGCGACAAGGTGCCGGGTATCTGTGCGGGAAAGGCGTACTGGGTGTTCAGATGAATCCCGGCAAGCCCCTCGGGTTGCATGGCCCCGAGGGCGGTGGTGACGACGGCACCCCAATCGCCGCCTTGCGCGGCCCATCTCGTGTAGCCGAGACGCTATGAGCTTGATGATGACCCTCCCGTCATCCCAGTCCCGTTTGCGAGCCTGGCTCCGGGCGGGGTGAGCGGCAATCACCCGGTCGAGGTGATTCCGTCAGTCCCGGCAGGTCACGATAGGCCACGTGGCACCGGTGACCTCGGAGATGGCCCGCGCGAGCTCGGGCAGGCCGATGGCCGGGCCGCCGAGCTCGTAGGTCGGGTGCCGTCCCACGTCGTGAAGCAGTGCCGTGACAGCGGCGGCGGCGTAGTCCTGGCGCGAGGCCGCCGAGATCCGGCCGCGTGGTTGTGCCGACCGCGTGCCGGTTGCCACGTGGCCGGCTGAAGCCGGCCGGCTCGCGGGATCCGGTTGCCGCGGGCCGGCCGGGCATTCTTCGCTGTTAGGCGAGGCCGAGCTGCTGCCGCTGCAGTGCGGCGTCCCAGAAGGCGGAGATGACGGTGAGCTGGTCGCCGTCCCACTTGGTGGTCTGGCCGAACTCGATGTCGAACGTCTTTCCGGTCGCGGCGATCACGGTGCCATCGGGCAGGGTCATCTCCCCGGTGAAGGGTCCCGGTGGCGTTGGTGACCACGGTGATCCAGTCGCCGCTGCCGAACTGGATCGGGTACGGGTCGCTGTGCACGTGCATGTCCGGGAACATGCCCAGCATCTGCTGCATCGCCGCGGCGTGCGCTTCCCGTCCGTAAACCGGTTCTGCAAGTCCGGTGATGTAGGCGACCATGTCGGGGTGGTGGACCTCGTCCACCGCAGCGAAGTCCCGGGCGTTGAATGCGTCGTCGCCCTTCTTCATGAGCGCGAGCAGGTGCGGTCTAAGCTCGCGGTAATGCCGACGTTGCTGATCGTTCATCACACGCCCTCGCCAAATCTTCAGGCGATGTTCGAGGCCGCTGCGGACGGCGCGCGGACCGATGAGATCGAGGGTGTGGATGTCCTGGTCAGGCCCGCGCTGACGGCCAGCGAGATTGATGTCCTCGCGGCCGACGGCTACCTCCTCGGCACGCCCGCCAACCTCGGTTATATTTCGGGCGCGCTGAAGCACTTCTTCGACGGCATCTACTATCCGTGCCTTGAGGCGACCAAGGGGCGCCCATACGGGCTGTATGTGCACGGCGGGAGTGACACGGGCGGGGCCGTCCGCGCGGTGGAGTCAATCACGACCGGCCTCGGCTGGCGGCCGGTCAGACCTGCGGTGACCGTCACCGGGCCGCCGGGCAAGGCCGATCTGGAGGCGTGCTGGGAACTGGGCGCGCTGCTGGCGGCCGAGATCGCTGGTTGACGCGACCACAACGCCGTGGGCACTCCAACCGCATCGAGGGAACCTTCGGCGAGACCCGGTGCCACGCCAATGTCACCGGCCGGCTCCCGGTGGGCCGGAGCCGCTTCACCTTAGTGGCCGAGGTTGACCTGTGCCCTGTGGTGGTCGCCTTTCTCGATCAGGTCGACGAACCCGAGGGCGTAGTCCGCCGCGGAGATCGCGCCGCCGTCCTCGGGCTGAACCGCGACGTCGTGGCCGAGCCGGTAACGGCCGAGTCGTTCGCCGGGCATACGTGCGCCGAACCTGAGCGCCGGGCTCACAAAGACCCAGTCGAGTGTCGCGGGCGTGGCCGGGAGGTCCTCAATGATGAGCGCCGCCCCGGCGGTGATCTCGCCGTGGAGCTCTGCGGGGATGTGGCTGAGGTCGGTGACGAAGCGATCCGCCCCCGGCGCAGGGCGCAGCGACGAGTAGCCGCCGACGACGAAAAGGGGTACGCCTGCGGCATCGGCCAGACGCGCGATGGTGCTGTAGACGTCGCGGAAGGTGCCGGCCAGCGGGCCGCGTGGGGCGAGTGCGCCCACTACAACGTCCGCGCCCTCAATGGGTGCCGAGAGCGTTGTTTCGTCGGTGGCGTCGCCTTGGACATAGGTCACGTTCGGGATTGGCGCGTCGGGGAGCGAGCGGCTCAGCGCGGTGACCTGGTGACCGCGAGCAGCGGCCTCCGCGACGATGGCCGAACCGGCATAGCCGGTGCCGCCGATGACGGTAATGCGAGACACGAGGTTCCCTTTCTGCGGGACGGGTGACGCCGGGCGACGCGCCGTGATTACCGTATGAGTGCAGCTCTCCGATGGGAAGAAGGCACTTTGTGGTAACCACTCAGGCCGAGTCGGTGCTCCGCGGCAGCCCCTACCGCGCGGACTGCCCGACTCGCCGCATCCTGGATCGCATTGGCGACCGCTGGACGGTGCTCATAGTGGGCGCCCTCTGGGACGGCAGCGCCCGCTTCTCAGAGTTGCGCCGGCGCATTGAGGGCGTCTCGCAGAAGATGCTCACCCAGACTCTGCGCGGGCTCGAACGGGACGGGCTCGTGCGCCGCGCCGTCCACCCTGAAGTTCCGGTCCGCGTCGAGTACACGCTCACCGAGGCGGGCCGCACCCTGCGCGAGCCGCTGCGCGCGCTGGAGGAATGGTCGATCGCGTACCTGGGCGACGTGTCAGCGTCGCAGGAAGCCTACGACCGCGCGGATCGACATCCTCCCGACTCCACGGATCGCGACAAGTAACGCTGCGATATCGGCGCTACTTACTGCTGAGAGTCACATCTCCGTCGTCGGGGCGGGGACTGTGCAGTAAATGGGTGCTTCTGGCCCGCCAGCGCCAGGTCAGCAAGGCTCAGGCCGCCGCGGCGCCGGCAAATGCCTCCTCGAGCGCCTCGCGGGCATACACCGTGACCAGATGGCGAAGGTACTCGGGGGAGGCTTCGCCGCCGGGCAGCGGGGCACAGTCGGTCCCGGCCTGCGCGGCGCAGGCAGCCGATCGCGGGGCGAAGTCGGCGGCCGTGGCGCCGAGCAGGGCGGTCGCGTCGGCCGCGAGGGGCTTGATGCCGACCGAGCCGACGATCAGCCGGGCCTCGCCGACGGCGTTCCCGCTGAGGGTGATCTGCGCGGTCACGGTGACCGCTGGCCGCTCGGTCAGCTTCATGCGCCGGTGGGAGAGCCCCGTGCGGTCCGGGCGGGGCGGCAGCTCGACCGCGGTCAGCAGCTCGCCGGGGGCCAGGACGGTCTCATACAGGTCGGCAAGAAATCCTGCCGCGGGGATCCGGCGGATCTGCCCGCCGAGCTGGGACTCCAGCGTGGCGCCAGCCGCCATCAGGAATGAGGCCGGGTCGGAGTGCGGGTCGGCGAAGCACAGGTTCCCCCCGATGGTGCCGACCGCCCGGACGCGCACGTTCGCCACCTGGGAGATCATCATGGCCATCTCCGGATAGGCGGCGCGCACGGCGGCGGACGTCTCAACCTCGTGATGCGTGGTGGCCGCGCCGATGCGCAGCACGCCGCCGGAACAGGCCGTGACGCCGCGCAGGCCATCCACCCGCTTCAGGTCGACCAGGTGCTCGTAGGTGGTCAGTCCAAGCTTCATCGCGAGCAGCAGCTCGGTGCCGCCGCAGTAGGCGGCCGCGTCGTCGCCCAGCTCGGTGAGCAGGCGGGAAGCCTCCTCGACCGTGCCGGGGCGGTGCAGGTGGAACGACGGCAGCTTCATCTCGGTTCCGCTTCAGCTGATCTTCAGCTCTTGGATGCGGCGCCACACCCGCTCCGGGGTGAGCGGCAGCGCGTTCATCGGCACGCCCGCGTCGGCCAGTGCGTTGACGATCGCGGCCGGGACCGCGGCCAGCGCACCCTCGCCGCAGCCCTTGGCGCCGAAGGGCCCCGGTCCGTCGCCGTTCTCGACGATCGTGCACGTCATGCTCGCCGGCATGTCCTCGAACGCAGGAATCCGGTAGTCGAGCAGCGTGTCGTTCAGCACCATGCCGTCCGGCGCGAAGTGCATCTCCTCGAACAGGGCGTTGCCGAGGCCCTGCAGAAGGGCGCCTTCGTCCTGGCGGGCGACCAGTTGCGGGTTGATGGCCTTGCCCACGTCGGCGACGGTCGACGTGCGCAGCACGGTGATCACGCCGGTCTCGAGGTCGACCTCCACCTCGACCGCTGCGACACACACCTCCCAGAACACTGGCCCCTCGGCGTAGGAGCCGCTGCCGCCCTCGGGCTGGACGCGGCCGTGGCCGATGAGCTCACCGCCGTCGAAACCGAACCGCGCACGGACGAGTTCGCCGTGGGTAATCGACCGTCCGCCCTGGTCCTCGATCCGGCCCTCGGCCGTCCGCAGCAGCCCGGGCGGGGTCTCCAGCTTGGCCGTGGCGGTCTCGAGCAGCGCGTCCAGCACGCTCTGCGCCGCCCGCTGCACGGCCAGACCGGCCACCGTCGTTGACCTGCTCGCCCCGGTCGACCGGTCGTAGGGCGTGTACCTGGTGTCGGTGCCGCGCATCACCACCTTGCTGACCGGGCTGTTGAGCACGCCCGCTGCGATCTGCGCCATCACGGTGCGCGCGCCCTGGCCGAGTTCGGTGGTGCCGACCAGCACGGTGACCGAGCCGTCCGGGCCCATGCGGACCGTGGCCATGCTGACGGGCTGAGCGCCGGCCGCGAGCAGGCCAACCGAGACGCCGCGGCCGCGACGGTGGCGCCCCCGCGGGACGGTCTCCGGTGCCCGGGGATAGACATCCGCCGATGTGCCCGACCAGCCCACCGCGGCGGCCGCCTTTTCCACGTCGCCGGTCAGGTCCGCGTCGAGCGGCTTGCCGCCGGGGCGGACCTCCTCCCCCGGCCGCAGCAGGTTCCTGCGCCGGATCTCCAGGCGGTCCATGGACAGCCGGCGGGCCACCTCATCCAGCTGCGACTCCCCGATCCACTGCAGGTGGGTGGCGCCGAACGCACGGTAGGAGCCGGACGGGCTGGTATTGGTGTACACGCAGTGCGCCGCCGACTCCACGGCGCGCCAGCGGTAGGGTCCCGGCGCGGCGTCGCCGGCCGTGGCGGTGACCCGGGGGCCGTTGTCCGCGTATGCCCCGGTGTCCATCCAGGCCTCCGCGCTGCGGCCCAGGAGGGTGCCGTCCGCGGCGGCAGCGGTGCGCATGCGGCACTTCATGTTGTGGCGCCGCGTCGTGATCATGGACTCGTTGACGCCGTTGAGGATCCGCACCGGCCGGCCGGCCTTGCGCGCGATCGCCGCCGTCAACGGCTCCATCTTGGTGTAGGACTTGCTGCCGAAGCCACCGCCGAGGAACGGGACGATGAT
>Ga0335075_10015505_pt1 | contig 11421 bp, 12 predicted proteins | sample Lox_Sample_24_FD_206723 | JGI IMG/M metagenome (GOLD analysis project Ga0335075, IMG submission 206723) | Soil microbial communities from Loxahatchee National Wildlife Refuge, Florida, United States - Lox_Sample_2.4 | ecosystem: Environmental > Terrestrial > Soil > Wetlands | place: USA...
GCTCGGCTACGACGGCGACGAGCTGTCAGCCTTGGTCGAGGAGAGCGTCGTAGGCTGCTCGCAGGCCGCGCGACCGGCCTGAGCCGTCCGCTGTGCATCTCACCGCGTGGCCCTACTTAGTCACCACCCCAGAGATGTACACCGGTTGTCGTTACGGGTAGTTGCCCGGGGCGCGCATCGAATGGGAGGGTTCGATCGAGGTACCGATCGGCATGCGCTCGCCGGCCACGGCGGGTGCGAGCGACATCGATCGGAGGTGTGAATGATCGCCAGCAGGAGGAAATCGCTGTGAGGACGTTGGCCGCGGTGTGCCATGGGATGCATCAGGACTGGCAGGTTCAAGAGATCGAGATCGACGAGCTCGGCCCGAGCGACGTCCAGGTGCAGATGGCCTTCGCCGGCATGTGCCATTCCGACGAGCACCTTCGACTCGGCCACTTCGTCGCCGGTCAGGATGTTCTGGACGCCCTGGGTCTGAGCTCCGTGTTCCCGGTCGTCGGAGGTCATGAGGGGGCCGGCGTCGTCAGACAAGTCGGCGAGCGGGTGACCTCGCTGGTGCCGGGTGACCACGTGGCGGTGTCGTTCGTACCTGCATGCGGCAGCTGCTTCTACTGCGTGTCCGGTCGCAGTCACCTGTGCGACGCCACGGCGGCCACGCTCGGCGGGCCAATGATGACCGACGGCGTCTGGAGACACCACGTCGACGGCGTCAATCTCAACCGCATGTCCCAGTTGGGCACGTTCTGCGAGCACATGGTCTGCAGCGAGCGCTCACTGATCAAGATCCCCGAGGACGTTCCGTTCGAGATCGCGGCGGTCGTCAGCTGCGGGATCTCGACCGGATTCGGCTCGGCCGTTCGTCGCGGCGAAGTCCGTCCCGGCCAGGTCGTGGTTGTCGTCGGCTGCGGTGGGGTCGGCCACGGTGCCCTGGTCGGCGCGGTAAGCGCCGGCGCTCGCGTGATCGTGGCGGTCGATCCCGTGCCCTACAAGCTCGAAGTCGCGCATCGAGTAGGAGCGACCCACGTCGCAGACTCGATGGCGAGCGCGCTGCCTCTGATCGCCACGCTCACCTCCGGCAGGATGGCCGACGTCGCGATTCTGACACCCGGTGTGCTAGAGGGCGAGATGATGTTCGAGGCGTTGCAGCTCGTCTGTAAGGACGGCCGCCTGGTCTGCACCGCGGTCCAGCGCTACGACGAATTCGACGTCAAGCTGAGCTTGTTCGAGCTCGCCATGTACAACAAGGCGATCCTCGGGTCGCTGTTCGGATCGACCCCGCCGCGGGAGCAGATCCCGGCGATTCTCGAGCTCTACCGAGCAGGACGGCTGCCGCTTGACGAGCTGGTCACCAAGCGCTACCGGCTGACCGACGTCAATCAGGGATACGCCGACATGAACGCCGGGAAGGTCATCCGCGGGGTCATCGAATTCGGCTAAAGGGCGAGTGCATCGTCTTGAACCTGGTTCCGGCCGCCTCACCGCCGTAAGGCGGCGGGACGTCGTTGGTCAGCCCGGCCTCGGTACCGTCATGGTGAACGGCTCAAGGGCCTCTCCCGCCTCGTAGACGTCCCCGAAGACGGTCAGACCCGACGACAAGAGCTGAACCTGCTCCGCGGTCCAGCGCTCCTGGCCGTCGAACTCCTCGTGAGCCGCCACCGTGAAGGAGGCAAACTCGATCCTCGCTTGGCTGTCCGGTGTCTCCGGATACTGGACCGTGAGCGAGCCACGATCACCCGTGATGTTCACCCAGGGGTCGGCGATGCGCACCCAGAGCATGCCCGCGTGCGCGACGAAGGTGATGGCACCGGCGAAGGCGAGGAACGTCTCAGATGCCCGGATCCGGGGCGGGACGCTGGGATCGAACGGAAACAGGACCTCGTTCTGGTAGGTGGCAGTGGCGCCGTCGCTCACACCGGCACGGCCTCCAGGTGAGCGCGCGACGTAGGCGAGGAAGCTGCGCTTGATCGTCCACTGCAGACCGACTGGGGCCGGCGAGCCAGTGCTCACCTGAGTGACGTGGGCGGTCACCGGACTCGCGTCGTCAGGACTGCGGGCGGCGGGCCGCCTCGAGCTCCTGGTTGAGTTCGGCCAGCTGGCGCCCGAGCGACGGTGTGATCCCCGGCTGCTGGATGGTGAAGCCCGCATCGACGGGGAGCGCGATGCCAGTGATCAGACGACCGGTCGGCGCGGTGAGAAACAGCACGGCGTCGGAGATCATCTGCGATTGGACCCACGGTTCCTCGAGCGGGCTCAGCACGGCGAGCGCCGGTTCCATGTCCTCATAGGTGGCGTCCGGATTGTCGGGGAAGAACACATCGAGGGTCTGCTGATTGATCGTCAGCGGGGTCGGGACGTTCCCGGGGCAGATGGCGTTGACGCGGATCGCGTACTTGGCCAGATCAAGGGCCAGCGACTTGACCAGCCCGATCAGGCCATGTTTGGCGGAGGTGTACGACGCGTTGCCGTACATCGCGATCAGGGAGGCGACGGAACCGATGATGACGATCGAGCCGCCGTCCTGGCGCAGGTGCGGGACGGTTGCGACGGAGACATACCAGTAGGAGGAGAAGTTGACTCCGATCACCGTGTCCCACACTTCGATCGCGTCCTCGTCCTCGACCGAGTGTCCGCGGTTGATGCCGTGATTAATGACCACGGCATCCAGTCGCCCGAGCTTGGCGACCGCCTCCGCGACGACCTCGCGGATCCTCCCGCTATCCCGCGCGTCCGCGATGTAGCTCACGCACCGCCGGTCGAGGGCCTCGACCGCGGCCACCGTTTCGGCGAGGTCATCCTCGGTGGCCAACGGATAGTTGACCAGCGGCATGTCGGCGCAGATGTCGATCGCGATGATGTCGGCACCCTCCTGCGCCAGGCGGATCGCGTGCGACCGGCCCTGCCCGCGGGCTGCGCCGGTGATCAGCGCGACCTTACCGTCCATTTGTCCCATTGTTCATCTCCTGTACGCAGAGGCATCGATTGACATGTGCAGCGGTTGACATGTGCAGCGGCGATGCTGCGGCGGTCGAATGATTCGTCGTCACGACGCAGGCCCGAGGTCGAGGATCAGCCTCCGCAGGGTGTCGCGGTAGATCGAATCGAGGTCAGCCCACTCCACCTCGCTCTGTACGCGCACCAGGGCCGGGAAGCGCTGCTCGCCGATTCGCCGCAGGGCCTCGCTCGCCTGCCAGGGGTGCCAGTCGTTGGCTCGGGTCAAGACCACTGAGCCGATGGTCATCCGGTGCAGGACGGAGAACAGCTTGGCCGCCCTATGGATCGACATGCCTGCGCCCAACAGCGTCTGCATGCAAGGCTCGTAGAACCGCATCATGATGTTCTCCCCCTGCCAGGGCCGCCCGCGCATGAGCAGCACGAGGTCGGCGTGCTCGGCCCACATCTCGTAGGCGGCTTCGAAGCGGGCCTGGGTGGCGACAGCCCAATCCAGGTCATCGGGGACGAGGGGGAAGTCAGCGGCGACGTGGTCCGCGCATAGTTCGAGCAACCCATCGAAGCTTTCACACCGCCGATGGATCGTGACGTGCGAGGTGCCGATCTTCTCTCCGACACGCCTCAGGGACAGCGCACCCGGTCCTTCACGCTTGAGGATCGCCAGCGCCGCTACGGCGATGGCGGTTGGCGTAATCGCCTCCGCTGGTGGCCGGGCGGCGGGCTTCCTGGGTCGCTTGGTACGGATGGGGACTCCCGACCTGTCTTCTTACGCCGGGTCGCCGCCGAACAGAAACGCAGCTCCGGTCCAGCCCATGCCGACCGCCACGACGGCCAGCCGCGCGTCGGCGACCTGACGGGCTTCGCCCCGGCCGGTCACCTGGAGCATCCCGTCCATGAGATGGTTGACGCCGTGCAGGCGACCGCCGCCGAGGTTTCCCCCTGACGGGTTGACCGGCAGGGCGCCCGTACGAGCGATCCGCCCATCCTGGATGAAATCGAACGCCTCGCCCTCGCCGCAGAGACCGAGTCCCTCCAACCACGCGATGGTCATCATGCTGAAGCCGTCGTAGAGATTGGCGAGGTCGACATCATCGGGACGATGGCCGCTGTCGGCCCACAGACGGCGGCCGATCTCGCGGTCGTCCGCGAGCAATTCGTCCCACGACTCGTCGACCGTGACGGTGCCCCGCGGCTTGGTTCCGCCTGCCACCCCCAGGACATAGGCCGGGGGCTGGGCGAGCGCCTGTGCCCGTTCCGCGGTGGTGATCACGAAAGCAGCCGCCCCCTGGACGGGCAGATCGCAGTCGAAGATCGAGACCGGCCGCGAGACCATCCGTGCGCCGAGATACTCCTCGACCGACAGCGGAACCGGCTTGTACTGGGCCCAATAGCTCCCGGGATAGAGCAGTCCGTTCTCCCGTGACTGCACGACGAGCGTCGCCATCTGCTCGCGGGTGCCGCGCCTGTACTTGGCCTGGTAGCGGCTCCACGGCAGGGCGCCCGCGTCCGCGGGCGGGTAGAGCCCGTAGGGCGCCCGGAACTGCTCGAGGTACTGGACCGAGTCCAGCCCCGGGGTCTCGATCTTGCCGGCCTCGGTCTCGTCGGTGTGCCCGTAGACGCCGGACCCGGGATTGTGCAGCGCGCGAAACAGGAGCGCGTACTGGCAACGTCCCGCCTCGACCGCCTCGATCGCTGCCTTGGCGGAGTTCCCGATGGTGCCCGGCACGTCGGCCCGCCATCTGGGTTCGAGACCGAGTGCCGTCGACAAGAACTCGGTGGTGACGTACTCCGTTCCGTCGGCGGACGCGGACATCGCAAACGGAGGGTCAGGAGTGCAGACGACGCCGTCGATCTCGCCGATATCCAGGCCGGTCTCCTCGACCGCGGCCCGGCTGGCCTCCACCGTGAGCTGACCCAAGGGGACGTCAGGACCTCGGAAGATCCGGGACTGTCCAAAGCCGACGAAGGCGGCGGTATGGCGGTTCGCGGCCACTCAGACGACCCGGAACTGAGGAAGGACCGCGTCGTCGGCGATGGTTTCGAACTCGACCCGGACCGGCGCTCCGACACTGAGTTGCACGTAGGTCGAGCCCGGGAAATTGGTGGCCATGATCAGACCGGCCTGCTCGTCCAGTTCGACCTGGCCGACAAGATACGGCGACTGAGACTGAAAGTACGGATGCCGGGCCCCAGATACCGTTTCGGTGAAACTGAAAACCTTGCCAAGACCACTCATCTCTTCCATCGTGAACTCGTCCCCGGCGCAGTCGCGACAGGTGTCCGTCGGCGGGAACTGCAGCCGCGAGCAGGTACGGCAGCGTTGCAGAAGCAGCTTGCCGGCTTTGACCCCTTCCCAGAACGGTGCCGAGACCGGGGTGGCGACGGGCTTTGGAGGATGCAGGCTCATCGGATCCACAAAGTACCACTGTTCCGCGCTGGCTCCCGCGGAGTCATTTCGCGAGGCGGCCCCCGTCGATCGGCAGGGCCACGCCGGTGATGTAGCGGGCGTCGTCGGACACCAGGAACAGCAGCGCGTTGGAGACGTCGATTGGTTCCACCCACGGGATCGGCAGCGCGTGCATCTCGCTGGCCACGGCCGCGAACTCCTCGATCGTTACGTCTGCCTGGCCGGGGCGAAACAGGCCCATGATCGCCGGATTGATGATCATCTCGGTGTTGACGTTGGTCGGATGAAGGCTGTTAACCCGAATGCGGTCCGGCGCGAGTTCCACCGACAGTGAGTGCATCAGCCCGGTGACGCCGTACTTGGCGGCGTTGTAGTGCGCGTGCCCGGCGCCCCCCTTCAGTCCGTCGACCGAGCTGGTGAGCACGATCGAGCCGCCGCGACCGCCGAATCTGATGTGCCCGAGCGCGACTTGGACACTGTTGAAGGCACCGGTCAGGTTGATGTCGATCATCTCCTGCCACGCCCCCGGTGAGATGTCCTGGACCCAGGTCGGGCTCGCGATGCCAGCGTTCACCGCCACGATGTCAAGCCGGCCGAGCTCGGACACCCCGTTGTCGACCAATCGCTGAAGAGCGTCGAGATCCCGCACGTCGACCTGCTCGGCGATGATCCGTCGACCAGAGGCTTCCACCAATGCCACCGTCTCGGCCAGATCGTCGAGGTTGGGCATTTCATAGCACGCCGTTTCAACGGGAGCGCACACATCGACCGCGATGATGTCGGCGCCTGCCTGCGCCAGGCACAGGGCATGGCTGCGTCCCTGGCCACGGGCCGCGCCCGTGATGAATGCGACCTTGCCTGCTACACGATCTGTCATCCCTACTCCTTTCGCTGATGCGCAGCTATCCGCCGCTCTGTGCGGGCGAGTCCACTGCGCGGGTCCACAGGTCGGGAGGCCTCGCTGCGGGCCGTGTACCAGCCAGGGATGTCGGCCCACCCGAGGTGGCGGACCAGGCTCCGCGAGATGAGATCGTCGAGCGCGTGAAGGGTGCCGTCCTCGAGGGGGCGGTGTGGCCGGGACCCGAGCTCGGTGTATCGCATCACACGATGATCCCGCGCCCGAACGTAGACGCGACCCCCCGAAACGACAGTAGGGCGGTGCACTCGGCCCAGTTAGCTTATGGTCTGGACTAGTTGGCAGGCCACAATGTTGATGCGCGATGCATCGGTGGTCGCGCTGGTTCGAGAGAGGAGAGATTGCTGGCGATGTCCGTGACTGCGTCGACCATGTTCGTGTCACCGCATGACGTCAGCTGGGACTTCGAGGATCAGGTGGTGCTGGTAACGGGCGCAGCCCACGGACAGGGGGCGGCGCACGCCCGGGCGTTCGCCGACGCGGGCGCCCACGTGTCGATCTGCGACATCTCCGCGGAGATGGAGCACGTCAGCTATCGGCTCGGCACGGTGGTCGAGCTTGAGGAGGTCGCGCAGAGCGTCCGTGACGCGGGACGGCGATGTGCTTCGAGCGTGTGCGACGTTCGCGACCCTGCGCAGGTGCGCTCACTGGTCGCTCACACCATGGCCGAGTTTGGCCGCGTCGACGTCGCGATCAGCAACGCTGGGATCGGGACCAACGATCTGTTCACGGAAATGTCGCTCGGTAAATGGGCGCAGACGATCGACACGAATCTCAGCGGCTCGTTCTACGTCTGCAAATACGCGGCCAAGCCGATGATCGACGCCGGATACGGGCGCATCATCGTCACCGGATCGATCGCGTCGCTGGGCGGCCTCGGTCGGTGCTCCGCCTACACCGCCTCTAAACACGGCGTCCTGGGCCTGATCCGCGGGATGGCAGTCGAGCTCGCGCCGCATGGCGTGACGGCGAACCTGATCTGTCCAACGGCCGTCGATACGCCGATGAACCGTCCTCTGCTGTCGGGCGACGCCAGTGACTCGGACTGGAACCAGGCAGCCACGAAGGTCATCGGTTCCTGGAACCTCCTCCTCGACGGGATGATTCACGAGCGGGACGTCACCGAGGCCGCGATGTGGCTGGCCTCTCGCGAGGCGAGCGATGTCTCCGGCATCGAGTTGCGGGTCGATGGAGGATGCACGTGCAAGTAACGCTCAGCGCCACGAGCCGGTGATCCCCGGGCGGAGCGTGACGTGGCGTTTCGACGACCGTGTGGTCGTGGTGACCGACGCAGGCGCGGAGGCCGCCGCAACGCAGGCGGCGGCGTTCGCGGCAGCCGGGGCCCGGGTCTACGCCTGCCACCGCGCGCTGCCCGCCGAGAGCGCGGCTTGCTCCGCCGCCGCGGTCGCGGTTGACTTCACCGTGGAGTCGCAGGTCGCCGACCTTGCCGCGATGATCTCGGGCGACGCCGGGCGCCTTGACGTGTTGGTCATCAACCCCCCGTTGGTGGAGGGCGAATGCCCGCTGGTCGATGTCGATGACGGCAAGTGGCAGCGCCTGATCGCGGATGGGCTGACCGGCGCCTTCTTGGCGGCGAAGCATCTGGCGCCGCTGATGTTTGCGCTGCGCTCCGGCGCCATCGTCTTGACCGCCGGACCCGAGTCCTGCCGAGGTGCGCCGGGGCGAGCGCACGTATCCGCGTCACACCACGCGATCGTGGGTCTGGCGAAGGACCTGGCGATCGACGCAGCCCAACATCAGATCAACGTCAACGTGGCGGCCGAGGCACGCTCGTCCGGCGACGGCCGGTCCGCCACCGACGTGCTGACGCACACGGTGCTCTGGCTAGCCAGCGATGCTGCGCGGTTCGTCACCGGCACCGTCCTGGTCGCGGGAGCACCATAGCGGCGGCCGAGCCTGCGGGATCCTTCAGAGGATGGCCAGCGCGTTGGCGGTCGAGCCGATCCCTCCCTTGATGTTGAGCGGGGCCGAGGTGAAAAAGAACTCGTAGCGGTTCTGCGCGGCGCACGCCGCTGCGAGATCGTCGAGATGCCACAGTTCGCCGATGGGCAGACCGAGCCGGGGCAGGAGGTCGATGTGCAGTACGTAGTTCTGGAACGGGTAAGCCTCGAGCGAATAGTTGTCCGCCGCGATGGCGGCCAGACCCCAGTCCCAGAGATGCGCAGCCATGGCTGGGGATGCCTCGAGGCCCGGAGTGGTGAACTGTGGGCGGGTGACCGCCAGCCGCTCCTCAGCGGTCGCGGCCAGCCAGGCGGTCTCCCAGCCGAAGCGGATGATCAGGATCGTGCCCTCGCCGATCTCAACATCCTGGGCCGTCGCGCACCCGATCAGGTCATCGATCGTCACGAGATCCCGCCGGCGCCAGTCGATCGGCCGCCCCTGTGCCTCTCGGTGGCGTCCGACATCGAGGAGGACACCGCGGCCGACGATCCCACGCTCGGCCCATGCCTCGATCCCGCGCGACTCATCGGTGTTGCCGTTGTAGAAGCATGCGTGGTCGGGATCCACAAAGTGCAGCAGACCGTCCCACTGCGAGCTCGCCTGCGGCCACAGCCGCTCGAGGTAGTCGTCGCGACGCTCGGGGTACCGGATGACGATCTGGGTCGGTGCGGCGCGCCGCGGGTGCGGATGCGGGGACGGATAGTCGAGCGGGGCGTTCAGCCCGAAGGTCTCTCCGGTTCGGATCAGAGCGGCCGCGGCCCGTACGCGCTCGGGGGTGAGCGCGTTGAGACAGCCGAGTTGCTCGTCGGGACCGAAGACTCCGACGGCTCGTCCGCCCGCGAGGGCGCGGTGAGGTGGTCGGTTCCGATGCACTGGTGCTTGTGTCAGGTTGGGTGTCGCGTCGCGCAGATGCCGACTCGTAGGTAGGGGCACAGAGTACGGGTGATGATCCGAAGCGAGGCGCTGTAGGGGCACGACTGTCGACTTCGACAGCTATGGCCGCAGTATTGTCGCGCCCACGGAGGTGTGCGCTTGGTCGCACACCGTTGGCTGCAACGTCGAGGACGGGAGAGCAACCGTGATGCCCCAGCAACAGCCAGCAGCGGACATTGAGGTCACCCTCTCATGATCCGGCTGCACCACATCAATATCTGCGGCGATGACATCGACGCGTCGATCGACTTCTACCAGAACGTCCTGGGCTTCGAAGAGCTGCCAGGCGCTGACAAGCTCAACTCCGCACGTGTGATGGATCAGGGCTCGACCCAGCGGGCCGCGTTTCTCGATATCGGCACGGCGCAACTTCATGCCAACGCCCGGGATCTCGAGGTCGGATTCAAGACCGGTCAGCCGATCAACCCGATTGCCTACGGCCACGTCGCGTTTCGCACCGATGACATGGCGGGCATCCTGAAGCGGCTCGATGAACGCGGCATCAAGTACGCCGATTTCGGCGAATGGGCGATCGAGGGCTGGCATCAAGTGTTCCTCTACGACCCGAACGGCACCGTCATCGAGCTCCACGAGGTCACCAGCGAGAACGCCCCCGAGTAGAGGGCGTCCTGCCGCCGGGATATGCCCACCGAGGTGATCTCGCAGTTGGGCCGCGCGCGGTCCGCGCGGCCTGCGTGATCAGGACTTCTCCAGCTGCTCGATCTCCTGCGGGCTTCGGTGAAGCAGCTCACCGAGCACGTACGCGTTGTCCTCACCGTAGTTCGGGCCCGAACGATTGAGACGACCGCCCACGTACGTCGGCGACTCGGACATGTTGACCGGGTGCTCACGAATCGGCCAGCGCCCGATCTCCTTCTGGTCCAGTTCCACCCTCCATTGGGCGGACTGAAGCTGCGGATCGGTGTCGCAGAGATTCTCTGCGTTCTGGCAGACGCCGGCGGGAACGCCGCGCGCTTGGAGCTCGGCCATCAGGCTGTAGCCCTCCCTGGCGCTCGTCGCGGCGGTGACGATCTCGTCGAGCGCGTCGTGATGGCGGATTCGCAGCTCCAGCGACGTGAATCGATCATCCACCGCCGCGTCCTGCAGGCAGAGCACCTCCACCAACGATCGCCATTGCCCCTCCTCGAAGGCGGAGATCGCGATCCATCGGTCAACTCCATCAGTGCGGTATGCGCCGTGCGGAGCGGCGGGCTTATATGGCGAACGGTTGCCGGATCGCTCCCAGGATCGGCCATTGACGGAGAGATCGAGCGTTGCCGTCCCGGTCAGGTACAGCCCGGTGTCCCCCTGAGAGGCATCGATGTGACAGCCCTCTCCAGTGACGTTGCGCCGGTAGAGCGCGGCCAGCACCGCGACGGCCATGTTGTATGCGCTGAAGCAGTCCAGGTAGGAGAAGCCGATCCCGGCGGGAGGGTAGGGCGAGGGCAGGCCGGACATTTCCGAGATGCCCGCGAACGCCTGTGCGGAGGGGCCGTATGTGCGGGTCGACCCATAGGTCCCGAGTTCGCCTAGACCGCTTTGCTGGACGTAGATGATGCTTGGGTTCAGCTGCCGCAGGCGGTCGTAGCCCAGTCCGAGGCGCTTCATCGTCCCGGGTGAATAGCCCTCGACGATCACGTCTGCGTCACGGATCAGATCCTCCAGCGCCCGCATGCCCTCCGGGGTCTTGATGTTCAGCGACGCGCCGAGCTTGCCGGAGTTGAAGTCCATGAAGATCCCGTTGCGGTTGATGTTCTCGACCGGGGGGCGAGGGATCGGCTCGGTGGCGGCGTCGCGCTGGGCGCGACCCCCCGGCGGCGCGATCCCGATCGGCGCGAGGCGCATGCCGTCGATTCGGCCTTCGTTCTCGACTTTGATGACCTCGGCTCCCAGCGAGGCCAGGTACCGCCCCGCGGCGGCGCTCGCCACCATCCACGCAAGGTCGATGACGCGAACGTCGGAGATCGCGAACGGCTTCCCGCGTTGGCTGATCAGGGCCGGACGCCGCGTGCGTTCGCAGGTGTGACGGCGCACGTGGGGAGCCTGCGGGGTCGCCCACTCCGCCAGGACCTCATCGGTGTGCTCGCCGACCAACGGCGGGCGCGGGCCGCGGCGCCACTGCATTTCCTCGGTGACCCACTTGCCGCCGTTGTACATGAACGTCTCGCCAAGCTCGGGGTGGTGGACTTCGAAATATGATCCGCGGATCTGCCAGTGGTCCTCGGCCGCGTTCTCTTCCGGGCGCCTGATCGGC
>Ga0335075_10015506_pt1 | contig 11421 bp, 10 predicted proteins | sample Lox_Sample_24_FD_206723 | JGI IMG/M metagenome (GOLD analysis project Ga0335075, IMG submission 206723) | Soil microbial communities from Loxahatchee National Wildlife Refuge, Florida, United States - Lox_Sample_2.4 | ecosystem: Environmental > Terrestrial > Soil > Wetlands | place: USA...
GTCTCGCTCGAAGAGGGCCTCCGCGCCACGGTCGCGTGGTACGCGGCGACCCAGCAGCCCGCCTAGCCGTCCAGCCGCGTGTCCGCCACGACCCCTCCCGCGCTGGCCCGTACGCTGGGCACGTGGGAGTTGTGGGCCATCGCCGTGGGATTGGTCATCTCCGGCGAATACTTCGGGTGGAGTTACGGGTGGGCCTCGGCCGGTCCACTCGGCTTCTTCGTGACGTCGGCGCTCGTCGCGCTGATGTACACCGCCTTCATCTTCAGCTTCACCGAACTGACGACGGCGATTCCACACGCCGGCGGTCCATTCGAATACAGCCGCCGCGCCTTCGGTCCGATCGGCGGCTGCATCGCCGGCGTCGCCACGCTCATCGAGTTCCTGTTCGCACCACCGGCCATCGCGCTCGCGATCGGCGCGTACCTGCACGTCCAGTTCCCGGCGCTGGAGCCGCGCTGGGTCGCGCTCGGCGCGTACGTGGTGTTCACGGCGCTCAACATCGCCGGCATGCACGTGGCGGCGCGCGTCGAACTCGTCGTCACGGTGATCGCGATCGTCGAACTCCTCGTGTTCATGGCGGTCGTCGCACCCGGCTTCTCCTTCGCGTCGCTCGCGCGCGGTGGCTGGAGCGGCAGTGACACGTTCGGCATCCATGCGCTCGGCGGTATGTTCGCGGCCGTCCCGTTCGCCATCTGGTTCTTCCTGGCGATCGAGGGCGTGGCGATGGCGGCCGAAGAAGTCCGCGACCCGCGCCGGTCGATTCCGCGCGCTTACATCGGCGGCATGCTGACGCTGGTGGTGCTGGCCGCGGGCGTGATGCTGGGCGCGGGTGGGGTAGGCGACTGGACGACGCTCGCCAACGTCAACGACCCTCTACCGCGTGCGATGGCGCGCGTCGTGGGAACGTCGAGCGGCTGGCTACACATGCTGGTCTGGCTCGGGCTCTTCGGACTGGTGGCGTCTTTTCACGGCATCATCATCGGTACTCGCGGCAGATGTTCGCGCTCGCCCGCGCGGGCTACCTGCTGGCGCGGCTGGCCGTCCTGCATCCACGATTCCAGACGCCGCACCTGGCGATTCTCGCCGGGGGTGTCGTCGGCGTCATCGCCATCTTCAGCGACGGGGTGGTGCAACTGGCCGGGCAGCCATTGACCGCGGCGATCGTGACCATGTCCGTCTTCGGCGCCATCGTGATGTACCTGATGAGCATGGCGGCGCTGTTCCGGCTGCGCGCGTCCGAGCCTGGCCTGACGCGCCCATTCCTGGCGCCTGGCTATCCATGGTCGCCTGCCACTGCTCTCGTCCTCGCGGCCGGCTGCCTCGTGGCGATGATTTACTTCAATCCCGCGATTGCCGTGCTGTTCGCCGTCCTGCTGGCCAGCGGCTGCGCCGGATTCCTAGTCTTCGGGCCCGGCCGGGCGACAGGCAGCACGCCGGTAACCTGATTCGTTCGCTATGGCTTACGCGCACACCGTCGGGCAGGTCCGCTACGTCTTCGACGACCTGCGTTCGCTGCTCGCGAGGGCGACGCCGCTCCGCTCGGGTGATCAACTCGCCGGCGTCGCGGCCGGTTCGGCCGCCGAGCGCGCGGCCGCCCAACTCGCGCTTGCCGACGTGCCGCTGCGCACGTTCCTCGATCACGTCGTCGTGCCGTACGAGGATGACGAGGTCACGCGGCTGATCATCGATACACACGACGCGGCCGCGCATGCCGAGGTCGCCCACCTGACCGTTGGCGGGCTGCGCGACTGGCTGCTGTCCGACCTCGTCGGCGCCGAGGTGCTGACGCGCGTGTCGCCGGGACTGACGCCGGAGATGGTCGCGGCGGTCGCCAAGATCATGCGCGTGCAGGACCTCGTGCTCGCTGCGCGCAAGGCACGTGTCGTCACGCGCTTTCGCAACACGATAGGGCTGGCGGGCCGTCTCTCCACACGGCTGCAGCCCAATCATCCGACCGACGACCTCGCCGGTATCGCGTCGAGCCTGTTCGACGGGCTGTTGTACGGCAGCGGCGATGCCGTGATCGGCGTTAATCCGGCGACCGACAGCGTCGTGCGCGTCGGCCGTCTGCTGCGCATGCTGGACGCGGTGATCAGCCGCTACGAGATTCCGACGCAGAGCTGTGTGCTCGCCCACGTGACGACGACCTTGCGCGCGATCGCCGACGGCGCACCGGTGGACCTGATCTTCCAGTCCATCGGTGGCACCGAGCAGACCAACCGTGGTTTCGGTGTGTCGCTCGCGCTGCTGCGCGAGGCGCGCGACGCGGCGTTGTCGCTCCAGCGTGGGTCCACCTTCGCGACCGGCCGCGGCACGCACTTGATGTATTTCGAGACCGGCCAGGGCAGTGCGCTGTCGGCCGACGCACATGCGGGCTGCGATCAGCAGACGATCGAAGCGCGCGCCTACGCGGTGGCCCGCGCGTTCGATCCACTGCTCGTCAACTCGGTGGTGGGGTTCATCGGGCCCGAGTATCTGTACGACGGCAAGCAAATCACCCGCGCCGGTCTCGAAGACCACTTCTGCGGCAAGATCCTCGGCCTGCCGATGGGAGTCGACGTCTGCTACACGAACCACGCCGAAGCCGATGCCGACGACAGCGACACGCTGTTGACGATGCTGGGGGCGGCGGGCTGCACGTTCGTGATGGGTGTGCCTGGGTCCGACGACGTGATGCTCAACTATCAAAGCACGTCGTTCCACGACGCGTGGTACGTGCGCCGCGTACTGGGGCTGCGGCCGGCACCGGAGTTCGAGCAGTGGCTCGAGCGGATGGCGGTCGTCGACGCCGCGGGCCAGCTGCGCGAGCACCCGGCGGGCGTTCCACCGTCGTTCTCCCGGATTCTCGGAGAGGGCTAGTCGTGGCCGACGTCATCATCGGCAACCCATGGCAGGCGCTCCGTCGCCACACACCGGCCCATCTCGGCCTCGGCCGGGCCGGGGTGAGCGTACCGACGTCGAGCCATCTGGCCTTCAGCGTGGCGCACGCGCTGGCGCGCGACGCCGTGCATGCGCGGCTCGATGTGGCCGCGCTCACGTCCGAGATCGAGGCGCTCGGATTGCGAACCGTTGCCGTACGTAGCCGAGCGACGGACCGGGTGGCCTACCTCCAGCGACCCGACTTGGGGCGTCAGCTGAATGCCGAGGACGAGGCGCGGCTGCGCGGCCTCGATTCGGGCGCTCCGTGTGGTCCGGCGGATGGTGGCGACATCGGACAACAGACAGGCAGTTCTGCGACGCGCCACGACGTGGTGTTCGTGCTGGCCGACGGCCTGTCATCACCAGCAGCGCAGCGGCACGGTCATGTCGTGATCGCCGAAGTCGTGTCGAGGCTGCGCCGCGACGCACGGTCCTGGCGGATCGGGCCGGTCGTGATCGCCGAGCAGGCGCGCGTTGCCCTCGGCGACCCGATCGGCGCGGCGCTGGACGCCGCGATCACCGTCGTGCTGATCGGCGAACGTCCAGGGTGGAGCGCACCGGACAGTCTCGGCATCTACGTGACGTGGGCACCGCGCCCGGGCCGGCTCGACGCGGAGCGCAACTGCCTGTCGAACGTGCGACCGGACGGCCTCCCACCCGTGGTTGCGGCCGAGCGCCTCGGCACACTGCTCGAGGACATCCGGACGCGACGAGCGTCCGGGATTCACGTCAAGGACGAACAGCCGGCGCCGGAGCAACTGCTGACGCCGCCATTCCTCATCGGCGACGTCTAGGCTTCCGCCGCCCGTCGCCGCCGCGGGTAACTCGCGTTACCAGCGACATCTCCAGTTCACGCGCTGGCGGCCTGCGCGCGCGTCGTCAAGGCCGCCGCCGGCATGCGTTCTGCGCGCCGATCTTCAAGTCAGTCAACGTTTACGCGTGTCGACGCGGGCGCGTGCGAGCGGCGGCCCGCGCCTTGCTCATGACTGGCAGCGGCGCGGCCCGGCAGCCATCGGATCGATTGCGGGCCAACCTCCCGGCGCCGCCGGTGCCGCGCCACCTCACTTCACCAAAGGAGTCACTCATGTCCCCATCGATCGTCGCCCTGCTGCTCGCCCTGTCGTTGCCACTCACGTCGGTGCCGCGCGTCGGCGTCGTGCCTGCCGCGGCCTTCGCGCAGGAGGCCAAGGCGCCCGCGCCGACCACGCCCTCCGTCAACGTCAACGCCGCCACGGCGCCGCAGTTCGAGGCGCTGCCCGGCATCGGCCCCAGCATGGCCCAGCGCATCGTCGCCTTCCGCGAGAAGAACGGCCCGTTCAAGAAGCTCGAGGATCTGATGAACGTGCAGGGCATCGGCGAGAAATCGTTCCTCAAGCTGCGGCCGTACCTCACGCTCGGCGGCGGTGATGCCAAGCCGGCCAAGTAGTCCAGCCCCAGCGAGGCGCTCCGGTCGGGGCGCCTCGCTGCTCGAACTGCTGGTCGCGATGAGCCTGTCCCTGCTGGTCGGCCTGGGCGCGTGGCAGGCGCTCGCGGCGCTACGCGACGAGCGATCGTCGCGCGAGGCGGCGCGTGGGGTGGTGGCGGACTTGCGCCTCATCGCGATAGACGCCCGTCGGCTCGGGCGGGCTCACGCCGTCGACATCGAACTGGCGCCGCCCGCTCGCATGCGCGTGCTTGCCGACGGCAACGGGAACGGCGTGACGTCAGCGGACATCGCCGCAGGCATCGACGCCGTGGTCGCGCCGTGGCGATTGCTGTTCCGTGAGGGCGCCGCCCGTCTGGCCGTCGATCGTGACCTGCCGGAGGCCGACGGGTCCGGCGTGATCGCCGCGGGCAGCTCGCCGCTGCGACTCGGGGTCGCGCCCCGCATCGTGTTCACGCCGCGTGGCACGAGCAGTGCCGGGTCGCTGTACGTGGCAGGCCTCGGTGGTCGGGCGTATGCGATTCGACTCCTGGGCACGACGCAACGGGTGCGCTTGCTGTGCCTCGCCGGCACCACATGGGAAGTCTGCTGATGACCACGCACGTCATTGGTGAGAGGCGACGGGAAGCGCGCATGGATGCCTCGTCGAGGCCAGGGGCGATGCCGCATGTCCCCGGCGTGCGCGTGATCGAAGTCATCGACGCCTCGGCGCATGGACTCCGCTGCCGTATCGCACACCCGGTCCGTCCGGGCCGCACGATGCCGCTCCGGCTGGCGGGCCACGGCGACCGCACCGTCCAGCAGGCCCTCGTGCTGCGCTGCGAAGTCTGTCGACTGACCCGCCTGAGCGTGCAGTACGAAGCCGCCTGGGCACTGGAGAAGGCATGGCGATGGTGAGTAGTAAGTACCCACTCGGCATCTTCGCTTCACCCGCAGCAGAGCCGTGGGCGTTGACGATGGGCGGTGGGGTGGCGAATGGGATGAAGACGATGGCGTGCGGCTTGGAAGAGAGGATGGGTAGTCGACCTGCGTCCGGGTCGTCCCGGCGAGGAGCGCCCATGACCGACACCCCAGCCCCTGTCACGCTCGACCCGCTCCGTCTCCTCGAGCCCGCGATCGTGGTGTTGCGGGCCGAAACGGATGCGAGGGAGGGCCTCGAAGCCCTGCTCGCACAGCTGTACGGCATCAAAGGGGCAGCGATCCATCTGCGCGACGAACCGCTCCGCATGGATCGTGGTCGGCTGCTGTTGCCGGGTGGGTCGGAATCGCTGCGGGTGACGGCCGCGGGTCCCGCCGATGTGGTGGCGCGTACACGCCAGGTCGTGGCGCTGCTGCACGCCCTCGTGCCGCTGTTGCGGGATGCCGAGCGCAAGGCCGACACGCGCAGCGTTCTGGAGGCCGTCGACGCCAATCACGGCGGGCTGCTCGGCGTGACGCCGGTCATGCGGCAGTTGCACGAACGCATTGCGCGTGCGGCCCGCAAGTCGTTCACGGTGTTGATTCAGGGGGAGAGTGGTGCCGGCAAGGAACTCGTGGCGCGTCAGGTCCACGCGCTGAGCACGCGATGCAGCGGGCCCTTCGTGCCGATCAACTGCGCCGCGATCGTCGAGTCGTTGCTGGAGGCCGAGTTGTTCGGGATCGAGGAGCGGACGGCCACCGGCGTGCGTGGCCGGCGCGGGCGCTTCGAGCAGGCCGACGGCGGCACGCTCTTCCTCGACGAAGTCTCGGACCTGTCGGCCTCGGCGCAGGCCAAGCTGCTGCGCATCATCCAGGATCCGACCGTCGAGCGCGTGGGCGGGCATGGCAGTCGTCGCGTCGATGTCCGCATCGTGGCCGCGACCAATCGTCCGCTGCAGACGTTGTGCAAGAGCGGCGAGTTCCGGCGCGACCTGTTCTACCGGCTCAACGCCATCGAGATCGACGTGCCCCCGTTGCGGGCCAGGCGCGACGACATCCCGTACCTGTGCGAGGCGATCCTGCAGCGATCGAGCGACGGCCAGTCATACCGAATCGCCCCCACGGCCCTCGAAGCGTTGATGGTGTACGAGTGGCCTGGCAACGTCCGCGAACTGGAGCGCGTCCTCGAGCGTGCGATCACCCTGGCGGGAGGAGAGGCGATCCAGATCGACGACCTGCCGTCGGACGTGACCGGCCGTTACCGCGAGGCGTTCGCCGCGGTCGATGAGCACGACGACACCATGCGGGCATGGGGGAGCCGGCATGCGCGGATGGTGTTGCGCCGTACCAACGGCAACAAGCGCGAGGCCTGCCGCATCCTCGACATCAGCTACCACACGCTCCAGGCGTACCTGGCCTACAAGGGGCCGCGCGGCGACGCCGGACGGACCGAACCGCCCGACGTCGGTCCCTACGACTCGCGTGGCGCCGGCGGGCCGTCCATGGTGCACGATGGCGGACCGGGGGACGCTCGACACCTCGACACGCCTGTTCTAGAGTGACGGAGATCTCATCACGTGCCCGCCGGATTCGGCGGAATGGCAGGGGCGCCAGCGATGGCGCCCGTCACCTCGGAGACTTCCATGCCGCACTCTCGTTCGTCCTCCCGCCTGCAAGTGTCCCTGGTGGCGCTTGCGGCGACCGCCGCGCTCGGCGCGAGCGTCCTCGCGTCCTCGACCGCCCTGCGTCCGGTGGCCGCTGCTGCACAGTCCACCGATAACACCCTGACGGCGCAGGAGAAGTCTGCGGGGTGGCGCCTGCTGTTCGACGGCACCTCCACCAAGGGCTGGCGTAACGCGCATGCCGACACCTTCCCGTCGAAGGGCTGGCAGGTGAAGGACGGCCTGCTGACGGTGCTCGAGTCCGGTGGTGGCGAAGCCGCGCACGGGGGCGACATCGTCACGCTCGACGAATACGGCGACTTCGAGTTCAAGGTCGACGTCCGCTTGTCCAAGGGCGCCAACAGCGGCATCAAGTACTTCGTCACCGAGAAGCTCGGCACGCCTGGCCGCGGCTCCGCCATCGGCCTCGAGTTCCAGCTGTTGGACGATGCGGTGCATCCGGACGCCAAGGCTGGCCGTGAGGGGAACCGGACGTTCGGGTCGCTGTACGACCTGATCGCGGCGCCGGCCAGCAAGCCGGTCAAGCCGATCGGCGAGTGGAACACGGCCCACATCGTCTCGAAGGGCACCAAGGTGGAGCACTGGCTGAACGGCACCAAGCTGATCGAGTTCGACCGCGCCAGCGATGCGTTCAAGAAACTGGTCGCCACCAGCAAGTACAAGGACTACAAGGGCTTTGGCGAGGCCAAGAGCGGCCACCTGTTGCTGCAGGACCACGGCAACAGCGTGTCGTTCCGCAACGTCAAGGTGAAGGGCGCCGCGCTCCCGAACACGTAGGCGCAACGGCCGGGCCGGCGTCCTTGAGCGCCGGCCGCCGAGCCTGTATCTTTGAAGGGTTGCGACCGCCACCCGGTCGCAGCCCTCCACTGCATGGCCGACGCACAGACCGCCCTGAAGCAGACCCCGCTGCACGCGACTCACCTCGGCCACAAGGCGCGCATGGTGCCGTTCGGTGGCTGGGACATGCCTGTCGAGTACAGCGGCATCACCGATGAGCACATGGCGGTCCGTACCCGGGCCGGGCTCTTCGACGTGAGCCACATGGGCGAGATCGAGATCGCCGGTGCCGACGCGCTTGCGGCGGTGCAGCACCTCTCCTCCAATGACGCATCTCGCCTTGCCGTCGGGCAGATCCAGTATTCGGCGCTGACCACGCCCGAAGGCACGTTCGTCGACGATCTGCTCGTCTACCGCATGGCCGACGACCACTTCCTGCTGGTCGTCAATGCCTCGAACATCGAGAAAGACTACGCCTGGATCCGCACCCAGGTGCAGGGCTTCGCCGACGCGCCGGCCGTCAACACGAGCTCGCGGTATGCGCTGCTCGCGCTGCAGGGGCCGGTCGCCGCCGAGGTCCTCCAGACGTTGACCGCGGTGCCGCTCGAGGAGATGAAGTACTACTGGTTCGCGCCCGGCGAAATCGCCGGTGTGCGCGGCACCATCTCGCGGACGGGCTACACCGGCGAGGACGGCTTCGAGGTGTTCGTGCCGCCGGCGCAGGCCGCGCACGTCTGGCAGGCGATTCTGCGCGCCGGTGCCGAGGCGGGTGTGGTGCCGGCCGGACTCGGCGCGCGAGACACGCTGCGGCTCGAATCGTCGATGCGGCTGTTCGGCAACGACATGGACGAGACGACGACGGTGCTCGAGGCCGGCCTCGGCTGGATTGTCGGCTGGAAGAAGGCTGATTTCACCGGCGCCGACGTCCTGCGGGAACAGAAGGCGAACGGTGTCTCGCGCACGCTGGTTGGCCTCGAGATGACCGATCGCGCGATCGCGCGGCACGGGTACCCGGTGGTCGTGGACGGCGTCTCAGTAGGGACGGTGACCAGCGGCACCCAGACACCTTTCCTCAAGAAGGCCATCGCGATGGCCTACGTTCCGACCGATCTGGCGCCGGCCGATCGGGAGGTGCACGTCGAAGTGCGGGGCCGTCTGGCTGCCGCTCGCATCGTTCCCATGCCGTTCTACAAGCGGCCGAGGAGTTGACCCGTCGATGTATCCCGCCGAGCTGAAGTACACGAAGGACCACGAGTGGATCCGCGTCACCGGCGATACCGCCGACGTGGGCATCACCGACTACGCGCAGCAGCAGCTGGGTGACGTCGTGTTCGTCGAACTGCCGCAGGTCGGCCGCGTGCTGACGCAGGGCGAAGTCTTCGGCACGATCGAGTCGGTGAAGGCCGTCTCCGAGTTGTTCTCGCCGGTCGCCGGTGAGGTGGTCGCGGTCAACGACGCGTTGACGAGCGCCCCCGAGCAGGTCAACAGCGAGCCGCACGCGGCCTGGATCATCCGGGTCAAGCCGAGCCAGCCGTCGGATCTCGACGCGCTGCTCGATGCGGCGACCTACGACGCCCAGGTCGGCTAGCACCGGCCTCCGTTGTCTCCCCGGGAGGGCCTGCGGCCCTCCCGCCCTCTCGTGTCCGTCCAGCATTCCTCAATGACCCGAACGGCTTCCGACGCGTTTGCCCTGCGCCACATCGGCCCTCGACCCGACGACCGCGACCGCATGTTGCACGACCTCGGCGTGCCGTCGCTCGATGCCCTGATCGACCAGGTGGTGCCGGCCCACATCCGGCGGACGACGCCGCTCAGCGAACCGGCGGCCGAGACCGAGGCCGAGTTCCTCACCCGGCTGCGCAGCCTCGAGGCGCGCAACGATCGGTTCCGCTCGTTCATCGGGGCGGGGTATTACGGGACGCATACGCCGTCCGTCATCCAGCGCATGGTGCTGGAGAATCCCGGCTGGTACACGCCGTACACGCCGTACCAGGCCGAGATTGCCCAGGGCCGTCTCGAAGCCCTGCTGACGTTCCAGACCGCGGTCAGCGACCTCACCGGCATGGATGTCGCCAATGCGTCGTTGCTCGACGAGGCGACGGCCGCGGCCGAGGCGATGACGCTGCTGCGTCGGGTGAGCAAGAAGCCCGCCTCGGCGCTGCGCTTCGTGGTGGTCGGCGACGTCTTCCCGCAGGTCAAGGCGCTGCTCGAGTCGCGGGCGGAACCGCTCGGGCTCGAGGTCGTGTGCGTCGCGGCCGACGCCGTCGAGATCGGCCCGGACGTCTTCGGCGTCCTCACGCAGTATCCGGACGGACATGGCGCGGTGGCCGACATCGGCGCGCTGATCGCGCAGGCGCACGACGCGGGCGCGCTCGTCGCCGTCGGATCCGACCTGCTGGCGCTGACACTGCTCGTGCCACCCGGTGAACTGGGCGCCGACGTCGTCTACGGCTCGGCGCAGCGCTTCGGCGTGCCGCTCGGGTACGGCGGGCCGCACGCGGCCTTCTTCGCCACACGCGAAGCGTACGTCCGGCAATCGCCCGGCCGCATCATCGGGGTGTCGGTCGACAGCCAGGGCAGTTCGGCTTACCGCATGGCGCTGCAGACGCGCGAGCAGCACATCCGCCGCGAGAAGGCGACCAGCAACATCTGCACGGCGCAGGCGCTGCTGGCCAACATCGCCGCGTTCTACGCCGTCTTCCACGGCGCGGACGGCCTTCAGGCGATCGCGGCGCGCGTGCATGGCCGCGCACAGCAGCTCGCCACCGCGTTGACGGCGATGGGGCTCACGCAGCACAACGCCGCCTACTTCGACACGCTGCGCGTCAGCGGCGTCGACGCGGCCGTCCTGCGCAGGGCCGCCGAATCGGCGCAGATCAACTTCCGATACCTGGCGGACGGCTCGGTCGGCATCAGCCTCGACGAGACCACGACGGCAGACGATGTGTCAGCGGTGGCGAACGTATTCGCCAAGGTGGCGGGACGCGGCACGCAGCTGGCGGCCGACGATGGCACGGCGATCCCGGAGACGCTGCGCCGGACGTCGAGCTACCTGACGCATCCGGTGTTCACCGAACATCGGTCCGAGCTGCAGATCACCCGGTTCATCCGTCATCTCGAGCGCCGTGACATCGGCCTCGACACGTCGATGATTCCGCTCGGGTCCTGCACGATGAAGCTCAATGCGGCGGCCGAGATGCTGCCGATCACGTGGCCCGGGTTCGCGTCGTTGCATCCCTTCGTGCCGGTGGAGCAGGCGTCGGGCTACCAGGCGATCTTCCGCGACCTCGAGCGCATGCTGTGCGACATCACGGGCTTTGCCGCCGTGTCGCTGCAGCCCAACTCCGGCGCGCAGGGTGAACTGGCCGGCCTGATGGTGATCCGTGCCTACCACCGCGCGCGCGGTCATGCGCATCGCAACGTCGCGCTGATTCCACAGTCGGCACACGGCACCAACCCGGCCAGCGCGGTGATGGCCGGCATGAAGGTCGTGGTCGTGGCCACGGACGCCAACGGCAACGTCGACCTGAATGATCTTCGCGCCAAGGCCGACCAGTACGCCGACACGCTGTCGTCGCTGATGGTCACCTATCCCTCGACGCACGGCGTGTACGAGGACGGCATCCGTGAGATCTGCGAGATCGTGCATTCGCACGGCGGGCAGGTCTACATGGACGGCGCCAACATGAACGCGCAGGTGGGCCTGACCAGTCCGGCACTGAT
>Ga0335075_10015507_pt1 | contig 11420 bp, 13 predicted proteins | sample Lox_Sample_24_FD_206723 | JGI IMG/M metagenome (GOLD analysis project Ga0335075, IMG submission 206723) | Soil microbial communities from Loxahatchee National Wildlife Refuge, Florida, United States - Lox_Sample_2.4 | ecosystem: Environmental > Terrestrial > Soil > Wetlands | place: USA...
GTCCTCGATCTTGAAGCCCATGGTGGACACCTATGAGCGGCACGCGCACTTCCACGACTCCGAGGATGAGGTCCAACGAAGGACGAGTCACTGAACGGTGGCACCTCAGAGGGAGTTCTACCGCAATACAGAGCTGACGAACTTTGATGCGACCAAAATGCCCCGAAAAGCGGTTGTGCCTAGAATGTGTCGAACTCAGACTGGGTGTGCCGTGATTGTGCCTTGGTGTGCCTGGGGTCGGGGCTGGCAAGCGCTGCAAGTGGTTGATTAATAAGTCCCTGTGGACCCCGGGATGCGGCTGAAAATCCGCGTGTCGGTGGTTCGATTCCGCCCCTGGCCACCATGAAATCAAACACTTGTTCGCGTTCGAACAAACCCCAAGTGTGAAATATCAAGGCTCACGGGAAAATATTTCACAGTCCACGCGGGCTGGACGTTCGTAACAGCCTGTTTGCGATGAGTACCTCGTCGACGACGTGAGGTGAAGCAACTGACACTCTGTCCGTTGTTTCTGATCAGCTTTGGTCGCCTGCATCGCCGAGCTTCGACGCACGCCCTTCGGGCGTTTTCATCCAAGCGCGATTCATCCGGAGCGGATATTGGCTCACGTGCTGCCGGTGCCCCGCATTCGAGCTACGCGACCCAGTCCCCGCATCGTCTTGGTGATACTAGACCATAACAAACACTAACCCGCGGTTGGCTCAGTCGGTGCGTTCGTTGAAGCCCCGGCCGCTCAAGATCATGGGTACACACCTTTCTGCGCGACCTGTGGAAACGGTAAGAGAGGGTTGGGTCACAGCAGCCGTCCGGCGGATCGCTTGCGAATGAGCGCATGGAGCGAGTCTAGCCGGTGCCGGCGGTCACGCGGCGATCCGTGTTCGGCGTCGTCAGGTGTGTCCGTAGTTAAAGCCATACTCGTATTCTTCGCGGGATAATTTGCTTACGGCGATCGCCTTTTCCACCGCAGCGAGTGCGAGGCGAAGGAAGTTGATGTGCACTGCCGTTTCAGCGTAGTTGAGTTCGTGCGCTTCCCAGGGGCCAAGCTCCCCGGCTGCATTCGCTAGATCAGCCCGGCATTCGTGGATGAGAGCTAGCACCCGCTCATGCTGGTTGTCGTATCCGGCCTCCCAGAGCTCGGCAAATAACTCGGCGATGCGGTCGTTGAGCGTCTGCAGGGGTTCAAGCTTGATGTGACCATCTTCGAATACAACCTGGACGGTGAGCTCCAGCAGACCGTGTTTCGGACCGTTCGGCTTGTCGCTGACAGTGTCTCTGGTGAGCGCCTTCACGTGCGAGCGGTGTAGCGCAAGGAAGTGGCCGGTCCTCGGATTCATGATCTCCATCGTCCCGCGAGAGCGGTCTGTGACCGAGAGCACCCACTCATCGTCAATGTTCTCTTGGCTATCCCCTCGCCATATTCGATGCGGCAGAGGTCGCACTCGGACTCGGGTGATGTCAGCGTTTTGATCTGTAAGGTCGCCGAGCGAGTCGCCGAATTTTGCTCGCAGCACTGAGGCAATCTCCTCTGGAATAACGAACCACGTCGGAATGCCTCGTGACTGCGGGTTGCCGATCGGATTATCAGCGTGGCCGTTCCAGCGGATGCCGAGGGAGTCGACTCCGTCCCATTTCATGGCTGCGAGAGCCCAGCCGCCCTCGGCGGTATTCAGCAAGACGCGCAGATCGGAAACGCTGCCCTTAGGTGAAAGAACGCTTTCGGGGTTTGTGAATCGCATTGCTTAGCCCATACGTATGACTCATACGTAAATCGTGTACGTATTGCTGTCAGTGGTCAAGCTTCCGGTCTGCGTGCTCTCAGCCGTAGCCCGGCTCTGGATATTAAGTTTAATAAAATTAAATGGTTACACTCAGTCTGGGCGCTTTCTTTTTGTAGAACAATGTAATTCGCTGAGCAGTGAATTTGACCTCAGTTCGAATATTCGGCATTCTTCCATTATTCGCTGAACAGTGAAATATAGCCAAAGCAGCATGATGCAGCAGGAGCACGCCATCCTCGAAGGGTTCCTGGGCGCACTTAGGAACCTGCCCGACGTGCATCTCGACTCTGACCAGGTTGAGCTCGAGGCGCGGCAGAGTGGTCGCTTTTATGATGCACGCATCAACCTGCGGATCGCAGATCGCCCGATCACGCTCCTCGTCGAGGCCAAGAAAGCGGTCTACCCGCGAGACGTTCATCAGGCACTTTGGCAATTCAAGAAATACGGCAACACGCTCGCCCCTGACCGCGAAACTCTGTCCATGCTGGTGGCCGAGTCCATCTCGCCCGGGGCTAAAGACCTGCTTCGGGAAGAGCGCATAGGCTACTTCGATAGCGGCGGGAGTCTCTTCCTCCCTGCGCGCGGCGCTTACCTCTTCATCGACAAGCCGCCGCCGAAGTCGCTGGAACGATCCGTGCGCTCGATCTTTTCCCGCCGGCGGGCCCAGGTACTGCTGGCACTACTCGTGCGTCATCAGGACTGGTTCGGCGTTACCGAAATCGCGAAAGAATCGAAAGTGGCGCCCTCGACCGCCTCCGAGGTGTTGAGTCAGCTCGATCGCTTCGAGTGGGCCGAGTCTCGAGGCCAGGGTCCGAGTAAGGAACGCCGGCTACGTCAGCCCGGCGCATTGCTGGATGCATGGGCTAAGCAACAGGCCATGGCCCGCCCGCCGGCCATGCGCCGTTACTACGTGTCAGGATATAAGGCCGACTCGTTGCTCGAGCACGTGGGCCGTATTTTCAATGCACACCACGTGACCTATGCCGTAACATCCGAAGCCGCCGCACAGCGTTACGCTCCCTTCCTGTCCACCGTATCGGTGGTTCGGGCGCGCGTCTTCACGCGCGACGCAGCCGATGCAGCCGTCGCCGAGCTGGATGCACGCGTCGTTAATGAAGGCTTCAACTTCGCCGTGCTCGAAACGAAATTCCCCGGGGAGCTCCTTTTTCGCGAGCAACTCGGCGGAGTTTGGTTCGCGCCTCCCGTGCAGGTATACCTGGACCTTCAGCGCGGTGAGGGACGTGCCAAGGAGTTGGCCGACCATCTGCGGCGAGAAAGGATCAAATTCTGATGGCAAAGCCGGCCACCCGAGAGGGATACAGCGAGGAGCAAACGCTCGACTGTGAGCGTGTCCTCGTAACGCTGTTGCGCGGTTTGGGTCCGTGGAAGCATTCGCTTTTTCTCGTCGGCGGGCTCGCGCCCCGATACATCGTACGCGCGAGGCCGCCCGACGTGCCGGCGCATGCCGGCACGCAGGACGTGGACGTGGTCATCGATCTGCAGATACTCACCGACACCGACGCATATCACACCCTCGAAGAGAACCTAAACAAGCTGGGCTTCACGCGCGCCGAGAACGATAAGGGCCAGAAGGTCTCTTGGCGATGGCAGATGAGGACCGAGCACGGTGTGCTGATTCTGTTGGAATTGCTGGCCGATGCGCCCAACGCCACCGGTGGTAAAGTCCGGCCGTTGCCCACCGATGGCACGATATCTGCGCTCAATATCCCGCATTCATCGATCGTCTTCGACTTATACGAAGAGATCGAGATCAAGGCGGAACTCATCGGCGGGGATGGTATTGCAACTGAGTCGGTGAAACATGCGAACGTCGTCAGTTTCACCTGTCTCAAGGTGTTTGCATTTGATGACCGACTTGAGCGCAAGGACGCGCATGACCTGCTCTACTGCATCGAGCATGTTCCGGATGGAATAGAGGGGGTCGCGGAAACCTTCCGCGCGGCACGAGCCGGCAAACACGGCGCCGTTATCCAGCGGGCGCTCGAGAGCCTCCGGCGCCATTTCGCGACGGACTCCGATACGGAGGGATTCCGAAAGGACGGGCCGGTGGCCGTGGCTAAATTCGAGTTCGGAGTGTCTGACGAAGACGACTTGAGAGAGAGGAGAGCGCTTCGGCAGCGCGAAGCAAGCGATGTCATCGAGCGCCTACTCGCTCGGATCGGGTGAGAGGCGGACGTGTTGATCACGTAAGCAGTGCCTGACGATGATCCGCCGTCTCCGCAACCCTCATTCACTCGCCTAGTTGTTGGGCTTGTGCGCCGCAGCCCGCGCCCAGATCTCATCTTCCAGATCAATGCCATCGACACTTAGAAAGAACTCGCGCTGACTGAAGCGCTTGATCTTGATCGCGTTCGGGTCATGGCGGCAGGACATCGTGAGATCGAGGGCCGAGCCGCCGAAGGCGATCACAACAGCCGAGAGCACCTCCCCGATCAGCAGCCAGGCTTCGAAGGCGACTTCGAGCAGATCCTTGTCGGGGAACTCCTCGATCAGCCAGGTTCGCCAGATCGTCGGTGTCGAGTCACAGTCAGGGCCGCTGAGCTGGCGCCAAACCCTATCAGCCCGGCATGCAGCCTTGTAGCGCTCGTATGCCTCATCCGAACTTTCGTGCGCAGCCACGGGGAAGGGGAACGTGATCTTGATTCGACCGCCCTCGGTCGTGCCGACGCTCCCGCGGCTCTTGGGTGCGAGCATGCCGCGATGGACCAGGAAGTCACGTCGTTGCTTGAGGGTGGCGAAGAGTGCGTTCGCGTTGAGTTTCTGAAGGTGCGCGTCGATGCTTGTCCGCACATGCGTATCGCTTTGCAAGTCGGCCATCAGGATACCGGGGACCTCCTTGGCCGATCGAATGAATGAGTTGAGCGAATAGCGAAACGGATCTGGGTCGTGGTAGTGCAATTCCATCTGATGCAGGTGCCAGTGGCATTCCCTCCACCGGTCGAGCGAGGCTCCGATGGCGGCATGGGGACAGGGTGCGTTGCCGGGAGCTTGTTCAGCCCGCGAGTTTGCCGACTTCATATTGTGAGGATACCCCTCAATGGAACCATCCTGCGGCGACTCATTCCTCATTCGCGACGGTCGCAGCCTGCCATGGGGCATAGGCGGTGCCGCGCCGCCATCGTTCATCAAGCGGCGATCGGCACCTTGTCCTTCGCCCGACGCTCGGGCCACGCACAACTCAAGCCGCCGAAGCTGATAGAGTCGGGCCCGTGAGAGCCAAAAGCGCTAACGACAGCAAGAGCCTCAACAGGAATCCGAAGCTCGCGGCGCGCGTCGAGCGTGCGTTGCTGCGCGCTGGCGAGAGCGCCCGGCGCACAGCGCGAATGTATGGGACGCCGCTCTATGTCTGGGAGAACGGCAAGGTCATCGCCAAACGCCCGTAAGCGGCAACCCTCTCAGTGTGCCTGGGTTGGGGCTTCGAGCCACCCCATCCGTTGTGGGTGACTGTCGAGCCCGAGATCCTCGCGGCCCAAAGCCCCGTCGGCGCAGGAGTCCTGCTACCCATTGCGCTTCGCACATCGGGTCGGCGTCCAGTCGGGTACACTGTGGAGATCCGGCATTCGGTATGATGCAACTGATGGCGGATAAAATTCTGGTGACGCCCGCCTGGCCTGTGATGACCCCCTACATACCCAACTGTTCGGTTCCCTGCTCTTTGAGGGGGAGCTCGACGAAGCACCTTACGGAATGGCGGGGACGGGGTTTCTCCTTCGCCACCAAAACTCGATCTACTTCGCAACGGCATATCACTGCCTTTCGCCCGGAGACCACAATCGGCTGCGTGTGCCCGAAGGCTATCAATCCAATCGTGTCCTGATACTAAAGAAATTTGGTAGTACCGTTCTCCCTCCAGGAGATGAAGACAAGGACCACGGCGATTTCGCCCTTTTTTCTGTCGGGCCGATTGATTTTGGACCACGCGATGATCGCAATCTGGAGCCGGCTTACCTACCAAACTCCGACACTACCACCCTGCTAAACGAAAACGTGCTACTAACAATTCGAGGGTATCCGGCGGCCGCGCCTTTGGCTGGCATCGATTACAATCGACACGTTGTAACCGTACAAGTACTTCTCTGCGACGCTAGCTATCTCGGTCCCGCGAAATCACGGTATTGTCATACGCTTCAGCTCATTGCTGAGTGCCCAGTGAGCGACTTAAACCATTTAAGCGGCTCACCGGTATTCGCAAAATTCCCCTATAAGGGCGAGATCGTTTACGTGCTGGTAGGGCTTCTCATTCGCGGAGGAGGACGGCTCTGTCAGTTCATCTCCATCGAGGTAATTCGGGAGGGTATACGTAAGTTTGAGACAAGCAACGAATGACTGCTGTGAGTGTAGTCCGGTGCCTGCTTTGGGCCGAAGCGATCCTTTAGTAAATGCCGATGGGCATGGATGCGCGGCATCCGTTCCAAGGCACTTGGGACCTACGTCTTTTTGGCTTCCCGTATCTCCGATCGCAGCTACGCGCAGCCGATAGAGGTGTTCTGGAACGGGGGCCAGCCAGAACGAGAAAAAGACGGGCTTGCCTACGGTCTATTGAGGGTACCACGCCTTAGGTTTGATCATGGATCTGCTCAGGGTGCGTCGAGCGGGTGTGCGCAGCTCAGTGACGAACATCGCCGGCGCCCTCTCGCGTGTCATGACTTGCCGTAGACGGTTTGAGCAGCCACCCGAGCGACGCACCGTGGATCTCGCGGTGTCGGCGAGTTGTGCACACTCATACGGTTAGGTGGTACGTCGTGACACGCAAGGTACCACGATGGTTCAGTCCCGAACGTGAACCGACCACCCGTGCCGGAGCCGAGAATTGACGCGATCGGCCAGAAACAGCCATTCAGTTCCCGCCGAAGCGCACGTCCCGGCCAGCCGTGCCGCCCCGAGCGGATTACGCAAGTTCACCATGCGCTTTGGCCGGAACTTACTTGCTCAGTGGCTGCGAACGCTTGGCTTCTTGCGCGAACTTCATCGAGTAGGCGCTGACTGTGCCAGCTGCCCGCTGAAGCTCCTCGCATGCCTCGCGAACCTTCTCTTCGGCTCAGAAGGAGAACTGTGGGTCGTCGACATCGAATGACTCGTGGAGCTTATATCGCGGTCGTTCATCAATGAAGAAGTCCGCATCTCGCATGAGACGTCCAACATGAGGGAGTTGTCCGTCGAACACTTCTGCGAGACCGCGGTATTTCACTTTGAAAACAGAGGCAAGTTCGTCTCCGTCATTGATCAAAATGGCGAGTTTTTTCGCTTCTTCCCGCGGAATTTCACGCCTTTCAAGCTTCAACCGAACCTCCAAAAGCAGCGATGCAATCTCTTGAAGGTACTCGGCAAGGCTCAGCCTCGTTCGTTGCGGTCCACCGCATATTCGATCCCAAATATCCATCAAAATCTTGTAAGTGTCCTCCGCGACGCCCATAAATTGCCTCCATCGGATTACGCAAATGATCTGGGAGACGTCTGCCGTCGAATGACTTCAACAGAGATGTTACTCGAGAGGTACTTCGAGGCCCAGGTGGGATTCCGCGGTGAGCCGACCACTGGTGCCGATGCCGATCGAGGTCGAATACCTCCAGCGACATTCCCGTCGGAATGCGGCTACTTGGCCGCATCGAACATCAATCGCGCCTGCTCGACCCGATCGAGATTGCTCGCCGCCCATACCCACACTCCGCAGAAGGCGGCCCCGAGCGTGATCCCGAGATCGGTCAGCCGGTATTCCACCCTGGGCGGCGCCACAGGATGGACCGTGCGGGTGATCAAGCCGTCGCGTTCCATGCCGCGAAGGGTCTGGGTGAGCATCTTCTGACTGATGTTTCCGATCGCCTTGGAAAGTTGGGAAAAGCGCATCTCCCCCGTCTCGGCGAGGACGTCGAGGATGAGCATCGTCCATTTGTCAGCGACTCGGCCGATGAGCTCGGTCACCAGCTTCTCGATGCGAGGATCAAGATCGGGCGGAGGCTGCTGCTGTGAATAGAATTTCGCCGCTGCGATCTGCTCTTCGGTAAATCGCGCTGTGGTCCGCATATCGCGCTCTCCTTTTGGTTAGTATAGAACTTTTCGGTGCCTACTTTCAGAAAGAGAGAACAATCATCTATTGTCCGGTGGTCGAATCTGTCTTCGGGGCTGCGGATGGAGCTGAGAGATAGAACTGTATTGATCACCGGAGGGACGAGTGGCATTGGGCTGGAATTGGCGACCACTCTCCTGAAGCGGGGCAACACGGTCATCGTCACCGGCCGCAATCAAGACAGGCTGGATGCCGTTCGCCGCCAATATCAGGGATTGAACGCTCTCCGGTGCGATGTATCGCAAGAGAGCGACATCGGCATGCTCTACGAGAAGATCGCGGAGAATTTTCCCAGCCTCGACGTCCTGGTGAACAACGCCGGGATCATGCGGAACCTCCGCCTGACCGATCCCAAAGGGATCGAGGACGTCACTCGTGAGATCGAGATTTTGCTCACGGGACCGATCCACATGGTGCAGCAATTTCTGCCTCATCTCATGCTCCGGCGAGGCGCCGCCATCATCAACGTGTCCTCCGGCCTGGCGTTCATACCGATGCCGATCTCGCCGATCTATTGCGCGGCAAAGGCGGGCTTGCATTCCTATACCCAGAGCCTGCGCGCCCAACTGAAAGGAACGGACATCGAAGTCATCGAAGTCGCTCCGCCGCCCGTCGAGACAAGACTGTTCAGGGAGGAGTTCGCCGAGGAGATGAAGGGTCAAATCGCCATGACGCCCCGGAGGCTGGTCGCGACCATGATCGCGTGCATCGAGGCTGGGAGGACCGAGATCACGCCGGGTGTAGCCAAGGTGCTCAAGGCTGCGAGCAGGATCGCGCCCGCGTTCATGTTCCGGCAGATGATCAAGCTGGGGCAGCCCAGGAAGAGCGCCGGGTGAGTCACGCCTGTGATTCGAGGGCGCTCGATCGCGCGGTGCGCATGCCTGACGCGAGGGCGAAAGTCAGGAGCCCTCTGCCTCCCGTAGGATTGCCCAGACCGGCTCTCCTCCACCTCCCCCTCCGCCGGAAGGGCGGGGCCTGGAAGCCGGGTGGCTTCCCATGTAGTGTGACATCGTATAGGATGTCACATCGTTATGGAACTGCCCCGGGTCGTTCTCGATACGTCGGTGATCGTGGCGGGGCTGCGGAGCCGGCTCGGCGCCAGCAATCGCCTTCTGGAGCTCGTCGCCGAGGAACGTTTGCTGCCGCTTGCGACGACGGCGCTTTTCCTCGAGTACGAGGAGGTCCTGAAGCGCCCCGAGCAGCGCTTGGCGACCGGCATGGACGAGAAGGACATCGCCGGCTTCATGGCCGCGTTCGCAAGCGCGGCCGAGCCCGTCGAGGTGCATTTTCTCTGGCGTCCACAGCTCGCCGATCCCGACGACGAGATCGTGCTCGAGGCCGCGGTGAACGGCAGGGCGAAGGCGCTCGTCACGCATAATGTGCGGGATTTCCAGCCCGCGGCCGGGGACTTCGGTATCGAGGTGGTGACGCCCGGGACGTTCCTGAAGTTGCCCGCGTCGGTCAAGAAGGCGGCGGCCGAGCTGGCGGCGAGCGACGGGGTTTCTCTGAACCAGTTCATCGCCGCCGCCGTGGCCGAGAAGGTCGGGTGCCTGCGCACCGCACGGGAGCTCCTGCGCGAGCGCGCAGGGTCGGCGAAGCCAAAGGACATGCTCAAGTACCTCCGCCGCGCTCCGAAGGTGCCGCCGTCCGCCGAGGATCAGCTGTAACGGCATCCATCGGCTGCATACACCGAATAGCGGTGTCCTGCGGCGTTTCTTCCTGCTCGATCTTGCTGCGCTTATCCCAGGGAGCGTGCGCCTGCCAGGTGGTGAGGTGCGATTGCTGGATCACGTATTCGATTCCCCAAGTCGCTCGGGCAGGAACACTCTAAATTGGGCATTCTGGCGGTTCTGGTCTGCTCGCCCGGGCGCCAGAGTAACGGGCCGCAGTTTCCGGTCTTTCAGGAATGCAGCCACCGTGTTGGCGAGCTTGGAGCCTTGTCGCGAAAGAAGCGCGCCGAGTCGCTGTGCATTCGGTGTATCGTCAGCGGCAATCAATGCCGCCGTGAGCCCCTTTGCGTGTGCGTAAGCGCTGAGTCCTTCGACCACCTCGGCAACGCGAATTGCTCCGCCCGCAAACTGCTGGCGCCGCATAAGATCGAGCATCGTGAGCTCGGGCGTGGAGACAAGATATCGTCCGTCCGGGGTCTCGTGCCACCGAGTTGGCATGACTGATGTACGCGCGCGAGTGTGGAAGGTCAGCCGCTGGCGACCGACCTCGATCGGCCGTCGCTGCTTTGACACCATGACCTGGATGACCGATGGCGCGTAGGGGGCCACGCCATACGCCTCGGCCGCGGAGAGCAGTCCGACGTAATAGGGGACCTTGAGCGCGGATGCGAGGAACCGGTGCAGCCATGTCTCGGGAGGAGGAGCACCGCTTTGCGCATGCATCAGCGGCACGACCAGCCACTGCCCCGTGCCGCGTGCCAGACGGGCGATGCGACCCCGCCGCTGTTGTCGGTGCAAAGCCTGGCGCAATGCTTCCGGAGACTTGTCTGGGAGCGAGGCAGCGATCTGCGCGTCGGTGAGCATGAGCTTGCCCGAGCGCTCGGCGTCATCGAGGATAGCGGAGAGATGTGGTTTCACGGCGGTACAAAAAACGTATGCGTAATGTATCAGAAGTCGTCACATATCGCATACTCATCGTACGGAGCCAGTGGCGGTGCCGAACGCTTCGGTGAAAACTTCGGTGAAAGCTTCGGTAAAAAACCGGCGATGCCCTGTTGGAGCTACTGCGCAAGAACCCCCAGATGACCCTGGCCGAGGTGGCCGCGGTGGTGGGCCGCTCGGTCCGCGCGGTCGAGATGGCGAGCAGCAAGCTCGTCAAGGCGGGGCGGTTGCGATTCGTCGGGCCACAGAAGGGCGGCCACTGGGAGGTGTTGCCATAAACGCCCCCGCGCTCCAGACGCAAGACGTCGGCGCGCTGCAGATCCATCGTGCGGCTGAGCCCCGCCATGAAAGCCTCTTGGGTTATAATTTGCTCGGTTACCAGAATAACCTCGCTATGGATCCGAGGACGGGCGTCGCCTCTCTGGAATGAGAACGCAAGAAACCATCTCGGAGATGCGCGGTGGCGCTGACCGCGACTAAGGAACTCGATACGGCGATGCGCGCAGCCGCTTTCGCGCAAGTTCGCTGGCTCAGCGAAGTTCACGACCATTTGACCGCGGTTGATCTGAAACCAGGATTTGTATTCAGCGGTGAGCGTATCCCTTTGATCAATCCGCAGCGTGGCATCTTTAAGCCGCGGCAAATGCGCTATCTGCTATCCATCAAGACTGTCTACCCGCGACCGGGCGGGAAGGTCTGGTATGACGATCAACGCCAAGTGCATCGTCAGATCTTCCAGGGCGATGAGACGATCGATTATGCATTTATGGGGCAGGATTCTGATGCGGCCGACAATAGATGGCTTCGGGAGGCGCTTGAGAACCGGATACCGGTCATCTATTTCCTGGGTATAGCGCCGGGCAGATACCAAGCCGTGTTTCCCGCCTTCATATCTGGCTGGGATCCCAAAGCTTTGAAGGCTCGTGTAGCTTTCGCAGGAGCAGA
>Ga0335075_10015508_pt1 | contig 11420 bp, 13 predicted proteins | sample Lox_Sample_24_FD_206723 | JGI IMG/M metagenome (GOLD analysis project Ga0335075, IMG submission 206723) | Soil microbial communities from Loxahatchee National Wildlife Refuge, Florida, United States - Lox_Sample_2.4 | ecosystem: Environmental > Terrestrial > Soil > Wetlands | place: USA...
TCCGCGCGGTCTGAACGGCACCGCCGGCGTCGCGGGCTCGCTCGCCCTCGCCTGCCTGATGCTGCCGCTGATCATCCGGTCCACGTTCGAGATGCTCAAGCTGGTGCCGAACCACCTGCGCGAGGCCAGCTACGCCCTCGGCGCGACCAAGTCGCGCGTCACGCTGACCGTGGTGCTCCCGGCCGCCGTCAGCGGCATTGTCAGCGGCTGCCTGCTCGCGATCGCCCGCGCGGCCGGCGAGACGGCGCCGCTGCTGTTCACGATCGGCGCGGCCTCGACGATCAACACGAACCTGTTCAGCGGGGTCAACACCTCGCTGCCGTCGCAGATCTTCAGCAACGCGCTGTCGCCCTACGTCGGCGCCGAGGAGCGGGCCTGGGGCGCGGCCCTGACGCTCATCGTGATCGCGTTTATCCTGTTGTTTATCGCCCGGATCGTCACCGCTCGATTCACCCGTTACGCGCGCTAGGGACTCCCATGGAACAGCCAGACCAGAAAATCAAGCTGACGCTGCCGGAGACCACCGTGGCGGCGGCGGGTAAGCAGGACGACGACCGGTTCACGGGTGCACCCGTCTTCGACGTGAGCAACGTCTCGATCTACTACAGCGCCTTCCGGGCCGTGACCGACGTCTCGCTCACGATCTACGAGAACGAGATCACCGCGTTCATCGGCCCGTCCGGCTGCGGCAAGACCACCGTGCTGCGCACCCTCAACCGGATGAACGACCTCGTGGTCGGCGCCCGGGTCGAGGGCGACATCCACTACCGGGGCGCGTCGCTGTACGAGCGCACCGTCTCCCCGACCGCGGTGCGGCGGCGGATCGGCATGGTCTTCCAGAAGCCGAACCCGTTCCCCAAGTCCATCTACGACAACATCGCCTACGGCCCCAGGATCAACGGCATCCGCGGCAAGGGCAAGCTCGACGAGATCGTCGAGCGCTCGCTGCGCCAGGCCGCCCTCTGGGACGAGGTCAAGGACCGGCTGAACAAGTCGGCCCTGGGCATGTCCGGCGGCCAGCAGCAGCGCCTGTGCATCGCCCGCACGCTGTCGGTCGAGCCCGACGTGATCCTGATGGACGAGCCCTGCTCGGCCCTGGACCCGATCGCGACCGGCAAGATCGAGGACCTGATGCACGAGATCAAGTCCAAGTACACGATCGTCATCGTCACCCACAACATGCAGCAGGCGACCCGGGTCAGCGACCGGACCGCGTTCTACTCGGTGCTGCGCGATGACAAGAGCGACACCCGGACCGGCGTGCTGGTCGAGTACGGCCGGACGGCGCAGATCTTCGAGGACCCGCACGACACCCGCACCCAGGCCTACGTAACCGGCCGAGTCGGGTAAAAGGGTCAAATCGAAGATCAAGATCCGCTTATCGAACGGGCCCGGCTGACTGTTAGCCGGGTCCGTTTCTGCTTACTCGCTGGTGGAGCCGGGGCTGGGGATGTCACCGCTGCCGGCCAGGTAGACGACGCGGCGGGCGATGTTGACCGCGTGCGCGCCCAGCCGCTCGTAGTCGCGGGCGGCCAGCGTCATCTCCATCGTCACCGGGACCGACATCTGACCGGACGCGAGCTCGGCGATCAGGCTCGAGTGCAGGTCGTCCATCTCCTCGTCGCGCTCGAGGAGGGCGGCCGCGGCCGACCGGTCGCGCTGGTACCAGGCGTCGGCCGCCTTGCGCCACATGGACGCGGCGAGGGCGCCCATCGCCTCGACCAGGCCGCTCGCGCGGGGCGAGAGGTCGCCGCTGAAGATCCGGTTGGCCCGGGCGGCGATGTGCACGACAAGGTCGTGCGAGCGCTCGAGCTCGGGCACGATCCGCAGCACCGACAGCAGGAACCGCAGGTCGACCGCGACCGGCGCCTGCAGCAGGATCGCCTTGTTGACCTGCTCCTCGACCTCGCGGTAGAGCGCGTCGATCTCGCGGTCGCGCTCAAGGAGCGGCGTCAGTGCCTCGCCGTCACAGGCCAGCAGGGCCGTGGTGGCGGTGGGCAGGTCCTCGCCGATCATCGCGAACAGCTCGATGACCTTGCTTTCAATATTCTCGAGGGCGTTCTCGAATTCCTGTCGCTGCTCGCTCACGCGGACAAGCGTAGAACAGAGATGGTGGACCGTTGTGGACACCCGGGTGTACACAACGGCCCACCATCATGAACGAACGGTGGCTAGAGCGCGAACTCGACCGTGGTGACGTCGCCGATCGCGGCCGAAACCTGCTGCTCGAGGCGAACGCCGCCGGGCGCGAGCACCCGCAGCGTCCAGTCGCCCGGGGCGGCGAAGAACCGGAAGCCGCCGTCGTCTCCGAGCGGCACCTCGGCCACGAACTCGTCGCCGGTCCCGAGCAGGCGGGCGTAGCCGGTGGCGACCGGGTCGCCGCCGCGCAGGACGCGGCCCTCGACGATCGCCTCCTTGCCCGCCTTGTCCTTGGTGATGGTCACGCCGCCGGCCGGCGCGCCGCAGGAATCGGTGCTCACTTGCCCTCCCCGATCTCGATCGGCACGCCCACCAGCGAGCCGTACTCGGTCCACGATCCGTCGTAGTTCTTCACGTTCGGCAGGCCGAGGATCTCGTGCAGCACGAACCAGGTGTGGGCCGAGCGCTCGCCGATCCGGCAGTACGCGATCGTGTCCTTGCCGAAGTCGACCCCGGCCTCGTCCTTGTAGAGCTCGGTCAGCTCGTCGTCGGCCTTGAACGTGCCGTCCTCGTTGGCCGCCTTGGACCACGGGACGTTCTTCGCGGTCGGGATGTGGCCGCCGCGCTGCGACTGCTCCTGCGGCAGGTGGGCCGGGGCGAGCAGCCGCCCGGAGAACTCGTCGGGCGAGCGCACGTCGACCAGGTTGCGCTTGCCGATCGCGGCGATGACCTCGTCGCGCAGGGCGCGCAGGCTGGCGTCCTGCTCGGTCGCGGTGTAGCTGGTCTTGGCCCGGGACGGGACGTCGCGGGTGAGCTCGCGCGAGTCGAGCTCCCACTTCTTCCTGCCGCCGTCGAGCAGCAGCACGTTCTGGTGCCCGTAGAGCTTGAAGTACCAGTACGCGTAGGCCGCGAACCAGTTGTTGTTGCCGCCGTAGAGGACCACGGTGTCGTCGTTGGAGATGCCCCGCTCGGACAGCAGGGCCTCGAAGCCGACCTTGTCCACGAAGTCACGGCGGACCGGGTCCTGCAGGTCCTTCTTCCAGTCGATCTTGATCGCGCTGGGGATATGCCCCTTGTCGTACGCGCTGGTGTCCTCGTCTACCTCGACGATGACCGTACCGGGGGTGTCGATGCGGGACTCGACCCAGTCGGCGTCGACGAGGGCGTCGGAACGACTCATTCGGTAAAACCTCCTTGAGCGGCCCGCCTTAGGCGGCGGGCCGGATCCTCTGGATAAACAGGTACATGTGGCAGCCCAGGCAGAAGTCGAAGGCGGCGTTGAGGAACGCGGCCGCCAGGGCGAACGCGGCGAAGACGATGCCGAGCACCGGGAGCCCGACCGCGAAGCCGATCGCGCCGATCCCGGCGAAGACCATGCCCACGCCCTGCGAGAAGCGGGGCGGCGCCTCCGGCTCGGTCTTGGCCGGCGGTCCGAGCCGCGGCCGGACCAGCCGCCGGAAGATCTGCCCGTAGGGCGCGTAGCGCAGGCCGAACACCGCCCCGGTCGCGAACACCAGCGTCTGCGCGAACAGCAGCCAGCCCGCGAACGCGTGCGAGACCCCGGCCGTGACCACGACGACCGCGAGCACCACGGTGGTGATCGCCGCGCCGAAGCGCGGGCCGCGCGAGTCGATGTTCGGCGAGGCTTGCCCGCGCGAGCCGATGGTCGGCGAGTTAACGGTCATGTCTTGCTCCCAGACGCAGGTGAGATGCTTATGTGCTCCGCCTGCCCGCGGCTCAGCCGGCCGGTAAGACAGACGCAGGCACCGCGCGCGTACACATCGCGGTCGTCACCCGGCAGAAATCGACGGCACGCCGCTTGGTTAGCAGCGCATACCAGGCCGGTTGGGAACTCACAGACCAGATGTTATGCAACCGCGACGCCGCTGTCACTCCACGACGGGCGGACCGTGACGGTCCGGCCGGTACAAGGGCAATTGTCGCCTGATCTGGTGGGAAACTCAAGAGACGCCGTCCTCGCCGAGCACGGCGCCGACGGCCGCGAGCAGTTCGGACCGGCGCTGCTGGCCGGACGAGCGGCGCTCGATGGCGCCGTCGGGGCCGAGTACGAGCACGGTCGGGGTGGCCATCACCCGCAGCCGCCTGGTCAGGTCCATCCGGTCGGCCGCGTCGATCTCGACGAACGCGACCCCCGGGCGATCGCCCGCCACCTCGGCCAGGAGCTCCCTGGTCGGGCCGCAGTAGGTGCAGAACTCGGTCGAGAACTGGACCAGCGTCGCCCGCTGGCCGAGCGGCGCGCCCAGGTCGGCCGCCGTCAGCGCGGATCCGGGGGACGCGGACGGGCCGGAGTCGCCGCGGACCGTTCGGGATGAGATCGGGGTTGACCTTTGGGCTTGGAAGCGCCCCGAGCGGGCGCGCAGGCCGAGCCCGGCCGCGGACGCCGCGGCGAGGACGACCACAAGCACAATCAGTCCGCCGATCACGGACATAGCAGCGCAGACGACGCGGGCCGGTATTCCCAGCCCGTCCGCGACTTTCCCGTCCGATCGCCCCGATCCCGGCGCCGGCGGCGGCTCAGACGGTGACCGACAGCGTCCTGCTGCCGCCGACCGAGATCTGGAAGCCGTGCACGCCGCTGGCCGGCAGCCCGGCCGAGCCCGGGTACCAGACCGAGCCCTCGTGATCGTCGGTCACCCAGCCGCCCGCGAGCGTGCGGCGGCCGCCGGCCCCGATCACCCAGAGCTGGCACGAGGTGCCGACCGGGATCCCGTTGACCTTGACCGCGACCTCGGTCCCCCAGCCCATCGAGCGGTAGGACACGGTGGCGGACATGCCCGCGGCCGACGTCGAGGCGGTCTCCCAGGGCCCGTTCGGCTGTCCCGGGTAGGTCACGCCGGCCGCGCTGTCAGCCGGGGCCGGGCTCGCGCCGAGCCGGAGCCCGCCGACTACCCCGGCCGCGATGATCAGCGCCGCCGCCAGGCCGAGGGCCGCCTCCCGCAGGCGCCGCCGCCTGCGCCGGGCCGCGGTCAGGTCGATGACGGTCGTGAGCAGCTCGGGCGGCGCCTCGATGCCGGCCGCGCGGCCGGACGGGGGCGGTCCGTCGCCCGCCGCGAGCGCCATCGCCTCCTCGGCCGTGACCCGGGCCAGCAGCGCGGGCAGCGCGGCCAGCCCCGCGAGCTCGTCCCGGCAGTCGCGGCAGGTCGTCAGGTGGCTCTCCACCTGCGCGCGCTCGGCCGGGTCGATCGCGCCGAGCACGTAGACCCCGAGCGAGATCCGCGCCTCGGGGCAGTCCATCGTCTGGTTCACGGGGCCAGCCCTCGTTCCTGGAGGGCGAGCTTGAGCGCCTTGAGCGCGTAGTAAGTACGCGACTTCACCGTTCCCGGCGGTATGCCGAGGGTCGCCGCCGCCTCCGCGACCGAGCAGCCGCGGTAGTAGGTCTCGACGATCACCGTGCGGTGGTCGGGCCGCAGCGACGCCAGCGCCTCCGCCACCGCCCACGACTCGAGCGTCCGGTCCGCGTCGTCGTGCGCGGGCAGCGTCTCGAACGCCAGCTGGCCGACCTCGCTCGGCCGGGACTGGCGGGCGCGGTGGGCGTCGACCGCCAGGTTGCGCGCGACCGCGAACAGCCACGGGCGCGCCGGGCGGTCCGCGAGCGCCTCCGGGTGGCGCCACGCCCGCACCATGGTCTCTTGCACGAGGTCCTCCGCCCGCTGTGCGTCCCCACCGGTCAGGTGCATGGCATACCGGTGCAGGGCGCCGCCATGCTCGGCGTACAACGCCCTGATAAACGCTTCGTCGGCGCCGCGTTCTCCGCTCGCCGTTGCTGCGTCCGGCACATTAGATAGAACGTGGCCGAGGGCGGGGCGGTTCAACGCGGGCGGAAGATTCCGCTGACCGCCCATCCCGGGATCGATGCTCACACCAACCGATATACCGGCCAGAATCACGCAAAGCAACTGAATGGAGACAATCAGTTACCGTTGTCGTCAGTGTTTCTCCTGTTGCGCGTCTTTCGCCTGCGTGAATCAAGTCACGTTTACTACCGGGCTGACCGCCTCCCCGCCGTCGCCCCGCACGCCGGCGGTCACGCTGCGCCGGCTCAGCCTCCGGCGAACGGTGGCAGCACCTCGACCACCGCACCGTCGTCGAGCACGATCGACGACACCGCCGCGCGCTGGACCGGATCGGCGTTGACCAGGAAGGACGATCGGGCGAGGACGGCCGCCAGGCGTCCGTCTGGTTTCCGGCTGGCAACGACCGTGTTAATAAGGTCACTGAGAGTGATAGCCTCGACGGATTCCTCGTGGACCCCCGCGGCCTCCTTGGCGGCAGCCCAGTACCTGATGGTCACTTCGGCCATATCGGATATCCTCACTTCAACGGGACCTTGGGCGCTGTTGCCCCCGGGCCCCGTTTGTGTTTATACAGATAATGATGGCGTGCACACGCCGCATGACTGGAGGTGGCATCCGGTGAGCGAGTTGCTGTTGGTGACCGGCGTCCTAGAGCCCTCGTCCGAGGTCCTGCCCGCCCTCGGCCTGCTGCTGCACTCTGTCCGCGTGCTCCCGGCTGACGCCTCCGCCCTGGTCGAGGCGCCGCCGGCCGACGTCATCCTGGTTGACGCGCGGCGCGACCTCGCGCACGCCAAGAGTATCTGCCGGCTGCTGCACACGACCGGCCTTGACTGCCCCATGCTCGCGATTGTCACCGAAGGCGGGCTCGCCGCGATCAGCGCCGAGTGGAACGCCGACGACGTCATCTTGAACACCGCGGGCCCGGCTGAGGTCGAGGCGAGGCTGCGGCTGGCGACCGGGCGGCGCGCGCTGCGGGCCGCCGCCGACGCGCCCGACGAGATCAGGTCGGGCGACCTCGCGATCGACGAGGCCACGTACTCGGCGCGGCTGCGCGGGCGCGTGCTCGACCTCACGTTCAAGGAGTTCGAGCTGCTGAAGTTCCTCGCCCAGCACCCGGGCCGGGTGTTCACCCGCGCCCACCTGCTGCAGGAAGTCTGGGGCTACGACTACTTCGGCGGCACCAGGACGGTGGACGTCCACGTCCGGCGGCTGCGGGCCAAGCTCGGGCCCGAGCACGAGGCGCTGATCGGCACCGTGCGCAACGTCGGCTACCGGTTCGTGCCGGTCAAGGGCGTGGCCGGCGACCGCGACGGGGCCGACGTGATCGGACCGGACGTGGTGGTGATCCCGGCCGACCGGTAACGTCGCTGCGGTGAGCAACCCCTTCAATCCGTCCGACGCGTCCGGCCCGGCCGAGATGGACGAGATGACGATGCGCGCGTTCGGCGTCGGCCGGACCGGGGGCCGGCCGGACGGCTACACGGTTGCCAACGGCGCGGGCCCGCTCTCGGAGGCGGGCGTCCGCCAGGTCCTCGAGCTGATCGCCGCCGCGACCGCCGCCGACGGCGTCGGCCCGCTTTCTGAAGACGCGCTGCTGCAGCTCACGCACGGGAGCACGCCCCCCGCCCGCGACGTCGTGCTGTACGCAGGCGGTGCCACCGCGCGCGACCGGCGCATGGTCGGCTACGCGCACATTGACGCGCCCGACTACGCCGGGCAGGACGGCGACATCACCGCCGAGCTCGTCGTCCACCCCGACCATCGGCGCACGGGGTTCGGCGGGCAACTGCTCGCCAACGTCCTTCTGCTGGCGCGCGACCACGGCGTCCGGGTCTGGGCGCACGGGGACCTGCCCGGCAGCGCGGCGCTGGCGGGGAGCTTCAGGATGAAGCGGATTCGCGCGCTCTTCCAGCTGCGGATGCCGCTGGCCAAGGTGCCGGAGACCGACCCCGTCTTCCCGCCTGGCGTCACCGTCCGGACGTTCGTGCCGGGCCAGGACGAGGCGGCCTGGCTGGGGGTGAACCACCGCGCGTTCGCCCATCACCCCGAGCAGGGCTCGTGGACGATCAAGGATTTGCGGCTGCGCGAGCAGGAGCCGTGGTTCGACCCGGACGGGTTCTTCCTCGCCGAGCGGGACGGGCGGCTGGTCGGGTTCCACTGGACCAAGGTGCACCAGCCCGACGACGGCGCTCCGCCGATCGGCGAGGTCTACGTGGTCGGGGTCGACCCCGGGGAGCAGGGCAGCGGGCTCGGCAAGGCGCTGACCCAGACCGGGCTGGCCCATCTGCGCGGGCTCGGGCTGGCGGAGGTCATGCTCTACGTCGACGAGGACAACACCGCCGCCGTGCGCATGTACACCGGGCTCGGCTTCGAGCTCTGGTCGACCGACGTGATGTACCGGCGTCCGGCCGGCTAGGCCTCAGGACGCGGCGCAGCCGCAGGCCCCCAGGCCGAGCGCGGCGTCGAGCTCACTTTGCGGGAGCGGACCGTCGGCGGCGGCGACGGCGGCGAGCACGTCCGTGTACAGCTCGATCTCGTCGAGCGCCACGTCGTCGTGAACACGAAGATCAACCTGCATGGGTATCGTGTTCACCTCCATCGGCCGGGCGCTACCTGCCCCGCCCTTCAGATTACGTCGCAACACCAATCCTCCGCATGACCCATCGGAGCCATTCGCAGACCACTCTTGCGTACGGTCTTACCCGCCTTCCCGATAACGATCCCGCTATTTGATGGCGGAAATGTTGCAGGTCTGGTAGTGGACATCTGTCACTTTCAGCGCCGTGGCCTCACCAACCCGGCCAGCACCATATGTCCGTTTATGTAGCGGTACACGACGCGATGTCCGCATACCTGAGGGTAACTAACTGATTACAGCTTACGTCGCGGGCGACGACGGCGCCATACCACAGCCGCAATTCGGCCGTTTCGGTTGCGGACAGCGCCCTCGCGGGAGAAGAGTTGGCCAGGTCAACCGCTCTTCCCTCCATGCCCGGCCGTCCCTGCAGCTCCCTCAGTAGGGCCTGGTCACCGCTACACTCCCGGACCATCGTCCCCGCAGAGACCTCAGGACCTAAATCTCGTGAATGAAAACAGTGATCTCCTGCCGAACCTGCTGCACGAAGAGTTCGAGATGCAGATGCGCGGTTACAGCCGCCGCCAGGTTGACGACTTCGTAGCGCGCCGCAACAACGAGATCCGCGAGCTCGAGCAGCGCCTCGCCCGCACCCTCGACGAGTCCGAGCACCTGCGCCGCGAGCTGTCGACCGTGCGCCAGCAGGCGCTGTCCGGGCGGCCCGCGCACGAAGAGGTCAGCGAGCGGATCTCGCAGATCCTCAAGCTGGCCGACGACGAGGCCCGCGCGCAGAAGAACAAGGCCGACGACGACATCGCCCAGCAGCGGGCCGACGCGCAGCAGGAGTCCGAGCGGGTCAGGGCCGAGGCCCGCGAGCAGGCCGAGCGGATGCTGACGGCCGCCCAGGAGCAGGCCGAGCGGACGATCTCGGCCGCCAGGACCGAGGCCGACAAGACCCGCACCGCCGCCAAGACCGAGGCCGACCGGCTGACCACCGACACCAGGAAGAAGGCGGACGCCGCCCTCGGCCAGGCCAAGAGCCAGGCGAAGAAGGTCCTCGACGAGGCGACCGCCCGCGCCACCGCCATCCACGACGGGGCCGAGCGCAGGCTCAACCTGCTCAGCACCAGGCACGCGGAGACCGTGCGGCGGCTGACCGACATCCTCGACGGCGTGCAGGGCCTGGTCACCGCCGAGGCCGCCCGGCTGTCGCTCGAGGAAGAGGTCAACCAGTCCGTCAGCCGGGCCGTGAGCCTGGCCGAGGCGGAGGCCGCCGCCAACGCCGAGCCGGCCGAGGACGGCGGTCAGGACGAGGAGCTCGAGCTGGCGATGATGGCGCCGCCCGCGCCGGAGACGGTCGCGGCCGGGCCCGCCGCCGCTCCCCAGCGGGCCGAGGAGGACCACCCGCCGTTCCCCCGGCGCATGCCCGGGCGGCCGGGCATGCACGCGGCCCAGGAGCCTGCGCTCGACCAGTTCGACGGTCCGGTGCCGGTCGGCGGCGGGATGATGCCTCCCGGCGGCCGCGGTCCGGCCGGACGGCCCGGCACGACCCCGCCCGCGCCGCCGTCGCTGGCCGACCGGGCCAGCCGGTTCGGCGCCCCGCAGGACAGCGGGCCGCGGTCCGGGCTCCCGCTGCCGACCGGCGCGCCGGTCACCGGCCTGGGCGACCCGATGGCCGACCGCGAGCCCAAGCGCGAGCAGCCGAGCCGCCCCGCGCTGATCGACCCCGATGAGCCCACCGAGGGCATCCGGATGCTCTAGAGCACCCAGCTACCCCACCCACGCACCACGCACCACGCACCACGCACCACGCACCACCAGGGATGGTTGTGGCAGCGAGCCGGTCAGAGACGGCTCATTGCCACAACCATCGGTGTTTTGGGAAGAGGATCAGGTGCGGGTGGCGGGGTCGGCGAGCACGTCGAGGCGCTTGAGTATCACGCCCTCGCGCAGCGCCCACGGGCAGATCTCGAGCTGGCTGATGCCCATCAGGTCCATCACCGCGTCGGCGACGATCGCGCCGGCCGGCATCTGCCCGGCCCGCCCCTCGGAGACGCCGGGCAGCCGGGCGCGCTCGGCCCGGTTCATCGCCGCCAGCCGCTCGGCCCACAAGCCGGTGTCGCTGTGCTTGAGAAAGCGGCGGGCGTAGAACCCCTCGCTCGACGGGGCCGCCCCCGCGATCCGGGCGAGCTGCCTGAAGGTCTTCGACGTGCCGACCGCGTGGTCGACGGCCCCGCCGCGGCGCAGCCCCCCGGCGACCTTGGCGATCTGCGCCCGCACGTGCCTGCGCAGCGCCCGCACCTCGTCGTGCGGGGGCGGGTCGGCGGTGAACCAGTCCCTGGTCAGCCGGCCCGCGCCGAGCGGCAGCGAGACCACCACCTCGGGGTCCTCGTCCTGGCCGGCCGCGATCTCGAGCGACCCGCCGCCGATGTCGACCACCAGCAGCCGCCCCGACGACCAGCCGAACCAGCGGCGGGCGGCCAGGAACGTGAGCTTGGCCTCACTCTCGCCCGACAGCACCCGGATGCCGGCCCCGGTCCGCTCCTGGATCCTCGCGAGCACCTCCTCGCCGTTGCCCGCGTCCCTGATCGCGGAGGTGGCGAAGCCGATGAAGTCCTCGACCCCGGTGTCCTCGGCGATCCGCAGCGCGTCCGCGACCACCTCGGTCAGCCGCTTCTCGCCGACCGGCGACAGCGTGTTGTCCTTGTCCAGGTGGGCGGCGAGCGACAGGTCGACCTTGTGCGAGAACGCGGGGAGCGGCTGGCCGCCTGGGTGCGCGTCCACGACCAGCATGTGCACCGTGTTAGACCCGACGTCGAGTACCCCCAGTCGCATACTGCGACCGTACCTGCCGCGGCGGGCACGGCGATACTCGCCCCTGAGCCCGCCGG
>Ga0335075_10015509_pt1 | contig 11419 bp, 5 predicted proteins | sample Lox_Sample_24_FD_206723 | JGI IMG/M metagenome (GOLD analysis project Ga0335075, IMG submission 206723) | Soil microbial communities from Loxahatchee National Wildlife Refuge, Florida, United States - Lox_Sample_2.4 | ecosystem: Environmental > Terrestrial > Soil > Wetlands | place: USA: Florida...
CTTTGGCGAGAATCAGGGAACATGGCAGCGTCGCCTCTGCCGAGCAACGGCACAGGTCCGTTTTTGCCGACGAAGGCAGAGGTCTGTAACCAAAAAGCAGAGGTCGGCGAGGGTGCTGGCGAGGGTGCTGGAACATTGCCTACGGATTTTTTCAATGACTTACAGTGCTTTTGGTAGCCAAGGGTGCTCATGTTTTCAATGAGTTACATCCAAAAGCACTTCTGTCACGGCAGAGGTCGCGGGTTCGAGCCCCGTCGTCCCCGCCACCCTTAAGAAACCTGCACCCCCGGGGCCAGCCCCAGCCGTTGTCTTACTCCGGATCCGGCTGATCGGCGGGAGTCGTGACGCGGCGGTTCATTTGTTCGTAGAGCTGAATCACTTTCTGCCTCGCATCGCGAACGACCTGATAAATCTGCATCTGCTGGTGGGCTTCATCCGTCCGTCCTGACATCTGCAGCGCGCGCGCATAGCGGTAATGCGCTTCGCCGTTCAGCGGATCCTCGTCGATTACCTGCTTCAGGAGCGGGAGCGCCTCGGCGGGATGCTGCTGCCGCATGAAGATGCGCGCCATCCCCATCAGCGCCTCCGCGTCGCCCGGAACCAGCGCTTCCGCGCGCCGATAGTGAGCCAGCGCCTCGTCCAGCCGCGACTGCAAAAAATCGTCCCTCCCCATCTCACATTCAATGCGGGCGCTCTCGCCATCCACGCGCAGCGCTTCCTGCAGTTGTTGTTCCGCTTCCGCCTGGGCTGCGGAGTCGTTGGGATTCTCCTCCAGGATCGCCTCGCCCAGCTCGAAATGGGCGCCGGGCAGATAGGGGTCCATCGCTAAAGCCTGACGGTAATGCGTCGCAGCGTCCTTCAGATCGCCTTCGTTCACCAGGTGCTCGGCGATGGCCTGCTGCATGCGCGGCGATCCCGGCGCCAGAAGAGCCAGCTTGTTCAGGGTGTTATCCGCCATGTCCTGATACACGTTCTGCGCAAAGAAAAGAATGTCGATGTTCTCCGGGTTCAGCGCCACCAGCGCCCGCACCACGGGCAAAGCATCGTCCACATCCCCGCGCTGGTAGTAGTAGTCCGCCAGCTCCACCCCGATCTCCGTCTTCAGCTTCGCGTCGCGAACGCGGCTGAAGGCGCGCGCCAGATGCTGCTGCGCTCCGGGTTCTCCCAGGCGCTTCTCGCATATCCCCAGCATCCCTTCGGCCTCGGCGCTGGCAGGTTCTGCCTGAAACGCGGCGCGGAGGTTCGCCTGCGCGTCTGCGCAGTCGCCGCGCACCAGCTGCTGCGTGCCGAGACGCAGCCGCATTTGGGCGGAGGTTTGTGCGCGGGCGGCGCAACAGGTGGCAGCCGCGCAAAACAGCAGCAGCAAAAGCCGGCGGCAGACAGAAGAAACACTGGACATGAGGATCTCCCCGGGGCAGCGCAATTTTACGACGGCGCGGAAAAGAAAAACCTGGATGAGGGGAGGTCGCCTCATCCAGGCTTGCAGGCACGCAGTTTAATTTCGGTCAGAAGGTGAGCCGGGCCCCCAGCTGCAGCTGCCGGTTGCTGTTCGCATAGGTGATGGTGCCGGCGTTATCCTCCCCGATCCCCGTAGCCGGCTGTCCGAAATTCGGATTATTCAGAGCGTCGAAGGCATCGCCTCTGACCTCCAGGTGATAGTCCTTGCCACCGTACTCGCCCAGCCAGAACGTCTTGCCCAGGCTGAAGTCCACGTCACGCCAGTCGGGACCGCGCAGCATGTTGCGGCGGGCGTCGCCGAACGTGTTATTCGCGGGCACCTGGAACGCCGTGGGATTGAACCACTCGTTGATGTTCGGGTTGGAGACTTTGGGATTGCCCACGACATTCGGGAACCACGCGAATCCGCAGTAGCACTGGCTGGCCTGGGAATTACTGTTGTCCGTGGTGCCGACGGTGGGCGTAAAGGGAATTCCCGAGTGCGCCTGGAAGACGCCGGTCGCCCGCCACCCGCCGAGGATCTCATCCGCGACGCCGTGCAGGCCAACCAGCCGCCCTTTGCCAAAGGGCAGCTCCCAGGTGGCATAGCCATTCAGCGACTGAGGAACGTCCAGCTGCGAGAGGCCATAGTTCGCGGCAGGATCGTAAGCGTTCTGCCACACGTCGATGGTCTCGTAGTGCCCGTTGCTGGTGCCTGAGTCCATCGTCTTCGACCAGGCATAGTTCACCATGAACGAGACGCCGTGCGACATGCGCTTTTCCCACCGCAGTTGCAGTGCGTTGTAGTTGGACCAGCCGTCGAAGATGGCGCCCCAAATGTACTTGTATTGCGGATACGGCTCACCGGCCGCGCCCTGGCTCAGCTCGCCCGCCGGCGTCTGATCCACGTCGCGATTGAAGTTCAGATGCGTTCCCTTCGTATACACGTAGCTGGCATCGACCAGCATGTTCGCTGGTAGTTGCCTCTGAATCGACAGCAGGGACTCCTGGTAGTACTCAATCGGCATCTGCGCCGGATAGTAATACACATAGCTGCCGTTGTATTTTGCATCGCTGAAATTGGACTGCTGCGGGTAGATCACCGAGCCCGCCGGCGGCCCCGAGGCCAGCGTCCACGGCGTGGGGTAATAGGAAATGCCGGTGGTGAAGTTCGACGAGTACCCGTTCGATCCCTGCGGATTCAGTCCCAGTCCCAGTGCGCCGTCCGTGTACGACTCCGCCGATCGCGGCGCGTCGAATACACCGTAACTGGCACGGATGGCCCACTGCGGACGCGGCGACCAGGAGAGGCCCAGCCTCGGGTCCCACTCGTTCACCCCGTCCTCGATCGTGTCGCGCCCGTCCTGGCCGCCGTAGATCATCGCACCCGGGGTACCGGTGCCTGTGTTCATCAGCGTGGGATCGAAGCTCCCAAAGCGGTCCTGCACTTCGCCCCATCCGGACTGATACTGATACCTCAGGCCGAGATTCAGCGTCAGATTTGGCAGGATTTTGTAATCGTCCTGGACAAATCCGGCAAGGTTCCACATACGCGCGCCGGTCTCGTCGTAGTCGTAGACATACCAGCCCCACACCTGCCCGAGCAGGAAGTCCGCGTACGGCTCGCCGGAGGCGACGGTGCCATAGCCGCCGGTCGTGTTGGGGTAGTTACTGCCGGACCAGAACTCCGCGGTGCCGTAGCCGTTGAACTGGAAATTGCCCGAGCTGACATCGCCCCAGTTGGTGTAATTCTGGTAGTCCTTGTCGAACTCGCCGCCCAGCTTGATGGTGTGCCGTCCCCGGATCAGAGTCAGGATGTCGCCCTCAACGTAAGCGCCATCGGCCAGCACGGCGTGCACGCCGCCCCCAATGTAATCCTGGCCAGTGCCGCCCAGGCCGTTGATGGTGACATTCGGGAAGATATTTCCCGGCGCATTATTACCGTACGCCGGCTCTATCCCCAGCTTGGTCGGATAGTTCTGACCGTAAGTCGCCGGCGAGTACTTATCGAGCTCCCGTACCGCGCCGATGCGCGCTTCGTTCAGGGTGCGCGAGCTGATCGTCCAGGTTTCGGTGATCTGACCGTCCTGATTCAGGTTCTGCGGCGCATTCGTGCAGTCGAAACCCAGAGGGCAGAGCGCATCCACGCCGGAAAGCAGCGAGATCGGGTATTCCAGCAGAGATCCGGAGAGCTTGTTGTTCGCCGAAAGATCGTAATCCATCTTGGCCGCGTAATACGTCGATAAACTCGGCGAGCTCACTACGACACGATAGTTGTTGTACAGGTCGCAGTTGGAGGCCGATGGGTAATTGCAGTCCGGGAAATACTTCTGGATCGCCAGCGCCACCGGATCGAATCCAGACGTAATCGTGTTGTTGTTAAACTGCGACCGGTAGCACCACGGCGTTCCGTTGGAGGTTCCGCAGCTGGTCGTCGAGGGGTCGTAGATCGGGTTGAATCCCGGCCCCGAGAAATTTCCCTGCTTCATCGCATCCGTGGGCACCGTGGTGATCTCAGGAGAAGACGTGGTTGCCGGATTGCGCTGATACGTGAAAAAGAAAAAGAGCTTGTTGTGCAGGATCGGTCCGCCTATGCTGCCGCCGTATTCGTTCCAGTGCAGCGGCGTTTGCTGCACCTGACCGTTTGCGTTGTAGACCTTGAAGTAGTTCAGCGCGTCGAAGTCGTTGTTCTGGTTGAACTCGAAGAGCGAGCCGTGCCACTGGTTGGCGCCGCTCTTCAGGATCACGTTGTACGCGGCTACCCCCGTTCCATACTGCGCGCCGAAACTGCTGGTGACCGCCTGCACCTCGGCAATGGAGTCCACCGGCGGATAGTTGTCGCTGGCGTTCACGTCGCGCGGCTGTGTGGCATCAGAACCTTCGATCAGCCAGTTGCCAAGATAGCCCTGCGTTCCGTTAATCCCCACTCCCTGTCCTGAGGCATCCTGGCTGCCGCCGCCGCCGGGGTTCACGCCCGGCAGAACGTTGGTCAGCTCGTTATACCAGACACCTCCTACCGTAGGCACGTCCTCGATCGTTTTGGTGCTGAAGATCACCTGCTGATCCGACGATTCCGTCTGCAGCAGCGGCGTCTGCGCCGTCACCGTTACCTCCTGCGAGGTCGAACCGACCTGCAGCTGCGCATTAATCCCGATCGTCTCCACCTGCAGGACCACGCCTTCGCGCACAAACTCCTTGAATCCGGCCGCCTGGAAGTGGATGGTGTAATTACCGGGGAGCAGGGAAGGCACGTCATAGAGGCCCGCGCCGTCGGTCGTCGTCCGCGACACGACTCCCGTTTGAATGTTGGTCAGCGTTACGGCGACATTGGGCACCACCGCCCCCGACGGGTCGGTGACGATGCCTTTGATCTCGCCCGTATTCGTGTTCTGTGCCGCCCCAGGCAACGCTGCCGCCGCCAGCAACAGCGCCGCGGCCGCCCAGACCCGTATGCCCCGCCTGCGTGCCGTCATTTCCATGCCTCCCTCTCTCCAAAATCGTGCTCTTCAAAGAAATCCGCCGCCCTCATTTCGGATTTCCCGCCGGCATTCCGGCTGATTGCCTCCACCGGTTTGAGCGGCGCACGCCAGGCTCTTCCCGGTACCGCACAAAATGTATGCGCACGGAACAGGCATGCGAATCCGACTAAAGTAGGACTGGTACGAAGATTTGTCTTCCCGCATCCAGCCGCACAACCCGTCGGCGCCGATCGGCTCGTACCGGGTTGCTGGCCGCCGCTCCGCTGTTGACCGGTCAGAAGCCGCGTCGGCCGCGCTGCTGCCGACGGATCGCCGCCAGCAGCTCTTCCGCCGGCAGCCCTTTCAGCAGGCACTCGAAGGCGAAAGAGTACCCAGTTCCCGCCAGCGGCTGCTCAATGGGGTGCGCCGCGACCAGCAGGAATCGCGTCCGATTTCGGGCCGCGTACCTTACCAAAGTTTGGCAGTCTTTCGCCGTCAAAAGCATCTCGTCGATCAGCACCACATCCGGCGGACTTGCTTCGAACCTGGCAAATGCCTCCCGGCAGCCGCAAAACTGCCCCACCACACGGATGTCCTCCTGCTGCTCCAGCACGATGCTCCATCCCAGCCGCTCGAGGCGCGAGGCAATCACCAGCGCCACGCTGATGATCCCTGGCGAGGTCTGCACCGCTGCTGGAACAATGGCCTGTGTGCGACGCAAGGAAGAAATCCGTCCCGATCGGCCGCCGCACTCGACGGCTCTGCGTGCAGGTACAGGCCAGGATAGCGCCCGCAGGCGCATTATCCATCCGACGAAAGTCGGATTCGCAACGCGAACTTTTGCCGTCGAATGGGATCGACCAAAACGACGGCTGCAGGAGGTGCGAAAGATGCATGTTCACTCGACGGTAGCCCGCGCAGTGTCGGCGGCTCTGCTCTGCGGAGCCTCCGCCTGCTGCGCGCAGAACGTCTCCGCACCCGCCATGCAGCCCTTCACCCTCGATCACCGCGCCGGCATAGAGGCGCACTCGCCCGCCGGCTTGTCGTTTCTGCTCGATGCTCCTGCGGGCAGTCACGGCTTCATTCATGAAGCCAACGGGCATCTGGAAACCGGCGACGGCCATCGTATCCGCTTCTGGGGCGTCAATGTCACAGACTGGAGCCCCGGCTCCACGCAGATTCCGTCAAAGCAGGACGCACCCATCTGGGCCGCCACTCTGGCCCGCTACGGGGTGAACTGCGTCCGCCTGCAGTTTCTTGATTTCGTCACTCCCCGCGGACTCATCGCCGCTGGCGCCAACACCCGCGTGCTCGATCCCGCGCAGATGGACCGCGAGGATTACTTCCTCGCCCAGCTCGAAGAGCGCGGCATCTACATCGATTTCAACCTGCTCGTCGGCCGGCCCTTCAAAGCCGGCGACGGCGTGGTCGATGCGGATAAAATCCACCAGGGCGCGAAGGGAATCAGCCTCTACGACGCGAGGCTGATCGGGCTGCAGAAGGAATATGCGCGCGAGTTGCTCACCCACTTCAATCCCTACACAAAGCGCACCTACCGCGACGATCCCGCCGTCGCCATCGTCGAAATCAACAACGAGAACGCCATCTGGGTTGGCTTCCGCGATTCCTCGCCGTACTACAACCGCGAACTCGACACCCTCTACAATGTGTGGCTCCGTAAGAATGCGCCGGCGGACGACATCTGGACCGTGCGCAGCGAATCCGGCGTCAGCGGCGACGATCCCGTTCCGCTGCTCTCCTGGCCCGAGGTGGGCGGCGCCTCGCCACAGCGCTACCACATCGAGTCGGAGTTCTACACCTGGCTGGAGAGCGGCTACTTCAGCTACATGCGCGACTATCTGCGCACCGCGCTGGGCGTAAAATGCGTCATCCTCGCCACCGCCGACCACAACCACAGCAGCACCGGCTACCCGCTCGAGCTCGCGCTGTCGTCCTTCGGCACGCTCGACGGGCACGACTACTGGGAAGGCCCCTGGGAGCGCAAGCCAAAATCCCCCATGGTCGACGACCCGCTCCACTCCACCGTAGTGGAGCTCTCCCGCAGCGCTGTCCAGGGTAAGGCATACACGGTCAGCGAGGTCAACGAGCCTTTCCCCAACGACTACGAAGCCGAGCAGATTCCCATCCTCGCCGCCTACGGCGATCTCCAGGACTGGGATGCGATCCTCTGGTACACCTTCGAGCCGAAGAAGGATCCGAACTGGAAGCCGTACGTCGGCGATCCGTTCGATTTCTCGCTCGATCCCGTGCGAATGTCCGAACTCGCCGCCGGCGCCCTCACCTTCCTGCGCGGCGACGTCAGCCCCGCGCGCCAGACCGTCACCCGCTCCTACACGCGCGAGCAGGTCTTTGACAGCTACCGGCTCTCGGGCAGCGAAAGCCCATACTTCACCCCCGGCTTTCCGCTCTGGCTGCCGCTCGAGCACGCTGTGCGCATTTCCTCCTTCGACGGGCCGCCGACCGCGAAGTTCGGCGCCGGCAGCCGGCCCAATCCCATCGTCTCCGACACCGGCCAGCTCACGTGGAACCTCAGCGGCGGCCAGGGCGCCGTGACGGTGGACTCCCCGCGCACCCAGGCCCTCATCGGCTTCGCCGCCGCGGAGAACCATCCCCCCGCGAATCTCTCCGCTGATCTGGCCAATCCCTTCAGCGCCATCGTCCTCACTTCGCTGGATGGCAAACCCATTGCCGCAAGTTCGCGCCTCCTGCTCACCACCGGCGCGCGCGTCGTCAATACCGGCATGGAATGGAACAGCAGCCATACCGAGCTCGAAGCCTGGGGCGGCTCGCCATCGCTGATTGAGCCGGTCACGGGCCGCATCGATCTCCACGGACTGGATGCTGCGGCTGCAATCCTCGTCCAGCCGCTGGATGGCTCCGGACAGCCCCTCGGCCAGCCGCTGCACGCCACGCGCCAGGGCGATGCGTGGCAAATCTCCGTCGGCCGGCCGCCAACCACCTGGTACGTAATTTCCATTCAGCGATGACGGCGCCGGACCTACAATTTCTGAGAGCGCCGAGAACCCAATGGGAGTCCTGAACGTCACGCCGCACCGCGCCGGGCAATCGCTGCTGTGCCTCGCGGCTCTGGCGCTGCTCTGTGCAGCGGCCCTGGCGGCGCCCGCTGGCTACACGCGCAAGCTGTGGCAGACTCAGGACGGCCTGCCCGAACAGACGGTGCAGGCCTTCGCGCAAACGCCCGACCACTATCTCTGGATCGGCACCACCGGCGGCCTGCTCCGCTTCGATGGCGCCCGCTTCCGCCTCTTCGACCGCAGCAACACCCCGCAGCTGACTGAGAACAGCATCTTCGCGCTCCTGGTTTCGCGCGACGGCAGCCTGTGGATCGGCACGGAGGGCGGCGGTCTGCTGCGCTATCGCGACGGCGTATTCCGCGCCTACGGCGCCGCCGACGGCCTCAGCGACGAGTTCGTTCGCGCGCTCTTCGAGGATCGCGGCGGCACCATCTGGGTGGGAACCGACAACGGCCTGCTGCGTTTCGCCCAGGGCCGCCTCACCCGCGTCGATGGCTCCGGCACGATTCCCAACATCGCTGTTCATGCCATCGCCGAGGATCATCTTGGCTGCCTCTGGGTCGGTGGATCCCGGCTCCTGCGTCTGTGCAGCCGATCCGTCCGCGAATTTCACCTCCAGGGCGGCGGCAGCCTCAACCGGGTCAAATCCATTCTTGAAACTCCCGACGGCACGGTCTGGGTCGGCACCGTTTCCGGGCTGAATCGCCTCCGTCCCGGCGCCAGGCGCTTCGAGCGCGTTCCCGGCATCACCCAGACTGTCCGTGTCCTGCGTCAGACCTCCGACGGCTCTCTCTGGGTGGGCACCATCGGCCAGGGCATGCTGCGCTTCAACGACGGCAAAATCACCTCGATCACCGCGCCCGACTCGCTGCCCAGCAATACCGTTCTCAATGTCTTCGAGGACGACGAGAAGAACATCTGGATCGGCACGCAGGCCGGCATGTTGCGTCTCACGCGCACCCCGGTCCGGATCGTCCCCTTACCGCAGTCCGCGGATTCGGATTTCGGAACCCTCTACGAAGATCGCGACGGCACCCTGTGGGTCGTCTCCACGCATGTTTTTCAGGTCAGGGACGGCGTCGCCCGCCCCTGGAGCTACCCCGGCCTCGAGCCGCTCCACGCTCGCAACATCTTCCGCGACCGTTCCGGCGCGCTCTGGATCGGCACCGACGGCGATGGCCTCATCCGCATCCGCGACGGCCGCATCCTGCGCCTCACCGTGAGCGATGGCCTCGTGAACAATTTCATCCGCGCCATGATGCAAAGCCGCGACGGCAGCATGTGGTTCGGGACCGACGAAGGCGTCAGCCACTGGGTCGCGAATCGCTTCGTGAATTACACCATGAGCAACGGCCTTTCCTATTTCAGCACCCGCGCCGTCATTCAGGACCGCAACGGCGACATCTGGATCGGCACCGACCGCGGCCTCAATCACCTCCACAACGGCGCCTTTGTCCGCGACGCCGCTACCGCCGCGTTGCAGGAGGAGAAGGTCTGGTCCATCGATGAGGACTCCGAGGGCGGCCTCTGGTTCGGAACCCGCAGCAACGGGCTCTATCGCTGGAAGCACGGCCGCCTCACCCACTACACCACCGCCCAGGGCCTGGCCAGCAACAGCATTTACCAGATCGTCGAAGATCGCAAAGGCGGTCTCTGGCTCAGCGGCCCCAACGGCATATCCCTGTTGCGCCGCCGCGAGCTGGACGAGCTGGCCACCGATCCCTCGCGCCATCTCTCGCTCACCCTCTACAGCGTCTCCGACCAGGTGGAAACCACCCAGATCTACGGCGGCCGCCAGCCCTCCGGCTGCTCCGACGGCGCCGACGGCGTCTGGTTCCCGAGCAACAACGGTCCCATCCATATCGCGCAGGAGACCACTCCGCCCGCGCCATTGCCCCCGATCGTCATCGACAGCGTCGCCATCGACGGTCGCGACGTAGACCCTTCCCGCCCGATCGTTCTCCGCCCTGGCGCCACCCGGGTCGAAATCGCATGGTCGCCGATTCTGCTGCGCTCGCAGGAGGGCATGCGCTTCCGCTACCGGCTCGACGGCTTCGATAAGACCTGGAGCCCGGTTTCGCCGCACCGTGTCGCCTCGTGGACAAATCTGCCCCCCGGCCCGTACACCTTTCGCGTCCAGGCCTTCGAAATCAACCATCCCGCGGCAATCACCGAGATTTCTCTCCCCATCCGCCAACAGCCGCATTTCTGGCGCACTCCCTGGTTTCTCGCCTGCTGTGTCGTGCTGCTGGGCAGCCTGGTGCTCGCCGTGTACCGCCTGCGCCTGTGGCGGATGCGCCTCCGCTTTGAAGCCGTCCTCGACGAGCGGGCGCGCCTGGCCCGGGAGATGCACGACACCGTCATCCAGGGGTGCGCCGGCATCTCTGCGCTGCTGGAGGCTCTTGCCAGCCTGCGCGATGAGAACGCTTCGCTCCCTCAGGACCTGCTGGAGCACGCGCGCCGCCAGGTCCGCAGCACCATGGACGAAGCCCGTCGCGCGGTGTGGAATCTCCGCCAGGATCAGCCGTCCGAACGCATGCTCCAGCAGACCCTGGAGGGCATGGCGCGCCAGATCGGCGCGGAATCCGGCATCCCCGTCGCCTGCGAAATTACCGGCAAGCCTTTTGCGCTCACCCAGTTCGCTACCCACGAGCTCATGATGCTGGCCCGTGAAGCAGTCTACAATGCTGTCCTGCATGCCCGCGGCAGCCACATCGATGTCCGCGTGAACTTTGGCCGCGACGGGCTCACCCTCCAGGTGAGCGACAACGGCATCGGCTTCGATCCTCACGCGGCAATGGCCGCCGACGACGGCCACTACGGCCTGGTGGGCATGCGCGAGCGCGTCCAGGCTGTCCAGGGAGAATTCCGGCTCGACAGTGCGCCGGGCTCCGGCACCCGGCTCACTATTCGCGTTCCTCGCAGGATTTCCGGCGCGCGCAGCGCACTGGCAGGTGTATGACCACAGAGAACCCAGGCAGGATCAAGGTGCTCGTCGTCGACGACCACCCCATCGTCCGTGTCGGCATCGCGGCCATCATCAACGCGCGCCCCGACATGGTAACCGTCGCCCAGGCGGGCAGCGCCGAGGAAGCCATCCAGCTCTTTGACCAGCATCTGCCCGACATCACGCTGATGGACCTCCGCCTGCCGAAGATGAGCGGCGTTGACGCCATCCGCGCCATCCGCCTTCGCCACCCCAAAGCCTGCTTCGTCGTCCTTACCACCTACGAAGGCGACGAAGACATCTACCAGGCAATTGAAGCCGGCGCCCGCGCCTACGTCATCAAAGGCATGCCGCATGAGGCGCTCACTGATGCGCTGCGCCGCGTCCATGCCGGCGGCCGCTTTTTGCCTCCGCCTGTCTCCCGCGCGCTGGCCGCGCGCACGCCCGATTCGGACCTCAGCTCCCGCGAGCGCGAAGTGCTCTCTCTGCTCGCCCGCGGCCGCACCAACAAAGAGATCGCC
>Ga0335075_10015510_pt1 | contig 11419 bp, 9 predicted proteins | sample Lox_Sample_24_FD_206723 | JGI IMG/M metagenome (GOLD analysis project Ga0335075, IMG submission 206723) | Soil microbial communities from Loxahatchee National Wildlife Refuge, Florida, United States - Lox_Sample_2.4 | ecosystem: Environmental > Terrestrial > Soil > Wetlands | place: USA: Florida...
AACGTCATCGATCCGCCCGGGCTGCCCGAAAAGAAGTCCTTCCCGCCGCGGCTGCTGCTGACGCTCATGGGAACGGTCCTCGGTTTTGCCGGAGCGTCTTTCTTCCTTCTGGCGCGGCACTACTGGCGGGAAATGTCTCCCGCCGACCCGCGCAGGGAGTTGGCGGATGAAATCGCTCCCGTGCTGCAGCGCCGATTCCACTCCTTCTTCCCGGCGAGGCGAGGGGCAGCATGAGACGACACCTGACCAACGCCGGCTTTGGTGTGGTGGATTATGTCTCCTACCCGGCAGGCATGCTGCTGGTGGCTCCCATCGTCCTGCACCGGCTGGGATCGGCAGAGTACGGCCTGTGGATGATCGCGACGGCCGTGATCAGCGCGGGAGGCATCCTGGCTTCGGGATTCTGCGACGCCTGCATCCAGCGCGTCGCCGCGCATCGCGGAAGCTGCGCCTTCGACCGGATGCGCGATGCCGTGCGCAGCATGCTGGCGATCAACCTGGTGACCGGCACGCTGCTGGGCGCCGCAGTGTGGGCTGGCGCTCCGTATGCGGCTCGTCACGCCGGCGCCGCTCAGACGATATCCCCCGCTGAATGCCAGGCAGCCCTTCGCATCGCGAGCGCGGCGATTCTGGTGCGGGCGATGGAAAGCGTTGGCGTGGGAGTGCAGCGCGCCTTCGAGCGGTACCGTGCAACCGTTCAGATCAGCGCTGCGACCCGGCTCCTTACCCTCGCCTCGGCTGCTGTGCTGGCGATGCTCGGCTGCCGAACCGCCGCGATTCTGGTGGCGACCGTCGTATGGCTCGCTCTGGGGACGATAGCGCAGTTCCGGCAGGCCGGGAAGCTGATTGGGAACTTTGGCCCTCGGCGTGGTCCTGAGAGCAGCGAGACGCGCGCTCTGTTCGGCCTGGGATTCTTTGCCTGGGTACAGGCAGCCGGAGGCGTGGTCTACGCCCAGCTCGATCGGATTCTGCTGGGTATCTCTCTCGGTGCAGCAACTGTGACTCCGTATTCGCTGTGCGTGCAGTTTGCGCATCCCGTCTTCGGACTGACGGCCTCCGGGCTCAACTTCCTGTTTCCGTATCTTTCCGGCCGCGCCGGCGCGCTTTCCGCGAGCAGTCTCCGGGTCACTCTGCTCAAGGCGTTCGCGTGCAATCTGGCGCTTGTCGTCTGTGGCGTGGGCGCCCTGCTTCTGATTGGCGATCGTCTCATCCGCATCTGGGCAGGGCCCGCGGTCGCGCAGCGCGCGGCTCCCATTCTTCTGCCCATCGTTGCCGGGGCAGCCCTTACCGGACTTGGCGTGACCGGAACCTATGCGCTGCAGGCTCTGGGGCAATTTCGCTCCGTTGCGTGGATCAGCCTCGCCGGCAGGGGCGCGATGCTGCTAATGATGAGCGAGCTGCTGCGCCATCGCGGCGTCCAGGGGCTGGCTCTCTCTCGCCTCTTCTACGGTGCGGTTTCGCTGCTGGTTTATATCCCCCTGCTGCAGCAACTGAAGCCGAGCCGGGATGCCGCGCGAATGGCGGCCGCGCTGCCGGGTCCCGTCTCGGCGCAGGAAGGATCGAATCTATGAAGGTCCTCCTGGCTGCAGTATCGTTTGCGAGCGGCATCTCCGGGCTGCAGCGCCACGCCTTCAACGTTGTCCGCTGCCTCTTGCTGCGGGAGGAGGTCGCTGAGATTCATCTCGTCATCGCCCCCTGGCAGCGGAAGCTGCCGGAAGCCGCCGGCCTGCCCGCGGATCGCCGTCTGATCCTTCACGTCGCCAATGTTGATCGCGGTTCGATGCAGCGAAACCTCTGGTATTGGGAGGGTCTGCCGCGGTTGGCGGCCCGGGTCGGCGTGGACCTCGCCCATCTCTCGTACCCCATGCCGCTGCATCGCGCTGCGCTCGGCTGCCCTGCGGTTGTATCGCTGCACGATCTGTATCCCTACGAAATTCCCGCCAACTTCGGCTTTCCGAAGTTTCTGGTCAATCGGATGGTGCTTCGGCAGTGCCTGCGTGACGCCGACGCGATCGCCTGCGTCTCCGATGCGACCTTGGCAATGCTGAAGCGCTATGCGGGCACCGCGGTGTGGCAAAAAGCGGTGCGGATCTATAACTGCGTCGAGCCGGCGGCGGAAATGGCGGCGCGTTCCCCAATTCCAGGATGGAACCGCGAAAAGCTCCTGCTTTGCGTGGCGCAGCATCGCCGCAACAAAAACATTGCTGTGCTGATCCGCGCCTTCCAGCGCCTGTTGGGTTCGGGTGCGATGAGTCCGGAGGCAAAGCTTGTCGTCATCGGAATGGAGGGCCCTGAGAGCGGCAAACTGCGCAGAATGGTCGCCGCAGCCGGCCTCGCCGCGCGGGTTCATTTTCTCCACGGCCTTTCTGAGCCCGAGCTGCAGTGGTGCTATCGGCACTGCGAGGCGGTGGTTTCGCCGTCGCTGACGGAGGGTTTTGGTCTGCCGATTGCCGAAGCGCTTCTGGCTGGCTGCCGCGTTGTTTGCTCCGATATCCCCGCTCATCGCGAAATTGCAGACGGGCACTGCCGCTTCGTCCGGTTGCGCGACGACAGCGCGGATGCGCTGGCCTCTGCGATTGCCGGCATTCTCATCGAACCTAAACGCGAACCTGTGCCCCTTCCGCAGTTGTCCGCCGCGGTGCTCGCCAGGCAGTATGTCGCCCTCTATCGCCGCACTCTGAAGTCGCCTTCCTGGGCCACGGCCAGCGCATCCGATCTCGATCTGACCAACGCCTCTGCAGGAAACGCTGCGAAGCAGCGCCCGGCATCGCTGGAAGCGGGGAACTAGAATGGGCGCCCCCGACCTTGCCGCTCCTGGTATCTATGCCGAGTGCGTTGCGCCTCGGCGCGCTGCGCGGCACGGGATTTCGAGAGAGGCTTACCGGACGGCCTTTGCTATTTGCGAAATATCGCTGGACTTCGCCGTCTCCACCGCTGGATTCCTGTTCGCTCACGCGATGGGAGCACGGTTGTTCGCCGGTGCAGCGTTGCATTCCTCCATGCGCGGATCGGCGGCGACGGCAATCGTTGTTGGGCTGCTCATTGTTGTGCTGATGCAACGCGAAGGAGCCTACCGCGGCGGCAGCGGTTTGCTTCGGATTCGCGAAACTGAACGCGCCATCCGCATCCCTGTTCAATCGCTGGCGCTTCTCTATGCGATTGGCCTGCTGATGGGCAGCAGGTTTTACCCCTCCGATTTCTTCATTGCCGCTGTCCTGATCCCTGCGCTCGTCGCCGCCGGACGGCAGCTTCGATTCCTCATCGCCGGCAGGATTCAGGCCGGCGTCAGCGGGCCACGCCGTGCGGTGATTTACGGGGCCGGCGAGACGGCGCGAAGTGTATTTTCCGCTCTTCTCGATGCTCCGCGGCTTGGCCTTCAGCCGGCTGCGCTCATCGGCGCCGTCGCCGGCCGGTTCTCAGTCTCGCTGGCTGCGCTGGGCTACCGGAATCGTTCCTCCATGCCCATTTTGCGAGGCCCGATGACAGCAGGCCGGCTGCAAGCCCTCCAGTGCGACCTGTTGTTGATCGCCGATCACAATCTCTCCGGCGAGGAACGCGATGCCGCAATCGTTGCCGGCCGCCAGGCGGGATGCGAGGTCGCGCTGGTCTTGGGCCCGCCGGCATGGCATCGCGGCAATGAAAGCGTCGATATCGACGGGCTGCGCATCGCCTCCGTCACCAGACGCAGTACGCCGTGGCACGATGCGGCGATCAAGCGCACCACCGACGTCCTCCTGTCGCTCGCGCTGCTCACCGCGATCGCTCCCCTGCTTCTGGTGATTGCCGTCCTCGTTTGCCTGGACTCGCCGGGACCACCCCTGTTCGTGCAGAAGAGAGTCGGTCAGAACGGCAGGCTCTTTCACATCCTCAAATTCCGCACGATGTTTGCCGGCGCTTCAAAATACTCGTTGTCGCCGCGATCTTCGTGCGATCCGCGAATTACTCGCATCGGGCGCGTTCTGCGCCGGCTGAATCTGGATGAATTGCCGCAGCTGCTGAACGTGCTGGCGGGAACGATGTCGCTCGTGGGGCCGCGCCCGGAGATGCCATTCATCACCGAAACCTACGACGCGCGCAGCCGGCAGCGCCTCGAGGCGATTCCCGGTCTTACCGGACTGTGGCAACTGAGCGCCGATCGCTCCGCTCCCATCCACGAAAACCTTGAGTACGACCTGTATTACATCCGCAACCGCGGCTTCTTTCTCGATCTCGCCATTCTTGCCCACACGCTGATGTTTGCCATGACGGGAGGTATCTGATGGAGCGGTCGGAGGTCCTTTCTGCGGGACGCGAGCCGTCGATCCCCGCTTCGCGCAGCGTCCAGCAGTATGCCGATGTGCTCGGCATCAAAGTCTCGGCCGTCAACATGGAACTGGCTGTCAGTCTGGCGGAGAAGTGGATCGATGCCGGCAATCCCGGATACGTGTGTCTTTGCGGTGTGCATGGAGTGATGGAAGCACAGAGAGATCCGGCGCTGCGCCACATCATGAATCGCGCGGCCCTCAATCTCCCCGATGGAATGCCCATGAGCTGGGTCGGCTGGTTCCAGGGATTCTTCGCCATGGATCGCGTCTTTGGCCCGGATTTCATGACCGCGCTGTGCCGGCTCTCCGCCCTGCGCGGCTACCGGAATTTTCTCTATGGGGGCGGACCCGGGGTCGCCGCGCGGCTCGGCGAAGCCCTGCAGCGCAAAGTTCCCGGCCTCGAGATTGTCGGCGCCTATACGCCGCCATTCAGGCCGCTGTGCCCGGAGGAAGAAGAAGACCTGTTCGCCCAGGTCGCGCGCGCAAGACCGCACATTCTGTGGGTGGGCCTCAGCACTCCGAAGCAGGACAGGTTTATGGCGCAATACGTGGACCGGCTTCAGGTTCCCCTGCTCGCCGGTGTGGGCGCTGCCTTCGACTTCCACACCGGGCGCATCCGCGACTGCCCCGGCTGGGTCAAGCGTGCGGGGCTGCAATGGGCCCACCGCCTGATGCAGGAACCCAGGCGCCTCTCGAAGCGCTACCTCGTCAACAATCCCGCGTTCCTGTGGCACATTACCCTGCAGATGTTGCGGCCTCGGCGAGAACTCTGAGCGTCCGTGAGGCGATTTCAGTCTTTGTGCGCCGCTGAGGCTTCAGAAAAAAGTCTGGATGATATCCACCACCTGATATTGCGCATCGACAACCGACAACATGCGCCACTTGTCGAACGTGAGACACGGGTGGCAGATATCGAAGCCGATCATGTCTCCCACGCACAGATCGTCGCCGGCGGAAATGTGCATCGAGGCGTGCTGATCCATCATCGTCGTCAGCTTCCAGTGGAGCGGCGCTGCTTTTGGAGCCGCCTGGCCGGGACGGAAGTGCAGCACCGGGACGGGCAGGCATGCGTCGAAGGCCGCATCGCGTTTGCCCATGGCGATGATCGCTTTTTCCTCTTCCGGAATCGACTGCACGTACGCCCACACCTGAAGTGCCGGCAGCAGGCCTTCATGCATCTTTTGCGCTACCGGATTGTGAGCGAGGATCCGCGTCTGCGCGCGCCGGTAAATCCCGACATCGTGGGTGAGGTAGCAGCCTGGCCGAAGAACGACGTCCATCTCGCCGCCGAGTCCTGCCTGAGAAAACTCTTCGGCGACCACGTCGTACCATGCTGATCCAGCGCCCGACAGAATCGCCGGCGAGCGCCGGAATCGGTTCTCTCCCTGTAACTGCCGTGTGACCTTCACAGCGTGGCGCAGAAAATCCCGAATCGCGCCTTCGTCATCCAGAACTCCCTCGTACACCTCAAGGCCGCACAGAACAACAGCATCCTTCCAGCGGGCAAGGCTCTCCAGTGTCGACTGCAGCTGTCTCTCATCGCGCACGCCCGCGCGTCCGCCGTCAACGCCGAGCTCCAGCAGCACCTGGAGCCGCTGCCGGCGGTTCGCGTAAAAGGCTCCCAGCTGGTCAACCTGAGCGGCCGAGTCGACCAGACAATAGAAATCAAACCCCGGGTCCTCCAGCATGCGGCTGACGATCGCCATGTTTTCTTTTCCCACCAGCTGGTTCGCCATCAGAACCCGGCGGATTCCATGGGTATGTGCCACCCGCACCTGTTGCGCCGTGGCCAGCGTAATGCCCCACGCGCCCGACTGCATCTGCATCTCAAAGAGCCGCGGCGCCATGGTGGTCTTGCCGTGTGGCGCCAGCCGGAGTCCGTAGGCATCGATGAATTTCCGCATCCAGCTGAGGTTGTGCGCGAGCCTGTCCTGATCAAGCACCGCGGCCGGCAGGCTGAGGTCTTCGCGCAGAAGATTCCAGCCCAGCCGAACAATCTGTTCGCGGCCGGCCGAGGGCTCGAAGAAGCCCAATCCCTTGTTCAGCACACCGACGGCATCTGCAGCTCGCTGCATGGAAGCTCCTTTCCCTTCATCAGAGCACGCCGCATGCGCGCCGTTCCACTCCGCAGAACGTAGTTCGCGGTGATCTATACTCTGACAGATCAGCATGGCTGCGTGCGACACCGTCATTCGGAGCGCGAAGGTATTCGACGGCAGCGGCGATCCTCCCGCTCTGCTCGACGTTGCTGTTCGCGATGGACGCATCTGCGCCATTGGGCCGTCTCTTCCGCACACCGCGGCCCGCGTCGTCGATGCCGATGGCCTTGCGCTCGCGCCCGGGTTCATTGATGTTCACACGCACGACGACACCGTCCTCATCCGGCGTCCGGAGATGCTGCCCAAGCTTTCTCAGGGCGTGACCACGGTCATTACCGGCAACTGCGGCATCAGCGCGGCGCTTGTGCGTCTGCGCGGCGGCGTTCCCGATCCGATGAACCTGCTGGGCGGCGCGGACGATTTCCGCTATCCCGCCTTTGCCGATTACGTCAGCGCGATTCGCGCAGCAGCACCCGCGGTAAACGTGGCCGCGCTGGTGGGGCACACTGCGCTGCGCAACAATCACATGGATCGCCTCGACCGGACTGCGACCGCAGCGGAGATCGGTGCGATGCGCGCGCAGTTGCAGGAGAGCCTCGACAACGGGGCGCTGGGGCTCAGTTCGGGCCTCGCCTACGCCTCCGCTCGTGCCGCTGCCACTGACGAGGTGATGGCGCTCGCCGAACCGCTCGCTGCCGCCGGCGCACTCTATGTGACGCACATGCGCAGCGAGGGCGACGCCATTCTGGACGCCATGGATGAAGCGTTTGCCATCGGCCGCCGCACCAGGGCGCCGGTTGTCATCTCGCACCTGAAGTGCGCAGGCATCGCGAACTGGGGCCGCAGCGGCGAAGTGCTTCACGCGCTCGACGTGGCGCGCGAAGCTCAGCCTGCCGGCTGCGACTGCTATCCCTACGCGGCTGGTTCGAGCACGCTCGATCTGCGTCAGGTGGATCCGCGCGTCACCATCACCGTTACCTGGAGCACGCCTCACCCGGACCAGGCGGGGAAGACGCTGGCGAGCATCGCCGACAGCTGGGGTATGTCGCAGATGGAAGCGGCGCGGCGTCTGCAGCCCGCCGGCGCGATCTATCACAGCATCGCGGAAGAAGACATGAGGAGGATTCTGGCGCATCCGGCAACAATGATCGGCTCCGACGGTCTCCCCGACGACCCGCGCCCCCATCCGCGCCTGTGGGGAACCTTCCCTCGCGTGTTAGGACGATATAGCCGCGAGCAGAAGCTGTTTCCGATCTCCGATGCGATTCGCCGGATGACAGCCATGCCGGCCCGGCGATATGGCCTGGCGCAGCGAGGCATGGTTCGCGAAGGCTACTATGCCGATCTGGTCCTCTTCGATCCCGAAAGAATCATCGACACGGCGACCTTTGAGGATCCGACTCGTCCCGCCGAGGGGATCGAAGCAGTCTGGGTCAGCGGAGCTCTCTCCTATACGGTGAAGGGAGCGACGGGAGAACGCGCTGGCCGCTTTCTTCCGCGCGGCGCGGCCGCATGGGTGGACTGAGACACTGGAAACAGGGAGGACGAACGGCATGAGCATCAGGAGATATGGAGCAGATGGCGGTAAGGGCGCCGGCGGTCAGCATCTGCCGTTCGCCCGAGCAGTAGAGGCGGCCGGATGGCTGTATGTCTCCGGTCAGGTTCCCATGCTCAACGGCGAAGTCGTTGCCGGCAGCATCGCCGCTCAGGCCGAACAGGCGATTCGCAATCTGCTCGCGGTGCTGGCTGAAGCGGGCTACGGCCCGGAGCACGTCGTCCGTTGCGGGGTCTGGCTCGACGATCCGCGTGATTTTCAGGCATTCAACGCGGTCTTTCGGCGCTTTTTCGGCGAGCATCCTCCGGCGCGATCCTGTGTCGTTTCCAGCATGGTGGTCGATTGCAGGGTGGAGATTGACTGCGTTGCGTGGAAATCCTCCTGAGCCTCGCGCTCGCTCGCTTCCTCCCTCATCCGGCCGCGTTCACCCTCCGCACCCAGCGAGGTTCCCAGTCAGGCGATGATCGATCCTCACAGCATCTTTCTGCTGACCGCGGCGGTGGCGGCGGTGATCGTCCTCATTCTGCTCATTGCCGGCCTCAAGCTGAATCCCTTCATCTCGCTGCTCGTTGTCTCGCTCGCGCTGGCGCTGGTGGCCGGGATGCCGGTCACCGCAGGAATCCACTCCTTTGAGCAGGGCCTGGGCGCAACCCTGGGGCACATTGCCATCATCGTTGCGCTGGGCACCATGCTGGGCAAGATGCTGGCCGAGTCCGGCGGCGCGGACCGCATCGCGCACACGCTGATCGACTTCTTCGGCGAGAAGCGCGTGGCCTGGGCCATGATGACCATCGGCCTGCTGGTCGGCCTTCCCTGTTTCTTTGAAGTTGGCTTCGTCCTGCTCATTCCCATTGCCTACACCGTGGCGCGCCGCACCGGAAAATCTCTTGTGCTCGTTGCTCTCCCTCTGGTCGCCGGGCTCTCGGTGGTTCACGGCCTGGTTCCACCGCACCCGGCTGCCATGCTCGCCGTCTCCATCTTCCATGCTGACGTCGGCCGCACGATTTTCCTGGCGCTGCTGATCGGCATTCCCACCGCAGTGCTCGCAGGGCCCGTGTACGCGACGCTGATCGCCCCTCGCATTGCGCTTCCTGCGGAGAATCCGATGGCCGCCGAATTCCGCGACCACGACAAAGAGCGCAGTCTGCCGAGCTTCGGTCTCGCCGTGGGCACCATCCTTCTGCCTGTCGCTCTGATGATGATCGGCAGCTGGGCCGGCACGGCACAGGGCGGAGCCCTCAACCGGACCTTCCGTTTGCTCGGCAACGACGACATCGCGCTGCTCATCGGCGTGGTCGTCAGCTTCATCGCTCTCGGCAAAATGAGCGGCTTCTCGCGCGCAACCATCCTTCGCTTCAGCCAGGAGTCGCTGGCGCCCACCGCCATGATCACCCTGCTGGTCGGAGCCGGCGGCGGCTTCGGACGCGTCCTCCAGGACAGCGGAGTCTCTCACGCGGTCATCGGAGCCACCGTCGGCCACCACGTGCCCCTGCTCCTGCTGGCATGGTTGCTGGCTGCTCTGCTGCGTCTGGCCACGGGTTCCTCAACCGTGTCGATGAGCACCGCTGCTGGAATCGTTGCCCCCATCGCGCTGCGGACTGCCTACCCGCACCCGGAGCTGCTGGCGATTGCTACCGGCGCCGGATCGCTCATCTTTTCCCACGTGAATGACGGCGGATTCTGGCTGGTCAAGGAGTATCTCAACATGAGCGTGCCGCAAACCATCAAAAGCTGGTCCATCTGCGAAACCATCATCTCGGTGACCGCGCTGCTGCTGGCCATGGCCGCCGCCTTTGCGCTGTCGCACGGCCTATGAGAGACCCCGTTGCGGAGGGCGAGGTCGAATTCCTGATTTGAAGGACTGGAATGGCGAATACCGTCTCACACAAACGTTCGCGCTCTGTCGTGGCTTATGTCGGCACCTGGACCGAAGCCTTGGGCGCAGGCGGCAACGGACGAGGCATTGAGCTTTTCAGCGCCGATCCGCACACCGGAGAGTTGTCGCATCGCGGCCTCGCGGCGGAAACGCGCAATCCGTCGTGGATCGCTCTCCACCCATCCGGAAAATATCTGTACGCGGTGAATGAGATTACGGATTTCAACGGAAACAGCGGCTCCGTGTGCGCCTTTGCCGTCGACGGCGCATCCGGAGAATTGCGCGCTCTTAATACGGTGGACTCTGGAGGAGCCGGCCCGGCGTATCTCAGCGTCGACGCCGGTGGAAACTTCGCATTCGTGGCGAACTACGTCGGCGGAAGCGTTGCGGTTCTTCCCATCCACAGCGACGGATCGCTGGGCGAAGCCGTGGATGTGCATCGCAATGTCGGATCCGTGGGCAGCGCACGAGCCTGCAGCGCGCCCGAGGGCAGCTTTGCCGTCAGCGGACACGATGCTCCCCACCCCCACATGATTGCTGCCGATCCGCGCAATCAGTTTGTGCTGGCTGCGGACCTGGGCCAGGACAGGATCTACACGTATCGCTTCGATCGGCGCACAGGCAAACTAACCCCTCCACCGCGCGCGCCTTTCGTCTCCCTGCCCAGCGGTGACGGGCCGCGGCACTTTACGTTTCATCCCAACGGACGCTGGCTCTACTCCATCCAGGAAGAGGCTTCGACGGTGGCCTTCTTCCGTTACGATCCGTCGACCGGCTCCCCGGAGATGCAGCAAACCCTGTCCACTCTGCCGGCGGATTTCGCGGGAACGAGCTTTGCTTCAGAGATCGTGGTCGCGCCGGGAGGAAAGATGCTGTATGCCACGAACCGTCTGCACAGCTCCATCGCGGTCTTCTCCATTGCCTCAGACGGCCGGCTGAGTTATCGCGCCGAGACCCCCGCTCACGGCGATTATCCGGTGCAGTGCCGCATCGACTGCGGCGGTAACTTCCTCTACGTATGTAACCGTCGCAGCGACAATATAACCTCTTTTCAGATCGACCCTGACACAGGCCTGCTTTCCTTCACGGGACGTTATGTCCCGGTGGGGAGCCCGGGATGCATCTGCGAGTTTTCACTCCCGGAAGGCGGCAGTTCCCCCTCGCCGGGGCGAAGGAACAGGCTCAGAACGGCAGCCGCAAAGGCAACTGCGGCGAGATAGACAACGAAGCGGGGTTGATACGAGCCGGCGCGGTCGTACAGGTGGCCGATCCAGAGGGGCCCGGTCGCGCCTCCGATGGCATACGCCGTCCAGGTCAGGCCATACAACACCGAGAAGTGCCTTCTGCCAAAGTAGCGAGCTAACAGGTAGGGCGCCACGTCGGCCTCGCTGCCCAGGCCCACGCCGAGCACCGCTGCGCCCAGCAGCGCCAGAGGTCCCGTGCCGGCAAAGGCGAGAATCAGCGTCCCCACAGCCGCAAGGGTCAGCACGAGTGTCTGGATGCGCTCGGGCGAGGCGCGATCGATCATGAACCCGATGCAGAGTCTCCCGACGATTCCTGCGCCGCCGCGGACAGACAGGGCCAG
>Ga0335075_10015511_pt1 | contig 11418 bp, 13 predicted proteins | sample Lox_Sample_24_FD_206723 | JGI IMG/M metagenome (GOLD analysis project Ga0335075, IMG submission 206723) | Soil microbial communities from Loxahatchee National Wildlife Refuge, Florida, United States - Lox_Sample_2.4 | ecosystem: Environmental > Terrestrial > Soil > Wetlands | place: USA...
CAGACGAGCACTTCAACGACGGTGGCCTCTGCGCTCGCTTCGGCCATCACGGCGGGCCAGTTGGGGGTGACCGCCACGACCGGCGCAAATGGCGCGCTGACGGTGACCGCCAACGCGCCAGGTACAACGGACAATGGCATGACGGTAACTCTCAACTCCAGCACCAGTGAGCCGAGCCTGTTTTCCGCGCCTTCCTTCAGCGGGACATCGGGCTCGCTGGGCGGCGGCACTGACGCCACTCTGACGCCGGGAACAATCTACAGCTATACGATCCCGTCTCCTCCGACGGCCAATACGGGCTATGACGGGGTTGGCAACGTGCGGTCGTTCACGGATTTGGTGAACGGCCAGTGGACGCAAATTGGCTATGACACGCTCAATCGTCTGACCACGGCGACGGTGGCGGGCACGCCTTCGACAACATACACCTGGGGCTACGACGCGTTTGGGAACCGGACGTCTCAGCAGCCGAACGGAGGCACGGTGAACTACCCGCCGGGGAATAACCGAATCGAGGGCTACAACTACAACGCCGACGGTAGTATCAGTGACGACAACAACCCGTACGGCTATAAATACGGCTATGATGGCGAGGGGCGCGTATGCGTGGTCTACAACAAGACGATGACTACCTGGACCGGTTATGCCTATGATGGGTTGGGGAATCGGGTTGCCAAAGGAACGGCCTTGAACAGTTTGAACTGCGACAACAACTTCACGCCGAGCAGCACGTACATCGTCGGGCAGAATGGAGAACTGCTCGACTCGCTGGATGCAAGCGGTGCGGTGTACAGCAATGTATTTGCCAATGGGCATCTGCTTGCCACCTACCAGTTCCCGACCTCTCAGTCCCAGACCCCGGAATGGACCTATGCGCTGAACGACTGGCTTGGCACCAAGCGTTTCGTGGCAGATAGCAACGGCGAGAAGTTCGAGACGTGCACTGGTCTCCCGTTTGGTGACGGGCTCAACTGCCAGGGGCCGGGCGGAGACCCCAGTCCGCTGCACTTCACCGGCAAAGAACGTGACTCCGAATCAGGAAACGACTACTTCGGGGCCAGATACTACCAGTCCACCATGGGCCGATTCCTCACCCCGGACTGGTCGGCAAAACTTGCGGCGGTGCCCTACGCCAAACTCGAGAATCCACAGACGCTGAATCTGTATAGCTATGTTGGGAACAATCCGCTGTCGGCGGTGGATCCGGACGGTCATCAGAACACGCCCGGCGGTACCCAATGCGGGCAGATTGTAAGCGTTGCATGTAGCGATCCGGGGGACGGACCCTCCGGGCAGGCCGTAGCGGACTTGAAAGTTTCCGAGGCCGAGTATGTTGCCCAGCTCCAGCAGCAGGGTGCGCAGGCCCAACAGCAGGACTCTAATTCAACGTCAAATGGCGGAGGCTTCTGGAGTCATATCAGCAACTTATTTCATGGGCATTCCTGGAACTACCGGATGCGAGAGTCGGTGACCGTGAGACTCCTCCCAGCAGACCCTATCCCCGGCGTTACAGCAGCCACCGATACAGCCGGTCTTGTTGGAACCGTAGCTCCAAACGTGACGAAGGAGCTTCATCTTGGGCCATTGAGTGCAGGTGCGAGCATTTGGAATGATCGAAGCCCTATGAATGTTACCACCAATATACTCGGGCTTTTTCCTGGACTTGACGGACCGATGGCTATCACTGGAGCGTTTAATGATTCCCTGAGCTGGGGCGTTGAAAACGGTCAGGGCCGTAATGCGCCTAAGGCTTATGACTCAGACCAGTTGACTCCCACGCTTCCCGCGCAGGATGGCGGGTGCCAAGCTGCGGGTCTGCCGCCATGTTAGCTAAGCTCGGTGTAAAGAGTTGGGTTTGTGAGCACCTAGCAAGGAACGATGTTGCTGCGTGATATGAATTGGATCTTAAGGTCGCCGTATCTTTTCTTAGTGGTCGGCGTTATCGCAATTTCTGCGGCTGCGATATTCACGTTTACAGGCAAGGTGTGGGTTCGTTTCAACGGCTGGGTCTATCGCACTGAAGAACCGAAAGCGTTTTGGGGAGAAGTCGTGGCTTATTGTTTTGTGGGTGTTTGTTTTATTGGAGTTTACCTGTTTACGGTTGCCGGAGTTTCCAAGTGAGCGCGGGCACAAGTGGAATGACGAAATCGTACTTCGGCTGGGCTATTGTCTTTGTAGTATTAGCTACACAGGGATGTCGAGCGCCTTCGCCAGATTGGAATGGCACCTGGAAGCTGAACCTCACGAAAAGTAGTTATCTAGGTCAGGTTTTGACCATTTCGATCCCAGCTGACGGTGAGTATCGCTTCGATGAAGGCTCGAGTCACACTCTTCGCTGCGATGGAAAGGATCGACCGACCGGGAACAATCTCACGCTAGCCTGTGTAAAAAGCGGCGTCACGGCCTTGGATATAACCCTCAAGGAGAATGGGGCAAAAACGAGGGCCACTCATGATGAGCTTTCGATTGACGGGAAGCATTTCACAACGACGGTGACCGAGTTCCGACCGAGTGGACCCGTTATCACATCTCAAATCACCTTTTCGCGGTTGTCTGGGTCCTATGGTTTTGCTGGCCAGTGGCGGGATACGAGCTACCTTCAGCAACATGCCGAGATGACGCTGAGGCTCGACAGTCAGACTTTGTATATCGGCTATCCGAGCGTGGGCCAGGAAATCGATGCGCCGCTCGATGGAGCCGAGACAGCGGTGCGCGGTCCTCATGTTCAAGAAGGAAGCACCTTTGCAATACAACCTGCCGGAAGACGGGGGTTCCGCACTGTAGCGAAGCGCGAGGGCAAGCTTTTCAGTCAAGGCACACTTGAGTTGAGTAAAGATGGAAGAACCATCGCTAACTTTTGGTGGAACCCGAGCCAGCCAGACTACAAAGGTACGCTCATCTATGATAAGCAGTAGGCCCAAGAGCAGAATTCGAGCGGCCCCGGTTCTTGGCGGCGCTTAGGCCAACGGCTGAATAATTTTGCCCATGGCGATGGACTTGTGACGAAATGCAGAATTAGATCAAGTGCACCGCGCCTTTACTTGGGTTGATATAATGCCCGATACGGTTCGCGACCGTAATGCGGTGACAGCTTACATATTGACGTGAATTCATGTGGCTCGAGTGGGAGAGCCTGAACTGCGCGATTATTTGGGTAGGATTAGAATGCGGAAATGCCGCGAAGGGGCCGATGTGTTTTGCCTGAGGTTGCGTGTCATATCACGCAGCGTGGTGTAGACCGATGTGAGACGTTCTCGACGGACGATGATCGTCACACGTACTTACGGCTGTTGCGAGACAATTTTATTTTTTCACAGCTTCCTGTCCACGTAACCCCTGTCCACGTAACCCCACGTAACCCGTGGCCACGTGGTGCGTTGCAGGCTTGTAATCAAGCACTCGTCGGAGCCGTGTCTGCGAGAAGGGCTCAACTTCAGGGCCAGCAGAACTTGACCGACGCGCAACGTAGAGAGTCGCGCGCAGACTGGCAGATAATCAGATATTTCTCCAACGTACCCTTCGGGAATTCAGCAACAAGCCAATGAACAACCTCTCGAAAACTCGTCTCGCACTGATCAGATCATGTCTCGGCATCGCTGGTCTCCTCCTGCTCACGGAGACGCTACTCGGTGCCCTATATGTGCTGGGCATCGGCTTTGGAAGTGTCTCCGACATTCTGACAGACCTCTGTCTCACTATGGCATTCCCCATCTTTCTTATAGGATTCGCCTCGCTGCGAATTGCAGCTGTTATACTGTGGGCATTCTTTCTTGCTCAATGGGTAAACTCTGGCCTTTATAACCCTCACTCAGGAATCCACATTTCCAATCCTCTTGACTGGTTTCATGGGATAGCCCTGTTCATCGGTGCCACGCTCGTAAGCTTCTCGGTGTGGAATCTTTCAAGGAGTCTCGCGGAACAAGGCACACATAGCCTTCGGACGGTGTTTTCGGATTCGTACCAGCAGCGCTCTTAGTTTGTAAGCTTGCATCACTTCACCGGCAAAGAACGCGACAACGAATCAGGCAACGACTACTTCGGAGCCAGGTATTACGCCTCCAGCATGGGGAGGTTCCTCAGCCCTGATCCTTCTGGCCTAGTGTTCGCCAGTTTCGCGAATCCGCAAAGTCTGAATCTTTACGGGTATGCCCAGAATAATCCCTTGTTTCCGTGCCTGCGCCAGGCCATCTTCTGTGTGAGGAACCGCGACTAAGTGCACGTGATTCGACATCAGGCAGTAGCCAATCACGGAGATCTTGTAGAGCGCCACATTTTCCCACAGCAACTCGAGGTAGACCGAACGGTCCGCATCGCAGTCCAAAACAAATCGTCGTGCATTTCCACGCTGCGTCAAATGGTGGGGAACATCTGTAACCACGACGACCCGCGCCAGTCGTCCCATAGCCGAACCACAATATCACGCAAGGAGCTAGCTCGCTGGCACGTGCGCGTCTGCTACTGAAAGCAGTCCGCTTAGGTACCTGCAAACATGAATGTGGATTGATAAATGGGCTGTGTCTGCTACAGTCATCTGTCAGTAGGAGGTAAGGCAGCGAAGTTCGGGCAAGGCGGCGTGAAGTGGCTAGCTGCGGGAAAGTGTCAGGTCCGGTCTGTCCACGTAACTCTCACTGTGGGAGGAACGAACCAGCGAAACTACACCTACGACGCGGCGGCACAGCTCAACACGGTAACCGCAGACGCACACCTGGTGGGTGGCCAGGATGCAGGCGCCGTTACGCTGTTCAACGCACCCAGCTACGACGCAGCGGGGCAATTGACCGCCGCCGGTCTGGCCTTTAACTCGACCAGCGGGACATCCATGATTGGTCTGACTCGCGGCTACGATAATCGGCTCCGTCCTGTGTCGGAATCAGATAGCGGGCAGGTGGGTACACCGGGGACCCCGGCTACCGTAACGGTGGATGTTTCCGGAACGGAGCAGTCCATCGGCAGTGGGACGCCGGTAGCGGCCACAGGGACGGTATCGCTGAGTTACTCCGGCGGTGAGCAGGGCATGCTGCGGGCGCAACCCCTCTTGGTCAGCAGCTCGATCACGCTGCCCAATGGATACCACACGTCGTTTGTAGCCTCCGCCACCAGCGCCGTGGGTACCGCGAACGCCATCGCCAACGCGCTGAACCAGGTGACCTCACCGGTCACCGCCGCGGTAGCCGCCGGTGGCACGGCGAGCGCAGCGTCGGTGACGTTGACCAGCAAGGTGACGGGTGCATCCCAGAATGGAACTATCACGGTGCACCTGGTGGCCACGCAGGTGACAGCGGCTCCCGCCAGCATGAGCGGCGGCAGCGGCGCCACGTATGATACTGGAACTGTGACGGCGACGGTTGGCAGCACCAACTTCACTGTCAACTATGGGCAGACGAGCACTGCGGCCACGGTGGCCTCTGCGCTCGCTTCGGCGATCACAGCAGGTCAGTTGGGGGTGACTGCGACGACTGGCGCCAATGGCGCACTGACGGTGACGGCCAACGCGCCGGGCACAACGGACAATGGCATCGCGGTAACCCTGAACTCCAGCACCAGTGAGCCGAGCCTGTTCTCGTCGCCCTCCTTCAGCGGGACGTCGGGCTCGCTGGGCGGAGGCGCTGACGCCACCATGACGCCCGGCACGATCTACAGCTATACGATTCCGGCGCCAGGTGCGCCCGCAGGGTATGACGGGGTGGGCAATGTTCTGTCCTTTGCCGATTTGGTCAATGGCCAGTGGACGCAAATTGGCTATAACACGCTCAACCAGCTGATCACGGCGACCGTGTCGGGCACGCCATCGACCACGCTGACGTGGAGTTACGATCCGTTCGGAAATCGGAAGACGCAGGGGCCGGACGGAGGGACGTTGGTGTATCCTCCGGGCAACAACCGCATTCAGGGCTATGGCTACGACGCCTCCGGCAATGTGACGGATGACGGCAGCAACCAATACGCCTATGATGCCGAGGGGCGGCTGTGTGTTGTCTACAACAAGACACTGACTACCTGGACCGGCTACGCCTATGATGGGTTGGGCAACCGTGTCATGACAGGGGGCGGTGTGAATAGCCTGAGCTGCGATAACAACCTCACGCCGAACACCACCTTCATCGTAGGACAGAACGGAGAGCTGCTGGACTCGCTGAATGCAAGCGGTGCGGGCTTTAGTAACGTGTTTGCTCACGGGCAGTTGCTGGCCACCTACCAGTTCCCAACGTCGAGCTGGACGTTTGCGCTGAATGACTGGCTTGGCACCAAACGTTTCGTAGCAGATACCAATGGCGAGATGGTGGAGACCTGCACCGGCTTCCCATTTGGAGACGGGGTCAACTGCACCGGCCCAGGGGGAGACCCCGGTCCACTGCACTTCACCGGCAAACCACGCGATCTGGAGTCGGGTAACGACTACTTCGGCGCTAGATACTACAGTTCACCAACGGGAAGGTTTCTTAGCCCGGACTGGAGCAGCGACCCAGACGCCGTACCTTACGCAGACCTCGAAGACCCGCAGACCTTAAACCTTTATGGCTATGTGCGGAATAATCCGCTCAGCAAGACTGATCCAGATGGTCACTTCATGCTTGTTCAGCAAGACTGCTGGTGCGAGCAGGCCGCCCAAAATATCTTAACCCTCTGGTATAACCTCGAATGGAACTGGCAGAATCATTGGTTCAAATCAAAGCAGCCCGTTCCTCCACCTCCGGCTCTTCCTTCTGCTCCAAATACCGCGAATCCAAATCCGGATGATGGTAGCAATCCGGATGACAAGAAAAAAGATCAGAAGGAAACCGCAAAGAGCGGCGCACGAGATAAGAAATTGACTAATACTGAGATTCAAAACTTGAAGGAAAATACCGGCAGGAGCGCAGAGGAAATTAAAACAGACGCACTCGGCACGAAGAGCGTTGGCAAGTATGACCTCTTCAAGAATGCCGATGGAGAAATTGTGGCAAAGCCTAAGGGGAGTAGCGGAACGGGTGAGCCAACCGGATATACTACTGATGACTTAAAGGCTTCTAAAGCTTCTAGTCCGGAAGACTGAGGATCGATCGACCAGTGGCGGATATTTCTATAACTCTTTTTATCGAATCCACAACTCATTCTGTGGAAGAGCTGCTGTCCGTTATCGAAGTTCCATCTACTTGTGGGTGGCGCAAGGGTACTGCTCGCGGGAAAACAAACAAGGTATTCGTCACCGATAGCTGGGCGATTACTGCAAAGCGGCATACCTCAGAAGATGTCGACGAAATCGAGAAAGCAAATAACTCTGCCGTCGACGAACTCCTCAACAAGATCCGAGGACACGAGAGTGGGTTTACGGAGATGGCACGCTACGGGGTCGCCGGCCTTCGGATCAGCATTGTTTCGGAGCTCTTGCCTCCCTGCATATTATCGGCCGATAGATTGCGTCAAATCAGCGTGCTCGGTGTGGATCTCGAAGTCGAAATTGCCGCCGCTTAAACTCTAACTACAGAGAGATTGCATCGGGAGTATATCGCTCGGCTGACGGTACGCGGCAGTTCGGCGGGCACAACAGACAACGGAATTCCCGTAACCCCTCACTCCAGCACGAGTGAACCGAGCCTGTTCTCCTCGCCTTCCTTTACCGGGACTTCGGGGACCTTCGCCGGCGGCCAGAGTAGCACTATCTACGGAGTTTCGTGGACAGACGGGACGCGCACTTTGTGGGAACAGACACACGCTAAGGTTCGAATGTAAATTCAGGCTGGCTTCGATCGGTAACGATCTTTTCTCGGGGTCCGCGCTTTAGTGGTGCCAAGCGCCGCTGCGTTGTCTTCTCCAAGCCATGGACGAATTCGGCACTTCCCCACGGTCGACCGGTGTGCGTGCGCTGGCGAAGGGCGGCTAGCTGCGATTCCATCTCCCCTGCGGCGAGGTACTCCCGCCAAGACGATGCACTCCAGCGGGCGCGCCACCGCTCCAGAGATAGCCATTCATCGGCGGCTTTTGTTCCACAGTGGCTGGCAGCGCTCGACCAAGACCAGGACTCCGGCTTGGCCACCATGCCAGCCCTCAACGGATTGAGTTCCGTATAACGCAATGCCTCCCACAAATGCGGTTCGTCCAAGGGGCAAGAATAATATCGTCCTTGCCATACATGGCCGCTGGCTCGATAAACCGTGTTCCAGTAGGTAGCGTATCTTCCGTGCGTCTGCTTCAGCGCCTGCGCAAGTCCGTCCGCCGTACTGGGAATCACAATCAGATGGACGTGATTGGACATCAGGCAGTAACCGATCACTGACACTCGGTAAAGTTCAGTGTTTTCCCGCAGCGACGACAGGTAGGTCGCACGATCGCCATCGCAGTCCAGGATGAAGCGCCGGTCGTTCCCACGTTGCGTCAAAATGGTGTGGCACATCAACAGCAACTACCCGGGCGAGTCGTCCCATAGCAAGGAAACGATAGCAGGAAATTGTCTGCACGCTGCAGGTTCGTGTTAAAGATGAACGGTAGTTAATATGAGGTTGGGCGAATCGCTATGATGGCTTTGCTCCGAACTTGGGGGCTGTGGAATGATAGACGACAGGGCGGTGATCGACTTCGTCGAAAGTGCACGTCCCGTCTGTCCACGAAACTTCGAAAGTGCACGTCCCGTCTGTCCACGAAACTTCGTCCACGAAACTTCCCACGAAACTTCCATGTCCACGAAACTTCCCACGAAACTTCCATGTCCACGAAACTTCCCACGAAACTTCCATGTCCACGAAACTTCCACGAAACTTCCGGCTCATTTTGGACCGGCTCGAACTCGACTCACGTGAACGTCGATCAGATAAATCTTGCGCCACGGGGCACGGTGCCGAGCGCAGGTGGAGACTTCCACACTGGAGAACACAACCTCAAGAATCCGATAGCTGCGGGGTTCCACTGCTTCTCAGATCATGCGAGTGTGTGCTCATGGTGACGAAATTCATTGCTAACCTTTATGGCGTGGTGGGTGCCATTATCATGTGCGCATTTTGGATTTGCATGCGATATGTGTCTGCGCCCACTAACGTCTATGTGATCTTCGTCGGTATTCCACTGGTTATCATCGTGGCTCTAGCCTTGATAATCCTGGCTGCTGTTCGCGGATCAAAATGGTGGTGGTTGGCCACACTCTTGCCCTTATCCGGTGTTGCCGCTGTTCTCTCTGCTGCGGGTTAGACAGTTCATCTCTATTGCTATGATGCGGATGGAATTCACCTATGATCGCACTCCACATCTTGTGCTGTTCCAGTCCCGTTGTACCGGCAAAGAACGCGACCAGGAATCCGGCAACGACTACTTCGGGGCCAGGTACTATGGCAGCTCGATGGGCCGGTTCCTTAGCCCGGATGATGTGGGTGGACATATCGAAAACCCGCAAACTCTGAACCTGTACAGCTACGTTGCCAACAATCCACTTTCGCGAACTGATCCGACCGGCCATGACTTTTACCAATCATGCCAACAGCAATCCGCGACGTGCGGCAGTCAGAACATCGGCAACGATACCCATGGCAACGCTATAAATCAGCTTGTTTCAGGCACGACGGATGCTAATGGGAAGTTCACTGCGACCGTGATCACAAGCGCCTCACTCGGACAAGCGGGCAGTGGAAACACTGCGACGGTTGATGGCACGGGTGTACACATCACGACCGGGACAGGTACAGATAACCGCAGACAGGTCAAGGAATATTCATCTCTGGAACGCCAGCAGCGGACATCAAGGGTTCTGGTAAAGGATGGGATCAGTTCAATTTCCATATCGATGGCAACGATGTCGCTCATGGGGGGCCGAGTACGGGAACCGCCACATACCTCGGACAGGGGGGACATCAAGGCATGCTTGATGCAATTAACAGCATGGCTTCGGGGACCAGCATCGGCCCCTTTCATTATCCGGGGGAGGATAGCTATAACCACTTTCATCCGGGAGCGACCAATGATCGGTTCTCTCCAGGCGATTACCCGCAAATCTTCAATTACGGACCATCTCCTCACTTCCCTGTCCCAGCAGCGGAGAAAAGCAGGACAGACGGGATTGGTACTTTTGCGCTTCCGCTGGAAATCAAAGCTCCGGTTCCCTTACCACGAAGCTCCAGACGAGAAGCTGCTGATGTGTCATTTTTAATTCTCCTATATCCAGGGCCGAGGAAAGGGACAGCCTGATCCGAGTGACTTTTGTCCAAGCTTGAGGCGAAAAAGATGACGCAGATGAGGCTGTCCCTCTCACCCTCGTCCCTCTCACCCTCTCCGAATTCCCCTTGCAAATCAGTGAAGCGGCAGTCGCCGCCGGCGTATCGATCCCGCAGATTCACAGGATCATTGACGAGAAGATCCTGCCAGAGGATCTATACAGTACTGCGCAGATGCGGACGTTTCGGCCGGATGCCTGTGTGCTGATCGCTTTCTATTTTGAGACGGCCGAGCTTTTGACAGCCCAGGCCCGCTTGCGGGCTATCCGCAGCGCGATGGCGCATTGCGGCAGTTGGAGAGACTGGGAGAACTGCGTGGTCGAAGATCACTCGATCACGGTTCGGTTTTCTGAGATTGCGAAGGGCGTTAGGAGCCGCCTTCGTCAGTTGCTGCAAGCGCACGAAATGGTAATTGAGGATCCTGAGATTCTGAGTGGAACACCGGTTATCAAAGGTACGCGGGTCCCTGTCTATGACATCGCCGCAGCAGTGGATGCAGGCATCGCCAAGGATCGAATTCTCAAGTCCTATCCAAGCTTGAAAGATTGGCAGGTCGAGCTTGCATCGATTTACGCAAAGGCGGTTCCCCTTCGGGGCCGCCCCAAGCGCGTTTCCTCGGATGGCGTGCGGAAAGGGCCGGTCACGAAGAAGCGACTACGCAGCTCCTTATCAGGGGGTAGCGCGTAGTGAAATTCCTGATTGATGAATGTTTGAGTCTCGATTTAGTTGCGGTAGCACGGGGGAGTGGTTTCGGGGGAAGTTCCCATGTTGTCTGGCTGGGAAAGGGCGGATGGAAAGATGGCACGTTGAAATTTCATTCAGGACAGAAACTCCGTGTCGTGAAGTACCTACTCCCCGTCTGATCAGTAGATTCCAAAGAGTTATTCGGTGGGGCCCGATGAACTCGCCGTCGCGGCGCTGTTGCCTGGCGCGGCTTCCGACGATGCACTGGTGGGCGCGATCGACGTGCTGGAATTGGCATAGCGCGAAAGCCGGAAGTAGATCGGGGTGAGTTCCAGGGGCATCTTCTCACTGGCATTCAGGATTGCCTCCGGTTTGGTCGAGAGGAAGCGGACCTGGTCATCCCAGGCATTGGTTCTCAAATGGCTGCCGAGAGGCAAGGCTGCGATTTGGGTCAGATTGTTCGGTTCAAGATGCACCGATTGGCTGCAAAGCGCGGACAGCCAGGGTGTGCCATCCGGCTTGAACAGCGAATCGCCGACCCGCGGAGTCATCAGCGCAT
>Ga0335075_10015513_pt1 | contig 11418 bp, 7 predicted proteins | sample Lox_Sample_24_FD_206723 | JGI IMG/M metagenome (GOLD analysis project Ga0335075, IMG submission 206723) | Soil microbial communities from Loxahatchee National Wildlife Refuge, Florida, United States - Lox_Sample_2.4 | ecosystem: Environmental > Terrestrial > Soil > Wetlands | place: USA: Florida...
ACTGAACTTGTCAAGTAAGAACGGCAGCAAGGCGTAGGAAGATCGTTGTCCATAGGCATAGTTACAATTCAACGCTTGATTATAAAATACATCCTTGGCGCCATCTCTAGCCCCGCCAGCCTTTCCCGGCATCCCAGTGTCCCAGCGCGTCAGGCGCGACATTCGGTTGAGCGTGTCGCTGAATGCAAGGGAAACGGCGGCACCAGCATCCGAATGAGCAATTTCCATCTGGGCGAGCGCTCCAAACAGGAGATGCCGCGGATTGAACAGGTGGTGCCAATGGGTCCAGCCACGGGTGCGAACCGGCTCATCCGTCTTCTCTCCCGGCTCAATCCGCATGTCAGGCACCAACCCCGTCGCTTGCCACTCGGCAATGTGGTCCTCGACTAATGCGCGTACTCGCGCCTCGCGTTCGAGGTCCTCCGCCTCGGGCGCGGCGAACCAGGTTGTCGGCCGTGTTTTGCCTTGCCGCAGGTCATCCGCATCCATCCATTGGATGCAGTAGAGTCGTTCGAGGAAGATATCGCCCCCGCGCCAGCGGCCCGGCGTGCCACTCTCCACTACAGCCGTGGCATCCCACTCAGGTTCGCGCGGCGCCACATCGTGAAGCCCCCATGGCCGCAACCGGTTAGCGCGCCCGCCGTCTGGTCCTAGTGGCCCCTCGCCATCACCGCGAAGCCTGGCGATGGAGATACGCCATTCACGTTCGTCCCCATGTAGTTCGGGCGCCAACCGATAGACTAGATGCCCGTCTTGCACAGTGCCCGTTTCTGCGTTCTTCAGCGCGGTGGATGCGGCATCATTCTCGATCAGGATGTCAAAGCGCTTCCGTGCATAATCGGGCACCAGCCGCGCCATGGTGCGCCGGCTGCGGCTGATCAACCAGGAGGGAGCAAGTGGTACGCGCCAGCCGGTCTGGGGCTCCACCACCTCTAAACAGTAAAGGAAAGCCTTGGCGCGGTTGCCATGCACGTCGTGCTCGATGCCAAGACGTGTGATCTCCGTATCCACCGCCTTCGCCACCCGGCGCTGCTCCTCGGCGATGCGCGTTCGCTTTTCGGGAGCTGCACCGATAATGTTGAGCGCGCCCCACGTCAGCATGACAGCGACAGGGTTGAGGTCGCTGGCGACGACAGGACAGCCGAGCCGAGCCGCCTCGAAGGGTATGGAGCCGCCGCCACAAAACGGATCGCCCACGACCGGCGCGTGACCGAAACGGGCAATGCCGAGTTGCCGCACCAACTCCGGCAGGGTCGCCGCTGAGGTGCCGAGCCTGGCGTTAGCATCGGCAAGCGCGTCGGCGTAGAGCGAATCCGCCGGACTATGCAGCGTCTCGATTTCCTCCGGTCGTTTACAGACAGAAACTCTTTCGGCGAAACTCATCGCGGCGAAGGCTCGCGCCTTTAATGCCTCTCGCTCGGCTTGGATGCGCGCACGTTCCGCCTTTCGCTCGGCGGAATTGCGGATGTGGGTGAGGTTCGGTTTCCGCCAGCGCCAGCGGCGGGCATCCGTCGGAAGCGCTTCGTCATTATCCTCCTCGACATCGTCGATCTCGTCCCGGTCCTCAGCTGCGCCGGCTACGGGCTTTGGCTCGATATGCGGCGTCCAATCGGCTGCGTTGTCCCGCAGCTTCGTTACGATGTGCGCTGGTATTATGCTCGGTTGGCGGCGACGGAGACCACGCTCGTCAATTGCCAGCAGTGACTCCAGCAGCTCTAGGTCGCCAGCGGTGTCATCGGTCGCCGGCAGCAGCGTGGCCAGAATGCAAGCACGCACAAGCACCAACGGCTTGCGACCCTTCCAGTAACTGCCCAATGCCGTCAGCGTCTGGCCCTGCACGGCCTTGCGCTCCTTTTGCGCTTCAACGCCCACCTTCCGGGCGGGAAAGACGCGCTCGATCAGGGCGGGCGCATCGCGCAACGCAAAAGGCGCTAGGCCGGGCGCCGAGCCGAGTGGCCCTGGGGCTTCGGGCATCGGTCAGTCCTCCGGCGTGCTGTCGAGTAATCCGAGCGCCATCTGGGCGCCCTTGGGCCGCATGGGGCGTGGCGCACGCGGCGCGGGGGCAGGCTGGCGGTCCGGCCCTGCGGCCAGCAGTAGCGCCAAACCCCGCCGAGGCTTGGCATTGGCATCGGCTGCGGTGCCAGCGGTGGCGGCCACACGACCGAACAACCACCATCGTTCCTCTGGCCGCAGCGCGGCCCAGGCCGCGACCACCGCATCCAGGTCTTCCTCTTCCGCCGCCTCGGCCGCCCAGGCGAGAACGACGACTTCTTTGCCCAGGAGCCGCTCGACACGATTCTCCCCGGTGAGCCATCGGGCGGCTGGGAGATGCTGTTCCTTCAATCGCTCGTTCAATGCTTGCTTCGCGGCATTCGCGATGGCGTTCCAGCGTGGGCGCGGCAGAGCGCATCTCACCATTCGATCTGGGCCGCCGGCCTGGGCGACGCCCCAATCCTCTTCGAACAGCACCTCTCCCGCGCGGCCCTCCGGGATCGTCACCAGGACATGATGCACGAACATCTCGGCTGGGCAGCCAAAGCCGGTCGTGGCTGCGGGTTTGAGAGCGCGCGGTTTGCGCGACAAGGCGTTCACTGCTTCACCATGGTCACCGGACTTTCGACCGGCTCATGCAGAGCGTCCACCAGTGCCAACAGATCAGCGCCGGTCGTGAAATCCAGCCGTTCGAGTCGGAGCGTCACCGGGGCGCGCTCGTCGCCGACCAATTCGCGCAACAGGTCCGCGGCGCGTTTGATGGCAGCCCCTGCTGTCCCCGAATCGCGGCCGATGCGCAGCATCGCGCTGGCATCACCGAGCCCGACTGTCAGCACTGCTCCGAATGCCAGGGCATGCTTGGACTCAATCTCATTCATCAACTCGAAGGCAGTCTGGGTATCGGTGCGTTCGATCCGCTTCAGCAGAGAGGCCGGCCTGCCGGGGTCCACCTGGTCCTGTAGCGTCAGTTCTTTCTCACCCGAGCCGCGGCGCTGCGGCAAGAATTCGAACGACTCCTCAGCCGAGATATCGCCATCCTCAGCGAGCACCCGCAACAAGCCACCATCGGGGGGGATCGCCACCGGCCCATCATACGGCGCCCCCATGTCACGTGGGCTGGTGCCGCCAAACGTCCAGCGCAGCGAGCCACCGGGAACCGCCTTCAGCTCGACGACGCGCCCAGATGATGTCTCTCGGGGCTCGTGCAAGATGCTGATTTCATTCCGCCACGGCATTGCATCGCCGGTCGGGTGATCGCCGGTGGAGTCTTCAGCCAGAAACCACAGCCGGAGTTTGCCGGTCGAGAAGGAGAGCTCCTTCAGCTCGGGACTGGAGGGAACAGCCGGGCCCGTGTCTGAACAGCGGATCACTGGGCGTGGTCCGGCGTCGAGCGCCTTCACCTCGATCCGCGCCACGCCAGTCTGGCTATCGTAGGCAATGCGGGTGACGGAGACGGTAGTGCGCGCCTTTTCGAATGGGCCGCGCTCGATGAAACCGTCAGCCGTTTCCCGCCACCGCACCTCTTGCAGGGCGACGCGCTTCAATGCGTCCAGCCCCTTGGCTGGCAGCCAGGCGAAGCGCGCGGTCGAGCGGGCGTTCACTTCGATGTCGTGCCACCGCACCTTCTTGACACCGCCGGGCCAGAGCTGGTCCTCGACGCGGCCCAGCAGGGCCTGGGCCTGTTTCTCTGGCTCCAATATCAGCTTGCTGGCCTTGCCCGGGCCGAGAGCTGCTTCGATCTGTGGTTCGCCGATGAGCCGTGGCGGAGCGTCCTTCGGGCGTTCGACCCGAAGGTCCAGCTTCTGTTCGAGCAGGTCGGGCTGGCGGGTGCGGGGTGAGAAACCAGGGTACCAGACCTTGTTGAAAACCTGCTCGATCGTGGTCAGCAAATCGAATTCGGCATCGCCCAGTTTCTCCTGCACCTCCTCGGCCTGAGGATGATCCCGGCCGAGGTCCCTTTGCACCTTGCGAGCGGCATAGAGGCGGCGTGCGGCACCGTCCATGCTGGCAAAGCGGGTGGCATCGCCGGTCACGATCAACAGATTGTTCTTCTCGACAATGCCGGAAAAGAGTGTCGCGGCTGCCCGTGGCGGATTGCCGCTGTCGGGCGACATGACCAGCAGAACGCGTTCCCGCCGCAGATCGATCGCGTCCATTTCCGGAAGCGCCAGCACCTTCTGATAGGCATTGCCGGCCTGTGGAGCGAAGACTTCCTCCAAGCGGCGCACCAATTCGCTGTGGATTCGCGGTTCCGGTGCGTCGTTCGCTTCCTTTTGGAGGCGGCGGGTTAGGTTCTCCTGATTGGTGAAGCGGTAGGTACCATCGTCCTTGCCGTCACCGTGCAGATACCATGCGCCTTCCATGCCGCGCAGTGCGTCGAAGGCGGTGCCAAACTCCGTCGCCGTGCGGTTCGGCGCCATGAGGCACTCGATCAACTCGGACCGAGTGAGACCGCGCTTGCTCTCCGGGCCAGACCCGATGGAGGCAAACAGCAGCGCGATTGCCACCTGGCTGCCCGCATCCGATCCGAGGGTCGAGTCGATTGTCTCCGCCTTGGCCTGCCCTTGGTTGGCGACGTCGTGGGCGACAGCTTCCCGCATCGGCTCCAGGAACGGTTCGCTGCGCAGAGTGCTGTCGGAGAGGTCGGCGTGTTGAACGCCGATCAGATGGACATCATTGGTTTGGCGCAGCCAAACGCCGCGCACGATCCGACCGGCGAGGCTGAGCAGGCCGCGCGTCTGCCGAAAGCCCTCATTGTTGCGGAAGGTGGCAACCAGGTCGGCGAAGCGAGGATGGAAGGGGTAGCAACCGTGGATTTCCTCGGCGAGCCGCTCCGGCGTTTTTTGCACGGCGCGGGCTTTTACCGCCTCCTCCATAGCCTTCACGTAGGCGTCGGCAACTGCGTCGATTTGTTGCGCGGTAGGCAATTTCGCAAACAGCCGCTTGCGTAGGATGGCGAAGATGTCACCGCCCTGGAGGGAGACGGGTTCGACAGGACGGGCGCCGCGGAAAGCCTCGCGTTCCAAATCGCGCGCTGCATCGGGATAGGCACCACCAGAGAGGTTGGAAGCCACGATGCAAGTATTGGGTGTCTTTCGGGCCGCCTCGAACAAATTCGCAAGGGCGTAGCGCGCGACGTTGGCGAGTGTGCCGCTGCCGACCGGCTGTGCAACGGCGTAGTCGAACCAGCCGGGCAACTCGTCGAGCATGATGAGGGTTGGCTCGGTACCGAGCAGGTCCTTCCAATCGGATTCGTCCGGGGCCCGAGGTCCCTCGGCCCAGAACCGGCGGAAGGCTTCGGGCTTACCCAGTTGGGCGGCTATCTCGCCCCACAGGTAGTGAGCTGGATTGCGCCGACCGGTAATGGCGACGACACGCGCGGCCCCATCGAACTCATCGGGCAATCCGGCCTCTCCGAGAATCCGACGACGCAGCGTCGGCAGTTGGGCGAGCAGCCCCAGTGCAATCATCACGTGGGTCTTGCCGCCGCCCATCGCCTGGGACAGGACGAATGACGGCTGCTCGCCCTTCCCCGAGAGCCGGCGAAAGCCGAGCTCCAGCAGCAGGCGCATTCCGCCGGTGACATGGTTGGTCTTGAAGAACTGAGACGCCGCCTCGGACGAGGATGCCGCCGCCGCGAGCGCATCGATCAGGTCATCGATCTCCGGCGTGGGATCCGTGTGCCTGACGTGGTCGTGGATCTCGCATGCATCGCGGACCGAGAGGATCATTGTTGACGGCCACCTGAATTCGGAGAGTCGGAGCGGAGGCTGATGCCCATAACTGGGCACACGGAGCCGTGACTAGGCAACGGTAGCACGTGGGAGCCTGGGCGGGCGAGCAGGCAACGGCCCGCTACCGCACAGCCGGGCAGCTCTCCAGCGTATGGACGATGGCTTGGTCGCAGCACTGGCTCGACACGAAGTGGCTTAAACGATGGCCATCCTCAATCGCTGGCTACCTGGAGGCTCTCAGCAGGGAGCCAAGGGCGGCATGGCCGGGCTGCACCACCGATCGTATTCGGGCGGAGCGTTGCGAACAAAACAAGAATTGGGATAAATGGTAGCCCCCTCTGCCCCGGCCCCGCCGCTCTGATGTCATTGACCTACCTCGAGAAGCTGAACCCGGAGCAGCGACTGGCCGTGGAACACGGCTTGGCGGCCGATACGTGCGCCGCAGCCGGCCCCCTGCTAGTCATCGCTGGCGCAGGGTCGGGCAAGACCAACACCCTTGCCCATCGGGTGGCCCATCTCGTTGTCCGCGGCGTCGACCCTCGACGCATCCTGCTGATGACGTTCTCCCGCCGGGCGGCCGCCGAGATGACCCGGCGCGCCGGGGACATCTGCGGCCAGGTTCTTGGATCGAATACAAATGTAATGGCGGACGCACTGACCTGGGCCGGCACGTTCCACGCGATCGGCGCGCGATTGCTACGAGAGTATTCGGAGCAAATCGGCATCGATCCGACGTTCACGATCCACGATCGTGAGGATTCGGCCGACCTCATGAATCTCGTCAGGCACGAACTCGGTCTGTCCAAGACAGAGGCGCGCTTCCCGATGAAGGCTACGTGTCTCGCCATCTACTCACGCGCCGTGAATGCTGAAATGGCCCTGGACTTGGTGCTGCGCCACCACTTCCCCTGGTGCGTTGAGTGGGAGTGTCAGCTACGGGATCTGCTCGCAGGATATGTCGAGGCCAAGCAAGCCCAGAACGTCCTCGATTACGACGATCTCCTTCTCTACTGGGCGCAAACCGCCAGTGATCCAATGCTTGCGGCAGACATGGGCGCGCGCTTCGACCACGTGCTGGTGGACGAATATCAGGACACCAACCGCCTTCAATCGTCGATCCTACGTGCCTTGAAGCCGGATGGCGCCGGTCTGACGGTTGTCGGCGACGATGCACAGGCGATCTATTCTTTTCGCGCGGCGACGGTGCGCAACATCCTCGATTTTCCTGCTCAGTTCAGGCCGCCCGCCAGAGTCATCACGCTCGATCGCAACTACCGCTCGACACAACCGATCCTGGCGGCAGCGAACGGCGTGATCGAGCTTGCGGCAGAACGCTTCACCAAGAATCTCTGGACGGACCGTGTCTCGGGCGAGCTTCCGTATCTCGTGTCAGTTCGCGACGAGGCTGACCAGGCGCGCTACGTCGTCGAGCGTGTCCTGGCGCAGCGGGAGGAGGGCACGGTCCTCAAGCAGCAAGCGGTCCTGTTTCGTACTTCACATCACAGCACAAACCTCGAAATCGAGCTGACCCGTCGCAACATCCCCTTCGTCAAGTTCGGCGGCCTGAAGTTTCTGGAGACCGCGCACGTCAAGGACCTGCTGGCGCTGCTGCGCTTCGTCGAGAATCCCCGCGACCGAGTGGCCGGCTTTCGCGTCATGCAATTGATGCCAGGGGTTGGGCCGGGCTTCGCGCAACGTGTTCTCGATGCGATGGCCGACCAGCCTAGTCCATTGCGCGCGCTGGCAAACATACCGGCCCCGTCACGGGTCGGCGAAAGCTGGGGAAATTTCGTTGAGACGGTGCGGACGATTGCGGGGGGCGGGGCCGGCTGGCCTGCGGAAATTAGCCTCGCGCGCCTGTGGTACGAGCCTCATCTCGAGCGAATGCACGACGATGCAGCAACGCGGCAGGCTGATCTGGTCCAACTCGAACAGATCGCGGCGGGTTACCCTTCGCGGATGCGCTTCCTGGCAGAGCTGACGCTGGATCCTCCGGACGCGACGAGCGACCAGGCCGGCGTGCCGGTGCTCGACGAGGACTACCTGATCCTGTCGACGATTCACTCGGCCAAAGGCCAGGAGTGGAAGTCGGTCTTCGTGCTGAACGTCGTTGACGGGTGCATTCCCTCCGATCTTGGTACCGGAACGACAGACGAGATCGAGGAAGAGCGGCGGTTGCTCCATGTCGCGATGACACGCGCCAAGGATAGCTTGCACCTTGTTGTGCCGCAGCGCTTCTTTACGTCCGGGCAAAGCGGCCTCGGCGACCGGCATGTCTATGCGTCGCGGACACGGTTCATCCCGGGAGTCCTGTTGCCGCTGTTCGAACGCATCACCTGGCCCATCGCGGCGGCCGAGGCCTTGGGCCGCGTCGATGCAAGGCAAGTCCGGCTCGACATTGGCGCGCGGATGCGCAGCATGTGGCGGTGAGAGGGAACGGTGCGATGTGTAACTTGTATTCCGTCACGTCGAATCAGGAGGCCATTCGGGCGTGGGCCGGCGTCATGGCGGAGAACGACAGCACCGGAAACATGCAGCCGATGCCGGCCGTGTTTCCGGATTACGCTGCGCCGATCGTCCGCAATCAGGGCGGGTCACGTGAACTGGCCTTGGTTCGATGGGGAATGCCGACTCCACCCAAATACCTTGAGGGCAAGAAGACCGATCCGGGTGTGACGAACATCCGCAACGTCAACTCCGCGCATTGGCGGCGCTGGCTCGGCGTGGAGAACCGATGTGTCGTTCCCTTCACCAGCTTTTCCGAGAACGAAGTGATGCCCGACGGCTCACGCCCGCCGATCTGGTTTGCCTTCAACGAAACTCGGCCGCTGGCATTCTTCGCCGGGATTTGGACACCGAAATGGACCTCGGTGCGGAAACTCAAGGAAGGCGCCGTGACGGTCGATCTTTTCGGATTTCTGACGACCAACCCGAATAAGCTCGTCGGCACTTATCACCCGAAGGCCATGCCGGCGATTCTCACCACGCGCGAGGAAATCGAGCTATGGATGACGGCGCCGATCAAGGAGGCGCTGAAGCTACAGAGACCCCTCTCCGATGACGCGTTGGTGGTCGTCGCGAGAGGTAGCAAGAAAGACCCGGAGAACCTCGTGGCCTGACCTTCACGTCGCAATACAGGCCTGCCGTTCGTCGTCGAGCCACGTTTCCCATGCGGCGATGCCGGCAGCGATTGAATGAGGGATCACGCGACCGTTCTCGTCCCGTAATCCCGCAGCCAGCTCTGCGGCGACGGGTCGCCAAAAGCGATCAACCAATGCTGGCAGCTCGCTGGCTTCGACACCTGGATACGTTGGCACTTCCCTTATGCAAATCGCGCGAGCTGCGGCTTCAATGTTGTCCCACCGATTTGCCATTGTCCGACATCCCTGTGCAGCGTGGCTGGGCACATACTGCCTGCCAGTCGCAAGACATTTTGTCTATAGCCACAGTTCGTACTCAAGGCTTCTTCAAGGCCGCTTGCGTCGAGGTCCCGGCTATCCGTCGTCGGTTGGCCTGCATTGCAGGATACCCGGCGCCGGCGGGCGCAACAGCAGCGAAGGATCGCCGGGCTGCTCACCGAGCCATACCGGCCAATCGGCTTTTTCCAGCACGACCAACATCCGGTCGTGGAATGGCGCGATGAGCGCGTTCGCCTCGGTCGTGATGATGCAGTAGCTGCGGTCGATCGAGCCGTCAGGTCGCCTGCAGGATTCCCAGAGGCCGGCGACAGCCATCGGCTGGCCGTCCGTGCGGGAAATCGCGAAGCGTTGGCCCGCACCGCCGATCGTGCGGCGCTGATAGTAGACCGACATGGGGACGATGGCGCGGCGGTCCCGGAAGGCGGAGGCAAACAGGGGATTGTCCGCCAGGGTTTCGGCCCTTGCCATGATGGGGCGCAGCGCGTTCGCCGGGTCCTTGGTGCCGTGCGGCAGGAGGCCCCAGACCGACTCGTCGAGATGGCGTTGCCCGGTCTTGGGGTTCCAGCGCAAGACGGTACCCGGGCGGCCCTGACCGTGAAGGCTGATCTCGTCCATCACGTCCGGGACATTGTCGGGTGCGTGGGCGGACATGGTTCACACTCTGGTTTCGCGATTCGTTCCAATGGCTTGAGTCAGGCCAGCGCCGGGATTTGTCGAGCAAACTGACTCGACTCGACCCAATTGTTCTCTATATGTTCCCGACTCTTCGCAAGATGGGGCGAGGGGCAGCGTGGAACAAGGCAGCACGACAGCGGCCCGATTGGCCGCGCTGAAAGCCGGCATCGCCCGCATCGGGCACACGGCCAAAAGCCAGGGCGCGGCTCTCGCGTTCGGACTTCCGGCGGTTGACGGTCACCTTTCCGGCGGGGGTCTGGCGCTAGGCGCGCTGCACGAGATCGCCGGCGGCGGACCGGACATCGAGCACGGAGCATCGGCGATGCTGCTGACCGGCGGCATCCTGGCGCGGCTCCCCGGCCAGGTGTTGTGGGTCTTGGAGCGGCCGGACCTCTTCGCCCCGGCCCTTGCTGCGGTGGGTTTGCCTGCGGACCGTGTCGTCTACGCCGAGGCGGGCAAGGCCGTGACCGTGCTCCTCACGATGGAGGAGGGCCTCCGCCACGCAGGGCTGGCCGGTGTGGTCGGCGAACTGTCCGGCCGATTGACGCTGACAGCGTCGCGTCGCCTGCAACTCGCCGCAGAGCAGTCCGGCGTGACCTGTTTCGTGTTGCGGCGCAGTCGGTGCTTCGACGACGCACTGCTTTCCGAGCCGACAGCTGCGGTGACTCGGTGGCGGGTCACCGCGCTGCCGTCGCCGCCTTTGCTGGCCCATGCCCCTGCAACGCCGGGTTTGGCGCGGCCGCGCTGGCGGCTCGACCTCGTGCGCTGCCGCGGTGGCGAACCCGCGTCCTGGATCGTGGAGGGATGTGATGCGTCGGGTCATCTCGGTGTTCCTGCCGACATGGGGGACCGACTTGCTACGGCGTGGGCCGAGCGCCGGCGCGGCGCCGGCGGATGAGCCGTTGGTGACCGCTCTGGTGGACGGCCGCCGTAGGGTCGTGGCGACCGCGGACCGCGCTGCCCAATCGCTCGGGCTGTGTCCTGGGATGCCGATCGCCCAGGCGCAGGCCGTCGTGCCGGGGCTGACGGTGGTGGAGGCCACGCCGGAGGCGGATGCGCGGGCACTCGCGGAATTAGCGGCCTGGTGCCTACGCTACGCGCCGCTGACGGCGCCCGCGTTGCCGGACGGCATCTGGATCGACGCAACCGGATGCGCGCATCTGTTCGGCGGCGATGCTGCGATGCTCGCGGGCATTGGTGAGCATCTGGCTCGGAGCGGGCTCGCGTCACGGACGGCGATCGCCGACACCGCTGGCGGGGCGTGGGCGGTCGCGCGCTATGCCCCGACTGCCGCCACTGTGGTTCCTGCCGGGCAAACAGTGGCAGCGCTTCGTCCCTTGCCGATTGCCGCCCTGCGTCTCGAAAGCGAGACGGTTACCGCCTTGTCCCGGCTTGGCTTCGACAGGATCGAGCAGGTTATCGACGCGCCGCGGGCGCCCTTCGCGCTGCGGTTCGGTGGGGAGGTTGTTCGGCGACTCGACCAGGCCCTGGGCCGCGTCAGCGAGCCAATCGAGCCTGTGGCACCGCCGGACCCCGTCGGCGTCCGGCTCGCCCTTGCGGAGCCGTTGCTCACCTCAGAGGGACTGTCTGGTGTGATT
>Ga0335075_10015514_pt1 | contig 11418 bp, 11 predicted proteins | sample Lox_Sample_24_FD_206723 | JGI IMG/M metagenome (GOLD analysis project Ga0335075, IMG submission 206723) | Soil microbial communities from Loxahatchee National Wildlife Refuge, Florida, United States - Lox_Sample_2.4 | ecosystem: Environmental > Terrestrial > Soil > Wetlands | place: USA...
GCTCGGTGACGGCGGCGCGTCCGACGGGCCCGCCGGCCGCACCGAACGGGAGCCGCAGCCACGGCGCGATCTCGTCGGGCGCGAACCCCAGCGAGGCCGTGCAGACCAGCGACCGTCCGCTGGCCACGTGGAGGGAGACGCGCTCGGTGGCGAGGGCGGCCCCCAGCGCGGACAGGATCAGGGAGAGACTGGAGGACGGATCGGCCGAGACGAGACGGTCGGCCAGGCCGTGCAGCCGCGTCAGCTGGCGCCGGGCCGACGAATCCACCTGCTGGCCGGACATGATGGCCGTGAGGTCGTCGGGGTGAGTGGTGCGCGGGTCGAGCTCGGCCGCTACGGATCCGTGGCGCAGGACCACGATCCGGTCGGCCAGGCGGAACATCTGCTCGATGTCGCGGCTGACGAGAAGGATCGTCGTGCCCTGATCGCGGAGGCGGACGACCAGGTCCTCCACCCGTCCGGTCTCGACCACGCCCAGCGATGCGGTCGGCTCATCGAGGACCAGCAGCTGGGGCGCGGTGGACACCGCCCTGGCGAGCGCGACCATCTGGCGCTGACCTCCCGAGAGCGAGCCGACCAGCTGCGTCGTGTCCCGAATCGGGATGTTGACCTCCTCCAGGAGCGCGGCGGCCGCGGCGTGGAAGCGCGACTCGGAGACCATCAGCCGGTTGGTTTCCTGACCCAGCAGGATGTTGCCGGCCACGTCGAGGTTGTCGCACAGCGCCAGGTCCTGCCAGACCACCGAGATCCCCCGGCGGCTGGCCCCTCCGGGATCGGCCGGCACCGCCCTGTCGCCAAGGAGGATCTCCCCGCCGGCGGGCGCGATATCGCCCGCGATGCAGCGCACCAGCGTCGACTTTCCGGCGCCCGGCTCGCCCGCCACCGCGACCAGCTCGCCCGGCGCGATCCGCAGGTCGACATCGCCCAGCGCGCGGAACGGGCCGAAGTTGACGTTCAGCCCGGCGACGGCCAGCAGCGGCGGGGCCTGGGGTTCGGCGTGCAGCAGTGCGGCGTTCATGGCAGGCCGACCGATTCTAAGTGCGGCGATGCCTCGCCGTCTCTGCTTGTCCGGTCAGAGACAATGTCGGCCATGCCGACTCCCGAGCCCCAGTCGATCGTCGAACAGCCGACCTCCTCGGCCATCTTTCTCGTCCTGGTGGCCGAGCCCGGCCATGAGGAGGACATCCGTGACTTCCTGGCCGACGTCAACGGCCTGAAGCGCTCGGTCGGGTTCCGCGTGCCCGAGGCGGAGCTCACCTGCGTCACCGGTATCGGAGCGCAGCTGTGGGACCGGCTGTTTGCCCCGCCGCGGCCCGCGCACCTGCACGTACTGCCCGAGATCGCCGGCGAGCGCCACGTCGCGGTCAGCACCCCCGGCGACCTGCTCTTTCACATCCGCGCCGCGCGGCTTGACCTGTGCTTCGAGCTGGCCCAGCGACTGACCGAGGCGCTCGACGGCCACGCCCGCGTCGTCGACGAGGTCCACGGCTTCCGCTCCTTTGACGAGCGCGACCTCCTGGGCTTCGTGGACGGGACCGAGAATCCCGAGGGCGGCGCCGCGCAGTCTGCGGCCATCATCGCCGATGACGATCCGGCGTTCGCCGGAGGCAGCTACGTGGTGATCCAGAAGTACCTGCATGACCTCAAGCGCTGGGACGCGCTGACCGTCGAGGATCAGGAGCGCGCGGTGGGCCGCAGCAAGCTCTCCGACATCGAGATGCCCGATGACGTCAAGCCGCCCAACTCCCATCTCGCGCTCAACGTGATCGAGGACGAGGACGGCGAGGAGCTGCAGATCCTCCGCTACAACATGCCCTTCGGCCGGGTCGGCGCCGGCGAGTTCGGGACCTACTTCATCGGCTACGCCCACGATCCCGCGGTGATCGAGCGGATGCTCACCAACATGTTCGTGGGCGACCCGCCGGGCACCACCGACCGGCTGCTCGACTTCTCCACCGCGATCACCGGCAACCTGTTCTTCGTGCCGAGCTCCGACTTCCTGGACGATCCGCCACCCGCTGCGGCGGACGCCGCGGGAGCGGCCGAGTCCACAGCTGCGGGTGGCGATGGGGCCGGTGCGGCGGATGTGTCCGCCCCGCCGGGCGACGGCTCACTACGCCTGGGCAGCCTGCGGCCGCCGCGCTGACGCGCGCGCGGCGTCGTCCGCGAGCGGCAGGGAGCGGATCTCCTCGTGCAGCGGATCCTCGGGCGGCGCCCACCACGGCTCGGCCGGGCGCACATGAAGCCCAGCGACGCGGGTCAGCGACGCCGCGTCGGCGCGCAGGTCGGCGACCGCAGGGCGGTCGTCGTCGGCGCGCGTGACCAGTGACCAGCTCCAGACGGGCGTCGGGTCGCGAACCGGCACGGCGCGCAGCCCGGCGGGCAGGCGCGCGTGGTGGCGCTTGGGCGACTCGAGCACCGGCTTGCCCAGCCGCAGGCAGCGATCGTGGAATCCCGGGCCGGCGATGCCGCCGTCCTCGACGTGGACGACGGTGGCGCCGGTGTCGTGTGCGAAGGCCTCGGCGAACCGGTTCCACGCGTCCCACGAGGTGAGATCGGCGTCGACCAACACCCGCACGTCGGCCGCCCGCACCGCGCTCGCCCTCCCGCGCACCACCGTCACCGCATGCAACGGCTCGGGCCACATCAGCCGCACGTCGAGGCGTTCGTCGGGCTGGGGCAGCCATGCGATCGCCGCGTCCAGCGTGCCCTCCAGCACCCGCTCGACCTGGATGTGGCTGGGCATCACCCACTCGTCGACGCGCAGGTCGGTGCGCACCGTGGCCGCCAGCTCGTCGGGCAGCCAGCTCACGTAGCCCAGACGCACCGGTCCCGACGCGCTGGCCAGCCGCCGTTGGGCCGCCCCGGCGAGGGCGAGGATCTCCCGGGCGTCGGGCAGCAGCGTCCGTCCGGCCGAGGTGAGGCGGACGTGACGCCGGTCGCGCATGAAGAGGTCGACGCCGACGCTGCGCTCGAGCGCCCTGATCTGCTGCGACAGCGAGGGGCCGGTGATGTGCAGCCGCTCGGCGGCGCGGCCGAAGTGAAGCTCCTCGGCGACCGCGACGAAGTAGCGCAGCTGACGCAGTTCCACGGGGCAAGGATACGTTCTGTATTAGGAAATTCCTATCAGTGAGACGCCATCGGTCGTGGACAGCCGGGGCCCCGCCGTAGCACGATCCGAGGTCATGACGTTTGATCTGAACCGGCTGGCGGTCCCCATCGTCCAGGCGCCCATGGCGGGAGGACCGTCCACTCCGGCGCTCGCCGCCGCCGTGGCCGAGGCCGGCGGCCTGGGCTTCTTGGCCGCCGGGTACAAGACGCCCGAGGCGGTGGCCGATGACATCGCGCGGCTGCGCGCCGCCACCGACGCGCCGTTCGGGGTCAACATCTTCTCCGCGCCCCAGGTGCAGGACCCCGACGTCGTTCTCAGCGCGTATGCCCGCGGCCTGACTGTCGAGGCAGAGCGGCACGGGGTGGCGCTGGGCGAGCCGCGCTACGACGACGACGCCTACGCGGCCAAGGTCGAGCTCGTGCTCGGCGAGCGGGTGCCCGTGGTGTCGTTCACCTTCGGCTGCCCGACACCGGAGACCGTGGCCGCCCTGCATGAGCACGACGTGGCCGTCTGGGTCACCGTGACCGACCCGGCGGAGGCGATGCTGGCGCAGCAGGCGGGCGCGGATGCGCTGGTGGCCCAGGGCACCGAAGCTGGCGGCCACCGGGGGTACTTCTGCGACGACGACGGCCACGAGGAGTACGGGCTGCTCACCCTACTGCGCCTCCTGGGCGCCCAGGGCGCGCCGCCGCTGGTGGCCAGCGGTGGTCTCATGGATGGGCCGGGGATCGCCGCCGCCCTGGTGGCCGGCGCGAGCGCCGTGCAGTTGGGAACGGCGTTCCTGCTCGCCGACGAGGCCGGGACCTCAGAGCCGCACCGCGCCCGGGTGGCAGCGCCGGGGGTCACGCGCCTCACCCGTGCCTTCAGCGGGCGCACGGCGCGCGGAATCGTCAACCGGTTCATGGACGAACACGACGCCGACGCGCCCGCCGCCTACCCCCAGGTCCACCACATGACCAGCCCGCTGCGCGCCGCCGCCCGTGCCGCCGGCGACTCCGAGGCCATCAACCTGTGGGCGGGCCAGGGTCACGCGCTGGCCCAGGCGCGCCCCGCGGCCGACATCGTGCGCTCGCTGGCGACCGACGCCGCGGCCGCGCTACGTGCCCGTGGCCCGGATCACCTCTAGAACCTGCTTGTGGAGCGCCCCGTTGGTGACCACGGCGTTGCGCGAGTCGATGGCGAGCCGACCGGTGAGGTCGGAGAACCGGCCGCCTGCCTCCTCCACGATCACCTTCGGTGCGGCGTAGTCCCACGGGTGTCCGCCGCCGCTGAGCGCCACATCGGCCTCCCCTGCGGCGACGGCAAGAAAGCCATGGCCGTTGCGAGGGCGAACGGCGCGGGCGTGCTCGGCCACCGCGGCGAGCGGTCCGCCTGTGCCTCCCTTCTCCAGGGTCCCGCGCCAATCGTCGTTGACCGTCGCGTCGCCCAGCCGCGCGATGGTCGAGACGGCGAGGCGGTCGCCGTCGCGGAAGGCGCCTTCACCCTGCACCGCCCACCACCGCTCCGCACGCGCCGGCACAACGACGACGCCCACGGCGATGTCGGGCCCCTGCCCGAGGGCCACGAACGTCATCCAGTTCGGGTCGCCGTCGACGAAGCGGCTGGTCCCGTCGATCGGGTCCAGATACCAGCACCACTCCCCGTCGCCGCCGGCGCCGAACTCCTCGCCGAGCACGGCGTGGTTCGGGCGGCGCTGCGCGAGCCGTTCCCGCAGCGCCTGCTCCACGGCCTGGTCGACGTCGGTCACCGGGGTCCCGTCGGGCTTGATCGTGACCGTGAAGTCACGGTCACGAAAGCGCGGCAGGGCGATCTCGGTGGCCAGGTCGGTCAGCTCAAAGGCGAGCTCCAGGTCCGGGTGCATCCCTATGAGTGTGAGGCATCGCCCCTGATCACCTCCACCACGGCCCGCCGGCCTGCAGGGCGTTGCCGACGACGAGGTCCACCAGGTCCGACACGTAGCGCCCGCCCTTGAGGTCACCGTCGACCACCAGGCGTGGCTCGGCCAGCGCGGTCCCGTCCTCGTTGAGCGAGATCTGGAGCGGCCGCCCGCCCACCCACTGCTCGGCCGGCGTGACCACGGCGACGTAGCCGTCGTCGCCGACGCCCGCGACCCAGGTGTTCAGGCCGCTGATCAGGTGCGCGGCGCGCAGCACCGCGTCCAGGCTCGGCCCGACCTCGGTGTGGGTCTGGGGCGCCGTGCCGGCCTCGAAGCTCACCTGGAGCGTCTCCGCGGGCAGGGCGGCGAGTTGGGCATCGGTGAGCTCACGCGTGCGATTGCCGTCGATGATGGTCAGCTCGGTGGCCGTCGGCGAGGTGGTGGTCGGTGCCGGGCTCTGCACCGCGACGGTGATCCGGCTGACGTCGGTGACCGTGCGCAGGCCGAAGCGATCGCCCGGGACCACCAGCTCGGGGGCGGGGAGCGAATGCCCGTCCTCGGTCAGAGCCAGGTAGGCCGGGTGGTTGCCGAAGCTCGGATCCAGCTCGCCCAGCGCGAGCGTCACCGACCGCCCGAAGCGGCCCGCCACCGTGACCGTCACGCGCAGCGCTGCGTTCTTGGCCGACGGCAGCACCGGCGCAGCGTCGTTGACCAGGTCCTCGAGCGGCACGCCCTGATCGGTGAGCGTCTGCGTCCGCCACCAGACGTGCCGGGTGACGGTGAACGTCGTCTGGGGAAGCGTGCCGAGCTGCGGCGTCGAGTAGGTGGTGGGCGTCGTCACCGCACCGCCGACGCTCACGGTCGGCCCCTGCCACCCGCCGAATGCCACGGCTGTCGCCGCGTTCAGTCCCGCACAGCCGGCCGCGATAACGGCAGCCATGAACCATCTGCGCATGTAAACCCCTTTTCCTCGCCGATTAAGCCTAGGCAGCTCCTAGGCAGATCCTATGCGAGACGCGGGTGATGGTCCGCGGCGATCAGGCGAGGACACGGGGGGCGCGCCGCGTTCACCGCGGGGGCTGACCGGCCACCTCGCCCGGGATCAGGTCTCGCGCGCGAGCGACTCGCCGATCATCCAGATCGTCGGCGGCCACAGGCCGACGAACAGCGCGCGCCGTTCCGCGTTGCCGCGCTCTTCCTGGTCGACGGTCTTGGCCCGAATCCACAGGCCGATGCACAGACCGACCGCGGACATCGAGGCAATCTGCATCTGCCACGGGCGCAGACCGCAGCGGTAGAGGAGCGTTGAGAGCATGTCGAGAGCGCTACCCGGCCGTGACGGGCGAACACACCCGTGGGTGCGCTGGCGCTGGGTGGGTAGGTCCACAACGATGCCGCGCCGACCCAAACCCACCGCCCGCTGGCTGCTGGCACTCACGTGGCCGACAGGGATCGCGTTGACCTCGTGGGACTACATGTGGCGGACAACGGTGATGCACCGGCGCGAGACGGTTCGGGACGCGACCGCGGGCCACCTCCCACCCGCCTACCCCGACGGGGTCGACGATACGGAGGTCCAGCATCCCAACGAGGGGGCCGGACCCCTGTTTCACCGCCGCTACCGGACGCGCATCCGCGACGCTCACCTGTCGGCCTCCGACCTGGTGGCCCAGCTCAAGACCGACCTCAACCAGGCGGCCCCGACCAAGTTCGCGCGATTTCAGCGCGTGCTCGGCGATGACGAGCGGCTGCGGCTGGGAGACGAGTACGTGGTGCGGATGCCGGGGCCGTGGGACGGCCCGGTGCGGGTGATCGCCGACGACGAGCGATCGTTTCGCCTGGCCACGCTGGCCGGCCACCTCGAGGCGGGCCAGATCGAGTTCCGGGCCCGTCCCGACGACGACACCATCGCATTTGAGATCGAATCGTGGGCGCGCAGCGGGGATCGCCTCTCCAACCTCCTCTACCACAAGGTCCGCATGGCCAAGGAGGTCCAGCTGCACATGTGGACCTCGTTCCTGGAAGGCGTCACCGCGCTCGCCGGCGGCCGGATATCGGGCGGCATCGACATCGACACCCATCGGGTCGAGAACCCGTTCGGGGCGCCGGAGTGACCCGTCACGAGATCCAGCGACGGCTGGCTGAGCTGGCCGACACGCCGCTCAACTACGACCCGGGGGCGCTGGATCCGGACCATCCGCCGGCCGGCTGGCATGTGGATGAGCGGTGCCAGCCCCTCCCTGGCGAGCCGCCGGGTGAGCCGGTCATCGGGGGCAGCTGGGAGGTGGCCCGGCGCCTCATCGAGGGCTACGAATTCGCCGATCCCTCGCTCGTGCGCGCCCACTACGACCGCGGCGCACCCCTCGAGGGACGCACCATGTTGCTGGAGCTGCGCGCGCTCAACCTCGTGAGCGTTCACGTGGGCGTGCGCGTCGTCGACGTCTACGACGACGTCCGCACACGCGACGGACGCGACGGGCGCGTGTTCGGCTGGGCCTACCGCACGCTGGAGGGCCACGTTGAGATGGGCCAGATGGACTGGCAGGTGTGGAAGTGGCTCGACACCGGCGAGGTGCAGTTCCGGGTCCATGCCGTATCACGGCCGGCAGCGATCGCCAACCCGGTCATCCGTCTCGGCTTCTGGCTCCTGCGCGGCCACGAGCGGGGCGTGTTCCTGGCCAGCACCGAGACGCGCATGCGCTCCCTGACCGAGCTCGCGCTGTCACGTGAGCACGTCGGTGACGCCGTCCGCGAGGCCAGCCCGCAGCTGACCGCCCGACGCCTCTCCTCCGACGATCCCGCGCACGAAACCCTGGCGCGGCGCGCCGAGGCACCTCGCTGACTCCGAGTTGGCTTGCCGTCATCGGCTACGGTCGTCCGATGCCGGTGGACTTTGAGCAGCCGAGCTGGGAGGCGGCCAAAAACCCTGGCCGCCACGTCGCTCCCGTGGGCGCTCGGGCCGGGGCGCAGGAGCTCGCCGCCAACGTCTATGAGCTTGACCCGGGCGTCGTCGGCTCCCCGCTGCACGTGCACCACGCCAACGAGGAGCTCCCGCTCGTCCTCGCCGGGACCCTGTCGCTGCGTGGTCCGGACGGGACGCAGCTTCTGACGGCTGGCGTCATCACCACCCAGACACCGACGAGCGTGCCCGCTCTGCGCGCCCACGGGCTCCTGGTCTCGGGCTACGTCGCGTCCGGTATCGAGCGCGGAGCGATGCTCGTCCCAGGACGTCCCGACTGAACAACAGGGGCTGGGCCTCAGCGCGTTGGATTCTGGCCGGTGGGCGCTACGGCCCGGCAGCAATCAGTTGACCGGCACCGGCACCGGCGCCGAACCGGCGCCGTCTGACGTCGTCGGCGAGTTGCGCGCCCGCGACTGGGTCACGGCCGCCGGCGCGCTGACGTTCGTGGGGCGTCATGCGCTGGGTCGATGGTGCCGCACCGTCGAGGATCCGGCGCCGGCGGCGCCCGACGCCGAGGCGCCTGCCTCGTAGCGCCGAGCGGGGGAGCGCCGTGCCGCGGGAGCGTCCCAGCTCCCGCGGTCACGAGCCAGAACTACGCCCCGGACATGTGTGTGCCGGCTGGTGGCGCCTTAGGGGACCTCGATGTTGAGCCCGCCGCCGCTCAGCCCCTGGGCTGCGGTGATGTTGGCGATCTCATACCCGGAGCCGCCGCACTGGCCGTTGGACACCTGGTTCCATTGGGCGGTCTCGTTGCCGTTGTCGGAAATCTGCAGGGGGATGTTGGTGCTTACGCCCGCCGGATACGGGATGCAGTAGATCCCCGCCGATGGAGACGATGCCGACGAAAAGCCCTTCGTCAGGGTCGCGTCGAACTGCGGGTTACCGTTGCCGTTGACCCCGAGGTCGCCGTAGGCGATGGCGGTCCCCGCTGCTCCCGGAGCCCCGGCGGCACCGGCCGGACCCTGCGGGCCGGCCGCCCCCCGGCGCCCGGCCGGAATCTGCCCCTTCTTGAAGTTGCTGGCCAGCAGCGAGTGCGATTTGACGTTGGCCGCGGTGATCGTCCCTTTGGCAATCTGCTTGCCGGTGATCAGATGCGACGCGGCGAATGCGGTGCCGCCGCTGACGGCGATCATCAGCGCCACTGTCGAGGTGACGTTGGCGTAGGTCAGCCGTCGACGGCCGGGTCCCTTGTCCCCGTGCACGGTGTCTCCTTTGGTTAGGTGAGCCGGTCCCTCGCCGCGAGCCCCCTGCGGCACCTGTCGGCTGGCGGGGCACTATATGGCCCGGCGCACAGCGTGAGCTGACGTCTGTACGTCAAATCTACGTAGCACCAGTTCCGGTGCGCCCAGCGGGGTGCGTGGCCCGTCAACCACTACCGTTGCGCCATCCCCGAGCATTTGGAGACACGCGCGCTGGCGCTCATCGGCGAGGTGATCGGGCTCCTCGACCTCGACGAGCTCAGCCACGGCCTGCTCCGCGCTCTGCGTCAGGCGATCCCGGCTGATTGGTGCGCGCTGAACGAGGTTCCCGCTCACCCGCCGCCGGCGATCTCGCTCACTGACCCGCCGGTGCCCGCAGCCATGCATGACGCCTTTGCGCGCTACGCGGCACAGAATCCGATCGCTGATTACTTCCTGCGCACCCGCGACGGCCGAGCGACCCGGTTCTCAGACCTCATCACTCGTCGAGAGCTGCATCGACTCGACCTCTACCGCGAGGTCTACCGGCCTCTGAACGTCGAATACCAGATCGCGTTCACCCTTCCCTCCGGCGCCGAACGCATTCTCGGCGTTGCTCTCAGCCGCGCCCACCGTGACTTCACCGCCGCTGAGCGCGACCTGCTCAACCTCGTCCGTCCGTACCTGATCCAGAGCTACCGCAACGCGCTCGCCCACACCAGCGCCGCCCCGCAGGCCGGCCGCACCATGAGCCTCCCTGGCCTCCGCGCGCTGGGCCTGACCCACCGGCAGGCCGAGGTCCTCCGGCTCGTGGCGATGGGGCACTCCAACCGGGACGCTGCCGACGTCCTCGGAATCGCCGAGCGCACCGCCCAGAAGCATCTCGAGCACTGCTACCAGATCCTCAACGTTTCCACCCGCTCCCAAGCCTCACAGATCGCGTGGGCGACGTCGAGCTAACCGGCGCAATCACCCGACTACTACACCGCAACCGCCTCCGCGGTTCGAGCTGCCTTTCGCCGCTAGACCGTCGAAGGGCTCGATGCCGGTTGATGTGCCGACGGTGATCTGAGCGGGGCCAGTAGGTTTGGACTGTGGCGAGTGAGCGAGGCGTTGGAGTCCGGAAGGGCCCGAGCCGGAGGCAGCAGGTTTTGAGCGCGGGCGCGCTCGGCGCCGTGGCGGGAGCGGCCTTCACGGGGCACCGCGGTGCCCGGGCTGCGGTGCGCGGAGCGGCGGGTGGGGCGACTTTCCTGAGCGTCGCCGAGGCTGTGTCGCGAGCACGGCAGCGGCCGGGCCAGATTCCTGAGCTGTGGTCGCGCATCCTGGCCAGCGGCGCGCTGGCCGCCCCGGCGGGCTGGGCAGGGGGACGGCTGAGCAGGACGGGACCGCTCATCGTCGGCACCGTGAGCGGTGCGGTGGCCGGTGGCCTTGGCCTGCGGCCGCAGAAGGTGGCGCTCGGTCCGTTGCTCGGAGCTGCGGTGGGCGGCGCCTTCGCGCTGCGCGACCGAGCGGCGGAACCCGCCGTGGTGGCGGCGACGAGCGTCGTGGCGTTCCGGGGGCTGTCCGCCCTGTTGTTCCGCGACCCGCAGGTCAGCCTGCTGGCGGAACGTGCGCGGGCCGAGGACGTGCCGTTCGTTGTGCCGCTGGAGGCGCGCGGCCGCTACGTCGGCACGGGCTACGTCAGACAGCTGGCCGATGTGCTCGGCGGCACGTACGTTGCGGACGCGGCCGACGTCGGGATCGTCGCCTCGCTGGACTCGCTGGCCGGCCCGGAGTTCGATCCTGCGCATGTGGATCCGGTGGTACGCGAGTTCTACGAGCACACGACCCGCTTCACGCTCGACATCGTGCCCGAATGGCGCCTGTGGGTGCGTCCCGGCTATCTGCTGTACCGCCGCCTGCTCGCGCGGCCTCTGGGTCAGGCGAGCGTGCCGATGAACCAACGCGAGACTCAGCGCGGCATCCGCAGCCGTATCGACACGATCACCGCTCCTGGCGAGGAGGTGGTCGCCGTGCGCGGCTGGATCCGGTCGTTTATCGACAATGACGAACCGATCTACATCGGGATCTACACGACCTATCGCGATGAGGAGCGCGGCTATGTCAGCGTGGGTTTCCCGCTCCCCCAGGCCAGTTTCACCGCGACGCTCGCACCGAGGGCACGGCCGGGCGGGGGGCTGATCCTCACCAGCCGCAGCCAGCTCGATCAGCCCGGCCACTACCTGACGTACATCGACACCGAGACGCGCGAGCTCACAACGGCCGCCGTGCACGGCTTCGCCGAGCAACT
>Ga0335075_10015516_pt1 | contig 11417 bp, 7 predicted proteins | sample Lox_Sample_24_FD_206723 | JGI IMG/M metagenome (GOLD analysis project Ga0335075, IMG submission 206723) | Soil microbial communities from Loxahatchee National Wildlife Refuge, Florida, United States - Lox_Sample_2.4 | ecosystem: Environmental > Terrestrial > Soil > Wetlands | place: USA: Florida...
GCACGATCGTCAGGCTGCTGGGCGTGACCTGCCGCAGCACCGTCAGCACTGCCTCGACCGCGCCCGGCTTATGCGCGTAATCGACAAGGACGGTGAAGTCCTGGCCGCGGTCAACCCGCTCCAGGCGGCCGGGCGGACCCTGGCTTGCCGCCACCCCTGCCACCGCGGTCGCCAGCCCGATGCCTGACTCAACCAGCGCCACGATCGCGGCCAGGGCGTTGGCGACGTTGAACTCGCCTGCCAGCGCTACGGCCGCATCGGCCTCGACGCCACCAGGGCCGATCACCCGGAAGGTCGAGCCATCCGCGCCGCCGCGGACATCCACGGCACGCCAGTCGGCCGACCGGCGGCCCTCGGCAGAGAAGGTCGTGATCGGGATGGGCGCGCTTGCCGCTAGTTCACGTCCGCGGGCGTCGTCGATATTCACCACGCCGGCCCTGGCGTACTTCGGCGTGAACAGCTCTGCCTTGGCCGCGAAGTAGTCGTCCATGCTGGCGTGCAGGTCGAGATGGTCCTGGGACAGATTGGTGAAGATCGCGACGTCATAGTGCGTGCCCGCCACCCGGCCGAGTGCCAGGGCATGGCTGGACACCTCCATCGCCGCGGCTCTCACCCGCTGCTCCGCCATGGCGGCGAGGAGCGCCTGCAGATCCGTCGCCTCCGGCGTGGTCAGCGTGCTGGGCTGCACCGAGCCGCCGATCCTGGTCTCCACCCCGCCGATGAGCCCGGTGCGGAGGCCAGCCGCCCGGAACCCGGACTCGACCAGGTAGCTGGTGGTGGTCTTCCCGGCCGTGCCGGTGACACCGACCAGCAGCAGCCGGTCAGACGCGTTGCCGTAGATCCAGGCCGCGACCTGGCCGAGCCGGGCGCGGGGGTCGGCCACGACGAGCACCGGCAGACCGGCAGCGATGGCGGCCTCGCGTCCGGACGGGTCGGTCAGCACCGCGACGGCCCCGGCCGCAGCCGCTGCCGCGGCGAAGCGGGCGCCGTGGACGTTATTTCCAGGCAGCGCCGCGTACAGGTCGCCGGGCCGGACGGACCGCGAATCATGCGTGACCCCGGTGAGCACCGCCGCCCCGTCATGTCTGCCCTGGCCAGGACTGGCTGGCTGGCCGCCAGATGGCCGCAGGCCAAGTAGCTCGGCCAGCCCGCCTAGCGAGCGAGGGAGCACGTGATCTGGGCGAATGGCGGCTGGCACGGGCAGAGGTTACCTCCCATCATGGAGCCGTGAGCCGGATATAGGGCGTTCTGGCATAGTCAGGTGCGATCTTCAGCGTCTGCAATGCGAACTTTGCCACCTCGAAGAAGGCCGGCCCGGCGACTTCGTCGCCGTAATACTTCCCATGCGGATCCTGGATGTTCACCGCGACGACTAGCTGCGGGCCGTCCGCCGGAACAATGCCGATGTAGCTGGAACCATACTGGCAGAGGCACCCGCTCTGGCCGGGAATGGTGACCTGCGCCGTACCGGTCTTGGCCGCCACCGTGTATCCGTTGATCAGCCCCCACGGCTCGCCGGCCTCGCTGTCGACCTCCGGCACCTGCTGCAGGATCGTCATCAGCTCCTTGGCCGTCTTGGCCTTGATCACGCGCCGGCTATCCGGCTTCGGCGCTGGCGTGTAGACACCGCTCGCGCTGGTCGTGCCCGCGATCAGGGTCGGCTGCACCCGGACACCGCCGTTGGCGATCGTGGCGTAGATACTGGCCATCTGGATCGCGGTGACGCCGAGCCCCTGGCCGAAGGAGTATTCGTACCTGTTGTCCGGGTAGTAGTTCGGAGTTCCCGGCTTCGATAGCAGTCCGGGGCTCTCCCCCGGCAAGCCAAGCCCGCTGAGCGAGCCAAGCCCGAACGCGCGCAGGTAGTTGTACTGCTCCTCCGGCGTGATGTGCTGCGCGACCTGGACCATGCCGACGTTGCTCGAGTTGGCGACGATCCCCGCGATCGTGTAGCGGACAGTCGGGTGGTACTCGGCGTCGTGGAAGGTATACAGGCCGTCCATGGTGATCTGGTCCGGGATCGTGTACGGGCTCAGCGGCGTCTGGTGGCCGCGCTCCAGCGCGGCCGCGACAGTGACCGGCTTCAGCGTGCTGCCGGGCGCGAACACATTGGCCGCGCCAATGTCAGTCGTGTCCGCGATGTTGGTGACGTCATCCGGTTCGTATGTCGGCCACTGGGCCATCGCGAGGATGGCGCCGGTCTTCGGCTGCATGACGATGATCGAGCAGCTGCGGGCGCGGGTCTGCTCCACCCGCTGCCTGCAGACCTGCTCGGCCTTCCACTGGATATCGGACTGGATGGTCAGCCGGATGCTGCTGGCCGGCCTGGCCGGCGTCAGCCTCGTCTCGGTGTAGGGGATCGGCTCGTGATCGGTCCCTTCTTCGACTTCCTCGCTGCCCGGCTTCCCGGCCAGCAGCGAGTTGTACTCCTCCTCGATCCCGGCTACCCCCGCCAGACTGCCTCCCGGGCCGGCGTCATTGGTGAATCCGACGATGTCGGATGCCAGGTCATTGCTCGGGTAGTCGGTGGTGTAGGTCGCGTGCTCGGCAATGCCCGGCAGTCGCAGCGCCGCGATCCGGCTGCCGACCGAGACCGGAAGGTCGCTGCCGAGCACTTCGTACTGCGGCGACGTGGGATTTTCCAGCATGCCAAGCAGCGTGCCGACTCCGAGCCCGAGCGGGCCGGCCAGTTGCTGTGCCACTGTCAGCCGCTTCGAGACCGGGATCAGCTTCGGGTCCGCGTAGACAGTCTCCGTCTGCACGGTCATCGCCAGTACCGTCCCGTCGCTGCTGGTGATGTCTCCGCGCACGGCCGGGAAGTGGATCACCTGCAGTTGCTGCTGGTCGGCCGCCGTCCGGTACGTACTGGAGTCCACGCCCTCGAGCTGCACGAGCCGGGCCGCGAAGATCGACAGCGCGAATACCATGCACAGCAGCGTGATCCGCAGCCGCCGGACCGGGCTCGCGCGGCGCAGGATGAACGCTCGAGGCGCCAGCCGTCGCGGCGGCGCTGGTCGAGATGATCCGGTCCGGGATGGTCCGGTCCGAGATGAGCCTGCCGCGGATGAGCCTGTAGCGGATGAGCCAGCCCTGGATGATGCCGCCCGCGGCGGACCCAGCCGACCTGGCGTCACTCGTGGTGACGCCCGGCGGGACCTTCTCTGAGCTTGCCCGGCGGGCTGTTCCGGCCGGTACCGGTACGTCTCACCGAATGCGGGTCCGCCGCGGCCGGGTCCCGGCCACCCGCCGGCCCGCGACTGGTCGCCCGACCGCGAGGTGCCCCTCGCCGGGCCGCGCGATCCTCCCGGCACCCGTCCGCCATGCCGACGGTCATCGCCGTCCCGTGTCATTGGCCAGGCCCTGCCGTGGTCCCGTCCGTCGCGCCGGCCACGTTCGCCAGCTGGTACGTCCGGTGCTTGCCCACGTCGAGAATGTTGGTGCTCGTCCCCGAGCGCATGCCAAGCTGCTGGGCCAGCTGCGCGATGTGCGCCGGAGTCTTCTCGCCGGCAATCTCCCCCTGAAGCGTTCGCTGCTGCTGCATCAGACTCGAGTTGGTGCGCTGCAACTGGGTGATCTGGAAGCTGCTGGCGCCCAGGGTCGTGTTGATCACCAGCAGGCAGACCAGCCCGCCGCCGAGCAGCGCCAGCACCAGCAGGGCGAACGGCATCCTCGGCAAAGTCGCGCCTGACCGGTCCTGCCCGGCGCCAGCCTGACTGATGATCGTCACGCGGTCGGCGGCCCACCCAGTGCCATCCCGCCCAGTGCGATCCGACCCAGTGCGATCCGACCCAGTGCGATCCGTACCGGACCGAGCCTGCGATCCGACCCGGCGCGGCGCGGTCGTGCCGCGAGTTCTGGCTCGTCCGAAGCTCGTCGCTGACCGGCGCGGAGCGTCAGCTGCCACTCCGCCGGGTCCTCCCCGGGCCTGCGCCGGCTCGCGCCGTCCTCGCTCGCCCCGTGCCTGCTGACCCCGTGCCTGCTGACCCCGTGCCTGCTGACCCCGTGCCTGCTCACTCCCTGCTCGCGGACTCTCCGCGTTCCGGCTCGCCGCCGCCCGGATGCCCGCAGCACCGTTCCGGGCAGCACCGCTCCCAGCAGCACGGTTCCCAGCAGGCCGCCCCTCCGCCAGCTGTGTTCCGGCTGGCCGGTCCTGTGCTGGCCGGTATCGGGCCGCGCGGGAGCGTGACGGCCGGCGCCGCGGTGGCAGATTCCCTGCTGGCTGATCCTGGATTGCCGTCCGGCCGGAACGTTGCGTCCCGCGAATCGTCTCCATCCGGTGTGCTCGCCCCTCCGTGAGCGCCGGGCCTGATACCCCGACTCGGTCTGCATCTGGCTGACGTGGCGTCTTCACGCCGCCTCCCTGACCCGCTCGGCAGCCCGCAGCCGGGCAGGCGCGGCCCGCTGGTTCACCGCCAGCTCGGCGTCGGACGGCCGTTCCGCACCCCTGGTCAGCAGCCGGAACTGCGGCCGCGACGACGGCAGCGAGACCGGCAGTCCCGGTGGCGTCGTATCCGCCGATCGCGCCGCCAGTGCTCGCTTCACGATCCGGTCCTCGAGTGAGTGGTAGGCGAGCACGACGATGCGACCGCCCACCGCAAGGTCGTCCAGCGCCGACGGCAGCGCCCGCTGGAGCGCATCTAGCTCGCCGTTAACCTCGATCCGCAACGCCTGGAACGTCCGCTTGGCCGGATTGCCGCCTGTCCGCCTGGCCGGCGCCGGAATCGAGTCCCTGATGATCTGCGTCAGCCTCGATGTGCTCGTCAGCGGCGCTCTCGCTCGCTCCTTTACTACGGCGTCAGCAATCCTGCGGGCGAACCGCTCCTCGCCGAACTGCCGGAGCACTCTGGCAAGCCGATCGGCAGGATAGGTGTTCAGCACGTCCGCCGCCGTGAGCCGCCCGGCCTGGTTCATGCGCATGTCCAGCGGTGCTTCCTGGGCGTAAGCGAATCCGCGTGCCGGGTTGTCGAGTTGAGGCGAGGAGACACCGAGATCGAACAGCACGCCCTGCACCGCGCTTTGGCCCGCGGTCTGGAGGATCTGCGGAAGTTCGTCGTAGACCGCTTGCACGAGCGTGACGCGACCGGCAAAAGGCGCCAGGATCTCGCGTGACTCCTCGATGGCAGTCGCGTCCGTGTCGATGCCGATGAGGCTGAGTCCGGGGTGGGCGGCGAGCAGTGCAGCAGCGTGACCCGCTCGTCCCAGCGTGGCGTCGACGAGAACGGCGCCCGGCGCCTCGATGGCAGGAGCCAGCAACTCGAGGACCCGGTCACGCATCACCGGCAGGTGCGCGGCCGCCGCTCCCATCGTGCCCCCTCGATCCCGCAGCCGTTGCTGCGCTCTTGATGCGCTCTTGTTGCGCTCTTGTTGCGCTAGTAGTGCTGAGCTCTTCTGCTGAACCGTCGGGCGTCAGCCAGGTGCCGGGACGCCCGGCCAGGCCCCCGTCCGCGCCTGGCAGTAATGGTTCGGGGTGACCGCCTGACGCCGGGGAAGTGGCGTCAGCCGGGCCGTTACCTTCTTGCACGGGCGGAGACCTCGCCGGGCAGCCGGCACTCCGCAGCCAACCCGCTACAGCACTCCTGGCAGAACCTCCTCAGATGCGTCGGCGAACGCGTCTTCCTGCTGGTCCAGATAGCTGGCCCAGGCCGTAGCTGCCCAGATCTCCAGGCGTGTGTTAGCCCCGATCACAACGCAGTCCCGGTCGAGCCCGGCGTAGTCGCGCAAGCTCGGCGGAATCGTGATCCGGCCCTGCTTGTCCAGCTCCTCGTCGGATGCGCTGGCAAAGAACACCCGGCTGTAGTCCCGCACGGCCTTGGCGGTCACCGGCGCCGTCCGCAGCGCTTCGGTGATCCGGCCGAACTCGCTCAGCGGAAACACATACAGACACCGCTCCTGGCCTTTGGTCAGCACCAGTCCGCCGGTCAACTCCTCGCGGTACTTGGCGGGCAGGATCAAGCGGCCCTTCTCGTCCAGGCGAGGCGTGTGGGTGCCAAGGAACACCCGCATCACCTCCACGGATCACGACGCCCCACATCGAGCCCCAGGGACGGCATTCTTGCCCCACGGGGCACCACTGTACTCCACTATCCCCCACCGTCAATCACGCAAACGTCGTCGAGCCGTCTTCTGAGCGGATAGTCCCAGGTCAGCGAGGTGGAGTGAAGTGGGGTCGTAGACCTGAACAGCTGCCGGAGACCGCGATAAGAAACAGTTCCGGGGTAATAGTCATCCGACAGTTACGGGCCCGATATGACCCCGGAATCGCCCTGGGGGTCCCGACGACGTACTGTCTGAACGCACGGCCATCCCGCCGCGACGTGCTGGTGTGCTCCGCATTAGCACTCTCGTGACAAATGAGCAGTGCAAGCGCTAATGGGGAATAGCAGCCAGGAGGGTGCGTGGTCACGGACGCCGAGCAGCAGGCCGACCGATCGCTGGACGACCTGGTAGAAGTAGCCGGACAAGTAAGCGCGGCCGTTCAGACGGTCATTACCGGTAAGCCCGGCGCGGTTCGCCTGGCACTGACGGTGCTCCTGGCTGAAGGCCACATCCTCATCGAGGACGTGCCAGGCGTGGGCAAGACGCAGCTTGCCAAAGCGCTGGCCAGGTCGATCGACTGCTCCGTCCGGCGGATCCAGTTCACCCCTGATCTGCTGCCGAGCGATATCACCGGGGTTAGCGCATACAACCAGGAGCGCCGCGAGTTCGAGTTCAAGCCGGGCCCGATTTTCGCCAATATCGTGCTCGGTGACGAGATTAACAGGGCCTCGCCAAAGACTCAGTCAGCGCTTCTGGAGTCTATGGAAGAACGTCAGGTGACGGTCGATGGACAGACCTATCCGCTCGAGCCCCCGTTCATGGTGATAGCGACCCAGAACCCGGTCGAAATGGAAGGCACTTACCCGCTGCCGGAAGCTCAGCGTGACCGATTCATGACGCGCATCTTGATCGGGTACCCAGATCGGGCGGCGGAGCTCTCCATGCTCGACTCGCACGGCGGTGGCTCGCCGCTCGAGCATCTCAAGCCTGTCGCGCACGCCAGCGACGTGCGAGCCCTCGTCGTAGCAGTGCGCGAGGTGCACGTCTCGACGCCGATCCGTCAGTACATCATCGACCTGGTCAACGCCACCCGGACGGCTCCCGAGTTGCGGCTCGGTGCATCGCCGCGGGCGGCGCTGCACCTGCTCCGAGCCAGCCGGGCACATGCCGCGCTGGACGAGCGCGACTTCGTCATCCCCGACGACGTCCAGGCTCTCGCCGTGCCCGTGCTCGCGCACCGCCTGCTGCCCAGCGCGGAGGCCATGGTCGGCCACGAAATGCCAGATCAGGTACTGGCTGGCATCCTCCGGCGGCTACCGCTCCCGACCCGTTAGTCGACGTACACTCAAGGGGCTAAGGGCGAAGGGTAAACAGCATGCGGACCTCGCTGCTTGCCGGGCTGACTACCCGCGGGACGTCGTTCCTTGCTGCCGGGGCCGCAGCAGCCCTGGCCGGTTACGTCATCGGCGAGCGCGCTCTGTTCTGCGTCGGGATAGCGCTCGTCGCCCTGCCGCTTCTTGCTGCCACAGCCGCGCGGCGCGGCCAGCTGCATATCAGCACCAGCCGCACGATCCGGCCGCCCCGAGCGCCGGCCGGACACACCGCCATCGTCACACTGCGGCTAGTGAACTCGGCGAGGGTGGCAACGGGGCTGCTGCTCGCTGAGGACACCGTGCCGTACGCGCTCGGCACCAGGCCGCGTTATGTGCTCGACAAGATCGAGCGGTATGGCTACCGCGAGCTCACCTACCCGCTTCGTTCCGACGTGCGCGGCAAGTTCGAGATCGGCCCGCTCCAGTTGCGCGTCGCTGACTCGTTCGGGCTGGTCGAGGTCACCAAGTCCATTTCGGGCCGTACCACGTTCTTCGTGACGCCGCGCGTGGTGCCGCTGTCGAGGACAGTCATCAGCCGGTCCTGGGCCGGCGAGGGCGACGGCCGGGCACGACTCACATCCACGGCCGGCGAGGACGATGTCGTGCCGCGCGAGTACCGGGACGGCGACGAACTGCGCCGCGTCCACTGGCGCTCGACCGCCAGGTACGGCGAGCTGATGGTGCGGCGGGAAGAGCAGCGCTTCCGTAATCGGGCCACCGTGTTTCTGGACAGCCGCGCCTCGGCGCACATGGGCACCGGGGCAGCCTCTTCGTTCGAGCTAGCGATTAGCGCTGCCGCATCCGTCGGCGCTCATATCGCGCAGCAGGGGCTAACCGGCCACTTCCTGACCGACGGCGGCGTAGTGAGCACCGGCCCGTTCTTCGAGGACCGGCTGCTGGACACCCTGGCGGTGATCAGGCCGTCAAGCCGCCGTCTGCTCCAGACTGCATTCGAGCAGATCCGGATGTCCAGCGCAGGCGTCATCATCGCCATCATGGGCCGGGTGTCGGTCGCCGACGCGCAGCAGCTCGCTGCCTGCCGGGCCGAGGGAAGCCAGGGCATAGCCCTGCTGCTGGACGTGCGGACCTGGGCGGACAACGCGCGCCCGGCGGACCGGGCTAACCAGGAGGCAGCCTCCCGGAACGGCGCCAGCGAGAACGGGACCACCCGGATAGCGGCCCGCAGTGTCGGCGACGAGGACGGTGCCGCAACCAGCGGTGCCGCAACCAGCAGTGCCGCAACCAGCAGTGCCGCAACCAGCAGTGCCGCAACCAGCAGTGCCGCAACCAGCAGTGCCGCAACCAACGGTGCCGCAACCAACGGTGCCGCAACCAGCAGCACCGTAATAAACAGTGCCGCCAGCAATGGCTCAGCCGAGCAGCCAGCGAGCGAGGGTGCCGCAACCAGCAGTGCCGCAACCAGCAGTGCCGCAACCAGCAGTGCCGCAACCAGCAGTGCCGCAACCAGCAGTGCCGGCAGCAACGGCACAGCCGGAAACGAGACAGCCGGAAACGGGACAGCTGACCGGAGGTCCGCGCGCCGTCGGCCGGCCGCCGAGGCTGAAGCCGCCGCGGCTGTGCTGCGCTCGGCAGGATGGCAGGTGGCCATTGTCGACGCGAACACGCCGCTGGCCAACGCGTGGCGGCAGCTACCGCGGACGAACGAGATCATCACGGCCGGTGCGGCCAGGCGGCCTTCCGCACCCGAGGGCGGGCCCGGGCTGGCCGGTGCTGGGCCCGGCGGGACTCCTCCCGGCATGACCGACGCGAACGGCGGGCAGCCCGCATGAACCTGCGCCTCGCTGTTCTTTCTGGGTTCGCTGTCCTGCTCGCCTCGCTGTCGCTGGGCGCGCTCATCGACGGTGACAGCTGGCTCGTCGCGGAGATCGGTGCGCTCATCGTGGTCGGGGCGGCCGGGATGCTGACCCGCTCGACGAGCCTGGGATCGGCGGTATCGACCACGTTCCTGGTCCTGATCGGGGTTGTTCCGCTGCTCTCGGGGCCGAGCTGGGCAGGGCGGGTCGGCGGCATCGTCATCGTCGTGGTGACGGCAGCCAGCGCGGCCGGATCGCGGTTCCGCGGGATCTCGGTGATTGCCTGCTATCTGGCCTGCCTGCTGATCTACCTCAACCTGGTGTTCGCGTCCGGCGCGTCCTATGGCGTGCTGATCCCCAGCAATCAGTCGGCGGCAGCGCTCGGGCGGCTGTGCCAGCAGGCCTTCAGCGAGTTCCACTACGCGCCGCCGGTGCCCAACAGCCAGGGCCTGGCACTCGTGGTCGCTGGCGGTGTCGGCCTCGTCGCGATCATCGTCGACCTGCTGGCGGTGCGGCTGCGCCAGCCGGCGGTTGCGGGACTGCCGCTGCTGGTGCTGTTCAGCGTCCCGGTTGCCAGCAACCTGAAGACGTTCAGTGTCCCGCAGATGGCCGTGTTCGCCGCCGCGCTGGCCGGCTACCTGGCCCTGCTGTCGGCCGAGGGCAGAGACCGGCTGCGGATGTGGGGCAGGCTCGTAACCTTCCGCCACGTGCAGTCGGCTGACGAGGCCGGCTCCGGGCCGGATACCAGGGACCTGGCGGCATCGGGCCGGCGGATCGGACTGGCGGCAGTCTGCCTGGCAATCGCCATCCCGGTCATCGTGCCGTCGCTGCACACCAAGGATGTGTTCGCAACCACGGCCGACGGCAACACTGTCGGCGGTCACGGCGGTCACGGCGGGGGCACCAGCACGTCCGCGCTGCTGCAGGTGACGAACGAACTCGAGACAACCCCGCAGCCGGTCCTCACCTACACCACGACCTCGAGCGACCCGAAGCAGCAGTACCTGCAGCAGTACGTGCTCAACTACCGGACCAGCATCAACCAGTGGACCGCGCTGCCCCTCGACGGCGCATACCAGCGCGGGACGGGGCCGCTGCCGGTGAATCCGCCGGGCGTTCTGAAGAGCACGCCGGTCGACACGGTGCGGACGCAGGTAGACGTCAGCTCGAGCTTTGGCGGCGCTGTCCTGCTGGCCCCGTACGCGCCGGTCGAGCTCGATGCGGGTAGCGGCTGGCAGGAGTCGAATGACTCGCTGATGCTGTTCAACAACTCAGCGGGCATAGCGAACAGGCGCTACACCGTGACGAGCGAGATACCCGATCCGCTCTACCGCTCGATACCCGACAAGGCCGCGCCGAAGTGGGTCGAGAACGAATACGGCACCTACAAGGGTCCCTACGCGAAGCAGCTGAAGCAACTCGCAAAAGCTGAAACGGCCGGGGCAAAGACGCCCGCCGCAGAGGCGTACGACCTCGAGTACTGGTTCAGCCAGTCCGGCACGTTTACCTACACGCTGAAGCCGGACCTGCCCAACAACGCTAGCTGGCTGTGGACGTTCGTGAAGCAGACCCAGCGCGGCTTCTGCACCCAGTTCGCGTGGGCCTTCGCCGTCATGGCCAGGACGCTCGGGTTGCCGACCAGAATTGTTGTCGGCTACACCGCAGGAACCGAGCAGCCGAACGGGAGCTGGGCGGTCACTACGGCCGACGCGCACGCCTGGCCGGAAGTCTACTTCACTGGCGAGGGCTGGCTGCGGTTCGAACCGACACCGACCGGGAAGGGCGGTCAGGGTACCGCCGTCCCGCCGCCCTACGCCGTCGGTGCTCCCGGTGGCGCCACCGGGACGCCAGTACCGCCGGTGACCGCCAATCCGGGTTATAACCGCAAAACGGGACCTGGCCGGAACACGAAGCTTGGCGACCTGAACGGACCGACGGCCAGTGGTCGCTCCCGTCCCGCGCACACAGCCAGCCCCTGGCCAGCCGTGGTCATCCCGGTGCTGCTAGTCCTGCTGCTCATCTGGCCCGGCGTGACCAGGATGCTGATCAGGCGCCACCGGTGGCACAGGGTGGACGGCGACGCGGGCCTGGCGAAGGCGGCGTGGCTTGAGGTAACCGACGACCTCACCGACTACGGGCTCGACGGGCCGCCGGGCGAAACGCAGCGCGGGCTCACCCGGCGGGTCACCAGAGATGC
>Ga0335075_10015517_pt1 | contig 11417 bp, 13 predicted proteins | sample Lox_Sample_24_FD_206723 | JGI IMG/M metagenome (GOLD analysis project Ga0335075, IMG submission 206723) | Soil microbial communities from Loxahatchee National Wildlife Refuge, Florida, United States - Lox_Sample_2.4 | ecosystem: Environmental > Terrestrial > Soil > Wetlands | place: USA...
CCTGTCCCAGGACAGGCTGGAGGGGGGACTTGAGGACCTCGCCATAGCCGAGCAAATCCTGGAGGGCTGGCCGGAGCACGACGCGCATCGCAGGCGCATCTCGGCCGAGATAGCGTCGCACGTGCGTTCTCGCCCGGCTGTCCCGTACCGGTGATAGCGTTCGCTTGTTCTGCGCAAAAACGCTTTCGGGGATGCGCTACTCATGCGAATGGAGACTCATTATGGGCTTGACGATCGGTGACACGGCTCCGGACTTCGTCGCGACGACGACCGACGGCGAGATCAGCTTCCACGACTGGATCGGCGACTCCTGGGCGGTGCTCTTCTCCCACCCCAAGGACTTCACCCCGATCTGCACCACCGAGCTCGGCTACATGGCCGCCATCAGGCCGGAGTTCGATCGCCGCGGCGTCAAGATCATGGCCCTGTCGGTCGATCCGGTCGACAAGCACGCCGCCTGGGCCGCCGACATCGAGGAGACGCAGGGCACCGCGCCGAACTACCCGATGATCGGCGACGCCGACTTCACCGTCTCCAAGGCCTACGGGATGCTCGGGGCCGACGTCAGTGGCGATCCGGCCGACCGTACCGCAGCCGATAACCAGACCGTGCGCGGGGTCTTCGTGATCGGCCCGGACAAGAAGATCAAGCTGATCATGCTCTACCCGATGACCACCGGCCGCAATTTCGACGAGATCCTGCGCATCATCGACTCGCTCCAGCTCACCGCCAAGCACAAGGTTGCCACCCCGGTGAACTGGAAGCAGGGCGAGGACGTGGTCATCGCCGGCTCGGTCTCCAACGAGCAGGCCAAGGAGACCTTCGGCAGCTGGACGGAGCCCAGGCCGTACATCCGGATCGTTCCGCAGCCTTCCTGATCCGGGGAAGCAGAGCAGGTTTTGAAGACTGGGTGCCGCCGTGGATCTGCCAGTAGGGAGCGCGAGGTCCCGGCTGCTTCTTCCGGGTACTGACGGCAGGAGCCTCTGCCACAGCCAGCCGAGCGCGCGCCGATACTGGTGCTATGAATGAGACCGAGTCGTTGATCGCCGAGGTCCGCCAATTGCGCGTCGAAGTCGCCCGGCTGCACGCCGCGCACACGGCCGTGCACATCCGGCACGGCTGGATGAGACTGCTCTTCAAGGACCTGTCCACCAACCCGTACACCCAGTACAAAGTCCACATGTGGGGAGCGATCTACTGGCTGATCAACTTCCCGCTGATTTGCTGCCTGTTCTTCTTCACGCCCACGCTTTGGCTCAAGCTCGGCATCTTCATCACGCTGATCTACTCGATCTACGCCAACCTTGCTACCGACTACGGCGCCATGTCAGCGGCCGAGGCCGCATTCGGGGAGCCGCAGCCGCCGCCAATCCCACTCGAGCCGCCGTCGCCGACGTGAAGCGGGCCGGATATGTGACAGGCGCGGTGCTCCGCGTAGCGGGTGATCTTTTGCTGGCTCCGCTGCGGGTGAGCCGTGGAGATTACGGGCAGCGCGTCTCGCGGGCGTAGGGTGGTGATTGCGACTGCATCCCGCTTTCCGGGGCCGCCGCTACGACGACGCCAGGCCACCAGGTCAGGCGCACGGCCAACAGCGGCGAAGAGGATCCGGCAGATGACAGACAATAAGCTCGCCGTGGCAGTGTCCGAGGCCAGCCACGAGGTCAGCGCGCTCCGCTGTCCGGAGTTCACCCGGACAGATCGCGGCTGGGAGCGGTGTCACAGGGACGAGCACGACCCAGAAGCCCGGCATCATGTGCGTGACCGGTCGTGGTCGACGGCAGGGAACACACCGCACTTGCAGCTCGGCCAGCCTTGCACGCAGGCGTGCACGTGGCCTGACCAGGTGATGAAGTACCGTGGCAAGCTGGGCCGCCCGGCCTGACGGCTGAGGGGGCCGAGAAGCGCCCGGCGGCGTTGGCGGCCTCGGCAACCTGCCGGATCCCGGCGATCGGGGCGCGCTTGGCAGCATCCGTGCGCCCCCATCCGACCACATTATCGGCATTGCTAGCAGGGGCTGGGTCAGAATAGTTGGATGGATCTGCACCTGAATGGCAACGTTGTGCTTATCACCGGCGGAACCGACGGGCTGGGAGCGGCGCTTGCGACTCGCCTCATTGAGGAGGGGGCCCGGGTCGCGGTCTGCGGGCGGGATTCTGGCCGGCTGGCCGCCACCGAGCAGCGGCTGCGTGACGCCGGAGGTGATGCGCTTGTGGTGCAGGCCGATGTCACTCGCCCCGCTGACCTTGAACGATTTGTTGACGCGGCGATCACCCGGTGGGGCCGCCTCGACGGCCTGGTGAACAACGCGGGCCAGAGCGCCGCAGGACGGATCGATCAGGTCTCCGACGACGACTGGATCGCCGACCTTAACCTCAAGGTGCTGGCCGCCGTTCGCTGCACCCGCCTGGCTGTGCCGCACCTGATCGCGGCTGGTGGCGGAGCCATCGTCAACGTGCTCAACATAGGCGCCAAGGCCGCTGGCGCTGGGTCGTTGCCGACGACTGCCTCCCGTGCTGCTGGCCTGGCCGTGACCAAGGCCGCGTCCAAGGACCTCGGCGGACACGGCATCCGGGTCAACGCCGTGCTCATCGGCCTGGTTGCCAGTGGCCAGTGGCAGCGGCGCGCCGACGCGGCAGGCCAGTCGGAAGAAGAACTGTACCGCCAGATGGCCAGGAACACCGATATCCCGCTGGGCCGGGTGGGCCGGTCCGAAGAGTTCGCCGACCTGGCGGCCTATCTCCTGTCAGATCGCTCCTCCTACGTGACAGGCTCGGCCATCAATCTCGACGGAGGAACCAGCCCAGTCCTCTGACCCGGTTGGCGACTCGGGAGGCCCGTCGAGCGGACTTGGCCTGCTCTCGCTAGCCGTGGGACTGGTACTGGGGCGTCAAGGGTAGGGGTCGATGCGCCGAGCGTGCGCAGTTCCGATCGCGGAAAGGGTTGTCTCATGGCAGAACATGCACCCCACATTGACTACGCCAACCTGCCGAATCCCACCGAGGGCTTCGTGGTGACCATGTTCATCACCGTTCGCAGCGTCGCGCGGTCCCGGGACTTCTACTCGCGCGTCCTTGGCGGCACCGTGGTCCTGGAAGAGAACCCGTGCATCGTCAAGCTGGCCAATTCGTGGATCCTCATGAACCCCGGCGGTCCGCCCACGCCCGACAAGCCAGGCATCACGGTGGCCAACTACGAGCCCGGCGACACGACCTCGATCTTCCTGAACCTGCGGGTCGCGGACATCCAGGCCTGCTATGAGGAATGGAAATCGAAGGGCGCGGAGTTCCTCACCCCGCCGATCGACCGCGAGGCGGAGATCCGCTGCTACATGCGCGACCCGGACGGCTACCTGATCGAAGTCGGCCAGGCCACCGGAATCCTGCACGGCGTTCAGGCCAAAAAGCGCCCGGAGGACCTTCCAGGGTGAGCACCGGCTGAGCCCTCGGGTGATATCGATCTGGGCACGACATCGCTACCGGGGCAGGCGCCTGGAACGCGCGACGAGGGGGAAGTTACATGCCCGAGCTTCCGGAGGTGGAATCGGCCCGGGCGGTGATCGAGCGGAACGGACTCGGGCGATGCATCACTGACGTCGATGACTCCGACACCTATGTATGCCGCCCGCATGCGCCGGGGGAAATTCGCCATGCGCTGCTGGGGAAGGAACTCACTTCCGCGATGCGACGGGGAAAGAGCATGTGGTGCCAGACCGGCCCTTCGCGGGAGGCGGTCACGCTGGGCATTCACCTTGGCATGTCGGGCAAGATCGTCATCGCTGACGCCGACGGAGCTGAGATCGACGGCGGCGACTACTGGGAGGGACGCCGCGAGCCGGGGGACTACCGGTGGGCTCGCTTCACCGTGACCTTCGAAGACGGCGGCCGGCTCATGCTGGTTGACCCGCGACGCCTAGGCCGTATCAGGCTCAACCCACCCGTCGACCAACTGGGCCCTGACGCTCAACTGATCACGTCGGCGCAGTTTCGGGCGGTGCTCGCGGGCAGTTCGGCACCCGTCAAGGCACGGATCATGGACCAGCGGCGGATCGCCGGCATCGGCAACCTGCTAGCCGATGAAATCCTTTGGCGCGCCCGGATCCACCCTGCGCGCATCGCAAGCAGCCTTACTCCGCCTGAGCAGAGGCGGGTGATCAGAGCCAGTCGTGACGCGATCAGGGCTGCTCTCCGGGATGGCGGCGTCCATGCGCTGAAGATCATTCCGTATCGACGCAGAGGAAGCACTTGCCCGCGCGATCATGCGCCGATGAGTACGGGCCCGGTCGACGGGCGCACAAGCTGGTGGTGCTCGGCCGAGCAACTATTGGTGCCAGGCAGCGGCTGAACACAAAACGCGCCTCGGCGAGCCCGCGGCGCGAGCCACGATCCTCACGAGCCACAAACCACGACCCGGTCATGCGACGGGCTGATCTACGCGAGTTCGATGGTCGAGTTGATTAGCTCATCAAGGCGCGGTACCCGGTTCCGGCGCGCTGAACATCAGCCAGACCGGCCGCGCCGACGGAGACGTCCACACCTCGACCGCCGCCGTGCGGCCGGGGACGATCGAGAAGCCAAGATCGTAGAACCCGGTCATGCCGCCGCCGCTGTCCGCGGCCGGGCACGGGACGAACGTGTACCCCCGGGCCCCGTCGAGCCCACGGAAACCGCCTGCAGGATCCGGACTGCCCAGGAACTCGAAAGCGGACCCTGTTCCCACTGCGGCCCGCATCACCACCGCAGCACCGGGGTCGACGTGCACGAGCATCTCCACCCAGGCCCCGACGACCCCCTTTGGCGTGACCGCGTTCGCCGCCGGCGAAGTGGCCGCACCCGCGGGCCGGCCGACGCGCACGTACCCCAGGCTCCGCCCGGCAACGAACCACAGGGTGCCGACCTGCAAGCTGGCCGCCTGCCAGCCCGGGTCGTGGCTGAAGACGGCGGAACCGCAGGTGACCAGGACGGTGCCCGGCGAGGCCGCAGGCGGCGGCGCGGACGTCGCCTGCGCTCTTAGGATGGTGCGGACCCCGTACACCGCGAGGGCCGCCACCAGGAGGACGACGCCTGCGCCGGTCAGCCACCGCCGCGGTCCCGGCGGTAGCCGCAGGTCGTGCCGCGGCTCCTGGCCGATCTCATCCATCCCCCTCGGCTTAGCAGACCGCGCTTGATCCCGCAATCGGCTGTCCCTGGTGGCAGACCGAGCGTTGGGGGGATGCCTATCCGGCACGGCTGGATGAGCGTGCTCTTCAAGACCTCTCCACCAACCCGTGCCGGTTCTGCAACAGCTTGAGGTAATCGCTGGCCACGCTCTGCGAGTGGCGCGCCTTGGATTCGACGGCGGTGCTCTTCGCCGACTTGCCGGTGGTCGCGGCGGAGATGGCGGCTTGGGCCTCGTCGGCCGCGCCGCCGGCCATGGCGAACCGCGGCGTCTCGTGTATCTGGCGGCGCAGGTAGAACACCGCCAGGCCGGGTATCGCGCCGAGGCCGAGCAGCAGCCGCCAGGTGATGTTGTTGGACAGGCCCGAGCCAAGGAAGATCGAGGCGACCAGCGGCCCGACGATCAGGCCCGCGCCCTGCATCGCAAACACGAGGCCGACCATCCGGCCGCATATTCCCGAATCGTCAAGAGCCGAGAAGTTGTCGGCTGTGGTCTCCGTCAATATAGGTATAAGCCTCACCGGCTACGCGACAGGTGGCTATTGAGGCAAGCCTGATCATGCCGCTCCGGACCGTCACCCGCACAATCGAGTTCCACCTGCTCTGCCCCTGGCAGCTCACCTGAAAGCAACGCCATCGGGACATGACGGATGGGAGCCTTCCGGTGCGATGATTTTCCTGGCGGCCGCCGGTCTTACCGGGCATGACTATGACGACGAGAGTCCAGAGCGTGTCGATCCCGGTGGCCGATCAGGACCGGGCACTGGCGTTTTACACAGAGGTGCTCGGCTGCGAGCTGCGCACCGACATCGAGGTGTGGCCCGGGGCCAGACTGGTGGAAGTGGTGCCCCCCGGGTCGAGCGTCGGCCTGGTGCTACTGCCGCCGGACAGCGAAATCCCGATGGCCGTACGGTTGGGCACGGCCAGCGCCGAGACCGCCTACAGGCGGCTTCGCCAGGCGGGCGCGAGGCTGCACAACGACGAGGTCGTGCACCTCGACGGCTACCCGCCGATGTTCTTTTTCGCCGACCCGGACGGCAACGGGCTCGTATATCTAGAGGAAGAACCCGGCGGGGCCAGCAGCAACTGATGCCGGCATCCCGAACTGGGCCGTGAGCTGGAGTGGTCATGGCCCTGGGTGCACCGGGCGGACGACGACCGCATTCCGCCCATTGCCGGCTCTTCCGCACCAGGCCCGGCGAACCCTGCGCCGGACCGTCACGACTTCACGTGCCCGTGGTGAAACTGATGCTCGCGTAGGTATAGGGGCGTGCCCGGGAACCGTCCGGGGCCACCGACACGATGTGCAGGATGTACGCGGTAGCCGGTTGCAGGCCGCCCTGCTGAGACGTGCTGGTATTCGTCGTGCCCGGCGGCACGGTACGCGGGTAGGTGGCCACGAGCTTAGCCGCTACTGCGGTGCCCTTGTAGACGTACAGCAGGGACTTCGGAATCGGGTTGCCGAAGTGCAGCCCGTTCCGCCATGTCGCGGAAAACGAGTGAATCCCGGCCGTGAAAGCCGTGAGAGCCGGTGCCGGATAAGTAAACGTGGACGGGTCGGCCAGCAGGGCGTTCCAGGTCTGCGGCCCCACCACGCCATCGACCGTCAGCCCCATCATGTCCTGGAACGCCAGGACGGCGGATTCCGTCTGCGGGCCGAAAATCCCGTCGTTGCTGCCGGCGGGAAGCACCGACCACGCGATCAGCCGGTCCTGCAGGGTAACGACCGCAGGACCGGTTGCGCCCCGGCTGAGCACCGGGTAGGCCGGGAGTGGCGGCACCTGCAGTTCGAAGAAGGCCGGGCTCGTAACCATCGACTCATCCCACCCGGCAGTGGATACGAACTGCGTGCCATCCGCCTGCGGGTACCCGCACGTGGCCGGGCCGCAGATGTGCTGCCCGATCCAGTGCGCGCTCCATACCCGGTAGGCGGAGCGGGGGATACCCGCCGCAGTACAGGCGCTGATGCACGAAGCCACCGCGGATGCAGAACAATAAAAGCCGGTCCCGCCAGCATTGATGAATCCCGGCGCGTCGGCCGGAACAGCATTACCGGGCTCGATGTCGATGTACATGGCGCCATTCGCGCCGTTGGGAGTAATGCTCACAATAATGGCGGACGGGAACCGCGCCTGAAGCTCAGTCAGGTTAGCGTACGTGCCGTTGTAGTAGCCGGCATAGGCCTGAGCCCCCGCGGGCAGTGCTGCGACATTGACGCTGTCGTACATGAACACCGTGCCGCCAGGCAGCGCAGCCGACGCCAGCAGCGCGGCGTCCGCGTCGTACCGGTTGCCGTTCGGTCCCGGCGCCATGACTTCCGCAACCCAGGCCTCATCTTGCAGCCTGGTCACCTGCGGTGATTCGGTCATCTGGCCCTCCTGATGAGGCCCCCCGAACGCCAACGTACCTCATGCGGGAACGCCGCGCAGGGGCTGGTCAATACGCGCCCAGGGGCGGCGTACCAGAGTGCGCGGAAGCATTCAATGAGGCGTTTAGCGACCTGATGTAAAACACTGGCCTCAGGGAACGTGAGGGTCTGCTTGGGCTAGGCCGACGGCAGCGGCGCCCATTCCGGAATCAGGCAATCCCGAACTCGACCGCGCCTAGTGTCTCCGTCTCGGCAAAGTCTGAGCCGGAGAAGCTAGGCGCCGATCAGCGTCTTTCGGAACTGGCGGCATTGACCAACAGAGGCTGATTCGGCATGCGGCCCTCGCAGTGAGGATGGTTCGCGCACGCTCCTGATCATGGGGAGCTGCGTTGCTGACCGCGGACAGCGGGCTCGGAGCAGGCGCCGGCGAGCTGGCGCAGCGCGAGCTCGATGAGGGGTAGCAACGGCTCCGGCGGGTCGGCGCGAAACCAGCGCCCGATGGCGACCCGTGTCGCCGCGGTGACCGCTCCGGCGAGAATCTGCGGCCCCATATCGGCGCCGGGATCGACGGCGCCGGTCCGCTCGGCGATCGCCGCGCCGAGCGCCTCCTGCATCTCGGCGTCGATCTTCAGGTACTCGCCGCGGATCTCGGGCGAGCTCACGACCAGCTTGATCGCGCTCATCAACTCCGGGTCAAGCGCCTGCGCGCCCTCCTGGTAGTGCTGCAGCACCGCGTTGACGATGGCATCCCACAACGGCTCGCTGGCCGGCCGCTCAAGCAGCGACGCGCCGATGTGCCGGGCCCGGTCCGCTGCGAACGCGCAAATCGCCTCGTACTTGCTGGCGAAGTAGTTCCTGAAGGTCCGCAGGGATACGTCCGCCCGGTCGGTGATGTCCTCGATGGTGACGCTCTCCAGCCCGCGCTCCACAGCCAGCTGGAGAGTGGCCGAGCTCAGCGCGTGACGAGTCGCGAGCTTCTTACGTTCCCGTCTGCCGAGGAGCGGGGCGCCGTCGGTCACAGCATGTACCGTATCGCAATCTTGCCAAACAGGCAATCTTTCCTCCAAGGCAAGATAGTGTACTGTTGCTGGCATGACTTCCGGGCACCGCGAAGCAAGCATGACCACGAACATCGTCAAGGCCGCCAGCGCCGGCCTCTTCGGCCGGCTGTAGCCGTGCCCGCGCATCCGCCGGCACGCGCCGGCCAGGCAGACATCGTGATCGCCGGCGGCGGACCGGTCGGACTCATGCTGGCGTGCGAGCTGCGGCTGAGCGGCACCGACCCGGTTGTGCTGGAGCGACTGCCCGGGATCGACGAGACCCCCAAGGGCAACGGCCTGGCGGGCCAGATCGTGCCGGTGCTGGACTACCGCGGCCTGCTCGACCGGCTCCGCATGGAGGCCACCTTTGCCGGGCCGGTACCGCGCTTCTCGTTCGGTCCGCTGCAGCTGGACTTCTCCAAGCTCGGCGCCAGCCCGCTGCACATCCTGACGGTGCCGCAGCGGCGGCTGGAGAAGATCCTGGCAGAGCGGCTTACCGAACTCGGCGGGACCGTCCGGCGCGGGCACGAGCTGACGGCGCTGTCCCCGCATGACGACACGGTCACCCTCGACGTCCGCGGTCCCGGCGGCGACTACCGGCTGCGTGCAAGCTACCTCGTGGGCTGCGACGGCGCGCATAGCCTGGTACGCAAGCAGGCCGGGATCGGCTTCCCTGGCACCACCTCGCCGGAGATATCCCGCATTGGCCAGGTGCGCCTGCCGACGGCGAAGCTCACCCGGCGCGGCGCGGTGAAAATACCGGGGGTCGGCCGCCTGAAGCTCATGGGGCAAGTCCGCACCCCTCGAGGCACCTACTCGCTCGCGCCGCTGACCGTATTCGACAAGAACGCTACTGCCGGCGTCTACATCGTCTACACCAGCGAGGAGGACCCCACCGCCGACCTGAGCGCTCCGATGACCCTCGACGAACTGCGCGCCAGCGTCCGGCGGGTCCTCGGCGGCGACCTGCCAATGAGCGATCCGCAGCGGCTGACCCGGCTTGTCGGGAGCACCCGGCAAGCCGACCGCTACCAGGCCGGCCGCATCCTGCTGGCCGGCGACGCCGCCCACGTCTTCGCAATATCGCTGAACACCGGCCTGATCGATGCGGTCAACCTCGGCTGGAAGCTCGCCGCGCAGGTCCAGGGCCGGGCACCGGACGGCCTGCTGGAGTCCTACCACGCCGAGCGGCACCTCGCCGCACAGCACGCCATCCTGCACACCCGCGCCCAGAAGGCCCTGACGACCATCGGCCAAGGCGGGACGGACGAGGCCGCCAAGGTGAGCCCGGAAGGGGCCGAAGCGCTACGCGAACTGTTCGGCGACGTACTCCAGCACCCCGAGCCGCTCAAGCACGTCCGCGAACTGCTTCGCGAGCCCGGGCAACTGCGTCACGTCGGCGAGCTGATCGAGGGCTCCGATGTCCGCTACCCACTGTCGGCCAGCGTCGCCCAGCCCCACCCGCTGCTCGGAAAGCTCGCGCCAGATCTCCAGCTGGAAACCCGTCACGGCCGCACCCGGGTCGCCGAGCTCATGCACGCGGCCCAGGCCATCCTGCTTGACTTCACCGCCGATTCCGCCGTCGCTGAGGCGACGGACCCGGACCAGGCCGGACTGGTCACCGTCATCACCGCACGCTGCCTGACCAAGCCCGCTCCGGCCGCAGCGCTGCTCATCCGGCCCGACGGCCACGTCGCCTGGGCCGCCGGACCCGGCACACCCGACCCGGCCGCCGGGATGAACACGGCCCTGCGCACCTGGTTCAGCCCGCGCACGCCTCCCCAGGCACCGCACTAGCGTCCGCCGGGCCGCAAACGCCGGGCAGGCGCGCTGAATGAATCAGTCAACCGCCTAGCCTGTGAGGAATTCCTCTGCAGGCCAACCGCAGTGTGCAAAACCGGATTGTCTGCGCTCCGCCAACAGCGCCTCACATGACGAGGATAGGGCGCCGAATCGACAGGGAGGCGGGTGATTGAAGATCAGATCACTGACCTCCGGCCGTATATCAAGCGATCGGTGCTCTTGTGGCGAGGCATACTGCTTCTGCCGGGCTACGGGGCAAGCTCACAGTGACCTCGCGAAAGGCTGATTGCTGCAGCCAGTCGTCAGGGGAGCGCGCCGGCACGCTGTCAGGAGGTGAGCAGGCACAGACCCTCGTTGGCGGCGAAGTCGTCGAAGTCCTTGATGTTAAAGGTCGCGAGCGGGAACCCGTGTGCCAGGCAGCACGCGGCGATCCAGGTGTCGTTGGCTGGTCTCGGGCGTCCCCGGCGCCGGGCTGCTGCTGAGATCCTGCCCCAGGACGTAGCGCACTGCCTTATTTTAGGCAAGGTCGGCATGGCGAGCGGCGTAAACGTGGGCGAGGAACTGCTCCACTTCCTCGTCCGACTCGAAAATGCCGTCCTGGGCCATGTCTTCAACATGCTCAACGGGCCGGATGCCCTTGCGCCGGGCCTGCTCCTCGATCGACTCCGGGCGGCGTCCAGGCGAATCGCCCTCATAGCCTGCGCTACTGGTGGTCATCTCCGCCCCTCCCGGTGACGAGAGCCGCTGCATACCAGGCAGTACGTTAAACATGCCCTTGGGTACGGTAAAACCGTACTCCACAGGCGCCCTGCGCGGGGTTAGCGGCACGTCCACTGCCTGCGCTGCGACGCGAGCGCCTAGACCGGGCGCGGTCCTCGGCGAGCGGCGCCGCAGGAGGTACCAGCGGCTACGCCTGGCACAGCAACAGCCATCGGCTGCATCGGGAGCCCCGGCAGAAAGGGTTCCCCGCGTCCTGAACAGCTGACACGTAATTGGGTGAGTTCTGGGCGCGCGGCAGCAGCCGGCGCGGTTTATGCGTCGGCTTCAGATGGG
>Ga0335075_10015518_pt1 | contig 11416 bp, 11 predicted proteins | sample Lox_Sample_24_FD_206723 | JGI IMG/M metagenome (GOLD analysis project Ga0335075, IMG submission 206723) | Soil microbial communities from Loxahatchee National Wildlife Refuge, Florida, United States - Lox_Sample_2.4 | ecosystem: Environmental > Terrestrial > Soil > Wetlands | place: USA...
TGAAGGCGGGCTGTGTCGGAAGTAGCCTTGGTCGATAACGAATCGGGAAGGTCCATCCTGTTGCGGGAGGATAGACAGCGAAGAAGTTCCAATATCACCGCACCTCTCTACCTTTCGCTTTCAACGACTGGTGCCGGATCGCTTCCGCTGGGAACTTCGGTCCAACCAGTTCCTCTCATCACAGGAACTTTGTTAGCTGCCTCTCTTGATCGAAAGGCAGCAGGTCTCACTGCTGGCCCTATACCCTTTTCGGCATGTGCAAGCGGGGTTGGCGGGGCAAAAGCTCAATGATCCACGGGGTCGTGAAAGGTAAGCTCTTATCACGGAACGACGCCGTATTTTGACTTTTATTGCTCGCCCTAAGGTAATGTACTCATATAGAGATCCATTCTATATATAAGCGTCTCTCCTTCATTCTGTTCTGCACTTTATTTCCGTCAAAGCTTTTTGTCCTTTACCAAGCTTGGTCAAGCATCTGTGTTTCCAAATCAACTGCCGTTCTTAGATCAGATAACGATTCAGCACCATGTCGACCGAGCAAGTGCCTATGTCCCTGCCCTTTGTTAGCGCGTCGAAGACCCTTGAAACGACACAACATCCCATTGCGCCATTAACAGCGAGCGAGATCACCGATAGCTCTAGATTGATACGGGAGTTATGGCCGTCAAACACCAACCTACAATTCAAAACAATAACGCTTCAAGAGCCAAACAAGGCGGAGCTTTTGCCTTTCTTGGCTGCTGAACACGAGGGAAGGAGGCCGTCACTGGTTGAGAGGAGGAGCTTCGTGGTTTATTATATTCGGAATACGGCACGTCATTCTGAGCTCATCTAATATAAGGATAGTTTTCTAGGCTGAAGCTAATTCCCCTTTAATAGGACAAACTTCATGAAGCTGTCGTAAATCTATCACGCGGTCAGGTCGAAAGTAACGTCCGCCTCGGACCCAACATTCATGGTAACGCGGATGGAGGCGAAATCATAATGGTGGAGAAGATTGCGTTGGAAGATGAAGGAGTGAAGGCCGAGATTGCCAAATTGCAACTACCAGAAGGGACAGTAATAATTAGCGATCCCTGGATATATGGTATGTTATTTTTAAAACGACGTGGAATAGGATATCTCTGACATGCCGTAGGGTCTGATGGGGTTAATGAAGGCCTTTTCACGGACGACAAGCGCATGTTCCAGTGCTTTCTTTACGTCCGGGACCCAAATAACCCTGCCGAGGCTGATGGCAACCACTATGCTATGCCTTTAAGCATTTCACCCGTTATCAGTGCTGAAACCATGAAAGTTACTAGGATTGACTTCCTACCTACAGGCGCGGACAATACTATCAAAGAGCCTTCTCCGTATAAGATTCAACCGCCAAATGAGTATATACCGGAAGCAAATAAGCTCCGAACAGATTTAAAGCCATTGAACGTGGTTCAGCCTGAAGGTGCTAGCTTCTCGGTTTCCAGATTCAGCGAGCAGGGCCATGAAATTGATTGGCAAAAGTGGTATTTCAAACTTGGCTTCAATCAACGAGAGGGAATGGTCCTTTATGACGTTCATTATGAAGGTCGTCCTTTATTTTACCGACTCTCCCTTTCAGACATGAATATCCCATACGCAGACCCAAGAAATCCATATCATAGGAAGTCAGCATTCGACCTTGGCGATGCTGGTGCTGGCATCATGGCCAACAACCTTAAGCTTGGTTGTGATTGCCTTGGCTCTATCCATTATTTATCCGCTGTCCTCAGCAATGATCACGGCTTACCCATTCCAATGGAGAATGTGGTCTGCATTCATGAGCAAGACGGTGGCATTGGCTGGAAGCACACCAACTATCGGACCGGGCGTGCAGCTGTTGTCCGTAACCGCGAGCTCGTTCTTCAATCTATCATAACAGTATCAAACTACGAGTACATTTTAGCCTTCATGTTTAATCAGGCAGGAGAGTTGACTTACGAAGTCCGCGCAACTGGTATTCTGTCAACCCAACCCATAGACGAAGGCATCGAAGTTCCATGGGGAACAGTTGTCCACCCCGGCGTCCTAGCATCCCATCATCAACACATTTTCTCCCTCCGCGTCGACCCCATGATCGACGGGCCCCTCAACCGCCTCGTCTTCGACGAAGCCCACCCCATGCCCCGCTCAGACTTCAACCCGCACGGTGTAGGCTACGAAGTGAAATCCACCACCATCATGCACTCCTCCGGCCTCGACCTCGACTACGACGTCAACCGCATCTTCAAGATCCAAAACGCCTCCGTCCGCAACCCCATCAACAACAAACAAGTAGCCTACAAAATCCACGCTCCGCCTTTCCAGAAAATGCTCGCCGACAAAGACTCCTTCCACTACCGCCGCGCCGAATTCGCCGACCACAACATCTACGTAACGGCCCACCGTGATGGTGAGCTGTACGCCGGCGGCAAATACACCAACCAATCGCGCGGCGGCACTGGCGTGCGGACTTGGGCTTCTCGAAACGACAATGTCGTAGATACCGATATCGTAGTCTGGATTCAGTTCGGCATCAACCATATCCCTCGTATTGAAGATTTCCCAGTCATGCCGTGTGAAGTAATTAAGGTTTCTTTCAAGCCGGTTAATTTCTTTGCGCGGAACCCCGCTATTGATGTCCCGCCTAGCACGCAGGCTTTTAATCAGAGTGTGTTAGTTGCTGCTAAGGGGGAGGCTGAGGCGGTGGTGGGTGGAAAGGGAAAAGTGGAGGAGGTTCAAGGGGCATGTTGTGTGAGCCCTGTTAAAGGAGGGAGCAAGCTCTAATGCGCAGGGTAGAACTGGTTTCCGTGATTCAACGTGTTTTTCTCTCCTGTATGGCGAAATATCTATTGGTCTTCATTGTATATAAACAATTCTACATCATCTCATCCTCCCTTCCAGCCTCACCATATTCTACCATTCGTCATTCCCATAGAGACACATTTTCCCAGCTCGTCCCTTCGGGATGATCTTCTCTTCAATCGATCTTTTGCTTGCTCATCGTTTTCGTTCTGATTACTCCTGGCTTGAGATCCCCTTTCTCACTTCGAATCTACCAAAATTGGTAGTGTTCCTAAAGCTCCAAATTGTCAACCCCTTTGGCAAAGGGGAGCTTTGGGGCTTGGTAAGGTTAGATAAGCGCTAGTTAACAACATGACGTGAAGAATCTGTAAGAATGAGATAAGACTGCAAAACGTGGATGAAAATATCCGTTTCTTCTAACTTCCATCTAATCTTGTTATTCAATCGGACTCTGTGGAACTTGCTTCATGGACGTGCTGCCATTGGGCTCCAGCGTCTTCATGATCCACTCGTAGACAGCCCACTGCGCGGCATTGACCACAAACGCACGCACGCTGCACACCATCAGTCCCCTGAAGAAAACAGCCGCGCCCTCGTTCTTATATGTCCTGCGTGCCATCTCGAGAGCGCCAATTCTCTGGGGCGAGACAGAGCCCGAGGCTATGGCCGGATCAGGGTTTGGATTGCCGAGGAGAGGCGAGCCCTCAGCGCCTTGTAGCAACTGCGTCTGCACACGAGTCTTAATCACATCGAGTGGAAAGATGCTAGCCCATGTCACCACGCCCGCAATGCCTCCACAGAGCAGCACCCGCGCAGCTTCGGCACTTGCGGTTCTACTCAAGCTTTGAGATGAAAGCGTCCTGGTGCTGAGTTCGTAGGACCAGAAGTAGAAGCCATAGCCGATGCTATCGCGCAGTGCTGTGACGACGCCGCCGAAGTAGAGTCCTCGGATTCCTTCAGTGCGTAGAATGTGACGCCCAATGCTCAGACTTGTACTGGACACAGTACTGGTGGGTGAAGAGGCTTGTGCACGGCATTTCACGAGCTCTGTGGGTGTGCTAACAACCCAGGTGGCGAGACCGCCAACAGCACCCGCGAGCCACGGTGTCCACAGGCTAGGAGGAGTAGATATTGGGCCAGCAAGGAGAAGTGTTGTGCGGTTATATGTCATGAAAAGAAGAGCATTGAGGGCACCATAGCCTAATATGGGGGCCGTTGCGCCGCGGACTAGAGATCCTGCACTGGGGAACTGTTTGGTGTAGCTAGACGGCGAGCTTGCTGTGATAGAGGCGCCGGCTTGGAGGCGGACTTTGATCAAGTCCAGCGGGTTCCCAATAATAATGCCGGCAGCACCACTAATATAGCCCGCCCAAAAGTCGGCGGACATGGTATATAGAAATAAATTGACTGGCTATCATGAATGAGACTTCATTGTGATACGGCTTAGTCCCGATTGCTTCTGGCCTTTGATCCGGCCACTAACGGCGATGCCAATATGGACAGCAGCTAAAGTTGGACCTTCAAAGACTGTCTCTATCCGGTCTGCCTTTATGGAACAAACTTAAGACTGCCTGGCGATCTTGAGGGTCAGAACACGGATGATCAGAGCATATATCCTCAAAAGAATGGAGTATTTGTGCTTCTCTAGGAATTCGACCTGCTCTCCATCTGGGGGTCCAAGCTGAACAGAAACCAGGACACTTATAATGTAGGACCTTGGAAGCCTGAAGCAGTCTTCTTAGGACCCTATACACGTAAGTCCAATCTTTATCGGTATCAGTCTAAAAAGTAGTCTGGAAGATGCAATATCTGGCAGTATCGGCTCCGGGGCAAAGAAGCGTTTCCTAGGTTATGGTCACCCTTGCTTTCGGGCAGGGAACCTGCCGAATAATGGCCTTCAACTGCGCTTGAAGAGTGCGACAATGGCAATGTATTCGTGCAGCAGGCACCGAAGAAGTCGCACGTATAAAAGCGGCTGAAGTCGTCATGCGCAAATGCTTTAAACCTTCCGTTTCACGTAATTTTACTAGCGAGCTGTATTCAACATTTTGGCTAGAAGACTGTAAGCTATTGCAATGTCGGTCTTGAAAACCTCTTTGATGTAGAAAAATGAAGAATATTAGTATATATCTAAAGCTTCTGGATATTTGATAGAATAGGAATAAGCTAAAGAATTCAGCTTTTGGCAATGGAATTAGAGCGGGAGAAGGACACCGAAGAACGTTTAACATAGTTGGCCCTACATCACGTGCTAGCGTGACGAAGCGCGACGCCAGTCGCGTCGACCCTTTCTGTTTACTTTTGCTATTGCTCGGAACTATATGTCGTGAAGCCAGTCCTTCACTTATAGCCTCATTTGGAAAGATTTATGAACCTTTGGTTCATTGAAAGTCCTAGGTGACCATGTAAGGACTCACCCCTAACACTGCCACCTGCTTACTGACAAGCCTAGGACGGTGAGCATCGTCACACCCAGCGGAGACAAGGAGAATACTCCAAGACCAGGCAAGAGCGTGCCGCCTCGACTGTACGGAGGAACACCGCAATCAATTGGCAAACTCTCAAAACCATTTCGATGTCCCGGGTCTGCAACTGTTACTCGAGTTCCCGAAAAGCCTACTCGCAAACGAAGGAAAGTAGATTATGGAGGGGCGGATGGCGAGAAGGAGGATGATGACAAGGCATGGACGAATGAAGATCGGCTCGCTCTTGCGAACAGAGATGCGAATAAATTTCCAGTATTTCAAGTCAAGGATAAAGAGACAACATTTAGGAAGCGTTTTGCTGTTCCCTTAATCAACAAAAATGCTGGCGGATACAATCCTAATCGCCCGCCTCCAACTCTTGGATTGAGACAGGGGGCAGTATTCGTCGCCAAACCTCTTCATGATCCCAGCGGGGAGTTTGCTATTGTGTTGTACGATCCGACTATTGACGAGAAACCCCAAACTATCGAGGAGGCGAATAAGGGTGAAGGAGTTGAAACATTGCCAAAGCTCGATGCGCCGATCGTACATAAGAGTCTGGCCGACATATTAGGTATTAAAAAGGTAGTCCAAGGGGAGCGTCCCAAAGTGCCGGTGGTGATTGATCCCAAGTTGGCAAAAGTCCTCAGACCACATCAAATCGAAGGTGTCAAATTCATGTACAAATGTGTAACTGGCATGATTGAGGAGAAAGCCAACGGCTGTATTATGGCCGATGAGATGGGGCTGGGCAAGACATTACAGTGCATCACTCTGATGTGGACTTTGCTGAAACAGTCCCCTGATGCCGGAAAACCAACAATTCAGAAGGCCGTGATAGCCTGCCCTTCGAGTCTGGTGCGCAATTGGGCCAACGAGCTTGTGAAATGGCTCGGCCCCGATGCCATTACACCTTTTGCAATAGATGGCAAAGCTTCAAAGGAAGAACTAACATCTCAGCTTAGGCAGTGGGCGATCGCCAGTGGCCGTGCTGTTACAAGACCAGTCATCATTGTGTCCTACGAAACTCTACGGCTAAATGTTGAAGAGCTGAAGAATACACAGATTGGACTAATGCTATGTGATGAGGGACATCGACTGAAAAACGGAGACAGCCAAACTTTTACAGCACTCAATAGTCTTAATGTCTCCAGAAGAGTCATTCTCTCAGGGACCCCAATTCAGAACGACCTCTCCGAGTACTTTTCTCTTATCAGCTTTGCGAACCCGGATCTTCTTGGAACAAGACTGGAGTTCCGCAAGCGATACGAGCTTCCTATCCTGAAAGGACGGGATGCCGCTGGCACTGATGCTGACCGACAGAAGGGCGATGATTGCCTCAAAGAACTTCTCACAATAGTCAACAAATTTATCATCCGTCGAACTAATGACATCCTTTCCAAATACTTACCCGTCAAATACGAACATGTCGTCTTTTGCAACCTTGCACCCTTCCAACTTGACCTATACAACTATTTTATCTCGAGTCCGGACATCAAAGCCTTGCTCAGAGGCAAGGGCAGTCAACCGTTGAAGGCCATTGGCATGCTTAAGAAGCTCTGCAACCACCCCGATCTCCTCAATCTATCAGATGATCTCCCCGGCTGTGAGAAATTCTTCCCAGAAGATTACATACCAAAAGACGCACGGGGAAGAGATCGCGACGTTAAACCGTGGTACTCGGGCAAGATGCAAGTCCTCGACCGCATGCTTGCACGCATCCGCCAGGACACGAATGACAAGATTGTCCTCATTAGCAACTATACTCAAACCCTCGACATGTTCGACAAGCTCTGCCGCTCTAGGGGTTACGGTTCTCTGCGTCTTGATGGTACAATGAATGTTACCAAGCGCCAAAAACTTGTTGATAAATTTAACGATCCCAACGGCGAAGAATTCGTCTTCCTCCTGAGCTCGAAAGCTGGCGGTTGTGGCCTCAACCTTATCGGTGCGAATCGTCTGGTCCTCTTCGACCCAGACTGGAACCCAGCAGCCGACCAACAAGCCCTAGCACGTGTATGGCGAGATGGTCAGAAAAAGGACTGTTTTGTCTATCGTTTCATTGGAACCGGAACTATCGAAGAAAAGATATTCCAGCGGCAATCGCACAAGCAGTCGCTCTCATCCTGCGTTGTTGACTCGGCTGAGGATGTAGAGAGACATTTCACGCTTGACAGCTTACGTGAATTATTCCAATATCATGGAGAAACGACCAGTGATACACATGATACGTTCAAATGTAAACGTTGTAAGCCTGATGGCAAGCAGTTCCTCAAGGCGCCAGCTATGTTATATGGAGATACAAGTACGTGGAATCATTTTGTCAATGATGGTTTGCAACAGATTCAGGACTTGCTGCTTAGACAGGAATGTGAAGAGAAGGAGGTTAGTGCGGTCTTTCAATACATCTCGCATTAGGGTGACTTGCATATGTGTGATATATATTTAGAGCATGATGAGTTGCACTGTAAAGGCAATAGAGATATTATTATGACCTTTCTTGGCTGTCAATGGTAATTAATGACTGATGCATTCATGAATGCTCCCAATACAGCTTAAAAGCAGCTCGTGTAACCGAGTCAGCACAACTAAGGCCTTAGTCTACCATCACCACAATTTCATAAAGTTAAATGAGAAAATTTCCCGTCGACCACACTCAGGCGGTCAATTCAACAACTCAATCAGCATAACATAAATTTGCTATTCAAAGATCATGTCACTAACGCCAATCGCGAATCTGCCCACCCCTGTTCGATGCAACACCCCTCAGTTCTAGCATAATAAGTAAACTCCCCTCGTCGCGGGTCGGTTTCTTTCCTAAAGGCTGATGAAGGTTACTTTTGTTGGTTTTTGCCTATTGTGAAATTTTTTCCTTAAGTTTCGTAATACGTAGTTGACGCCCTTACTTGTACACAATATGCTATTAGAGGAAGCAGCTTTGAAAGAAGAGGTTCAAGAATATCTTAAGAGCACTCCAAACCCTTTGAAAACAGATGTTACCATTTTTAAAAATAAAAATGAAATCGTCGTCCCAACTTGGCACGTCGTCATCTCATGGTGATATCGATCACGTGATCATTTCTACCAATTTTTTGAACTTCAATTTGCAAGGTTCTCAGACAACTCGATTCCTTCCCCTTCACAATCGCACGCTTTTGTGCGCCACCAACCAGTCATGGCGACACGCACAGCACAGCGAACCATCAATGCGGTCGTCGTCTCCGCCGGGCTCATGCAAAAAACGGTAAAAGTCCGCATTGGGACGCAAGAATGGAACAGCCATATCCGAAAGGTAAACCTCTCTCATTCTTTTCCTCTCCCACCTTCCACACACCCTCGCCCGTTCCCCTTCCCATTTTTCCGTTCAACTAACACCCCTCCCCCCTTCCTAGAATTTCAACCGCACAACCAACTTCCTAGTCCACGACCCTCGCTCCTCCCTGCGCCTCGGCGACGTCATAGCCATCGAGCCCGGCTGGCGCGTCTCCAAGCACGTCCGCCACGTCGTGTCGAAGATCATCGCGCCGTTTGGAGACCCGATTGAGGCGAGGCCGCCGGTGCCGACGCTGGAAGAGAGGCTGGAAGAGAGGGAGAGGAAGAGGAGGGAGAAGGAGGAACGGAGAAGGATGAGGAGGGCGCGGGAGGAGGGGGAGGGCATGAAGGAGGACAATGGCGTGAGGGGGAAGGAGGAGGAAGTTGCGGTGAGGGAGGCGAGAGAGGCGAAGGTTGCGTGAGACGGCATCAGTGGGAGTGGCATCAGGCATATTGTAGGCGTTATAGGACGGGATTAGAGTGATGAGCGGGTGTACACTATCAAGACGCATAGCGGAAGAGTGCAAGATAGGCATTATATATATATATATCCATGTACACTTCTAATCTTCCATATCAGCGCAAAAGGATGCTTTTCGGCTTCACAAACGGGAATATCCTTCTCGTCGTCACAATCCAATAAACGCCGACGAACCAAAAAAAATATCGTATATGCTCCATGTCCATTACCCACCCCTCTCGCCAAATTCCTTAGCCCAATCCTCGAACTCCTTGAGACCTTGCTTGCTAACACTGGGACGGATGTTGATGAGACTTGCCTCGAAGTCTTCAAATTGAATGGGGCGGATCTGGTCCATTGGCATGTGGAGGAGGGCCTCGCCTAAGGAACGTAGGGGACCCATGGCTGCGTCTTTGGCAAGAGCTGTGATATCTGAGCCCGAGAAACCTTTTCTCACATTTAGTATCGAAAATCTTTAATGTCGTCATGGGAGAAGTAATAAAACTTACCATCTGTCAATGCGACCAGTCTCTGTATATCATGCTCGTCCAGATCGTGTTTCTGATGTCCTAGGAGTCTCCTCAATTGTGCAGCTCTAGTCTCCTCTTCTGGTAAAGGTATGTACTGCCTTCTCACAAAGCGACGCCTGGCAGCCTCATCTATCGCCCACGGCAAGTTGGTAGCTGCGAGAACAAGTACTCTACTAGCGTCACCCCTTTCCTTCTCCTTTTCAGTTTGCTCTCTTCCGGCGGCCGCTCGTTGGAGATCGCTCCATTGGATCAAAAACTCTGTTTTGATACGCCTCGTCGTTTCATGATCACCAGAGCCCGATCTCGAAGAGAGTAGGGAATCTATCTCATCTACGAAAATGATACTCGGTGCTAAAGCTTTGGCTAGAGAAAAAAGGGCCCGAACGAGTTTCTCTGATTCGCCCAAATATTTGCTGGTCAAACTGCTTGCTGATATGGAGAAGAATGTTGATCGAGACTCAGTTGCTACGGCTCTCGCCAGCATTGTCTTTCCTGTGCCAGGTGGACCAAACAATAGCATACCTCGTGCTGGCTCTCGCAAACCCATAAACAGGTCCGGTCTTAGGAATGGATAGACTACCGTTTCCTTCAATGCGTTCTTTGCGATTTCGAGACCGGCAACGTCCTCCCAATGCACTTTGTCTCCTTGAACCACTATTTCATTGAAAATCTGCTTCGCAGCTCCTTCGTCAATACCTTTTGGCAAATGCTTCATGAGATAGGCAACTTTTTGTTCATATTCGCTCTGGAGGGCCATGTCTTTTGCTGTTTCGTCATCGGACATAGCTGTGATTGGGCCAGCTAAAGTTGGGCCCTCCTTTTGCTTCTGAGGCCTCTTTGATCTAGATTTGGGAGCATGACCCTCACTGCGATAAGCATCATCATCGACACTTAGCGACGAAGTGTCTTCATCCTTCGGTTTCTTGGATTCCCTGTGTTGCACCTTTCGCGATTCGTCTCTATCCATGTGCCGATCCCGATGACGAGGTGAGGAGTTGTTCACGACAGGTTTCCTCGATACCTTGGATGATGGAGATTTGGTGTCGCCTTGAGCCTGAGGTCTAGCCGGTGACCTCTTGCGGATAGGCAACAAATTCTGACCTTCAGAATTGCTCTTCTTCGCGGATGTCTCTGGATACTCCTTCAGATAAGATGGGTATGGAAGAGGCTCAAAGTTGCTATCTCCATGTGGCAAAGGAAGCGGAGGATTTCTATGCTTCTTTGGCTTGGCTGGTTCGCAATTAGATAATACCATTGGGGGATCTAGGTCGATGAGGTCTTGCGCCGCGGAAGACCTGAGCATTGGACCGGTCGTGGCTTCAGATTGACCAGGGTCTATGGATAGAAACGGATATCTAGTCTTTCGGCCATTAATGTCGAGATATTCCACATGTCCTGTAAGCAAGTCCAACGGACTTTCTGCTACTGGCTGCTCGTTTACCAAAGTTCTTGTTGAACTGTCATATCGAACATCCAGGTTTGAGGACTTAGGTCTATCAAAGCTCGTTCGACGTACCGAATCCAGTGTAGTAGTGCTATTATTAAATTCCGCATCACGACTGCGTTCCAATCCATCTCTCCCTGATCGGCTAACGGAATTCCATGCCAATGTTGCAGCCTTACTGGGTACGGGCCAGTCAACTTTAGAGGATCCGGAGACCGGTGGCGACCGCGGGGTCGTTTTTCTTTCACCCTTTCCTGACCTCAGAGTAGTAAGCATCGTGCGTCCTTTGTCTGGACTTGGACTTCGTGATGTTTTCTTCGTTTGTGGTGCTAAGGTGCTACTTGTCATACTTGCCGTCCTTGATGCATTCGGCATGGTTGATGGACTTGACGCACTTTTTCCA
>Ga0335075_10015519_pt1 | contig 11416 bp, 11 predicted proteins | sample Lox_Sample_24_FD_206723 | JGI IMG/M metagenome (GOLD analysis project Ga0335075, IMG submission 206723) | Soil microbial communities from Loxahatchee National Wildlife Refuge, Florida, United States - Lox_Sample_2.4 | ecosystem: Environmental > Terrestrial > Soil > Wetlands | place: USA...
GGGTGGGGGTGGTGGGGGTGGGAGGGAGGTGCTGGTACTGGGGGAAGGGGGGGAAGTAGGCCATTGGAGGCAGTCGTAGACGTCGTCAGTTATGATGAGGGCGTTGTGCTTGCGGGCTAGGTGGACGAGTTGTGTGCGCCGCTGGAGGGACATGGTTCTGCCGGAGGGGTTTGAGAAATTGGGAACTGCGTAGATGATGTGGTCGTATGTCTTGCTCCATGGTCTGGGAGGCTTGAGGACCTGGTATCATGTTAGCAATAGAGTTTATAGCCTACGTTTCACACGGCTCTTGAAGGAGATCACTGGATTGTCACGAGACTTGTATAAGCCTGCACCCAGTCCGGAGCCCATACCGTTGTCATGGATATCTCACCTTTTCCATGCTTCTCCCATTCACCTTTTCCATTTTCACCATCTCTCTCTCCAAATACTCCACGTCAATCCCCTCCCCATCCTCCCTCACAGCCCTCAAGCGCCCCGCAAAGCCGGCGTCCTCGAAAATCCTACACGCTAAGAAATAACACGGCGCAACCATCCAGGCCGCCTTCGTGATACCCGGATCGGTGAATACCTGTAAAGCGCAAGCTAAATTCTGGCTAGCGCCTCCCGTAATACAGATCCGACTGGGGTCGTCAGGGCAGGAGTAGAAGGATGAGAGCCATTTGGAGATGCCTTGGCGGAGAGGCAGGTAGCCGTCATCGGGCCCGTATAGGAGGCCAGGGGTGGATACTGAGGGATCAGAGAGGGCGGTTTGCGAGGCGCGTTGGAATTGGGCAGCGGGGAGGAGTGAGGGGGATGGCCAGCCGCGGAGGAGGTTGATGGGGTTGTTGGGGGCAGTTTTTGCCATTGCTTTTAATCCCCGAACAGCAAGGTGGATTCTTATTAGAGGATGAAGTGAGTGAAGCAATATTATTTTTGATAAAATCATAATATCCAATGAGGGTGACCGAAAGAGGACTTTTCGAGCTTTATAGCGTCATAGCTGCGCCATCCGAACCATCACGATCTCCATTAGTAGACTTGGGACCGAATTTGATTTAAGCTTATATTAAGTCGATCCGTTAAAGATCTCAGTTAAAAACCAGAGAGATATGAGAGGGAAGATAATTCTTTACAAATTGTGTTTGTAGAGGAAAACGTGAAAAGGCGTAAAGTCCTGTGAGGGGTACTGTTTCACAAGTTCAGATGATTCGGGCCAAGGATATGTATCATCAAAAGCAACCAAATACGGACGGATTTCTTCATTGGATTCAATCTAACCATCTCACTACAGACGGCCGTAAAGTATCTACATATTGGAATTTGACCTGTCCTAACACCTTCCGATGGAACCTTTATATGCTACCAGTACCCTTTTCCATAAAATCGACCACCAAACGCCGCCCCATATCAATCAACCACCCTACCAGCCCCATGTTCGAGAAGCTGCATTAAATACTGGAGGTTTCCACTGTATCCGAGCTGGATCAATAAGCCTCTTGGGTTTCGTCTTCTCCTTCTCTTTTTGCGCTTTATGCCGTTCGATTAATGTCGTCGGCACAATAAGCTTATGCTCCCCTTTATGATAGGCCAGTATTTCCAATGCGCGGAGCATTGTCTCAACGTCGCCGAGTGTCATCGCAAGGGTCGCGGCTATCCCATCCATGCTACAGCGCTCCTCTTGTTCGTTGGCCTCTACCAATATATCAAGGATGTTTTCCGTCCAGTACTGGCGATAACTTAGAAGACCAAGATCTGAAAGCGGTTTCTCTGGAGATCCAAGCTTGCCCTCAATCTTTGAAAGTTCATAGGAGAATTGAATCAGAAGTCTGCCATAACCTTTCCGTTGAAATTGAGGCAATGTTAGGATACATGCCACGTTATACCCATCCGCACTCTCCTTCTCTTTCGAGAAATAGCCGATGAGATGACAGCCCTTTTGATCACGATTTGTCATGACATAGAACAGAAAAGGATCCACATCGTAGTACAAGGTCTTGTGATCGAGGAACATTTTAGAAAGGAGGCAGAGGTTGCGGCACCATGTACGTTGGCGCTTACCGTCTATTTCGAAGAAAGAAACATAATCGTCTCGGTAAATCTCGTTTCCAGGAGGGTGTAGCAAAGTACACTTAGTCCGATGCCGAGAGAATGGCTTAACGTCACCGAAGTAGCTTAAGCAGAACTCGCAAATGTACATCAAATCTTCATGAGAGAACTCTTCCGGATATGGCGAGAAGTACCAGGGGTGCAGGTCGAACTTGCCAAACTGAACTTTGCTGATATTGCGAATACGGGATATCTCAGCCTGGTTTTGGGTCATCGAACCACCAGTTCGAAGTCGTGATATCTCCTCTTCTCGACTATAACCCTCCTGAGTTTCTGCCTTGGACGCAAAAGTCTCCACCTGAGTCTCGTCTACATCCATCTCGTCGTCTCCAGAAGCAAGTCCAACGTCCAGGTCAAGGGATAAGACCATCCTCTCATCTCCGTCTACGTCAGGAGTATCTTTGGCATCTTTATTGGCAGCCTGCGAATCAACGAAGTCCGTCCATGGATGAGAAGAGCTTGTTTCGGAAGCGGCTTCGGAAGCCTCTCTGGTTGCTGCTGTCCGCTTTTGGCCTTTCTTCGTCACAACATTCTTGGTTGGAGCTTTTGACGGAGCCTTAGCTGGCGCAACAGCCTTCTTTCCCTCCTTCGTCTTTTCAGCACTTGGCCACTCAACGTCTTGGTCAAAGTCTATGCGAGAAGCAGGTACCCATTCGTCTAAACGCTTGTTAAAGTTGTCGAAGTTGCAGTAGAACTGCCTGCCGCTTTTCGTCTCTTTAATACTCAGAATTTCTGCCCTGCGTGCTTCGCCATCCTAGAACTATTAGTATTGCGAATATGATAATTATTGAAGCGTCTTAGTATGTATAATAGCGCTTTATAGATGCGCTGACGTGTCTAAGCCTCGGGGTAGGACCTACTTTCTCTACCATGGCAATACATCCTATCCTAGCGATTGTTAGTTGGCTGTGTTGCGCAACCCTGGAAAGGGATGTATCGTACCTGATGGTGTCTACTGTCGCTCTGCTCTTTTGTCTTGGAGCTGGTGAGCCCACAGCTGACTCTGGAGGCGCTGTACCCGGCGTCATGATGAAATTTTGCGTTTGTTGATGAGAACGAATTGGTTCTGATGAATCGTGATGTCTATTGAGGGGCGATGCCAGGGCGCGACAAGGCTGGACGGCGAGGCACGGCCTCGCTAAAATTTAAAACCATAACTTTCGACGATGGCTAGTCTGCGACTTTTTCCTCTCTACACAACAATATGACTCGATAACATTTCGTCTTCTACAATGACGCCAGAACTTTCAAGCAATTGGAAGAAGCTACAGGCATCTTTGAAGCAGGAAGCGGCCAATAGCAAGAGCTCGAAGAGGAAGCCAGAGCCTACAGAACGACAGCAGAATTCTAATGCAAAGCGCAAGCGTATTGAAGCACAGCTCACTGGAATTCCTGTACCCTCTTCACGGAAACGAGTCAGAATGGGAATTGATAGCAGTACCATTGAGCAACCTGATGAGCCAGCTCCATCTACATCTCTCGCATTATGGGCTGAAGACAACGATATATCCGCCGCAGACCTTGCAGAAGCGTACGGTGTCGGACTTCAAGATTCCTCTATACAGGGTGGCAGTGCAGACAGGATTAATGCAGGCTTATGCACGGAGGTAGAGGTCGGGAAATACGTGGCCATGGATTGCGAAATGGTGGGGGTGGGAGAAGAAGAGGAAGATCGCTCGGCGCTAGCTCGTGTCAGCATTGTTAATTTCTACGGTACACAAGTCTACGATTCGTTTGTGCGACCCAAGGAGTTTGTCACAGATTGGCGAACGCATGTTAGTGGCGTGAGCTTGAAGAATATGGCTACTGCAAGGTCTTTTGATAAGGTTCAGAATGAGGTTGCAGAGCTACTCAAGGATAGGATACTTGTCGGACACGCCATCAAGCACGATTTAGAGGTGATGATGTTGGGACATCCGAAAAGAGACATACGCGATACCTCACGATTTTCCGGATTTCGCAAATACAGCGCTGGAAAGACCCCAAGTCTTAAGAAGCTTGCAAAAGAGGTCCTTGGTGTAGAAATCCAGAAAGGACAGCATTCAAGTATAGAAGACGCCAGAGCAACTATGCTACTATTCCGCAGACACAAGCAGGCTTTCGATGCCGAAATTGCCAGGAGATTTCCGCCACGGAAAATCAGCGGCGCTAAGGAAGGGTCGAAGCCAAAAGGAAAGAAGAAAAATAAGCGCTGAAGGTGGGCAAGATTATAAGCCATTCTTGGCTCTCATAGACTCTATGTCTGAGATGGTATCTTTATTTGAATGTGGACAAGTCTATAAACTCCCGACGATGCATGGAGCAGCAAAGCTCGACCCATATCGCTAAGGACTCCATCGCTCCAGATATGAGTGTCGCTAAAAAGCGCTATATCGCGGCAAAATCATAAAGGAATTCCCTCCATCAACTCCATAGCTCCTTCGCGGCCAATAGTGATGATTACATCACCCAGTGTCTTAGTAGCAAATCCGGCCTCACAATATGTGAAATAGTACTAGAAGAAATAAGCATTCTGTTAACATAGGGACGGAAGTAGGTTCTTACCTCCCACTTTCTTCTGAAAACTTCAATCTCCTTTTCTCCCATGTCTTCATGTTCACTCATCAGTGCTGGACGTATCCTTGCATCAAAATTCTGCAGAAAGTTTTGCCTCCATAACCTTAACGTCTTGGTATAGTGGCCGCCGATATTCTCCATTCGTTCCATGATCAATGTTCCTTCTGATCCCGATTTTATGGTCTCCACCAACTGGCTAATCGAGGGGAGATATCCACCAGGAAATATATATTTCCGGATGAAGTCTTCTCCTTTGGCATACGATTCGTGTCTTAACTCAGGCATTGTAATACATTGGAACATCGCAATACCTCCATCCTTCTTTAGCAGCTTATCAACACACGCAAAGTAGGTGTGGAGATACTCCTGTCCGACCGCTTCTAACATCTCGATCGAGACCACCTTATCGTATAGAACTTTCGGCATGGGAAGAGCTCGGTAGTCCATCAGTATGACTTGAATATTGTTGGAAAATCCTGCTGCAGCAATTCGCTTCTCCGCCAAGGCCTTTTGTTCAATAGAAAGCGTCAAGGATGTAACCTTACATCCTGTCTTACGCACAGCTTCGATTGCAAAGGAGCCCCATCCAGTGCCTATCTCAAGCACATGATCCGAAGGCTTAATCCGTGCGCCATTGATGAATCGATTGAGTTTGGTCATTTGGGCTGCTTCCAACGTCTCCTCTTCTTCCGCACTGGAGTATGGTTTCCAGATTGGACACGAGTATGTCATATCGTCTGAGAGAAAGGCGGCGAACATTTCATTGCTAATGTCGTAATGCGCGGAGATGTTCAGAAGGGAATTTGAAAGAGTGTTCGTACTCCTTGCTAAGCCAGTAATGGTTGCTGCAATGGACGACGTTAGTGTCGTTGCATTGGCTAATTGGTTCCGATTCAAGATGAAGAGCTGAAGTTGATTAGCAGCAGCACCATTGAGTCTCGAGTGAATCATCTCAACGTACCTGGAAAAAGCTAGTCAGGTCGGCGCAGTCAATCTCGCCCAGCATGAAGGCTTCGGCGAAGCCCATGTCCGTAAACAAGAACAGCCTCACCCAGAAAGACTCCTTCCGAACCAGCAGTTCAACCTTGCCGATACCGGAGCCTTGTTTAGGCTTGCTATTGATCCCATTTGTGATCTTGCTATTCTCTCTCGCAATCCTCTGTCCATATGCTTCGGTCTTGCCAGTGGCCTCGTCAATTACTATTAGAGTCCCATGCTCAATGCGTGCAAACAACGAAGTAACTGCGGCCTTGGACAGTGATAGGACAGGCAGCCATGACACGCTCCCAAGGGCGCCGCAGAGCAGAGCAGTGCCATGTGCAATGGGCTTCTTGATAAGGTCTGGTAGGTAGGCTGACATAGCAATAATATTATAAACAAAATCGGTGCCAATCAACAGGACTCGACAAGGTTAGTTTTAGTGGATGCGACGAACTTGAATAATTAAGTGGGAGAATTTGAACAGTTTGTTGCCCTCAAAGTCCCGTAACGGGTGCGTTGTTATCACACGTAATACATGGAGCTGCACATCAATAGGCAAGCAAGTCAATTGCAGGAAAGCAACAATGAAAATTTATGAGAATTTGTTAGAGGAAAGGGAAATGCAATGGCGCAAATAATTGTGGGATTGGTGCTGACTACGTTTATTAAGTATACAGACAAGGTGCGACATGATAGGGGCAAGTAGTCAGGAACGCAGCAAGAAATGTGAAAAGGCTTAGGTTCCATGACTTCAACACTTGACATGTTACAGGGGTGAGCTGCGTCTTAGCCTGCCACCAGCAGAATGAACTAATGGCGGGGTGTAGAGGGGTGGGCCCGTCAATATGTTATGGCCCAATGGAAAATGTCCGACTGGCCAACTGAGAGTTTTTTGGCAGGAGATCGAAAATCCGGCATGCTGCAGTTGGGTAGGTGGGTGCTACTCGAAAGCAGACTTTTGGAGGAGTCCATGATGATGTGTTTGTTCATGTACATCATACGAAGTAGCCTTGAACAAGCCAGAAAAGGAAGCAAAGGCAAGGGGAGGCACACCCAGGTCACAGAGAGACACCTCAGCAGAAGATGGGAAAGACTTGATCTCGATACACCAATTTACGAGTATGCATAATTGTCAGATGATATGATGGCGGAGTTGCCAAGACCTTCTGTAAGAAGGCGCAACGTTAATCACGGCCATGTCGTTCTACGTGATTATTCAGGTCAATGCTCGAGCCTTCAGATTCATGTTCCGTTTCACGTCCGTTACATCGACATTTCAAAATTAGCGCTTCAGCGGAAGGCGGTGAGACTCCCATATCAAAATCTGCCTAGGCCCGATGTGTAAATAACTGCCCTGACGCGTCGCGTGAAACCTTCCGCGACGGACCGATGCGTACCGCAAGAGATCACGGGCACGAATTGGACTGGATTAGAACTCAATTATATCTTTACCAATACACAATCCTTCGATTGTAATATGTACGCGATTCGAAAGAGCAGAGGCCAGCAGTCAAAATGCCAGCCAAATATTCTCCCTTGCCGCATAAATCACAATGGCCCAGTAAATGCTTCTAGAAGATATTGGTCGCCCACAACGTCAGAAGGCAGGTCTTTTTCTCAATTAAACTTTTGGGAACTTTCTGACTCGCGTAGATAGCAGGAACGTGTCATATTTCCGAGGGCGCAAATTGCATGGTAAAGCCGTGAAGATTCTAGAAGGTTATAAGGGCGTTATCCTCTCCTCGACGGACCAAAAGCTACCCAAAGAGCCTCAGGCTTCAGAAGAAGTGGAAGAATTGCACGAAAATGAGCAGTCTGAGGACATTGGAGTCCTGGAAGAGCAAGCGGAATTTGATGAAGTGATGGTCTGGGGTCACGAGGCGCTGCCAGACGAAAGCACCGATCCCTATGTGCGGGGTGTGGAGGAGTGGATAGCCTTCGCTGAACAGGTAAGCTCTGGCCCAAGATTTTCATGCAGCACTGACAGCTTCAGGTCCACTCATACCCCTCACATGGCAGCAGAGCTTAGGAAAAATCTACACAGTCTTAATTTAGATATCTGTGTTCCAAGAAAGCATAGCACGGGGTTGGTTTGCGGTTCAGAACATAATTCCAAGCTCTTCAATCAACCTCCATCTTGACCTTTCTTTTCTCTTCGACCTTGAGCAGGGGTTCTTTCGACTGCTCCCACTTCTTTGCTCATTCATAAATTCCTTCTTCAAAACTTGATAACTCCTATGAGTCTTACACTTTCCAGGACCTCCTTGAACACCAGGCTCGTCTTTTCCTTTCCTCCTTCCCTTCACGCCCAGTGCTCTTCTCAATTTGTCGGCCATTCGCCTTCCCATTAGCATAATTTCTCCTACTTTTGTAATTGGCATAACGCTTCGCTTCGCATCGTGCCTATCTGGATGAATTTCCTAGGAATATTCATCCCTGGGAAGTCTTTGTCTTCGTAGTATTCAAGAAACTTCTGATAAGGGATGCTCGAGGACTCCTTAGCTATGGCGCCTGTCCTGAAGCACCAATGAGGCAGCAGAGCGGACTTGTAGGGCTCAAATGTAAGAATACCGGTCTCTGCTGGCCGATGTGGTATGTCATTTGGTGACGATGCTATCAAAGACCATGTAGCAAAGCATTTTGCCATGCCCAAAACGTATTTACGTTAAATCCAAGTCATAGACTCATAAATATGAACATGTTACCTCCAATTAGATTAAATGTCCTTCAGCTTCCCTTGTCTCTAATGTGCCATCATCTATTTAATCCCTGCTTATCCGATTATGCAGGCTCTTAAAGATTACGGTGACCAGGAACGCGTCTCCGCGTCGAAGTCGCGTCAGACTTTCGCGTACCTTTAAACGCCAACACCAATGTTAGAGTGCAACCATTCTCCATCAAACACCTCTTGAACACCAGATTCAATTCTTAAAGTCGGATTGGCAATATGGCGTCTCCTATGAGCCAAGTTCTGCCTTCTGATAACTTCTTAGATTCCAGCGCCCGTGCTGGTGGTTTGAAGCAGCGAGCTTTACATAGGGGCTCGTCGGCCAGACCTGGAGGTCCACCAACAGAAAGTGTCGGACCCCAGAGCGATGATGAAGGATTTGCAGATGACCAAATACCTGCCAGCACCAATCGGCCTAGGGATCCGCTTGGTGCCCCGATTCCGAGAGTGGAAGATAAGGTCGGTCTTGTTGTACAAGAGCATTTTGAACGATTCTTAGAAACGTAAGCATTGGCAAAATATGTAATAAAGTGGTTATTGACACTCTATAGATTTATTGAGGATCCCGTGCTTTCTGGTGCTCCGCCTTCGAGCGTCATAACGACGGACAAGTACTACATAGCTCAGATTCATGGTCTTCGAATATATCAGCTCTCTACTCTCTATGTCGACTACACGCATCTGTCTTCATTCCAGTCAGGTCACTTGGCCACCGCCATTGTCGAGGAATACTATCGTTTCCAACCCTTCATGACCAAAGGGCTACACAATATGATCGCAAAGTACGAACCACGGTATTTTCGGGAGCATCGCCAACCCACCGCATCAAGCAACCAAACCTCTTCAGGAGCGAGTAACTCTGCTATGGCAAGCCAATCGGATTTCCAAGGAGACAAAACCAGTAATCAACAGACAGACAAACTCTTTGCAATCGCATTCTATAACTTACCATTGGTCTCTCGTATTCGACATTGTCGAACTGAAAATATTGGCCAGCTGCTGTCAATCTCTGGCACCGTTACCAGGACTTCTGAAGTACGGCCTGAGCTTTCACTCGCGACATTTACTTGTGAAGCATGCCGGGCAGTTGTTCCAAACGTAGAGCAGACTTTCAGATACACAGAACCAACACAATGCCCCAACGCAGCGTGTGGCAATCGTCAAGGTTGGCGACTAGATATCAGACAGAGCACATTTGTGGACTGGCAGAAAGTCCGAATTCAAGAAAACAGCTCGGAGATCCCAACGGGAAGCATGCCCCGAACGTTGGATGTCATACTTCGCGGAGAAATCGTAGACCGGGCCAAAGCTGGAGAGAAATGCATATTCACGGGTACTCTTATTGTGGTACCAGACGTCAGCCAGCTCGGCCTCCCCGGTGTCCGACCTGTGGCTGTTCGAGACGATCGTAATGCCCCCAGAAGTGGTGATGTTGGGGGCAGTGGTGTTTCCGGATTAAAGGCTCTCGGTGTACGGGACCTCACATATAGAATGGCCTTTTTGGCATGTATGGTTACACCTGACACTTCAACTCCGGGATCAGCTGCTAGCCAGCAGCTGAATGGCCAAGCCAATAACATTCTTGCGTCCCTCAATCAGACGGCTCCCATTGATCCGAATGAGCCGGGTGATCACGCTCAAGAGGCGGTGCTTGCCGCGATGACTCCAGCGGAGATCGAAGACCTTCGTCGGATGGTGCACAGTGATCACATTTACTCTCGTCTAGTGAACTCTCTTGCACCAATGGTTTATGGCCATGAGATCGTGAAGAAAGGTCTCCTGCTGCAGTTGATGTCTGGTGTAAGTAAGACTACCCCTGAAGGCATGCAGCTGAGAGGCGATATCAACATCTGCATTGTTGGTGACCCTTCCACCTCAAAATCCCAATTTCTGAAATACATCTGTTCTTTCCTTCCAAGAGCTGTCTACACATCCGGCAAGGCATCCTCAGCCGCAGGTCTTACAGCCGCTGTAGTTAAGGATGAAGAGACCGGAGAATTCACCATCGAAGCTGGAGCTCTCATGTTGGCGGACAACGGCATCTGTGCTATTGATGAATTCGACAAGATGGATATCAGCGACCAAGTCGCTATTCACGAAGCCATGGAACAACAGACTATTTCAATTGCAAAGGCCGGCATCCAAGCAACTCTTAATGCAAGAACTTCAATTCTCGCAGCTGCCAATCCAGTCGGCGGTCGCTATAATCGCAAAACAACCCTACGAGCAAACATTAACATGTCAGCACCTATCATGTCTCGTTTCGATCTCTTCTTCGTCATCCTCGACGAATGCAACGAGACTACAGACCGTCATCTCGCAGAACACATCGTGGGCATCCATCAATTCCGCGATGCAGCCGTGGAGCCTGAATTCACGACCGAGCAGCTCCAGCGTTACATCCGCTTCGCAAAGACGTTTAAGCCGAAGTTCACGCCCGCTGCTAAGGATCTCCTAGTCCAGAAATACAAGGAGCTCCGAAGCGACGACGCGCAAGGGGGGGTCGGACGCAACAGCTATAGGATCACGGTCAGACAGCTGGAGTCCATGATCCGCCTCTCGGAGGCCATCGCGAAGGCGAACTGCGTAGAGGAGATAACCCCGCTCATGGTTGTTGAAGCATTCAATCTCCTCCGCCAGAGCATCATCAGCGTCGAGAAAGACGATGTTGAGGTTGACGAGGATGACGAGGAGCTGATCAGCGCTCTGAACGGAGCAAACACGAACGGCAACGGAAGCAGCAGCAGGGACCATGAGGGCGACTCACCCATGGGCGACGGGGATGATCATGAAGATGGCACTAATGACGTTGCTGGTGGTGCTACTGGCGCAGAGAGCCAGACCCCAGCGCCCGGCCAGGGCCGCAAGACGAAGATCACGTACGACAAGTATATGAAAATAATGAATATCCTGGTGCGTCATATCAACCAGGTGGAGCTGACCACGGGAGAAGGTGTGGAAGGGGAGGAGCTGGTGCAGTGGTATTTGGAGCATATTGAGGAGGAGTTGCAGAGTGTAGAGCAGCATGATGCGGAGGCTGTGTTGGTGAGGAAGGTTATGAAG
>Ga0335075_10015520_pt1 | contig 11415 bp, 11 predicted proteins | sample Lox_Sample_24_FD_206723 | JGI IMG/M metagenome (GOLD analysis project Ga0335075, IMG submission 206723) | Soil microbial communities from Loxahatchee National Wildlife Refuge, Florida, United States - Lox_Sample_2.4 | ecosystem: Environmental > Terrestrial > Soil > Wetlands | place: USA...
GCCGCGGGCGGGCGGCTGCTGGACAGCCTGTGCCAGGTGATCGGCCTTCCCGGGCTCCCGGCCGACTCCCGCTTCGACTCGGCGGCCAAGCGGTCGGCGAACCGGGCCGAGCTCAACGCGCTGATCGGCGAGCGGCTGCGGACCAGGACCACGGCCGAATGGGTCGAGGCGCTGAACCAGGCCGGGGTGCCGTGCGGGCCGGTCTACCGGATGGATGAGGTGTTCGCCGACCCGCAGGTCGAGCACCTGGCCATGACCGAGCCGGTCGAGCATCCGGCGCTCGGCCGGCTGGACATCCTGCGCAACGCGGTGCGGATGACCGGCGGCCCGGCCACCGTACGAACGCCGAGTCCCGACATCGGCGCCGACACCGAGGCAGTGCTCACCGAACTGGGCTATCCGCGCGAGGAGATCGACCGGCTCCGCGCGCAGGGAGTGATCTGAGAGGATCCGCATGACGTCACCGAGTTCGCCCGCGCGGCACGAGACCGGCACCGACCGGCTGCTCGTCGACGTGGCCGACGCCGTCGCGGTCGTGACCCTCAACCACCCGGCCAAGCGCAACGCGCTGTCCAGCGACATGCGTGCCGCGCTGCCGGGCCTGCTGGAGGCGCTTCAGGCCGATGCCGACGTCCGGGTCGTGGTCCTCACCGGCGCCGGGGACAAGGCCTTTGCCTCGGGCGCCGACATCTCCGAGTTCGCCGAGCTGCGCACCTCCCCCGGCGCCCGCGCCGAGTACGACCGGGTGGCCGAGGCGCTCAACCGGTCCTGGGCCAGCCTGGACAAGCCGCTCATCGCCATGATCCGCGGCTTCTGCATCGGCGGCGGCCTGTTCACCGCGCTGCAGGCCGATATCCGCATCGCTTCCGACGACAGTCAGTTCGGTGTCCCGGCCGCCCGGCTCGGCCTCGGTCCCGGCTTCGCCAGCGTGAAGACCATGATGAACCTGATCGGCCCGGCCTGGACGTCGGAGATCCTGTTCTCCGCCCGGCGTTTCCCGGCGGCGCAAGCCCTGCAGATGGGCCTGGTCAACCGCGTCGTCCCGGCCGCCGGCCTGCGAGATGAGACGATGAGCCTGGCCCGGAGCATTGCTGGCAACGCGCCACTCACCGTTGCCGCGTGCAAGGCGGCGATCCGCGAGGCGGACCGGTCCCCCGGCCAGCGGGAAATGGCCCGGGTCAAGGCGATGATCGAGGCCTGCTTCCAGTCCGACGACTACCGCGAGGGCCAGCGCGCCTTTGCTGAAAAGCGCCCGCCCGAATTTACCGGGCGCTAAGTGTCCGCAGCCGCCGCAGGCTGATCCCGTATCCCAGGCTGAAGAGCAGAACCAGGCCCACGGCGCCGAGAGCGATCTGCGCCGATTTACCGGGTGGTGCCGAACCGTTCACGGCATGACTTCCGTTCTTTTTGATTACAGAGCGTCACAGTTATACCCGGCCCGAATTACTTTAAGTAGTCAGGCAGTGGTCGGGGCGATGGCCAAGCAGGGTCGGGCCGGTAGACACGCCGGGACGGGACGGCAGCCAGGCCGGGACGGCCGGGTAGCGAGACCGGAACGGGACGGTAACGACCCCAGGACAGGCAGTAGCCGCGGCCGGCCGCGGCGCGCCAGGGATGGCCTCGCTAGGTGACGGCGCGCAGGATGACCACGAGCAGCGCCAGGCTCAGGACGATGCATACCACGCTGATCAGGGAGCCGAGGACCAGCTGGCCGACCTGGTGGCCGGCCCCGATGCCGTCCACCCGGATGACCAGCGCGATTACCCCAATCCGGATCAGATTCCCGACGACCATCACCGCGGACGCGGCGGCGATGGCCTTGGCCGCCCGGCGCACCGGAGGCTGGTGCGGGCGGACCAGGACCATGCCCAGCCCGCAGAGCGGCGCGATCAGCAGCGCTGAGCTGCAATCGGGTGTGATCATCAGGCCGAAACCACCGGGGGTCTTGGGCCCGAACCAGATGACCGGCGAATTGGACGCCGCCGCGGTGGGCGTGATCAGGTTATAGAGGTGCGCCGTGGCCTCGGCTTCGAGGCCACGGACCTGGTACTGCAAGATGATCAGCACGACGGCCACCCCGGCGAGCACGCCGATCGCGGTGACCCGGGCCATCAGCCCCGGTGGCTGACGGCCCGAGCCGTGCCTGCCCCGTGGCCACGGAGCCCGTCGCGCCCCGCGCGGCCTGGGCAATCCTGACGACCGCGACAGGTTCAGGTCGCGCTGCACAGCTTGCGGACTCCCGGGTACGGTCAGCTGAGATTGTCACTCTAAGTACGTGAACATGAGCGTAGAGCTACCGAAGGGCCGTGGGCAACCACAACCGCCATTCGTGCCGGCCGGGGGAGGCCAAGATTCGCGGTGCCGGGCTGTCGATTTCCTGGGCCGTCGTTCGTCTTAGTGCGTGACCATCCGGTAGTGACGAGGAGGAAGCGATGAAGTACGTCATGCTGATCTATCAAGGCGACGCGCTGGAGCGGCAGGCCGCGCTGCCCGAGGAAGAGCAGAAGCAGGTCTACGCCGACTACCAGGGGATCAATCAGACGGCGGGCGTCACCTCCGGCCCGCCGCTGGGCCTGGCCGAGAACGCGACCACCGTGCGGGTGGAAGGCGGCAAGACCCTGACCACCGACGGCCCGTTCGTCGGGATGAAGGAGGCCGTCGGCGGCTTTTTCATCCTCGAGGCCGACGACCTCGACGCGGCCATCGAGGTGGCCGCCCGCGTCCCCGCTGCACGCTATGGTGGCGCCGTCGAGATCCGGCCCTCGGAGGTCTATTGGTAGCAACGCCCGAACAGGTCTTCCGCGAGGAATGGGGCCGCGTCCTGGCCACCCTGATCGGCTTCCTCGGCGACTTTGACCTCGCCGAGGAAGCCGCGCAGGAGGCGTTCGCGATGGCCGCCGGCCGATGGCCACGTGACGGCGTCCCCAGCAACCCGCGCGCCTGGCTGATGCGGACGGCCCGGAACCGGGCGACAGATCGCATCCGCCGCGACCGGGCCCTCGCGGCCAAGTTCGGCTTGCTCGTCGCGGCCAATCGTGCTGAGGTGCCGATGAAGACCACGCCGTTTCCGGACGAGCGCCTGGAGCTCATCTTCACCTGCTGTCACCCGGCGCTCGCGGTCGAGGCGCAGGTTGCCCTCACCCTGCGCACGGTCGGCGGGCTCAGCACCGACGAGATCGCCCGCGCCTTCCTGGTGCCGGAGCGCACGATGGCGCAGCGGCTGGTGCGGGCCAAGCGAAAGATCAAAGCGGCCGGGATCCCGTTTCGTGTGCCGCCGGTTCACCTGCTCCGCGAGCGTCTCGACGCCGTTCTCGCCGTCGTTTACCTGATCTTCAATGAGGGCTACGGCGGGCGCGACGAGCTGGCCGCCGAGGCCATCTGGCTGGGGCGCGCGCTGGCCGAACTGCTTCCCGAGGAGCCCGAGGTTCACGGGCTGCTGGCCATGATGCTCTTGCACGATTCCCGTCGCGAGGCCCGGTTTGGCGACGGCGAGCTCGTCCTGCTCGGCGATCAGGACCGGTCACGCTGGAACACCGAGCAGATCGCCGCCGGACGCGCCGAACTCGACCGCGCGCTCGCCCTGCGCGGCCGCGGGCCCTATGTCCTGCAGGCCGCCATCGCTTCGCTGCACGCCGAGGTGCCGTGCGACTGGGCACAGATCGCGGCGCTGTACGGCGAGCTCACCCGCGTGACGGGCTCGCCCGTGGTGGAACTCAACCGCGCCATCGCCATCGCCCAGACCGAAGGTCCCGAGGCCGGCCTGCGCATAGTCGACCAGCTCGGTCTCGACGACTTCCGCTACCTGCATTCGACCAGGGCCGAGCTGTTGCGGCGTCTCGGCCGGGCCGACGAGGCGCGTGACGCCTACCGGCGGGCCCGGCAGCTCACCGACGACGGCGCCGAACGGCGCTTCCTCGAACGCCGCCTGACCGAGCTCGCGGGCACAACCGGCCCGGCTTAGCCCGGCGCGCCCAGTGAACCCCGGCCCCGCCGCCCTTGCGCCGCTGCAGCGTCGTGGCGGGCAGACCAGCGCGGAGCTGGAGCCCGGGCGCGGTGGGCGAGCATGAGGCAACGCCGGCATGGGTAGGAATCGCTGGATGCTCCGAGGATCCGGAGGGAATCATGAAATCCCTGAAGTGGGCGGCCACGCTTGGCATCGTGGCCGTGGGCGTGATCTTGTTCATCAACCGCGACGACGTGGTGCGTTACCAGAAGATGCGGCAGATGTCCTGATCACCGTCCCGACTGCAGGTCACCGGCCACGGCCGGGAGGCCAGGCAGCGGGCGAAGACCGGCTGGCCTGCAGAGCGCCTGGCCTGCACAGCACCTGGCCTGGACGGCGCCTGGCCTGGGCGCTATGAGGCAGTGACCCTGTTGATGCACGCGCTGAGACGCATCTCACAGTCGCTATAGGCCGTTCGCCCTATTCGTCGTTACGAAACTGACAGTTTCGTCAGGTAGACAGGGTGACGGCCGCGACGGCACGGATGGAACGCGCAGAACTGGGAGAGGGCGCATCGCCTCACCCCCGATCGCCCTCCCGGTGCCTCCCAAGCGCGGACAGGAGCGCCCGTGCCGCCGCGGCCCTCCATCAGCAGCTCTACGCCGAGGCGCGCCGGCGCGGTGTGAAGGGCCGTTCGTCCATGACCAAGGCCCAGCTGCAGCGCGCGGTCGGTCGCTGACCACCCGTCTTCGGGGTGCATACCAGGCGGGACGGCTTGCCGTCCCGCCATTTTGTCGGTGGCCGCTGCCATGCTGCACGTGAGGCCGAGCCCACCCCGGCAGACCAGCGCGCGGGCTCGCACCATGACGAGGGGGTCAATCTCATGCTCAGCACCAACTACGTCCCCGGCGCACCCGTATGGGCCGACCTGGGCACGCCCGACGTCGAGGCGGCGGCCGCTTTCTATGGCGCCGTATTCGGCTGGGAGTTCCAGTCGGCCGGACCGGATGCCGGCGGCTACGGGATGTTCACGCTCGACGGGAAGGTGGTCGCCGCGGCGGGACCACTGGCGGCCGAGGGCGCCGCGCCATCATGGACGCTCTACTTCCACACCAAGAACGCGAACGCCACAGCCGACGCGGTCAAGCAGGCCGGCGGCGTGATCAGTGCTGACCCGTTCGACGTATTCACCGCGCGCCGGATGGCGCAGTTCACTGACCCTGACGGCGCGATGTTCGCGGTGTGGGAGCCCGGCGAGACGAAGGGCCTGGACGCGGTCAACGATCCGGGCACGCTGTGCTGGACCGAGCTGCACACAGCCGACCCCGCCGCGGCCAAGTCGTTCTACCAGGCAGTGTTCGGCTGGGTGACGCAGGACGTGCCGATGGGCCCGGGCAACTACACCTTGATCAGGCCCAGCGGCGGCGGTGAGGAGAGCCACCAGGGCGGTATCGCGGCCATCGACCCCGAGATGGCGGCGGCCGGAATGACGACCCGCTGGGGACTGTACTTCGAGGTGGCCGACTGCGACGCCGCGGTAGCCAAGGTGGCGGAGCAGGGCGGCACCGTAACCATGCCGGCCCAGGACGTTCCGCAAGCGGGCCGGATGGCGTGGCTCGCCGACCCGGCTGGCGCGGCGTTCGCCGTGATAGCCAGCGCCACCGGGTAACGGCTCCGAAATAGGCGTGCCCGGGCTGCACTAAGGTTCGTGGCATGACTGGACCGGCGAGCTACCCCGAGCCCCCAGCTCCGGCGTTCCTGTTCGACTTGGACGGCACGCTTATCGACAGCGTGTACCAGCACGTGATCGCCTGGCGGGCGGCGCTGTCACGGCTGGACATCGACCTGTCGGTGTGGCGGATCCACCGGCGGATCGGGATGAGCGGCGGGCTGTTCGTGTCCGCGCTGCTGCGGGAGACCGGCCGGACGCTGTCCGACGAGGACATCGCCATGCTGCAGGACGCGCACAGCGAAGAGTACCTGGCCCAGTCCGACTCGGTGCGGCCGCTGCCCGGCGCGGCGGACCTGCTCTCGGCGCTCACCGCGAGGGGGGTGCAGTGGGCGATCGCGACCAGCGGGTACCGGGCCACCGCGTTCCATGCCCTGGGCATGCTGGGCCTGCCCCACGACGCTCCGATGATCACCCGTGACATGGTCAGGCGGGCCAAGCCGGACCCGGACCTGTTCCTGGCCGCCGCAGCCCTGCTGGGAGTGAGCCCCCAGCACGCCTGGGTGGTCGGGGACAGTGTGTGGGACCTGCTGGCCGCCCGCCGGGCCGGCGCGCTCGGCATCGGCCTGATGTCGGGCGGCTATGGCCGCGAGGAGCTGGAGCGGGCCGGCGCCTATCGCGTGTACGCCGACCCGGCCGACCTGCTAGCCCGCGCTGACGAGCTGGGCGTTCGTGACCTGGTGCCCGTCCCGCAGCCAGACTAGACCGGCAGCGGCCGAGGCTGGCCGGCGTCGCCCGGCGCGGCGGGGGTTAGCCCGGCGGCCGAGGTCAGTCGGTGTCGCGAACAGCCAGGGCCTCGGCGGTTCCTAGCGGTCGTGACCGCCGCGCGCGGCCGGTCAGGCCGCTGGCCGGCCGGGCCCGCCGCCCCGATGCCACGCGCACGGGCGCGGGGAATGGCCGGACCGGAAGCGTGATGGCCGCTTCTAACGTGGCCAGCCGGCGCAGGAATGCGTAAGCAAACCAGGTGGGGATCCAGCACAGGCTGCGCCACTGCCGCTGCTTCACCGCGAACGGCACGCTGATCAGGACGGGTACCGCGCCCGCCACGATGTACACCACGGTAACGGTCGCGATGTTGTGCCGGTAACTGGGATGGGTCAGGGCTAGCTCCAGCATGAAGATCGGCGCCACCAGGCCGGTCTGCAGGGAGAACCAGGAAAACCCCCGCCGCACCGTCCAGAACCACGCCCGCGGGCCCGCCGAGCCGGCGCGCAGCGGGACGTGCCGCGCGTAAACGTGAAAGCCCGCCCGCGCCCATCGGGTCCGCTGCTCAAGGAATTCGCCGGCATCACGTGGCACGTCCTCGTAGCACCGGATCCGCGGATCGACGGCGACGCGGTAGCCGAGCCGGCCGAACTGCATGGTGAGGTCGGTGTCCTCGCCGTTCATCCGCACCGGGAACCCGCCGAATATGGCGGCTGGGGCCCGCCGGAAGACGGTGAACGGGCCGGGAATGACGACGACGCCGTCGACCACACTCTGTGCTACCCGGGCAAACCGGAACTGGAACAGCGCCTCGAGCGCACGCAGCCGATGGAACCAGGTCACCGCGTCCCTCCTGGGCTCCTGCATGGCGCCGACCATGCCAATCTCCGGATCGCGGAACCACGGGATCGAGTAGAGCAGCGCGTCTGGGCCCATGACGGAATCCGCGTCGATGCGGACGCAGATGTCCGCGCTGGTAACCGACAGCGCACGGTTCAGCGCAGCTGACTGGCCGCCGTTCGGCGCGTTCAGGATCCGGCCGCGGGCGAAGCGGAGCCGCGCGATCTCCTCCCTCGCGATCTGCTCGGTGCGGTCGACCGAGCCGTCGTTCGAGACGACGACCAGCACCGGCCCGCCGTAGCGCTCGGCCGCGACGTCGATCGAGCGCAGCAGTCGCGCGAGGTTCTCCTCCTCGTTGTAAGCGGGGATCAGGATGTCGATGGCGGGGCGGTGGCCGCCGGGCTCGGGAAGCCTCCGGCTGGCCCACCACAGCAGCCACAGCGGAATCAGCATGATCACCAGCAGCAGGCAGACCGCGTACAGCGGCAGGAACACCTGCCAAGCCGTCGTGAGGTTGGAGGGCTCGGACAGGACCGCGTAGGACGTAACCAGCACCGCCAGCGCGGACGCCAGCGCGCACCAGGCCACGATGTTGTCCCACGGCCAGCGCCTGCGGGTGACCGGCAGCACGGTGGCGCGAGGCAGGGCGAAGCTGGTGAACGTCAGCCGCATCACGACCAGTCCGCCGATGAGCAGGTTGGCCAGGGTCGCCTCGATGCCGAACGGCGCGACCAGCCACCTGGTCGTGGCCCCGATGACGATCATGAGCGCCTGGGCGAGCAGCGAAAGCGCCACATAAAGCGGCGCGTGGGCCAGCATCACCAGGCGCCTCCCCGCGCTGGCCCGCACCACCAGGGCGATGCCAACGATGTAGGAGACGGCCAGGTACAGGGTGGCCGGGTGCAGGCGCGCGACATACCCGTTGACTGTGGCCGGGTTGCCCGTGATCGCCACGGCCACGTCACGCACCGCGCCGATGTACACCTCAGGAATCGACGGCCGCTGCCAGCCCACGAACATCAGGCCGCACACGGCGGCGATGCCCAGGAATGACCAGGTGCGCGGGCGGAATCGGCTGGTTGGCACGTGCCGCGGGATGATCACGGTCGACAGGCCGTCACCGAGATCATCGGCGCTGTCCGCGCGGATCGGCAGAACGCAGGCGCCAACTCCCGCCGCGAGCAGGCCGATCGTCGCCGCCAGCAGCGACATATCCATTAGCTGATCACCGTGCCTTCACCCTGCTAACCCGTTTTACCCGCTATCGCCGATCCCGCCATAGGGCCGCCTTCCGTGACGCAGCGGAGAACCTACCAGAATTGATTTGGGATGATCCGCGGGTCAGCGGGATCACCAGGATAATCGGGATTGTGCGGATAAATCTTATTGCAGATTGCGCATCGGCATCGTGTCATCGGAAGTCATCGTGTAGAAAGGACATTGGCCAGGGGCAACACGGAATGAGCACGTGCGCATATCCACACGCCTGTCACCCGTTATCCGGTATTGCCCGGTCCGTGAACGTGGGGGGCGCTGTCATGCTGATCCGTGGCTCCTTGAGACGTTCCCGGCTGGCCATTGATGTCACATAATGGGTAGTAGACTGCCGAAAGCAGGCTGACTTGAGTCCTTCCCAGGTTCGCGCCGATGATCAGGCATCGGCTGACCACGCATCCCGGCCGTTGAATGGGTATACGACCAGCCTGCGTTCGGGCCACCGGCAGGGGCAGGAGCGGACCCGCCGCCACATCACCCGCCCGCAGCGGATCGGCGCGGTGCTGATCGCCGTCGCCTGTATCTTCGGCGCGGCCTGGTATGTACCCCGAATCGCCGCCGCCGACGGGAGCTCGCTCTCCGGCGCGGTAACCAGCGATGGCATTGTCTACCTCAATTTCTCCAGCTCCGGGCAGCTCGCCACGATGACCGCGCGCGTCGGCCAGCAGGTCAGAAAGGGGCAGCTGCTCGCGACCGAGGCCGCCCCGGCGGTCGCCGCCGTCCTGGCCGCGGCCCGGTCCGCGATCACCGCCGACAAGAGCGAACTGGCTGCCGCACAGTCCGCGGGCACCGCGGCGGCCATCGATGCCGCGCAGGCCCAGCTGGCCAGGGACGAAGGCCAGCTGGCGGTGGACCGTGCGGACACGGCGGGGACACGGATCGTCGCACCGTCCGCCGGGACCGTGATCGCCGTCAACGGCCAGGCCGGCGAGATCGCGGACGCGGACGGAATCCGCGACTACTCATCCCAGCCGCAGGGCACGGCGATCACGCAGCAGCCGCTGTTCTCCCTGTTCCCCGACGGGCCGCAGTCCGGCGTCGCGTCCAACGGATCGGGTTCCGGGGAGTCCCTGCCGGTCATCGCGCTGCGCACCTCGACCGCCTGGCAGGTCAGTGTCCTGGTTCCGGAGAGCTCGGTCGCAGAGGTCAGGACGGGCGAGACGGTTAGCATCGACGTACCAGCCCTTGGCCTCACCGGCATTCCCGGCCGGGTCCAGGAACTGCTGGCCACGCCGGTAGCGACATCGCAGGGCATCGACTACCAGGCGGTGGTGACCGTCCTGGGCCGGCCGCAGGACACCCCGCCGAGTGGCATGGCCGCCGACGTCCAGCTACGCCCCTGAACCACCGCGCCCCGGCGGGTAGCACATTTTCGGTCGCGAGCTCGGCATCGCGACATTCCGTGCGGTCCTGTGACCCGAGGGGATTTTGCACACTTGCGCTTTTAACGGCTAACCATTCTTAATGAGCGCCTATGCCGGCTCAGCGTCGAATTAATTTGCCCGCTACTCACGGAAAGAGCTTGACGCGAACTGTAAACGCAAATAGCGTCTCGTCCCGCAGATAATTCCGCGGCCGCCCCCGCTAGCGACAGCGAGGCCGCATCCATCACCAAGCAGGTTTTATCCAAGGGGGGACGCATGCGAAATGCCCTGCGCCGACTCGCGATCGGCGTACTCGGCACCGGAATGGCCGTTGCGGCCGTGGCGGGCGTAGCCGCAACCGCCAGCGCGGCACCTGCGGCACCGCACGTGATCACGAACCACTCCAAGCCGCATTACCTGAAGCCGCCGATGCTGGTCTGGCCCACGGTCATGGAGGGCCAGTACGGCAACCGGGTCACGACGATCCAGTTCCTGCTCAACCAGGGCGGCTTCCGGGTCAAGGTCGACGGCAAGTTCGGCTCGGAGACCAAGAAGCAGGTCATGGCCTTCCAGAAGGCGAGCCACATAAGCCTGGCCGACGGGGTTGTCCGCAGTGACACGTGGGAGGCGCTGATCCTGACCATCAAGCAGGGCGCCAAGGGCGACGCCGTGCGGGCCGTCCAGAGCTACCTGAAGTACGCGTACGACTACAAGACCCTGAAGGTCGACGGCGACTTCGGCCCACTGACGACGACCGCAGTCAAGAGCTTCCAGGGTAAGTACCCGCCGCTCAAGGTTGACGGCATCGTCGGCACCACGACCTGGCACACTCTGGTCACGAAGAAGGCCTAGACCAGCTCTCTCGCCAGCCGGCATCCGGGTGGCGGGCCGAGGCGGGCGGCACGACCGCCGATCGGCTCTCCGCCCGGATGTTTGTCGTCTCGGCGCCAGACCGACGCCAGAAGTGCCTCGGCGGGGTTCGCCCGGGGCAGGACCGGCGGAGGCTGGAGCCTGGGCTGCATAGATCTTGTTAGGGTTCGGCGCCGGAGCGCATGGGCCGCGCATGGGTTAACCCCGGGCGCGGCCTTTTGCCTGCTTAGGGCGGTTCACTGGGACGGTTGCCCGTGAGTCTAGGAGGCCTTCATGCAGGACCTGCTCTTTATCGGCCTGACGATCGTGGCGTTCGGCGTGCTGTGGCTTCTGGTCAAGGGGGTCGAGCACTTTGAGCGCTGACAACTGGATCGGCCTGATCGGTGGCGTTCTGGTGACGATCTACCTGTTCGTCGCCCTCGTCCTTCCCGAGAGGTTCTGATGAGTAGCACTGCGGCTGGCTGGCTCCAGTTCGCGCTGCTTGTCGCTGCCCTGGCCGCGTGCTACGTGCCGGTGGGCAACTACATCGCGCACATCTTCACCACCGACAAGGACTGGGCCGTCGAGCGTGGGTTCTACAAGCTGATCGGCATCGACCGCACCGCGGACCAGAAGTGGTCCGTCTACCTGCGCAGCATCCTGGCCTTCTCCTTCATCAGCGTGCTGTTCCTGTATGGGATCGAGCGGCT
>Ga0335075_10015521_pt1 | contig 11414 bp, 22 predicted proteins | sample Lox_Sample_24_FD_206723 | JGI IMG/M metagenome (GOLD analysis project Ga0335075, IMG submission 206723) | Soil microbial communities from Loxahatchee National Wildlife Refuge, Florida, United States - Lox_Sample_2.4 | ecosystem: Environmental > Terrestrial > Soil > Wetlands | place: USA...
CCGCCCGCCCCCTCGCCACCGGCCCGCAGCGTTCTTGACCAGCTACGTTATGCCGTCAATGGCGGCACAGAACGCCGCGTTGCTGGCATAGCCGGCCGGTCCCGCCGCCCGTTCACCGACATCTCCCCGCGCCTAACGCAGGGGTAAACCGCCGCCGCCCCCGGCCGTCGCCGCGAGCGCCGCGAGCGCCGTCACCGCCCCGGCGAGCACGCCGATGCTGCCCGGCGTCCACCCCGTCACGATGACCGCGAGCGCCGCTGCCCCCGCCACACCCGCCGCGGCCGCCAGCCGAGACGTCGTCGTCCACCCGACCCAGCCTCCCTCGTGCCGAGCGCGGACCCCGCGCAGGTCCTTGCCGCCCGGTGCTGCCCCAAGAGGCGGGATAGAAGGTGCCCCCCGGCGGGCCCAAAGTATCCCGCGTCTTGTCCAAGCGGGCCGGCCCCACGTTCGAACGTACCGAGCGACGATGTCAACGCGGGTGCCGCGTGCCCGGCGGCGTGAATGCCGGGCCCGTGGCCCGGTCACGAGGAACCGTTCGGGTTTCACCGCCGCTCCCCGAACGCCTCGTCGAGCACCTCGCTCGCGTCCGGTGGCCGCGGCACCGGGACCGGCCGGGGGCTCGCGCCCGCCCATGGGCTCGCGCCCGGCCACGCGCCGGGAACCGGTGCCGGGCCGTGCGCGCCCCCGGCGGCCGGCGGCATCGTCAGCGGGACGGTAGGCGGATCGCCGGAAACATGGCCGCCGGGGCTGCGGTCGGCGAGACCGGGGAAGATGACCGCGCCGGGCGCGACATCGGCACCCAGCCTCGCCCCCGTCCTCGCCTGCCGCCCGGTTACCCGCTTGATCTGGAGGAACGTCACTCCGCCCCGGTAGATGTAGGCGACCTGCCCCACGTCGAGCCGCCGCACGATGTCCCCGTCCAGCACCGGGACGAGCCGGGTGCGCGAAAGTCCGTCGCCGTCCCATGCGCCCGGACCGGAAAACCGCCTGGTCGTGTCCGCGCGTGGCAGCGTTCCCGCTAGCGCGACCACCGGCTCCGGGCGCGGGGTGCGCAACAGCCAGATCCCGCCCTCGGCGGTCGCCGCGATCCGCTGCCGTTCGTCCTCGGCCCCGGCGAGCCCCTCCCAGGACTGCGCCGACACCTGCACCGCGAGCCCGAGCGACCGCGCCCGCTCGCACAGCTGCCAGATCGGCAGCCGCCTGCTCACCGCGGAGAATTCGTCCACTACTGCACATGCAGAACTTGAGGAGGAGCCAGCAGATGAGCGAGTTCGAGCCGGGGACGCCGGTCGAAGTCCGGTACCCGCGGAATGAGGAAGAGGCGCGCGGCGACCGCGACGCGTGGCCGTGGCTGCCGGGTGTGATCGAGGAGCAAGCTGGCGACGACGAGTGGAGCGTGGTCGTTGAGTTCGCCGTCCTGGACGACGGCACCCCGGCCCCGGACGACGCGGATGACGGGCAGATCTCCTACCCGGTCTGCTTCCGCGACGCCTCCGAGATCCGGACGGTGGCCGGGTGACCGGCAAGCGCATGCCCCGGTGGCCGCTGGCGGTGATCGGTGCGCCCGCTGCGGTCGCGGTCTGGTCGGGCTGGGTCGCGCTCGGCGGCATGTGCGGCTTCGGCTTGGTGCAGCCGTTCCCCGGCATCGTCGCCTGGCACCTGGACACGGCGGTCACGCTGCCGGTCGGCGTCGAGGCGTACGCGGCGTTCGCGCTCGGCGCGTGGCTCCGTCCGGGCACGCCGCTGCGGGCACGCAGGTTCGCGAAGTTCTCGGCTATCGCGTCGCTCGCGCTCGGCGTGCTCGGCCAGGTCGCGTATCACCTTCTCGCCGCTGCGCACGCGGCACGGGCGCCGTGGCCCGTGGTCGTCCTCGTGTCGAGCTTGCCGGTTGTCGTGCTCGGCCTGGCCAGCGGGCTGGCTCACCTCCTGCGGGAAGCGGGCGAAGCCGAGCCCGCGACGGCGACTATCCCCGCCCCCGATGCCACTGCTGAGGCAGTGGCGGAAACCGTGGCCGCCGATGTGGACGGAAGCGTGCTCGTGGACATTCCGGTGACCGGGCAGGTGGACGTGTCCCCAGGCACGGTGTACCCCGCGCCCGCGAACCGCCCCAGGACAGTGGCACCTGCCCGTGCCCGTCGTGCCCCGGCGGCCAAGGCGAAGTCACCGGAGCGGATCTTCGCGGCCGAGCTGGCAGCGGGCGAGCTGCCCAGCGTTCGCTCGATCAAGACGAAACTGCGGGTCGGCACGCCGCGCGCCCAGGAGATCCGCGATAGCCTCGCGGCAATCCTCGAAGCACCAGAAGCGGCATAGGAGGAGCCATGGAAGACGAGCTGGAGCCCGTGACGGGCAAATACGACTGGGCCGAGGCCGTACGGCAGAACCCGGAACAGGGGATGGCTGACCTGCCTGCCGAGGCCGAAGATGCGGTAGCCGGCGCGCTGGCCGAGGACACCGAAGCATGGCTGGCGATCGTGGCCGACGTCGAAGACACGGACGCATAAAGCCGAGGAACGCGAGCACCCGGTCACCGATGGCGGCCGGGTGTTCTGCTTTGAACTGACATAAACAGGATCTACAAGACTTAACTTCGCATCGATGACTTAACCGGGATTAGCTAGTCATCCAGGACTTAACCGGGATTAGCTGGGCCATGTTCCGTTCGCTTCGAGGATCGCTCGGGCATCGTCGCCGGCCCGCCCGATCGCGGCGGCGGCTTCGCGGTGGCCGGGATACACGGCGGGCGCGGTCTCGCTGGCCGCTGCCAGGCCGGCCTGGTAGGCCAGCTCGATCTCCATCGCGATGACGCGGGCAAGGTGCCGCCGCGCCTCTTCGGGCGTCACCAGGGCCGTCCGTACGTCCGCGCCAGGAATACCATCAGGTCGGTGTAGCTCTCCAGCTCGACCGGATCGGCGTCGCCGTCCTCGACCGTCCACGCACCGCGCGACGCCTTGATGGTCAGGCCGAAGGTCTTCGAGTAGGCATCGATCATGCGCAGCGCCGCAAGCTCGGGATGCGGCACGAGGCCGCTCCCTGTGTAGATCCCAGGTCCCATACCGCGATCGTACCCAAGACTCCTATGACTGGCCATGACCCAAAGGTGTCCCATATGGCCCTAGAACGGGCCACAGAGCCGTCTGGGTACGTTCACGGCCATGACCCTGGACTGGACGGCGTTCGAGCCAGTACACGGGCCTGTGGCCCGTTACAAGCAGGCTGCCGCGTTCATCCGGTCTGCGGTCGAAGCCGGAGACCTCAAGTCCGGCGATGCGCTCCCGGCCGAGGCGCAGCTATCCGATTACATGGACGTCAGCGTGGACACGATCCGGGCCGCGCTCCAGCTCCTCCGAGACGAGGGGATCGTTGTCACCAGTCAGGGCATCGGCTCGTTCATCGCCTAGAGGTACGGGGCCTCGTGCCCGACGTCATCATGGGCTGCGTTCCCGGAATCGGCCAGGCCGGCCACCTGGTCCATGGCGGCCTCAGCTAGCACGCGCCCGCGTTCGAGCGTGGCAACGTCGAGAAGATCGCCGCGTATGCCGTTCCACGCGATGAGCAAAGCCGCCACGAGGTGCTCGGGCGTCAGGTCGAGCCGGCTCGACTTCCCCCAGCTCTCCCGGATCGCGAACTTCATGTGGCCGGTGGTCGCGTCGAGATCGTCCAGATCCCGCCAGGGGATCGGCCGGTCAGTCACAGGTCACCTTCACCGGAAGGTCGGTTCGGTAGTCCGCGTCGGCCGGCACGGCATCACGTAAGTGGTATCTCGGCTGTCCGTCCGCGTCCGCCCACTGCTCAGTCCCGCAGCGCGGGCACGTCGTCCGCGCGGGTTCGATGCGCTGCACCGGCTGTCCTTCGCGGGCTGCCCTGATTAAGGCTTGTGCTCTGGTAGGTCGTCCCATCGTGTCTCCTTGTCATGTGATCATATCGAAAACCTGATGGTCACTCGGTTATACAACCGTAGCGCACATATATGAGACAATGGATTCATGAACACTGACCAGCCCAAGCGCATCGCGGTGGTGCTCACCGAGGACTTAGCCGCCCGGTCCCTCGCGGCGGCCAACGACGCGGGCATCTCCCGCAGCGAACTCATACGCCGGCTGCTGACTGCCTGCCTGGACGGAGCCGCATCATGAGCAACGACATCCGGTTATCCCAGTTCCGCCTGATGGCTGAAACCGGCCTATCGGCGGCTGAGCTGACAAGCATGTCCATGAAGGACTACGCCAGGGCGACGGGCAGGAAGACGCCAACGGAAGCCGCGCTCGACGCGCTCGACGCCGCGTATGCAGCGCAGCAGCCGCCGGCCACTGACACCGTCAGCGCGCCCGAGGCAGCGCAGGCCAACGCCGGCCAAGTGCAAGGACTAGACCCGGACAGCCCTGAGTTCTTCCACCTTTGGCGAGCTAACCGCGCCCGTGGCGGCGAAGGCAAGGGCATCTTCGACTCTGCGACCCGTGACGACCTGGTCAAGGGCGCTGCCAAGGGCTACGGGCGCACCGGCCTCAGCAACGAGAACGTCACGATGCCGCCCCGGGTCGGGCGCGTGTTCGTCAACGAGAACGCCCAGCCGGTGCAGGGCCGCGCCCAGTTCTACCGGTAACCGAACAGACAGGACAACGACATGCCACCAACCACCACCCGCACCGGCCAGCGATGGAGCGGCAGCAAGAGGCCGCAGGACTTCACCGGGCGACAGGGCCAGCAGATCCGCGCCAAGTTAGCTGAGGATGAGAGGGCCGGCAAGCTGACCGCCGACGACGTCGAGCAGGTCAGGCGGACGGCATACGACCAGGGATACAGCCGGGGCGTCGATGTCGGGCTGGACTCCGGCTTCTGCGACGGCATGAACGAGCTGGCGGCCATCCTGGTCGAGTCGGGGCTTCTTACGCTCGACCAGATCAACGCCGCCGTGGAAGCCGACGCCGCGAATCAGGCCGAGGCGGCCGAGTAGATGGCGAACATCGGCGGCAGCAGCAGCGCGGAGTTCGGCGCTGGCGTCTCTCCGCTCGCCAACCCGGCCCGTGGCAACGCCCGCAGCCTCACGCTCGGCGGATCGCTCCAGGCCGACAGCGACCGGTTCAACGCCATGACTCCGCGCGGCGTGCTGGCATCTGCGACCGGCGGCCCCGACGACGGCACGTACGAGCGGTTCCAGCGGGACCAGGGCGGCTATGCGCCCGGTTCGATGGAGCAGGCCGAGGATCAGCTCACGCAAGGCACCGACGACAACGCAGGTTAGGAGAGCAGATCATGAGCAACTCAGGATCATTGGGAGACCCCACTCAGCAGCCCGGATGGACTGCTCAGGGCGCGACCTCACCGGGCTACGCCCAGGCGGGCGTCGGCGGATTACCCCCGACTGCGGCCCCGGTCCAGGCCGACTCGGGCACCGCGTACCCGCCGAGCAACAACACCAGCTCGTCCAATGACGAGCCGCTCTTGTCCAATGGCGGCTACTCGCAGTCGGGCGCGATCCCGGGCACCGTCTTCGACGTGACGCCTATCCCCGCTAGCGGGACTGCGTTCGCGAGCCCGTTCCCAGGCTTGGCGACGCTGACCGTCACGGGCGGCACCGTCTCTGAGATCGCCGTTGCACCGTTCGGCTCGACCACGTACACCAACGTCGAGGCTGGCGACTCGTCTCCGGTCACGATTCCTGCTGCCGCGTCCGTCAAGATCACGTACACCACCGCGCCGACGGCCATCACGATCACGATGCTCTGATGGCAGCTAGCGACCACCTGAACGGGCAGCAGTTCCCGTGGGGATCTGTCGTCCACCGGGGCGTTGAGATCGCGATGCCCGCTGAGCGGGCAGCCCGGTTCCACGCCGCCCGCACGCCGGAAGAGAAGGCGGGCATCGTGTTAGAGCACCTGAACGCGTCCAGCCGGAACGGGGCGGACAACCGGCTCGGCTGGGACGGCAACGCCGGCCAGCACTGGTCACAGAGCATCGGCGTTGCCCGCGGCTTCGCCACTTCGCACATCACGCCCGGTCATGAGAAGCAGATGAGCGACCTCGGGTTACCCCGGAACGTCGGCGTCATCCTGCATGCGGAGCCGCCGGCCGAGGCGCAGCGGTACACCCCTCGCGGGCAGCGCAACAGGAACGCGGGCTATCCCAGCGAGTCCGAAGTCACCCTCAAGAGCAGCGCGCCCGTGAGGCTCACCGGGATGAGCTTTCCCGATGACCGCCCCGAGGTCTGGGGCAAGCCAGCGGAGAGGCAGCCCGATACGTACGCGCCCGTCAGCGCGCGCCTGCGCGCCGGAAGGTCGTGGACATGATGAGCAAGGAGAGCAGATGACAAACAGCACAGGCCAGGCACGCGACCCGAGGACGGGCCGGTGGACCGTTGATACGAGTAATACCCAGCTCAGCGCCGCAGGCAGGTTCGAGACCCAGCGTGAGCTGGATCTTGCGATCCAGGGCGCGAACCAGGCGGACCTGGCGTACGGCTCTGTGCCGCGCTACGCGCCCGCGGCTGACGAGCTGGCCCAAGGCTACGGCCCCGTGATGCACCGCACGCCCGGTCTGGTGCCACCGGACGAAACTGCCAGCACGGTCTACGCATCGCATGCGCAGAGCGCGCTCACGCGGGCCGCTGCGCGGTCTGCTGGCGCGTTCGATCCAACTCCGTACCTGACTGGTGCGGATGATGGCCTATCGGCCGAGGCGCGAGCTGGGGCCATTGCGAAGCAGCAGGCACCCGCGCCGGTTAGGCGGGTCTCCGATGGCCGATAGCTACAAGATCAGCCGGCCCGCACCGCGCGACCCGGCCGGAGAGTTCGTGCACGATCCGCTGTTCTCGGTCGACCGCAGGCACAACGCGGTGGACATCAATCCCCGCGTGAACAACTACGTCCGCGTCGTGAGCAGCGATCCGGACGAGCAGATGCTCGACGCCGTCCGGGCCGTTGGCGCACACATCCTCGGCCCGCAATATCCCTATGCCAGGGCTGGCTTTGTCCGGTCGGCGCTCCGTCCCGCGTCCAGGGCTGATGGAAGAGGGCGCTTCCGCGCCTGACCTGCACCCGCACAGGCACCACGCAAAACGAGGAGACACAATGGCCACGGCAAAGCCGCAGCTAGTGATCCAGCCGCAGTTCGCCCCGCAGATACAGAACATCGCCCCGGCCCTCGGCACGAACATGGCCGGATTCACGCGCGGCTACATGATCTGGGCTCAGGCCGGCGCTGGCCTCGGCTACACGGGCGGCGAGCTGGGCGACGGCCGCGACATCATCCATTTCCTGTTCAACCCGAGCACGGTCTCGTCCGATTACAACGTCGGAAATGCCAGCCTCCAGGCCGCGATGATGTACACGGTTCCGGGCGACAGCGGAAACCTATTGTCCCCGCTGCTCCAGCAGACGGTGTCCTGGCAGCTTTACTTCGACCGGACCTTCGAGCTGAAGTACGGCGGGAACAGCTCGGCCGTCAATGACCCTGCCGTCATCGGTGTCGAAGCCGACATCTACCAGTTCAAGCAGTTCACTGGCGTAAACGCCATGCTGAACAAGCAGCAGGCGAACCTCGCAGCTACGAATACTTCCGTCGTTAACAACCTCGGCTCGCAGATCGCCAACCAGGTAACCACGGGCGGCATCATGATGATGATCCCCAGTTACGTCTTTTTCGGCAACGCGCTGGCCCAGATGACTCAGAACGCGAACTCCTCGAACTTCGGCGCGGTAGGCGCGCAAATGAGCTACTACGGGTTCATCAGCGAGTGGACCCCGAATTACACGCATTTCACACGAAATATGATCCCGATCCGGGCTTCCATCTCGGTCAGCTTCACGATGCTGCCCGCGCCGCCGTCGGCAACGCAGCAGGCGATCTGGCGCGATAACCAGAAGCTGGGGACGGCTCCGTACACGGTGGCTACGCCGTACGCCCCGGGCTACACGCCCCCGCCCAGCCTGGTCAACCCGTAGGGACTGGGATGGACGATTTCGACGTCAGCGACGAAACCGAACTGCTTCTCCTGGCCCTTGACAAGCTCGACATGGTACCTCTGGCCAGCCACGGCGGCGCCCGGAAATATCTCGCGGAGTTCTTCGAGTCGGGCGCGTACAAGTGCGTCACCGCCGGCCAGGTCCGGGCGCGGATAATCGACGCGGACACGATACCGGCCACGGACGCCCTGGCCGCGTTCCTCGCCACCGAGGCCGTAAACCGCTGCGTCGCCGGCTGATCCTACTCACTCCGGGCCGCCGAGCCTACTCACCAATCCCCCCGAGACCATCAACTTGTGAGGAGGCTAGTCATGCCTGAGAGGTACTGCGAGAGGCCCGGATGCGGTCGTCCGATCCCGTCGCGCAAGCGGCAGGACACCAGGTGGTGCAGCCGCTCGTGCGAGTCGAAGGCCCATCGTTTGGCGACGAAGCGAGCCGAGTTCGCCGCTGCGCACCCCGAGGAGATGAGTAGCTATCAGGCGCATGTTCGCGGAGGATCAGAGTCACGTGAAGATCTGAGTCCCGCGCCCGAGGAGCGGGCGGAATGGGCAGAGAGGGACGCCCAGCTCAACAAGCTCCTCGGTGTGGAGACGCAGCAGCGCGAGGAGCGCCGGACGCGCACCGGCTCGTGGTTCAGCCTGAAGAAGCTGCTCAGCCGCAATCCAGGTGTAGAACCGCCGGCGATCACCGAGGCCCGCGTGGAACGTGCCAGGGCCGAGCAGCGGGCAACGGTCCAGCGTCTCCAGTCAGCACCAGGCCGCGTGCAGAACAGGTTCGACGCTTCTACGTCGGGCAACGTCGCCCAGCGTGGTGCCGAATCAAGGAAGCGGAACAAGGTGTACGCGACGGCCGATCCCAGGCCCGCCAGTCAGCGCGACCAGTACGACTTCTCGAACCAGACGGTCGACGGCGGCCCGTTCGGCCGCGGGCGCCTATCCGGGCAGCGACCGGGCCACGCTGACTACCGCTGGCAGATGACCGACGGCTGGACGTACTAGCGATCCAGGAAGACTGTTCGCTGTTCAACAGCACTTTTGAGTTGATACGCTGGCCAGCTCAAACGTGTTGACTGCAACAGCCAGTTCGTGTATCGTTGTTCGTGGCGCACCTCTTCTCGACTGGGAAAAGGCTTTGGAGGGCCTGGTGCCGGTAGCCAATCCGGCCCAGGCCCGCTCTCTTTCCAGGGAAGGCGTGAGCCAGAGAGAACCAGAGCAGATCGACCGAGCGCCACGACGTCGATCACCAGTCGAAGAATCGAGGACCCATGACAACGAATGCTGTCTTAGCCGCCACCGCGCCCGCCGGGACGACTCCGGGCGCCAAGGCCGCCCCCAAGCGCCCTACCTTCTTCCAGGCCCGCGACCTCTTCCAGGCCGTGCTCCGCTCGGGCGAGCTGGTGCTGAGCCCGACCCAGAACCTGGTCTTCCGCGTCCTGCTTGAGAACGCCGTCTACGACCCCCGGAAGCACGCCGACGACTACGGGCGCGTGGTTGAGTCCGCGCTCGGCTGGGAGAACCTGACGACGCTGACCGGGCTGGGGCGCACCGCAGTCCTGGAGGCGCTCAAGGCTCTTGCGGGCAAGGGGCTGATCCGCCGCATACCGCGCCCGATCCTGTCCGGCGGGTCGGAGACCGAGTTGATCTTCATCGAGGTCCCGAAGGTACGCGAGACGAACCTTCCCGAAGGTACGCCAGACGGACCACACGAAGGTACGCCAGACGGACCCTCTTCCTTTATAGAGAAAGAGGCCAACGAAGAGACATCATCACGACGGGCTGACGCCCGTGATGATGAGCGGACGCCTTCGGCTCAAGATCAAGATCAAAACCAGGACCAGGCCGACTACCTGACCAACCGGGAGACCCTGGCTTCCTGGCTCGGCGTAGCCAACCCCGCCAGCATCGGCCGCAACGCGGTCGAGCTGGGCGACCGGCTCTGTGACGAGTACGGCTTTGACGCCCTGGAGGCTGCCGCGCAGCGGTGCGCCAGCGAGTACAAGACGTCCCCGGTCGGGCTGTTCGTCTCGTCGGCCGAGTCGATGTGCGCTGAGTTCGCTGCGGAGCAGCAGGCCCAGGCAGATGCCGAGGGCGAACGTGCCGAGCGCGAGGCGCAGGCTGCCAGGGAAGCGCAGGAGCGCGCGGAGCGCGAGCACGCGGCGCTAGAACGGGCCGCGAGGAAGCGCCAGGAGCAGGAGCAGCTTCGCCAGGACTACGCCGACCAGTTCCACGGCGGCAGCTCGATTGGTGCCGGCCGCTGGGTGTACAACCACACCAGGCACCCGTCAGAAGAACTCGACTTCATGCGGGCAGCTCTCGCGCAAGGCACCAACGACCCGGACCAGATGACACTCAACCAGGCATAGGAGGATCGCTTAGATGAACCACAGTGAGGTCACTCAGAAGATCGACCGGCGCATCGAGAAGCGCAAGCCCGAGGTCAACGACGGCTACTTCGCCAAGTGGGAGCGCCAGTGGGACAAGCGCTACGGCCGGAACAAGTCCCCGTGGAACGCCGTCCTGTTCGACCGCGGGCACGAGCGCGCCATGCAGGCCGCTGCCGACGCCAGGTAGGGGCATCTGCCAATCCCGGATCGACCCGGGCAAGGCTCCGACGTCCTGCGAGTACAAAGCATGCTCAGGAGAAGCCAGGGCCTTCCGGAAGTTCAGTCGAAGCTTCCGTCCTGGATTCCCTGCTGCCGAGTAACTGTCTCAGCTCCCGTACTCCCCTGTTGTCAGGCCACACCCCGAAGTACCTCCCAGAGCTGCCCAGAACAGTCTCATTCCCTATATCGAGATAGGGATTGTCACAGGTTCCAGAAGTGGTACATGTTCCAGAAGTGGTAGAATTTACTGGTACATGTACCACTTACGGGAGACGCTGTGAACGAGACCAATCTGGACAGGCCCTTACCCTTCTATCGCTACGAGCTGCCTGGCTTCGACCGATCCGACTTATGCCCTTACGACATCGGCCACGTTGTCTACTTCTTATGGGTTAGCCAAGAGCTGCTGTACATCGGTCAGACTGTGGCCCTAGCCCGTCGTCTGCCCGAGCACGGCCACAAGCCGTGGTCCCACGTGACCTACCTGCCCTTCGAGGACAGCAGGGATGCCATCGAGGCAGAGACCCATCTGATCCGGGCGCTGGAACCGCCGATGAACATCCAGGGCGTCCTCAGCAAGGGGAGCAAGACATTCCTAGCTGAGGAAGCCATCCGCAGGTGGCCCGAGATGTCCGACCGGAAGATCGCTTCGCTTATCGGCGTCTCCCACGTCACGGTCAGCCGCGCCCGTGCCCGCAATCCCAGGGAGGCCACGCCGAAGGCGAAGAAGCCGGCAACTGCACCAGCACCGGCTGTACCCGCTCCGGCACCGGGCCTCCAGGAGAAGCTCGACCACGTCACCCGGCAGAACCGCATCCTCAAGGACATGATCGCATCGTACGAGGTGCTGTTCA
>Ga0335075_10015525_pt1 | contig 11411 bp, 8 predicted proteins | sample Lox_Sample_24_FD_206723 | JGI IMG/M metagenome (GOLD analysis project Ga0335075, IMG submission 206723) | Soil microbial communities from Loxahatchee National Wildlife Refuge, Florida, United States - Lox_Sample_2.4 | ecosystem: Environmental > Terrestrial > Soil > Wetlands | place: USA: Florida...
AAGCCGTGGTGCCGCACTTCTGATGCCCGACGACGAAGAATTCCGGCACCCGCTGGCGTTGCGCGCTGAGCGCGGCAGGCGCGTCAGTCGAGGTCATCGTAACCCCACAGGCTCACGAGGTCGCGACCGAGGTAATCGCTGAGCGAGGCGACCTCCGGCTTGAAGCGCGCGCGCAGCTCCCTCATCAGCTCCTCCTCCGGCGGCGCCGCGCTGGCGTACACGAGCTTGCGCTGGACGGCGTTCACCGCACGGCGCCGTGGCCGGTCGGGCACGAGCGCCTTGACCGTGGTCCTCACCCCGCGCGCGAGCGGCCCGCCTCCGGCCCTGACCGAGTGAGACCAGCGATCGAGCGCGCGCGAGCGCGCCGCGAGCGACGGGTTGGCTCGCACAGGCTGGATCGGCCGCTCGGCGTCGACGTCGAGAAACCGCAGCACCCGGCGCACAACAGCCTCGTTGTCGGCGCGGAAGTCGTCGTAGATCACCACCAGCACCTGCTCCGCGGAGAACGCCTCGTGATAGCGACGCAGCTGCTCGACGTAGCGCACGCGATCGAGATACTCGTCCGTGCCGCTGCCCGACCGGTCCGCCTGCGCGCTGGACATCGCCTTGCGCAGGTCCGGCTCGCTCTGCACGTGGTTGCGCAGCATCTGCAGGTGCAGCGAGTACAGGAAGCTCGCGGGCTCGCGCAGGATCGCGATGATGCGCGCCGCGGGCGCCGCCGCGGCGATCGCGCTCGCGGCGGCGGGCAGCGCCAGATACGAGGGCGAGGCCTCGCCGACGCGCTGGTCGGGCCGGGCGGCGGCGAACAGCGCGAGGTACTCCGCATACGTCTGTGGCCGCGATTCCGCGTAGGTGGGGGTGCGGCGGTTGGAGGTGGCCGCCCGCTGGCGCCGGCGCGCGAGGTCCCTGCCGAAGAACTCCGGCTCCTTCATCTCCGGCATGTAGATCTGCGGATGCGCGCGCAGCATCCTGTACATCGCGGTGGTGCCGCTCTTGTAGTGGCCGACTATGAAGAAGTCGGGCACGCGCCCCCCGGGCGCGCCGCCGCCCGCCTCAGCGGACATCGTCGTATCCCCACAGCGCGACGAGGTCGCGCCCCAGGTACTCGCTGAGCGCGACGACCTCGTCCTTGAAGCGCCCGCGCAACTCGGCCATCAGCCGCTCGTCCGGCGGCTCGGGCTCGGCGAAGATCACGCGACGCTGGGTGGCGCGCAGCGCCTGGCGGCGCAGGGTGCGCGGCGTGAGCGCCTTGATCGCCTCCTTGACGGCGCGAGAGCCCGGCCCGCGACCCACCGACAGCGCGTGCAGGAGCCCGTGCAGGCGCTGCGAGCGCGGCTGCACCGTCGGGTTGGCCTCGCGCGGCACCTCGATCGGCGTCTGGTCGTCCACGCCGAGGAAGCGCAGCACCGTGGCGAGCGTGCCCGCGTTGTCGGCGCGGAAGTCGTCGTAGATCAGCACGAGGACGTCCTTGGCGTCGAACGCCGCGCGATAGCGGCGCAGCTGCTCGACGTAGCGCACGTGCTCGGAGTACAGCAGCGCTTTCGGCCAGTAGGTGTGCCGCGGGATCGAGCGGCCGAGGCGCCGCTCGTCCTCCAGCGCGAGCGCCTTGCGCAGGTCTGCCTCCGTCTCGACGTAGCTCTGCACGAACTGGAGGTGCAGCGAGCGCAGGAAGCTCGCGGGCTCGCGCAGGATCGCGATGATGCGCGCGTGCGGCTGGACCTCGGCGATCCGCGCCGCGGCCGTGTGCGACCACAGGTACAGCGCCGTCGCCTCGCCGACCAGCTGCGCGGGCTCTGCCGCGGCGAACAGCGATGCGTACTGCTCCAGCGTCCGCGGCGTGCCTTCCGGGCGCGGGGGGGTGCGCTCGTGCAGCTCGGGGGCGAAGAACCAGGGCTCCTTGCCGGCGGGCATGTAGATCTGGGGATGACGCCGCAGCGTCTCGTACAGCGCCGTCGTGCCGCACTTGGGATGGCCGACGATGAAGAAGTCGGGGATCCGTGGCCGGGGGGCGGCGCCCGCGCCGTCCGCCGCACGGCCCCTGCCCGCAGGCTGGCGGACGGGCGAGGGCGAGCTCACGGAAGGCTGCCCGCGGCCGCGCCGCCGGCGAGTTGTGATGCGGTGCGGTAGTAGGCGTTGTGCTGCTGGAGCTGCTCGACGGTGTCAAAGCCGGCCATCTCGCCGTCGATGATGATCATCACGCGGTCGCAGATGCTGAGCGTGGACATGCGGTGCGCGACGATGAACAACGTCAGCTCGTGCGCTTTCAGCCCGCTCAGCGACTCCTGGATCAGCGCCTCCGAGCCCGGGTCAAGCGCGCTCGTGGGCTCGTCCAGGATCAGCATCTCCGGACGCGCGACCAGCGCCCGCGCCAGACAGATCCGCTGCTGCTGGCCACCGGACACGGCGTCCGCGCGAGGCCCCACGATCGTGTCATACCCATCGCTCCAGCTGAGGATGTCATCGTGGATGCGCGCCAGGCGCGCAGCGCGCTGTACCTCCTCGTCGTCGATCTCGCGAAAGAAACGGATGTTCTCCGCGACCGACGCGTGCAACAAACGCGGTTCCTGGGGCACATAGGCCACCTTGCGGTGCCAGTCCTGCTGCGCGATCTCCTGCGCCCGCACGCCGTTCACCAAATACTGCCCCTCGCGCGGCTCGCGCAGCCGCAACAGCAGCTGCACGAGCGTCGACTTGCCCGCGCCCGACGGGCCGATCACACCGATCACCTCACCACCGTCCACCTCGAAACTCACATCGCGGAGCACCGGCACACCCGGCCGGTAGGAGTAGCCCACACCCTCGAACGCGATCCTCTCCACCCGCCCCAACGCCACCGACCCCGCAGCCGGCTCACTCTCCCGATAACGCCGCTCCGCCTCCTGCGTACGCTCCAAGAAAGGCAACGACTGAATCAAACCCTGATAGGACATCTGTATGTTCTGCCCGCTCGTGCTCGCGCGCACGAGGATCAACACCACCGCCCCCAGCGCGGCGGCGTGGCTTTTGCCGACCTCGTAAAGCAGGAACAGCGTGCTGACGAACAGCAGCGATATCGTCGTGCCGTATATGTTCGCGGTGAATTTGACGATCATCTGAGTGGCAAACGTGTGCCGGCGGGTGTTCGCCACCAGGCGAGCGATTCGCTTGCGCTGCGCGTCGGCGGCGCCGAACACCTGCGACTCTTCCGCGACCCTGATCGACTCGGCGATCCCGCGTGCGTAGTCGACCTGCGCTCGCGAGAGAGCGCGGGCGCGTTTCGCGCTCGCTTTTCGCAGCGGCCGCAGCCCCGTCATCATCACGATCGTCAGGCCGATCACGAACGAAGCCGCGACCGCGTTCAGCGCAAACGCGGAAACCAGCATCACGATCAGCAGCATGGTCGCGGCCACCAGGCCCATCGCGCTCTGCACCGCCGACGTCGCCTGCGCGATCTGGCCGGTCATGGTTTCCTGAAGCTGTCCCTCGCGGTCGAGCGCCTGCGTCTCCCATGAGGCTCGCGTGAACGCGCTGAACAGCCGTTCGCGCATCTCCGCCTGGATGCGGGTGATGATGCGCGGCGGCAAAAACGACGATGGAACCTGCAGGAGCAGGCGCACGCCCACGAGTCCCAGCGCGACCAGGAACAGCGTGTCGAGGCTCGGGCGCGTGTGCACGAACGCGATGTGGATGTGCGCGCGCTTGGCGCCGGTGGCGATCGTGTCAGCCGTCTCCGCGAGGACCGCCAGGATCATCGATTCGGTGAACGCGGACAGGACGCCCGCGCATAGGAGCACCAGGTAGGCGCCGCGCTGGGGAGCCACTTGCGGGGCGACTTTGTTCCAGATCCCCCGGCGCGAGGGAGTCTCCCGGGTGAAGGGCGCACGGGCTCCAACCGCCAAACCACCGGCCCGTTGGCTCATATCCCTGGATGATACTCGAAGGTCAAGCCCCTCCCTCCCGCGCGGGCTCGGCAGAGGGCTCTCGGTGAAGCTCGTGCTCGCCGCCGCCGACCCCGGCCGCGCCTTGCGCCGTCGGCGTCAGGCGCGAGACGGCGAACGTCCACGGCCGCTGCAGCAGGGCTGTCATCGCCGAGCGAGGAGGCCGCAGCGGCGAGCGGCGCCTGACGGCGATCACCTCGGAGCGGATCAGCCGGTTGCCCTTCAGGGGGAAGCCCGTCTTGAGCGAGCTGAGGTCCGGCATCCCCGCCGGGGAGCCGACACGCCGCAGGATGTCGAGGACCACGCCTTCGGGATCGGCGAGGAAGTCCTCGTGGCGCACGACCATGCGCCGGTCGCGTCGGTGGCAAAGGAACACGTACACCGACAGCAGGTGCGTCACCCACAGGTTGGCGTTCGTGCTCAGTTCGCGCAGCCTGCGCTCGAACACGTCGCGGCGCTTGATCAGGCGCGCGAACGAGTCCACGACGCCGTGGGGGTCGCGGAACAGGAAGATCAGGTACAGGTCGATCCCGCCGAGCCGCTGCAGCTCCCTGGCGCGCAGCGGGAAATGCGAGGTGTCCACGACGTAGCTGGCGTCGGCGGCGCGCGATATCGCGCGGTACAGGTCCTCGGTCACGCGGCCGTAGCGCCCGCGCAGCCGGCGGCGGGCCGGCCAGCGGTCGACGCGCAGGGCGAGCGATGAGCGTTCCATGTAACGGCGAACGTCGCCGCCGGGCGCCTCTGCGCCCGGATCGACCTCGTCGCGCACCGCCTTCCAGAAGCGCGTTCGCTCGGCTCCCCCGAGGACCGGCTCGCCCGAGCGCGGCAGCCAGGTGTCCAGCTCGCCCGCGTAGAAGATGCCCTCGCAGTTGCCGAGCGTGACACCCAGGATCGTGCTGCCGCTGCGCCCGGAGCCCATCACGTAGATGACCTTGGGCCGCTCCCGCGAGGGCTCGGGCCGCGACGGCGCCGGTGTCACCTCCTCACCCATGTGGCGCGGCTCATGCCGGCGCGGCGTGGAGGCTGGCCCGTCGCCGCCAACCGGCTCGGGCCGCGGCCCTGTATCCGGGGCCCGCGAGCCAGTAGACGATCACGCCCGGAGCAAACCACAGGAAGGCGCCCGGCGGCGTGACGGCGAGCGTGGGCCCGGCAAAGCCCTGAACCGTGAGCGCGATGAACACCGAGACGATCGCCACGAGGTACACGCGCAGCTCCGGATCGGCGATCTGCTTCAGGCGCGTCAGCGCGAGCATGATCACGGTGAGGGTCAGGCCGCACCACAGCGCCAGGCCGGGCACCCCCAGTTCGACTGCCAGCAGGTTGTACGCCGACCCGCCGCTCACCTTCTGTTCTTCCACCGCTTTGGTGACCCTCCCTCCCACTCCGGCGACCGAGCCGGCGGTTCCGAGACCGAGGCCGAAGGGAACGTCCACGAGGTCTTTGGGGATCTGGCTGAGGTGCGCGAGCTTGCCGTCGCCGCCCCCTTCGCCTTCTTCCTCTTCCTGGGCGGCCGTCTTGCCGCTGCTGACGGAGCTGACGAACCGCGTGATGCTCTCCTGACGCTTGAACACGCCGGCGCCGTCATAGGCGATCAGCCCTCCGATGACGACGCCCGCCAGCGCGAGGATCACGAGCAGCCCCGACAGCGCGCGCTTGACGCTGATGCGCGCGAGCAGGGACAGCGCCGCGAAGGCGAGCAGCTCGACGACCAGGTTGACGACCGACGATCGCGAGGCGCACGTGGCGATCGCCAGCAGCGCCCCCAGGGAGCACAGCACGAGCGGCCATTTGCGGCGCAGGCGCCCGGCGACCAGCAGCGCGATCAGGCCCGGCAGCGCGATGACGCCGACGCCCCCGCCGAACCCGGCGTCCGAGCCCAGGCCGGGCGGGCGAGGGTGCGATTCGCCTTCCGCAATGTAGGTGCGCCCGCCCTTGCCGTTGATGCGTTCGCTGTAGCCGGGGCCCCAGCTGGCGAGCGCGCTCGGGCTGAGCCGCCACTGCACCGCGCTGACCATGCCGTTCGCGAGCGCCAGCACGCCGAGTATCAACAGCAGCTGGCGGAAGCGTTGCTTGTTGCGGACGATCACGTACCCGAAGAAGAACAGCGGGACGAACTCCAACTGCTGGCGGTAGCCGGCGACGGCCTTCGTGAGGCTGCCGGTGCTCGGGTTGAGCGCCTCGACCAGCACGACAACGGTGAACGCGATCAACCAACCGGAGAGTGGGGGCAGCGTCAGGCGCCCGCGCCTGCGCGATAGCTGCATCAGCATGCCGAGCGCGATCGCGATCATGAACACGTCCCGGAAGCCGGATGCGTATTTGCCCCGGGTCAGGAGCTTGACCGGCCCGTCCAGCAGCCCCAGGTACAGGGCGAGCATGGTGAGCGTCACCGTGTAGCGGGTGCTGAGCATCAGCACCGCGACCGCCACCAGCCCGATCGTCGCGCCGAGCACCTCCACGAAGTCCTTCACGCCGGGGCTGGGCATCTCGACGCTGATCGCGACAGCGAGCGCCGTGGCGAGGGTGGCCGCGACGAGCATGCGCGTGCGTTCGCCGGAGAGTTCGCCGTGAACGGCCGGGTGTCTCCGCAGCGCCCGGTCGCCCACGCTCGGATACAGGGCGCTCATTGCCCGAGAAGTCTCTGACGCAGGCCGCGCCTGTACTGCTCGGAGACGCCGTACTTGCGGATCTCCGCCGCGGAGACGCCGTTGGCGACGACGCCGAGCACCGGCGCGCTTGGCGTTCGCTTCAGCAGCTGCATCAAGCGCGCGGCCGAGGTCGAGCGCGTGTGCCGCAGGCGCGCGACCACGACGATCCCGTCCGCCAGGCCCAGCAGCGGCATGGCGTCGCTCACCTGCAACGGCCCGGGGGCGTCGAGCAGCACGAAGTCGTGGTGCTCCGCGAGCGTGCGCGGCAGCTCCGCCATCGTCTCACGCGCGAGCAGAGCGGGAGGATTGGCTACGCCGGGGGTGCCCACCAGCACGGACACCGAGCCACCGGGCTCGAGCACGGTCGTCGCCGCGCCGCCGGGGGCCTGCGTCGCGCCGACGGTGGCTCCGGGATGCAGGACGGCCACCTCCTGCATCGCTTCCTCGATCGTCAGCCTGCCGGTGAGCACGTCCGCCAGCCCCTGCTGCCCGTGGACCCCCAGGAGCCTGCCCTGCACGGGCCTGCGGAAGTCCGCCTCGACCAGGGCCACGCGCTCTCCGGCTTCGCTCTGAGCCAGCGCCAGGGCGGCGGCCAGCGTGGACTTGCCGTCGCCGGGATCGGCGCTCACGAACAGGATCACGCGGGGGATCGCGCGGGAGCCGCCGTTGTGCCCGGGATCGACGGGCGCTCCCACCTGCAGCGTGCTCTGCAGCCGCCACAGCGCCTCGCGCATCGACTTCGCCGGCGCGGGGTGCTCGTCGCGCCTGACGATCGGGCGCTTGACGGCCGGCAGCGCCGTCAACAGCTCGGTCTCGAACGCCGCTTCGATCGCGCCCAGCAGGCGCATGCGGCGATCCATGAGCCCGAGCGTGTAGGCGGCGAGCGCACCCAGCAGCAGGCCGACGACGAAGCCGAAGATCGCGTTGCTTTTCGGGTGCGGGCCTGTGAGCTTGGAGGCCTTCGCCTTGGCGACGTCGACCTGGGCGACCTGCGAGATCGTCAGGTTCGATTCCAGCTGGTTGATCCTGTTCTGGAGGGTTGCGGCGGTCAGCGCGGCGCTGGCGCCGCTCTTCTTGCCGCCTTTCTTGCCGCCCTTCGCCTTGCTCGTCGGGTGTTCGAGGCCTTCTGCTTCCGCCTGGCGCGCCTGGCGGCGGGCCAGCGCGATCGCGTTGAGCTGGCTTCTGCGGTATCGCTCGTTCTGGCGTTTGGCGTACTCCTGCGCGACGGTGTTGACCAGCAGGGCGGCGCCGCGCGCGCTGCGCGCTTCGCCGGCGATGGTGATGAATTCGCTCTTTTGGGGCGCCTTGGCTTTGTATTTGCCCTTCAAGGCGGCCCGCGCGGACGCGCCCTTCTTTCCCTTCTTGAGCTTGTGCTGAACGGCTTCCTTGATGATGCTCGAGTTGATCAGCGCGGCCTGCGTCGAAGGAGCGCCCACGCCGCCGCCTTTTTTGCCGCTGCTGCCGCTCGAGACGTGCGAGAGTTCTTCGGCGCCGTTGCCTAGGTAGACCTCCGTCGAGGCCGAGTATTTCGGCGGCTCGCGCCGGTAGTAGAGGTAGCTGCCGACCGCCGCAACGATGCCCACGGCCAAGATCAGCCACTTGCGCCTCCACAGCGGGGCGAAGATCGCGCTGGCACTGTTATTGTCGTTCATCGGCGTGAGGATCCGTCCGGGCCGCATGGGCCAATCGCCAAGCTTAGGTCGCAGCGTAAGGGCTCACTAAAGAGTAGCGGCCGTGCTGAGGCGCGCTAGGGCGGCAATCGCGGCTGCAGCAGGCCGCGCGGACGCACCGTAGGCGTTATAAAACGCCCCGCCGGCGGCCCGCCGGCGGCTGAGGCGAGGAGGAGCGATGTCCACAGGCAGCACACCGATCATGTGCTTCGCGACGAAAGGCCACGGGGACATCGAAGAGGAACGCATCCTGTCGCTGCTCGAGCCGCTGGAACCGTCCCTGTACGAGTTCGACCGTGCCCACAAGCTGCGCTCGGCGGTCGGGCTGGCGCGGGCAGTGCTCGCCGAGCGCCCGCGGCTGGTGGTGATGGAGGGAACGGGCACCGCCGGCGGCCTCACGCTGATCGCCCTGGACGCGCTGTTCGGGATCCCCTTCGTGTTCTGCAGCGGCGACGCGGTGGGACCCTACCTGGGCCTGCGCTCGCGCGTCGTCGGCTTGCTCGGCGGCCTCTACGAGCGCCTGCTGTGCCGGCGCTGTGCCGGGTATGTGGGATGGACGCCCTACCTCGTGGGCCGCGGGCTGAGCTTCGGCGCGCGGCGCGCGATGACCGCTCCGGGCTTCACGCGCGGGCGAGTCTCCGACGGCGCGCGCGAGAGAATCCGAACGCGGCTCGGCATCTCCGCCGACGCGCTCGTGCTGGGGCTGGCTGGCTCGCTTCACTGGAACGAGCGCCTCGATTACACCTACGGCGCCGAGCTGGTGCGCGCGATCCGGCTGGTGCAGCGAGACGATCTCGTGGTGTGCGTGATCGGCGACGGCTCGGGCCGCAGCCGCCTGGAAGAGCTGGCGGGCGAGGATCTCGGCACGCGCGTGCTGCTGCCTGGCCGCGTGGCGCCGTCGGAGGTGCCGGACTACCTGGCGGCGTTCGACGCGGGCAGCCTCTCGCAGAGCGTCGACAAGGTGGGCTCGTTTCGCTACACCACCAAACTGAGCGAGTACTTCGCCGCCACGCTGCCGATCATCACCGGCGAGGCGCCGCTGGCGTTCGACCTCGACGAGGGGTGCATGTGGAGGCTTCCCGGCGAGGCGCCATGGAGCCCGGCGTACGTCAGCGCGCTCGCGGAGCTGATGCGCAGCATGAGCGCGCAGGACGTGGCCGAGCGCCGTCAGGCGATGTCGCGGCGAAAGTGTGAACCGTTCGACCTCGCCGTGCAGCAGCAGCGGATGAGCGCGTTCCTGGAGAGCCTGCTCGTCGCGCGCCAGTCCACGCTAGCTTCCTGACGAAGAGGCCATGCGTGCGTACAGGAGCTGGTGCTTGGCGATGGTGCTCGCCCAGCTGAACTGGAGCGCCGAGCGTCGCGCTGCCTGTCCGACGCTCTCGCGCAGGGCGGGCTCCGCGCCCAGCCGCCGCAGGCGCGCGGCGATCACGTCCGGCTGCGGGGAGATCAGGAAGCCGTTGCGGCCGTCGTCGATCAGCTCGCGCACGCCGTTCACGGGCGTCGCCAGCACGGCCAGCCCGCTGGCGGCCGCCTCGAAGGTCACCAGCGAGAACGTCTCATAGCTGGAGGGGAACACGAACGCGTCGGCCATGGCATACACGACTTGCACCTCGCGCGTCACTCCCAACCAGTGGACCGCCTCACCCACGCCTAGCGCGTCCGCGATCTGCTGATAACCCTTCTCGTGGCCGCCACCGGCAACGACCAGGTCCCATTCGCGGGCCAGCGCGAGCGCCTCGATCGCACAGCGCAGGCCCTTGCGCTTCCACTCGCTCCCGACGAACACGGCGACGAGCCGTCCTTCGGCAATGCCAAGGCGCTCGCGCAGCGCCCGCGCCTGCTCGCGGTGGGCGCCCGGGGCGAACGTGCGCGTGTCGACGCCGTTGTGAATCGTGAGGACCCTGTCCGCCAGCTGCGGGTAGTGAACGCGGATCTCCTCGGCCACGCCCTCGGACACGCACGCGAACGCGCGCGCGTGGCTGGCGCGGAAGCACACGCGCTCGCCCACGCGCTTCATCACGCCCGCCAGCCGGTTGTGCACGCGGAAGAGCAGGTTGTCGCGGCTGGGCGTGGCGAGGGCGACCTGGTGACAGTAGTGAACCCCGATGACATCGACGCGGTTCAGGACGATCCCGCCGGTCACGTGCACGACCCCGCGCCGCCGCCGCGCGAGCGTCAGCGAGGCGGCCAGCACGAACCACGGATATGCGATCAGGAAGGGGCGTGCCGGACCCCTCACCCGGCGAAACGTCACCCCGGGGGTCTTCGGCAGCTCGCACGTGCGACCCACGACCGTCACCTGGCAGCCGCTGTCGGCGAGACCGAGGATCAGCTCGGACAGCACGCGCTCCATCCCGCGCGCGCCGCCGATGTCCTGCGCGACGATCGTCACCTCCGGGACGCCGGCGCCAGCGCGAGCGGCGAGGTCGCCGGCGCTCGTGCGGGGGCTCGCGGCGGGGGCGCCGGGCGCGGGGCTCGCCCGCTCGTCAACGCCGCGCATCGCCGGAGCGCGCGCGGGCGTCGTCGAGCACCTTCTGCATCTCGCCGAAGAAGCGTTCACACATGGCGAGGTCGGTGAACTCGCGCATGAAGCTCTCCCTGGCCGCGTGGCCGAGCGCGTCGCGCCGCTCGGGCGAGGTGAGCAGCGGCTCGAGCGCGTCCGCGAGCGCGGCGGGGTCGCCCGAGCGCGCGAGCACGCCGGTCTGCTCGTGCGCGATGAAGTCCTTGGGGCCGCCGGAGGCGACCGCCACGACCGCGAGGCTGCGAGCCATGCCCTCCAGCAGCACGATGCCGAACGGCTCTGGGTCCGAGGCGTTGACGAGAATGTCCATCCGCGCCATGTACGGTCCCGCGTCCGGCACCTGGCCGGTCATCGTGACCTCCTCGCCCAGCCCCAGCTCCGCCACCAGCGCGGGTATCGACTCGGCGTAACGGGCGGAGAGCCCGTAGGCGTCGCCGCCCACGATCAGGGTGTGCATCCTGTGACCGCGTTCGCGCAGCAGCGCGTGGGCGCGCAGCAGCCGGTCCTGGCCCTTCCACGGTTGCAGGCGTCCGACGAGCCCCACCACCGGGACGCCTTCGGGCAGCTCGACGGCGGCCGGCGCGGGCTCGCCGGCGGGCACGGGCGCGCCGGCGGCGACGATGAACGTCCTGCGGCTGGGCGACAGGCGCGCCTG
>Ga0335075_10015527_pt1 | contig 11409 bp, 10 predicted proteins | sample Lox_Sample_24_FD_206723 | JGI IMG/M metagenome (GOLD analysis project Ga0335075, IMG submission 206723) | Soil microbial communities from Loxahatchee National Wildlife Refuge, Florida, United States - Lox_Sample_2.4 | ecosystem: Environmental > Terrestrial > Soil > Wetlands | place: USA...
GCCGCATGGGCCGGTTCCGATTCTCATTGGCGGATTCTACGGGAATCGAGCCGGTCCGGATCACGAACTTTGCGGTGCAAAGGTGGAGCTCAGAGCGCGTGCTGCAGCACGATCACCGCCAATGCGAGCAGGAGCGCCGGCGGCATCACGAGCGCGCCCAGCTTGAGGAAGGTGAACCCGTCGATATGGACCTTCTCGCGCCGCAGCGCGATGAGCCATAGAATCGTCGCCAGCGAGCCCGTCACGGATAGATTCGGCCCCAGGTCGACGCCGACCAGCATGGCGTCCTGCAACTGCGAGGCAACCCGCGCCCCCTTGCCGATCGAGCCTGCCATCAGGGCGACCGGCAGGTTGTTCATGACGTTGGACACGGCGGCCGTACCGGCTCCGGCGGCGAGGGCGGCCGCATGGCCTGAATGCAGAGTGAGTTGCTGCAGCGCTCCGCCGAGCGCATCGAGCAGGCCCGTGCGCCCGAGTCCCGCGACCAGCACGAAGAGACTCGCAACCAGCGGGATTACCCCCCATGAAACGCCCTTGATGATGTGCCAGGGCGGCCGCCGGTCGAGTATGAGCGCCACGGCGGTAGTGATGCTGCCGGCCACGAACGTCGGCAAACCGAGCTCGAGGCCCGCCGCTGATGCCCAGAGGAGCGCCGCGGCGGTGAGCAGGATGCCGATCGCTGCGAGTCGCGCGCCGCGGGTCAGCGGCGGCAGTGGCACGGTGCTCTCGAACGCCTCCCTCAACGACCGGCGCTGCGTCGCCCGCAGCACGAGGAACGTGACAACGATGGCGACGAGCGAGGGCGCCAGGAAGTGGGCGAGCCACACGGGCAGGGGCGGCAGGTGGCTGGCGAACACCACCAGATTCGCGGGATTGGAGATCGGCAGCAGGAAGCTTGCGGCGTTGGCGATGAAGGCGCAGATGAGAAGATAGGGCAAGGGATTGGTGCGAGCCTGCGCGGCGGCTGCATACACTGCCGGTGTCAGGACGACCGCCGTGGCATCGTTGGAGAGGAGAGCCGTCACTCCTATCCCGACCAGGTAGACGAGCGCGAACAGCCTGGATGGCGCACCCCGCGCCCAACGCACCGCGAGCGCAGCGACCCAATCGAAGAGGCCTTCCGCCCGCGCGAGCTCGGCGAGCAGCATCATGCCGGCGAGGAAGAGATAGACATCCGTGCCTTCGAGCACCGCTGCCAGAGCCTGGGCCGAAGGTACGAGAGAGGCGAGTACCAGGACGGCCGCTGCCGCAACGGCCCAGACCGCCTCCGGCAGTCCCCATGGCCGCGTAATGATGGCCCAGATCGCCAGACCGGCGATCAGCCAGATGATGTCGTGCGTGACGCTTGGCGGCATTGACCGCGAGTGCCTGGCTCGAAATGCGAAGCCCGCGATTGGACCCGCGCGGAGCCGTCGCCGTCAAGGGCCGAAGCACGCAGGAGCTCGAACATGGGATTCTCGCGCGAAGGAGGGCCAATGAGGAGGGCCCGTGCGAAGGCGCGGGCGATGTGATCTCGAAACGCCCGCGGCTCTGCTGTTGGAACTTGCCCGGCGATGTCCCGTTGGTCGATTCCAGGAGCGCGGAGCGATGCCCATGAACACTCGAATCGGAACCTTCACGGCCGCGGCGCTGGCCGCCGCGATCCTTTCGGCGCCGGTCGCCTTCGCCGCCAACCCCAGGGCTGACGTCTTCATGCAGAAGGCCATCGCGGGTAATCTGGCGGAGATCCAGGTCGGCCGGCTGGCGCAGCGGCAGGGCGCGACCGAAGGGGTGCGACACTTCGGCGCCGTGCTGGTGCACGATCACACCGAGGCCAACCGTCAAGCCATGTCGGCGGCGTCCTCGATGGGCGTGACCGCGCCACCGTCGCCGAGCGCCAAGGAGCAGGCGGAGTATCAGAAACTGGCATCGCTTTCCGGCAGCCGGTTCGACCAGGCCTTCGTGAAGGCGATGGTGAAAGACCACCTGAAGGACATCGCGCAGTACAAGCGGGAGGCCAAGACGGGTAACGGTCCGGCGGCGAGCTACGCGCAGCAGAGCCTGCCGACCCTGCACGAGCATCTCGAGCTCGCCGAGTCGCTCGAGCGCCACCCGCGAGGTTGAGCCGACCGGCTGCACAGGAAGTCGCCATGGCAACTGCCCCCTACGGACCGGCGCCTGGCGGCGAGCCCGCGAACGCTGACCGCGGCTTGCAATCAGCGTTCGGGCTGCTGCGCCGTCTGACGGATGAGCTTGCGACCCTGCTGCGCCAGGAGTTGGCGCTCGCCGCGGCGGAGGTTACGCATTCCGTGCGGGTCGTATTGACCGCGGCGGCCTCGCTCGCGGTGGGCGGCGCGGTGCTCTTCACGGGACTCCTGGCGATGCTCGCGGCCGCGGTGTTGGGTCTGTCGACGGTGCTGCCGCCCTGGCTCGCAGCGCTCGTCATCGGGGCGGCGGTCGCCGTGATCGGCATCGCTCTGCTGTGGGCGGGCGCCCATTCCTTCCGCCCGTCCGCGCTCAAACCCTCGCGCACGGCGGAGTCCCTGCGCAGGGACAGGGACGTCATCACCCGGAGACAGCCATGACAGACACGGGCGGCACCGGATCGTACTCCCATGAGGACGCGGCGCACATCGAGAGGAGCATCGACGAGACCCGGCGGGAGATCGACCGAACGCTCAGCGAGCTGCAGCTTCGGCTTTCGGTGCGGCGCAGGATGTCGGCGGCGCTCGACCGCATGACGCCTGTCGAGGCGGCAGCGGTCGCGGCGGGCGTCCTGGCGGCAGGCTGGCTCCTCGTGCGCGGGCTGACCGGCAACTCCCGGTCACACTGAAGCCGCTACAGCTCACCGCGCGCCGCGAGCGCCCTGATCCGGTCGGCCGTGCGGCAGGCGATGGCCTGGATGGTGAGCGACGGGTTGACGCCGCCGACCGTCGGGAAGACCGAGCCGTCGCAGATCCAGAGATTGGGAATGTCCCAGGAGCGGCAGTCCGCGTCGACGACGCTGGCGCGCGGGTCATCGCCCATCCGGGCGGTGCCGTTCAGGTGACAGGTGTCGTCGGTCTCCTCCCAGATGTCGCGCGCATCGAGCGTATCCATGGCGCGATGGAGGAATTGGAGCGCATGGCGGATGAGGCGCTGGTCGTTGTCGCAGTAGGAGTAGGTGACCCGAGGAATGGGGAGGCCGTACTGGTCCTTCTCCTGCGCCAGCGTCACGCGGTTGCGCTCCTGAGGCAGGCACTCGCCCACGATCTTGAGGCCAACCTGGTGGTTGTATTCCTCCATGCTGGCGCGCAGCCGCTCGCCCCAGAATCCCCGCTTGCCCGACACCACCCGTGACCAGAGCATCGGCAGCGGACCCTGGCTCATGTAGGAATAGCCGCCGAAGAAATCCTTGCCCCGGTCGGTGTAGTTCCAGTGCTCGGTGATGGCGAGCGAGGGCGGCCCCTTGTAGGCGCGGACCTCGCGCTCGAGCAGGCCCCAGACGGCCTGATTCGCCTGCACCATGAGGTTGCGCCCGAGGAGTCCCGAGGAGTTGGCGAGCCCGTGGGGGAAGCGGCCGCTCGCGGAGTTGAGGAGCAGCCGCGGCGTCTCGATGGCATATCCCGCGACCACGACGTTGCGGGCCCTCTGGAAATGCCAGCGGCCCTGGCGATGGAAGCGAACCCCGGTCGCACGCCCGCTCGCGTCATGCTCCACCTGGCCCACCATGGCGAGGTCGCGGATCTCGGCGCCCGCGGCGAGAGCCCGCGGCAGCCAGGTGACGAGCACGCTCTGCTTGGCGTTGGTCGAGCAGCCGATGACGCACATCCCGCGATAGACACAGGGATGCGCATGGCCGCGCGGCGCCGACAGGGTCGCGAGCGGAGTGGGTGACCAGCCGATCCCCAGCGCCTCGGCGCTCTGTGCCAGGGCGAGGGCCGCGGCGTTGAGCTCATGCGGACGGTAGGGATAGCGCGGGCGCTTCGGTCCCCACGGATAGCGGACGGGCCCGGAGATCTTCAGAGTGTTCTCGACCTCGCGGTAATACTTCCACATCTCGCGCCAGTCGAGCGGCCAGTCGGCGCCGTAGCCGAGGAGGCTGCGCGACTTGAACCATTCCGGCCGGAGGCGCAGCGACACCATGGCGAAGTGCACCGTCGAGCCGCCAACCGACTTCCCCGAGTTGTTGCCGCCCAACTGCAGTGGGTTGTCGCCGTCGACGATTCGCTCGTCGGTCCAGTAGAGCTTCTGCTGGTGATGCTCGTCCGAGGCGAAGTCCTCGAGCGGCCGCCAGTACGGCCCGGCGTCGAAAGCCACGACCGAGAAGCCGTGCTCGGCGAGCCGGCAGGCGAGCGTGCCGCCGCCCGCGCCCGTGCCGACGATCGCGAAGTCGACCGGCTCATCGAGGGAGTACTCGCGCATCGGCACCCAGGCGCCGGTCCGGAACACATCCGGAGCGCGACCGCCGGCCGCGCGCGGTGAGGCAGCCGCATCGGGCGGCTCACCCGCATCCCTCTCGACTGCCCGGGCTCGATGTCCCAGCGCGCTCGCGGGGGCGCGTGCGATCGCGGAGTTCTCCCGAAAGGCTTCGCTCTCCCGTCCGGGCCGGCCCTCGGAGGCTTCCCACGGATCGCGGCGATCGTAGTCCATGCGTACGTAGCCGCGCGGGCTCGCCGGGCCCCCGTAGCCGATCTCGCTCCAGGCTGTCGGATGGGCGTAGTAGTCACCGACCACATCGTGCAGCAGCCGCTGGGTGAAGAATTGCGCGGGCCGCATGTCGCCCCAGGCGGGATCGCGCAGCTCGTCCTGTTGGCAGAGCCGTAGGAGGTCGCATTGCGCGGCCGCCGTGAGCTCGTGGAACCGCCGGCCATTCCGCACGACCGACTCCGCATCCAACGCGAGAAGCGCCCGCCGCCAGGCCTCGCGCGGCGCAGGCAGCCGCGAGTCGCGGAAGCCGTCGCCGCCGTTCCCGGCCAGCTTCGAGTCGAGCATCGCCGCCAGCGGCACCTCGCCCGCCTTGCCCTGCTCCTGGGCAAGGATGCGGGCGCAGACGGCGAGCACGGTGGGCCATTCCGTATCGGTGAAAAACGCATGCCGGTCAGGGTCGAGCGCCAGCCGCTCGTCGATCACGCGCCGCGTCTGTTCGTTCCACGAGGGCGAGTCACGTTTCGCCAGCACGTCATAGCCGGGATACCGGTCAGGCAACTCGCTCGATCTCCTCGATCAGCCGCAGCGCGGCGAGACCCGTGACGGCGAGTCCCGTGAAGCTGGGCGGCGCCGGCAGCGGCGGCCCGTTGAGGACGTTCTGGCTCCAGTTGCGCCAGCCGCCCATGTTGCGCGAGACCCCGTACGCATGGAGCCCCACGCCGGCAAAGCCCAGAAGCGCGGTCAGCCGGAGCCACCAGCGTGCGAGCCGATGCGTTCCGCGCCGCGGCGAGAGGGCGGCCGCACCGAGCAGCGCAGCCGCGACCGGCGGCACGCTCACGGGAAGAACCATGGCCGGGTTGTGATACGCGCCGCGGAAATGCAGCAGCGCGGCCTCGCCGACGGTGCCGATGAGACCGGCCGCGCTGACGGCGGCAAGCAGGCGCGGCAGCGGCACTCCCAGGACTGCTTCCGCGCGCGCACGCTCCAGAGCGCGCGCCCTCTCCGCGCCTCGCCCGAGAAATCCCGCGAGAGTGAGGGCGAAAGGCGCACCGATGGGCGCCGCGTAGAAGAGATTGAGCCACGACCAGCCGCCGGGGCGTTTGTTGATGTTGTAAGCATGAAATCCGAGGCCCACGATGCCGGTCACGGCCGCGAGCCCGTATATCGCATCCCTCACGTGATGGGGCGCCGCGCGCCGGTCGAGCGTGCCGTGAAGACTGCCGCCGAGCGCCAGCGCCGCCGATGCGAGCGGGGCGTACATGGCGCGGTTGTGGAACGAGCCGCGATAGTGCTCGACGGCGCTGTCCGCCAGCACCGCCAGGGCGAGGAGCGCGGCCCCGAGGTTGAGCTGGCGGGCCGCCGGGCCGATCACCGCCGGCGCACGCTCACTCACTCTTGTGTCCCGGGAGGAGCGAGGCGAGCGTCTGGCGCACCGTGCCGCCGATGACACGCTTCTCGTGCGGATCCATCTTGAGCAGCGCCTCCGAGAAATGCACCGCCTGCTCGAAGGTGATGTGCGGCGGCAGCGGGGGGACCTCGGGGTCGGTCTTCACCTCGAGCACCACCGGCCGGCGCGCCGCCAGCGCCCGTTCCCAGGCCGGCGCGAGCGCCTCCGGCGTGTCGACGAAGATGCCCTCGAGCCCGATGAGCTCGGCGAAACGGTGATACGGCACGTCGGGGATCTTCTGCGAGGCGTCGTACTTCGGGTCGCCGTTCATCACCCGCTGCTCCCAGGTGACCTGGTTGAGATCGCAGTTGTTGAGGACGCAGACGATCCAGCGCGGATCCGCCCACTCCTGCCAATACTTGGCCACGGTGATGAGCTCCGCCATGTTGTTCATCTGCATGGCGCCGTCACCGACCAGCGCAATCACCGGCCGGTCGGGATGAGCGAACTTTGCGGCGATGGCGTAGGGCACCGCCGCTCCCATGGACGCGAGGCCGCCCGAGAGCGAGGCCATCATGCCGCGCCTGATCCTGATGTCACGGGCATACCAGTTGGCGCAGGAGCCGGAGTCGCTGGTCAGGATGACGTTCTCCGGCAGGCGGGGCGAGAGCTCCCAGGCGATCCGCTGCGGATTGACGGGGTTGGCCGGCTGCATCGCGCGCTGCTCGAGGGTCTTCCACCAGTTCTCCATGTTGGCGGCGATCTGCTTGCGCCAGGCGCCGTCCGCCTTCTGCTCGAGGAGCGGCAGCAGGGCGCGCAGGGTCTCGGCCGCATCGCCCACGAGATTGACTTCCATCGGATAGCGCAGCGACAGCATGTCGGGCGCGAGGTCGATCTGCACTCCGCGCGCCTGTCCCTCTTTCGGCAGGAACTCCGAGTAGGGAAAGCCGGAGCCGACCATGAGCAGGGTGTCGCACTCCATCATGAGGTTGAAGCTCGGCTCCGTGCCGAGGAGGCCGATGGATCCGGTAACCCAGGGCAGATCGTCGGGCAGCACCGCTTTGCCGAGCAGCGCCTTGGCAGCGCCGGCGCCGAGGCGGTCGGCGACCGCGATCACCTCGTCGGTGGCCTCGAGCGCACCGGCACCCACCAGGATTGCAACCTTCTTTCCGCTGTTGAGCACCTCGGCGGCACGCCGCAGCTCAGGCTCGTAGGGAACGGTTTTCGGCCGGGTGAACCCGATGCCGGAATGCAGCGTGCCGTGCGCGCGGGGCGGCTCCTCGTAGCTCATCTCCTGCAGGTCGTTGGGCAGGATGACGGCGGTCACGCGCCGCTCGCCGAGCGCGGTACGGATGCCGCGGTCAACGAGGTGGCGAACCTGTGCTGGCGAGGACGCCTGCTGCACGAACGCACCCGCCACGTCCTTGAAGAGGCTGGGCAGATCCACCTCCTGTTGGTAGTGACCGCCCATGGCGCTGCGAGCCTGTTGGCCCGCGATGGCGAGCACCGGCATGTGGTCGAGCCGTGCGTCGTACAGTCCCGTCACGAGGTGCGAGGCTCCAGGACCGGAAGTGGCGATGCACACGCCGAGCTCGCCGGTGAACTTGGCGTATGCCGAGGCCATGAACGCGGCCATTTCCTCGTGACGGGCCTGGATGAAGCGGATCTTGCCGCCGGAGCGATTGAGCGCGCCGAACACGCCGTTGATTCCGTCTCCGGGGTATCCGAACATCACGCGGACGCCCCAGGCATGCAGGCGCTCGATGAAGTAATCGCTGACCGTCTTGGCCATCTCGCAGACTCCACGGGTGGACGTTGCGAGAAGAACACCTGGAGCCAGCGCGAGGTTCCGCGGCCCTCGGCAAGGCCGCGCTCCAGTCCGCGCGCGACGGCGCGGCGCCGCTCAGGCTGCTTCCGTGAGGGCGGCGCCGAAGAAGTGCCTGTAGAGGAGGAGATACAGCGCCTGCATCGCCGCGGTGAGAAGGAAGGGGGCGACGAATTCGCCGCGGTGGATCATCCAGCCGCCCAACACGGGACCGGCCGCCCGCGGCAGCTGCGACGACAGGCTCTGTACGCTGGCGGCGAGCCCGCGGCGCTCGGCGCGGGTCAGACCGGCGGCGACGAGCTGGCGGGCGCCGGTCGTGCCGCGATTGCAGGCGGAGCGCAGCGCATAGAGTCCAGCGGCGATGAGGAACGTCGGCGAGAACGGAACCGCGACCAGCAGACCGATTCCGATCAGGCGCATCCACACGACCGAGCGCACGGCTCCCAGGCGGCGGCTGAGCCGGCCGCCGAGCACCGAGCCGGCCGAGGCCAGCACGAAGCTCGCGGCGAGCGCGGGACCGATGGCTGCCGGACTCTGGTGGAAGCGGCGCAGGAACCAGTAAGCGATGAGCGGGCCGACGATGCCGATCGCGAGGCCGTTGAGCGCGCTCACGGCCGCGAGCCGGCGCAGCAGGCGATTTTCCGCGCGAGTGACATGCGCCTCGCCCGCCGCTTCGCGGGAAGCCTCCGAACCCGGCGGCGCCGCCGCCACGCGGGTTCCGGCGATCAGGATCAGCGCGGTCACCGAGCCCGCGAAGGGCAATCCAAACAGCGCGCGGTAGCTCGCGAGGTCATGGAATCCGGCGCCGAGCGCGGCCGGCAGGGCGATGAGCGCCGCGCCGGCGCCCATGCCCAGAAAGGCGAGCGTGGCGTTGATCGAGAACGCGCGGCTGCGCGCCTCCCCCGCAACCTCGCGGGCGAGCCACGCTTGCTCGACCGGCGAGAACGGGCCGGCGGCGCCGTTGGCACCGCGCCCGAAACCCGCCACGGTGGCCGCAATGATCAGCGCCGGCAGGTTCGGTGCGAGCATGGCGGCCAGAGCCGCGAGGGCGGCGGCAACCTCGTAGCCGAGGAGCAGCGCCCGCCGGCTCGTCCTGTCGCTCAGGGGCCCGATGACCAGGGTCAGCAGCGAGCCGAAGAGCAGGCCCGCCATCAACACGGTGCCGATGGCCGTGCCGCTGAAGCCGAGCGCGTGCAGGTAGAGCGTGAAGCTGGCCACCGTCGCTCCCTGGCCGAGACTGCGCGCGGCGCGGGCAGCCAACAGGCGCCTGACGTTGGGGGGCAGAGGGGGATGCACGCGTGCAGGGTAGCACGCGGCGCGCGAGGCAACTTCGAGCCGGGCGGCCGGGGTCAGGCCGCCTGCAGCTCCGGCCGGCGGCGCTGCAGACTCGGCAGCCAGCCCTCGAGCTCGCCGCCGGGCATCGCCTTGGCGAGCAGCCAACCCTGCGCCAGCTTGCAGCCGTACTGGCGCAGCAGCCGCCAGTCCTGCAGGCATTCGACGCCTTCGGCCACTGTCTCGATGCCGAGCTGACTCGCCATTTCCAGGGCGGAGCGCAGGATGACCTGCAGGCTGTCGCGCTCGTGGGCGCCGTGGACGAAGGTGCGGTCGATCTTGAGCTCGGTGAAGGGGATGCGCGCCAGCTGCTGCATGGAGGAGAAGCCGGTGCCGTAATCGTCGAGCGACAGGCGAAAGCCCCGCAGCCGCAGCCGTGTCAACACGCCGAGCGCGATCGCGAGATCGCGCAGGAGCGAGCTCTCGGTCACCTCGAGCACGATCTGCTCCGCCCGCAGTCCGTGCTCCTGCTGCAGCTCGGAGATCTCCTGCACGAGCTCGCCCCGCTCGAGCAGGATGGGCGAGAGGTTGATGGCGATCGAGAGATCGAGTCCGTGGTGGGTCCAGATCGCCGTCTGGCGCATCGCGGCATCCATGACGTGCAGCGTGAGCTCACGGATGAGACCGTGTTGCTCCGCCACGGGAATGAAGACGTCGGGCGCGATCCAACCCAGCTTGGCATCGTGCCAGCGGGCCAGCGCCTCGACGCCGCGGATCCGGCCGGTGTCGATCTCCACCTGCGGATGGTAGTGGACGGTGATCTCGCCGCGGGCGAGGGCAGTGCGTACGGCCTCGGGGTCGACGGCCTGCCGCTGTTCCGGTCCTTTCTGCTCGACGGCGGCGTGGAGCTTGTTCTGCAGCAGAGCGCCCAGGCTCGCGAGGGTCAGCGGCTTCTGCAGCGTGCCGAGGATGCGCAGTCCGAGCGCCGTGCCCATGTCCTGCACGGAGTTCATCAGGGCGCGCTCGCGCGATGAGGCGACGATGACGGGCGCGCGCAGGCCGCGGCTGCCGAGCGCGGAGAGGAGCTCGGACCCGTCCATGGCCGGCATCTCGAGGTCGATGATGAGGAGCGCGGGCGGGGCCGGCAGCCTGTCGAGCATGGCCAGCGCCTCGACACCGTTCCCGGCCTCGTGCACTTTGCGAATCCGCAGCTCGCGGCAGAGCGCCGCGCCGATGCCGCGCTGCACGCTGCTATCGTCGACGATCAGCACGGAATCGATTGTCTGCAGCCCGTTGCTCGAGGACATGTATGGGTGTTCCCGCGCCGCCCTTCCTGTAGCCTGAGGACGACAGTCGCAATCATCGGTTTATCGACGAATCGACGGGCGGACTTGAGTCACGAAGCGAAGCGCGATTGCGATGCAGTTCACGTTCGGAGGCTTCTTCGGGCACCAGCCGAGCACAATCCACGACGAAGCGAAGCTTGCGACATAATTCGTGCGAACCTGCGGCGGAATTCCTGGCACTCACCCGCCGGAGGGCGTAATCAACGTCTTCGATGCGAGCCCTATTCGCCTTCCTGGGTACCTTCCTCGCCGGCTCACTGGGCTGGGCGATCGGGCAGCTCGTCGGGCTCGGGACCGCGGTCGTGCTGAGCGCGATCGGCAGCGGCCTCGGACTCTACTGGGGCCGCAGGCTCTTCGACGAGTGGCTCGGATGACCCCGGATCGACTCAACCCCGACCGACATAGGGCATCTTCGTCGCCATGACAGTCATGAAGAGGACGTTGGCGTCGAGCGGCAGGCCGGCCATGTAGAGCACCGCCTCCGCGACGTGGCTGACGTCGAACTGCGGCTCAGGCTGCAGCGTGCCGTCGGCCTGCAGAGTGCCGCGGCTCATCGGCGAAGTCATTTCGGTGGCGGTGTTGCCGATGTCGATCTGACCGCACGCGATGTCGTGCCGCCGCCCTTCGAGAGCCGTCGCCCTCGTGAGACCGGTCACGGCATGCTTCGATGCCGTGTAGGCGATCATCCACGGGCGGGGCGCGGTGGCGGAGATCGAGCCGTTGTTGATGATACGTCCGCCGCGCGGTGTCTGTTTCTTCATCAGCCGGAAGGCTGCCCGGGTACAGAGAAACGTACCCGTGAGGTTGGTCCCGATGACCGCTTGCCACGAGGCGAGCGGAGTCTCCTCGAGCGGCGCGGGTGGCGAAGCGGTGCCGGCGTTGTTGAAGAGCAGATCGAGCCGGCCCACCTCGGTCTCGATGCGGGCGAAGAGGGCGTCCACCGAGGATTCGCTCGACACGTCGCAGGGCAT
>Ga0335075_10015528_pt1 | contig 11409 bp, 9 predicted proteins | sample Lox_Sample_24_FD_206723 | JGI IMG/M metagenome (GOLD analysis project Ga0335075, IMG submission 206723) | Soil microbial communities from Loxahatchee National Wildlife Refuge, Florida, United States - Lox_Sample_2.4 | ecosystem: Environmental > Terrestrial > Soil > Wetlands | place: USA: Florida...
TTCCAATTCCAGCTAATATGGAACTGTACCGTTTGGAACAGATACTTGTTTGATGGGCTGTAAGATAGGAAAGACAGCTCCCCTTAACCCGCGACGACAAGCAAGTAGGCAACCCTGTCCTAGCCCTACTTTGAGCTTAGTCTTGCATCTACTCTTCGTCTTGGCTCTAAAGGTAGTATGTCCTAAACACCATACTGTTACTCACAAGAGCAAGTTATTAGGCCAGTCCTCTGCGCCAATCTATTGCTTCTCAATTGGCGGATTCAGGCGACAGGTAGGATATGCGTAGAATGGTCCACTATTCATAACGCTTTCATCCTCGCCCTCCTCGCATCCTCCTCCCTCTTCTCCTCAACTCTCGCCAAGAACTCTCTCTGATCAAGATATGCCCCCTTCGCCTTCCCAGCCGTCTCAAGCTCATCCTTAATACCCTCCTTATCTACGAATCCAGCCCAGTCCATCTTACTCTTCTCGACCGTGTTTAACTTCTTCGCTTGTACCGCACCATTCACCCCACTTCCAGCCCCATCCCTCCTAATACTATTCACGCCAAACCGCAAGTCTGTACGTTGAGGAAGCGGCTCGGTGATGGGCTCAAATATCGACCTTCGAGCCTTTTTTGGCGGTCTCAAAGGTTTCGTTATATTTGAGTCTGTGTGCTGAGGGCGGGCTTTTCCCGATGACTGCGATTGTAGCCATAAACTAGCTTCAGCTGAGTCTCGTTGAACAAGTTTCTCTTCGACATGAACTTTGCCAGCAAAGTTGTAGGTGCGCTTAATCATAATCATGTCATCTCCTTCCGGCTCTTTACTTAAGTCCGCCCCATGAGTGTTTTGTGGTGGACTCAACTCATGTGCTTGTTGCTTCTTAAGTACTGCCTGTGGTGATTTTGAGGTGTTTGTATCTTGATTCCCTTCATCTACAGTCTGCTGCGTGGCGCCGCTTGTCATGCTGGCCCATAACGCATCTACATCAACTGTCGCCGAGGCGGTAGTAGCTAGGGGCTTCTTCTCTTCAGGTCTTAAAACTCTTATTAGCACACATCAACCTTCAAGTATTTCAGTTGAAGACCAAAGTCCAGCTTACGCTAAGGCAACCATCCTCCTCGTCTTCACAAAACCCCCTTCGCCTCCCTCATCCTCGTCCTCTTGGCCCTTCCTCCCCTTCTTCCTTTGTTTCTTCATGCCCCTCTCAACAATCTCCTCATCACCCGAGTTCTCAAAGCCCACATCTTCTGCGTGTTCATTGTGGGCGGTTGCTCGTTTTCGTTTTTTGGTTTTCTTGACGGTTTTCTCGGAGCTGCTTTCGGTCTCGGATTCAGAAGCTGAGGACTCATCAGATGCAACGGGGGCGGCGGCCTCTGGCGCGAAATCAGAGTCTTCTTCAGAGACATAGTCCGAATCGTCAATTATTAGAGGGTCTAATGGCATTTTCAGGATGGTACCGGTAGATAATAGAGGAAGCGATCGTGAGGCTGTTGATGTTGAAATGCATACGTGCCTGAATTTGAGTAAGGCTTACTAACTCACGCACCATTTGATTTGCTAGTTAACTTACGCAGGTACGAAAGTCAATTGCGAAATACAAATTCAGTTACTTTATTCTTATGCTCAAGTTGAGTGCAGTAGTATAATCGTTAAAATTGAGCCATGGAGCCATTGAGGTTATAGTTGCAGTGGATTCTAAATCATAATGGTGGAAAATATACAGAGACATCCCCGTTGCGAGGTGTAATCAGATACGTTCTGCCTCAACGTTCGACTTGTTATGGCTCTAAAAGATAAGACTTGATAAATAAACATGAAGAAAGCAGAGTGGATCGAAATCAATGACGGCTCTCGAAACACGTTCGTTGAAGTGGATTCCTTTGGCGCTTCCACCCATAAGGGTCAAAGGTCATTTTATCGAAATATCAACAGCACTATTCCGGCTCATGGTACGCTGTATGAGCGCCCTAATTCGTAGCAGACGGAATACTCAGGAGCGAAAAGAAACTCTGCTAATTCTGTTACAACAGTATTGTGGTGGCTTGTTGTATTTTACTGAAAAAGGACAGATACTTTCGTCTGCCTTTGAAGTCAAGCACTGTCGAGAGAGTTGGGATGTTCTAGACCTTTAAGCCTTACATACAGATCGAAGCTCCACCACACCAAGCCTCAGGTCTTGGCATGCGTTGAGCAGAATCGACTACGGCACGCTATCTGTGGTGTTCGATCGTCCTGCAGGATCACGGAATTAGATTGGGCGGGAAAGCACTGACAGTCATCCCGCTCCGAACCAAAGTCATTTTAGCATGTCGATCTGCCCTTAGACTTAGACGAATAGCGCAGGTCAGCACACAAGGTCCAACTTAGCTTCTTCTCTGTCGTACATATCTGGTAAGAGAAGCAGGGATATGGGCCGGAGATACTCAAATATGATCTGATATGGAAGGGAGATGAGAACGTGCGTGCGGTGAGCCAGCCAATTATACTTAGTGATATTTTATTTCCATTCAGGCGTGGGGAACATCTCTTCCTTTGCTCGATGAGAAATCCCATGTCCTTGATTTGCAATATGGCTTAACTGACGGCAATTGCAAAGGTGATTATCTCAATTTTGAGAGGCACAGAAGGTGAAAGTGAAGGTTCCTGTAGGAAGATAAGAGTCCTTTGTTGGGCTCTAGAATATATCTCTTGTATCAAAGGTGGGGAAAGCCATGTTGTTCTAGAGACTCGGTCCTACGAGAAAGCGCTATTTGGGTTGCATACCCATGTAGATGGCTGGTGTATGGTCTCATGGAATCGGCATCTTTCTTTGCCGGTTAATTCGTGCCGTTCAACTAAGCAATCATGATCCAATGTTTATCGTGCCGTGCCTGAGTTGAGTATCACTGACTCAATCATGAGCGTAAGCCTGAAAACCTCCTTTTTCTCCAGCGGTAAGATTAAGATAATATACCTACTGTGTGAGGCGGCCGTTATCTGAATACGAGGTGGTGGTGTGAGCGTTTCGTGGGGGAGAGCACGAACCCGTCGGGAAACCAAAATGTGTTCCGAGTTGCGGTGTGCAGGATCTATGACGGAAAGAGGATATACAGCGAAATGAAGGACGTGTTTTGATTCGATGTTTCCCCTGAATATTGATGTTGGTGGTGATGAGAGACCAAGACCGAGGACGTCAGATGTCAATACCGGACGAGCGCTCCGAGTTGTGCTTTATTTGTTGTCTCTTGTGGTCCGTGATCGCGCTATGGAGCTGCAAAAGCGTAAGATGATGCTAGGATGGTGCATTAGGTGGCCCGCAAGACAAACCACTTAGAGGCCGTTACGCGTTGATTAAGGCAAGTCATAGGGCACGGGTGCAGCGTACCTTAGTGGATACCCGTATTGAGGTTCAGATGAAAATGACTGTAAATGAAGCAACCGACAGCCAAAGAATTTCCAGCTCTGCAATGGGAAATGTAGCTGTGGCGCTGGGCGTCTGTAAGTTCGAAGATCATAGTAAGGAATAGCGACATGGTCAGAATGAGGGGATAATTGATGAGGCAAGCGGGGCCTTTTCTCCACACATCGATTGGCACCTACACGCGTCATGCACATTGGCGTTTCAAAAGTAAAAGCCCTCGACAATCTACACCAATACACGATGTGAGATCTACCACATTGTGGAGAGTAGAAAAGTGCCTCCAATGCATCCATGCCAACGCGCCCGTCTTGCGAGCTCCCTTGATAGCTATTCCTCACTTGAAACAAATAGGACGACAATGGCTATTTACACGCGAAGAGAGTGAGAAGATAGGAAGGGACCTCCTTCTAGTTGCCTCGGACATCCGGACTTTAGCATTGAAACGGCTTAGCGGTGTAACCCTGCATACGAGATGCTGTAGGGACTTTTCCCATGGCGTACACATATGTAAAAATGTAAATGACCAACAACACAGCGTCTCTAAGGATGGTAATAGACCTGCAAATACTCAGCCGCGTGCATGTGATAATATAGATAAATACTTTCCAAAGCGAGCTGGTAGATGTCCCTTCTTGCATGCGATTCGGTGACCCCTAAAGATGCATATTATGATTATGTATGTATTGCCAAATTACTGCCTAGCGCATGCTTCGGCTGCTGCTGAAATTTGACCCAAAGGGACAACAATCCCTGCTCTGTTCCAAAAAGCCGCTCCTTCTCTTCTCGCGCTAACCAGGTTATTTCACTCGCTCGAGATTCATCCACCTAAGTCACCTCATCTCCTGTGTGCTTCACTCTCTCTTTGTGGTTTGCGTGTTGTTGAGGCAGAGAGAGCGTGTTGACGACAACAACCTGTGTCGACTTCTTCTTCATCCGCCATCACTGATACCTTCACGATTACCTTCTTGCTTCTTGTCTTTTCTTTTCCCTTTTCTCCCTTCCAATTCCCCTGTCCTCCCCTTTTTTCGCCACCTGTACTGTACATTCCTCACTCGTTTCGCTTCTCCTAAATTACCGATACCTCACCATTCCGAGAGGATTTTTCACCAGGCTGTCAGTAATGTCATGCGATGGAGAGCTTGAGATTGACATGCAACTGACTCAAGAATTCATTGGCAGGCTTTTAGTCACAACGGAGAACCCATTGAGTCTCACGGTAACAGTGTAGACTCACTGCCTGGAAACGAGCAGGAATCATCTCCGGCACCCTTCGATTCTGCAATTGTCCACCTGTATTACTTTCTTCGGACTGTTAATCTGCCTCGGCAGTATACGCGTCTAAGGTTAGTGACGGACTCTAGTCTGTGACTCAGGCCTTTTCGATCTCAACGCACCATGAGCACTAATACTACAAACTAACAAAATTTTGACTCTATGACCACCAAATATGTTTAGAACTTTCAACTAACAAAGCTTCTTAAACCAGATCTCTTGTATTCTTCACGGTCAAGGCCTCCACTTCTGACGCGAATGAAGCCTCGTTCATAACATACTCGAAGCTGATTGCCTTCAAAGGCCAGCCGATAATACTAGCTACAACGAGCAGGATGACTGCCCTTGTGCAATCTTATCCACAACAGTCCAGTACCGTCACTATGCTCCAGACGCGTCCGTCCTCTGCTTCTGGCATTTTACAAAACCCAGCTCAGGGTCAAGTTCACCAATATCCATCTAGTTCTTCCCAGATGCACCTGGCTGGCTATCATGGTATCACCGGCGCTGGACAAACTACATACCGTGGTCAAGCAGGAGCTCCCTATCCCTTCACACCTGGTCTCTCAATAAATAGCCTCCGACCACAACAAGGTCCCTACCCCCGAACCGATCTGAAGGCTTCTTCAGCACCTGTACTTCCCACTGTAAAGGCCCCTGATGTCGGGCAGGCTACCAGTCGTTCACGTTACCCCGCTCCTGCATCGGTCTCAACGTCATCGACTTCTTCGTCTGAGCTTTCTGCTGGTCCACAGCAAAATGTCAGTCGAGACGATTTGGCCATTACATCTACAGCTTGGATAGCAGCACGGGCTCTACAGCCGTTCTCAACCGTTACTACATCCGCTCCCACGCCAAGCTCACCTGCTGCCAATCCGCTGACGCCAACAAAGGCCGCACCAGATCGCTATCGCCGGCCGGCTCCTCGTCGTGCTGAGAGTGCTGGACCGGCGTCAACAAGTCAGCAGTCGAATACTCTCAGTCCAGCTCATCTACCAAACTCTGGTATGGCTGGCAACAACCAGTCGTATCCACAAATGGGCCAGTTCGGCAACTCTCAATCAGTAGGTGGGTATCAAGGATTCACCCAGGCACCTTACTTCTCATCCTCAACCAACAAATTGGCTCCCTTCAGCCCGAATCTTGCATTAAGAGCTGCAGTTGACGACATGCAACTAAGAAGGCCATCGCCTCGAGAGGAGGCTGCAAGATATCGACGTAGAAGTATCCACACAATTGACATGGGCGATATTGCTGATGCACAATTACGGGGAATGGTTCCACAAGGTCAACGGCAAGGTGTTATCGCGCAAGAACACCAACATCCCCTGAGAAGCGCACCAGTCATATCAAACCGTCCATCGTCCTCACCTAGTCGTAGTGAGAACTCGGAGGCTATCCACTCTCTTCGGGGCAATCAGACACACCCATCTTTGGTAAGTTTCATCCTTCATGCACTATCTTGTATCATGCAAAAGTTATATTTAACCATACCAATCAACTCATTCTCTGTTTTGGGCTCGTCATTTCGCTAACTTGTTGGTTCTAGGCTGCCAAGCGAGACTCAAACGTGCTAACTGCTCCTGCTAACCCCGCCCCATCGGCATCTGCAGCCGCTGAAGAGGCACACACGAAATATGACCAACTTCAACTTGTAAATATACCCCCTCGCAGCTCTTCATCTGATGCGGCCAAGCGCATCACCAGCCCTTCCCCCCTCTCCAAGCCGATGACGATGAGTGCCGAATCGCCCGTATCCAAGGACTCATTTGCATCGACCGTGAGTGCAGCACTTCAGGCTCCTGCGAAGGCAACCTACGCCCAGGTCGCACAAGGCGTTCGCCCACAAAGTCCAGCCGCGAAACAGTTGGCAGCTCTCAATGAGAAGGAAGGCAAAAAGAATAAATCTTCCAGACTGCGACGAGCCTTCTCTTTCGGCAGTGCTGCTGAACTTCGAAAAGCCGCGGAAAACAATGACGCAACAAAGTCTAACTCTGGAGATAGAGCCGATCGGGCGCGGCTGCGGAAGGAGAGGTATCAGGATGAGCGCGAAGCCGAGCAGGCAAGAATTGCGCAGCAACAGGAAGAGGCTGGCATTGGACAAAGCATATATTCTGGCCAAGGCAATATCTTCAGTGGATCGACTGACAATTTATCCATATCTTCAACAGCATCATCGGCCTCCATTATGATTCGCAAAATGGGACAAAGCATGAAGAAATCCACTCGCTCCCTCGTGGGACTATTCAGGCCGAAGTCTGTGGTGGGGGTGCCTCCTGCTCCATCCGTTGTACCACAGCCAAGTCAAGCGCAAGTGTCTATGGTTAATGTTGAAGCTGAGCGTGAAAAGGTTAATATCAGCGCCGACCCGCACGATCAGGCAGGCGGCGGTACTGGATTTCCAAATCTAGAAAGAAATTCCATAGACGCAACGGCTAACACCACTACCGCCATCTATGAACGTACTTCGAGTTCGGATTCAACTACGCCTGCACGGAAAAGTATAATTGGGGGCGAAAGAGAGAGAGCAGAAGTACTTGCTGCTGTCAAGAAAGGCATTCTTAAGCGTAAGTCATAATACTTTTAAAAATATACTCCTACTGACGAAATTCTACAGGCTCTGCTACCGACTCGCCAAATGCTTCCCCTATCGTACAGCCAATTGATAACAGAACCCCCAACTTCAATCTTCCTGCTATTCCGCACGTGAATGACTCGCCATCCTCATCTGCTCCAAGCACTCCAAATGATGAACCTCATGGACACAAGAGGACAAATTCGGTTACAATTGGTGGCGAGGACTATTTCATATCTGCCTTGAAGTTTCACGGTGACTCGAAGAGTGTCCCGAATACACCACCTAGTGGAGTTAAACGTAATGCTACCTTCAGTCCCCGCATTCAATTCCATGATACCTGGCCAAGCGGCGAATATGATCGAAGAGGCGAAATCGCAACCTGCAACCGTTTGACACCAATGCTTGCTCAGCAGATCAAGGAGGAACTCAACACCTTCAAGATGGTATGCGCCAAATAACTCGTTGAATTGAACTTCCGCTAACACCGCTCAGGAAATGGAGGTGCATGAGAACTCCAAGATTTACACACATTTCTTCTAACGACAAGACGACTACGACCATTTCTCGGTTGACATGACCGATCTTTTACAAATTAGCATCGAGCGGACTCGAAACCGTATTATGCTTCCAAGCACTTTAATGGCGTTTTTTTGAAAGGCATTTCATGGCGCACTGGCGTTCATATACTTGAACGAATTCGCCGATAACGGCACTTTCACTAGACATGAGTAGAAGAATCCTTTCAAAGAGGGATGAGCATCGTAACGAAGCAGTAGATGTGGTCCTTCTTCATCCCAATTTCATGATGGATGAAGAGAACATTCCCGCTTAATGGAAATATTCTGCTTCATGTTCCCAGCCTGGCTTTTGTCACGATCAATGAGTTTAGTGGCACTCTTGCAGATCTTGAAACCCGGAGTAAACAAGCAGAGTTCGATACTTTTCCTTCCCAACCTCTACTGAAGACAGCATTTCGGAAAATCTCGCCTCATTTGCTTCAAGGGTCATGATTGTTTAAGGGCATTCTTCCATAAACTGTGGGATGGGATGGATCATTTTCCCTGCTTGTTTCGAAGCATTTCTGTCTCTGCATTTCATTGATGTTGTGTTTAGCAATGGCATAGCCTGCGTAATTCGATAAAAAGATTCTGTGCTTTCGTCTTTACGAGATTTGAACTTGTAGAACTGTGCCATCTCAATGCCTTGAAGTGAAACGTTTCTGCCAAACTCGGAGTACTGTGACGCGCTGACTAGTGCCACCTCATCTGTACGACTGCAATACAGTCTGGGATAGGGTCGATGGCATTTTTGGGTTATTTGAGTTTCAGCAACAGAATGAATTGATACTGACCATAGATGACAAGGTGTCCCAGGCTTGACGGAAGAGCTTCATCTTGCAGTACGAAACGGAGCCCCTTCAAGGCCTCATAAGAAGTGGTGCCGACGCCGTCAACGCCTTCGATATCCGCAAGGATTCACCTTTACATTGTGCAGCCGGATGGTGTGACTCCGCAATAGCTGCAGTCAGAGCGGTCGAATGGATCAGAGAGCATGGAACTGTATTATACATAACGTACCAAATTTATCATCAAGGAATGAGAGGGGTCCTTGTAAGTTTCTCCACTTAGCTTGCGACGACCCGCCTCACCGCTCTGACCAAGCGTTGACAGGGGAGAACCGAGCCAATCCTATCACCCTTAGAGATAGGTAACACGGAAGGCTGCGCTAGGTAACCCTACCTCAACTACGGTAACCTATCACTTGTGCACAAATCTACTACCCCAGCAGTCAATCCAAATTGCTCCCCAAACTAACAAAAGAACTCAAGCAGCAATGAGCAACGCGACGAAATCCTACTTCGTCTCCCCAAACTTCGACCTCCCGCCTCCTCCCAACGGCCGATAAAGCTCGGCAGCATCATCGCCGACCCCAAGAAGCTGCAGTGCTCGCTCAGAGACTGCCGCATGCCCGAGACCGAGATATACATGCACAGCAAGGGTCGCTTTGTGGTTACAAGTGAATAGCTGAAGGAGGAACGACTTGGCCCTTGAGGAGCTTCCTCGCGAATGTGCTGGGCTTGGGGCTGATGTAGGCGCCGGCCAAAACACAGAGAATAACTATATGTACAAAAGTGAGGAAGTCTGGGAAGATGGCGTTCTAAGATATGCCGGTGTATATGGTTACTAGGAACGAGCAATCACCTCTTTGATTACTTGTCCATCGAGATGCGAGAAAGACGAAAGATTTATATGAATGGACTTGAAGAAAGAGGTCGGAAGTCTGTTGAACTTGCCAAAACTGCGCACAAGAGCTACGCGGGCCTCAGCTTTATAGAGTCTATCCGACACTAAAAGTAATGCTAGCACAAATAAGAATGCGTTACCGTCTATATAAAGCGCTCACTGATGCCTATCACTTGTAGCGAGAAGACGTCTGCGTGTATCCACCAGCAACAGAGCACGTTTCCATTTCGCGGCAAGTACACTTCATGGTTTTGATGCAGTTGCCGCTTTGTTGCCAATGTCACCTTTCAATATCAATGTTTTGATTGCAGAGATGTGGCAACTTTCTTAGCTCGTAGGTGAGGAGATTTGAAGAATTATAGTCTTGCGTCAGGTATAAGGCTCCTAAACTCTATCTACAATAATATTTTTTTTTAAAAAACAGACTTTAAGTCTACGGAAGCATTTCTACGAGTTTTAAACTTCTCTGGCATCCTGATTCTCACGACGAATCGAGTTGGGGAGTTCGACGAGGTAATCAAGTCCCCAATTCAAGTTAGCTTATACTACCCGCCATTCAACCGCAAATCAGCCTTGAACGTCTGAAAACTCAACTTGAATCGGATTGAAAAAGTGAATAAGAATTCACGTCATAATCGAAAGATTGAGATCGATGGTGTTGAGATTCTCAGTTTCGCTGTGAGCCACTGGAGAGACGACTGCCGGTGGAATGGTCACCAAATCAAGAACACATTTCAGCCAGCTATCGTGTTCGCCCACTGGGACAACTTCAAATCCTAGTACAATAAGGGCGGTGCGGTTGTCCTTGAAATCGAGCGCTTTGAACAGGTCACACACCTAAGCCCGATATTTGCTCGGTGTAAGGGACAGTAGGAGATGCAGCGAGGGATTATAGCATCCACAGACGACTCTGCTAGGAAAGGCATGCCCTCGGAATCAGATATGAGGGCTATAAGAGCTTATCCTCAGTACCAACAGTACAGGCCCCCTGGCTCTGAATTTTCTAGATATTATTGACTATGAGAAGCCCAGGTATTATCCTAGACCTAATTCCTCTAGGATGCAGAAGAAGGCTATGATATAGAATCTGACTAGCTTGGCCTATGGAATATAAGCCTGTACTATGAATAAGTAATTCTTAAGCCCTTTATAAAGTCATATACCAGTCTTCCTAAAAACAAAAACGTCCTATCTATTGTGGTGGGGTTCCGTGGTCCCTTATAAAATCACATGATCTAAGCCCGCACTAGGGTATTGATTTATATAACTAGCTCGTGGATTACCTTCGAGCAGAATTAATCATTCCTTTAGAGTTTTCTTTACAGTTGGATAGGTTTTTACGGATGCTTTACGGGTTATTTACGGATTTTACTGACGATATACGGGCCTTTGGACAGAGATTCCTTTACAGACACAGAATACAGTTGTTTCTTTTGTGTGTTTTGGCTTTGAGCTTGTACGCCGACTTACCCATTAGCCCTGACGATCATGCACTTTGACGGCACACCCATTCATTCCCTCCACACTATACCATTGAAAGTTTCTGCTATTTTCCAATGAAATGTAGACGCGCCCACCAGTCAACCTCAAATTGAAATCAGTTCCACTACTCATCAGGATCGTAATGAAGTAAACTTATTGTAACTAATACCAATTCATTGCCCTTTTATTACAGCGGTATTTCTACAGTCGCTACCTTATCATCCATAGGAAAGCCAACAACATTTTCGCATCCTACCGGTCTGGCTATTAATAAAGGCTTCTTATAACTCAATTCTCGGAACAACAGCCTTCCATCTTGACATAATTCTGCGATGGGAAGTGAAAAGACGGAAAATGGGGAATTGGAGGAGTTTTGGTTCGGGGCAAGTCATCCGGTACCAATTAGAGAAGCCGAAGGAGGCTGTAGAGATAATATTGGTACGGTTA
>Ga0335075_10015529_pt1 | contig 11408 bp, 13 predicted proteins | sample Lox_Sample_24_FD_206723 | JGI IMG/M metagenome (GOLD analysis project Ga0335075, IMG submission 206723) | Soil microbial communities from Loxahatchee National Wildlife Refuge, Florida, United States - Lox_Sample_2.4 | ecosystem: Environmental > Terrestrial > Soil > Wetlands | place: USA...
CACGGCTGGCAGCCCGTCCGATGGCGCCTCGAAGATCTCCATGGGCTTTCTCCTGTCGCACGTCAAGCGGACTGAGTGCTCGCTCCCTCTATGGCATCTCACGGGGCGGCCAGGGCACAGTTCCGAACGTCCGGAATCCGACAGGACGTTCGGCCTACCAGGCGGCCACGCCAGCCACGGGACCAACGGCCTGGCCGGCAACCGTCCAAGGCCTCTGGGCTGCCTCAGCCCGCTGGGCAAGTCTGTGAGCGAAGGCCCGGAAGCGTGGCGTGCTCCGGCCGATAGCAGCTAGGGAGAACGGCCATGGAACAAGACGTCATCGTCGCGGGCACCGACGGTTCGGAGCAGTCTCAATCCGCAGTGGAATGGGCGGCCCGCGAGGCAATGGGCCGCGCCGCGACGCTGCTGATCGTTGCCGTGCCCGTGCTACCGCGGCGTATGGCCTGGCAGCGGACGCCGATGCCAGCACCGAAGACCGTGGCCGACACCGTCGTGCGCTCATACGACCGCGCCCTGGCCACGGCCGCCGGACGTGCCGCCGAGATCGCGCCGGGTCTGCGGATCCGCACCGCGCTGCGGTCAGGGCCGCCGGCCCAGTCGCTATGCGAGGCCGGCGAGCAGGCGTCGATGCTGGTCGTCGGCTCCCGCGGGGGCGGCGCATTCGCTGCGCTGGCCCTCGGCTCGGTCAGTCGTTACGTGGCCACCCATGCCCAGTGCCCGGTGGTCGTCGTTCGCGAGGAAACGACGGCCGTCCACCGGGAAGTCGTCGTCGGTGTTCGTGACCTGGACCAGCCGTCGGCGATCGGGTTCGCGTTCGAGGAGGCGGCGCGTCGCAATGCCCGCCTGCGCGCCGTGCACGCCTGGCAATGGTTCTTGCCGGAGATGCGCTTGACCGGAGCCGAACGGCCGGGCGCCAGCGCCGAGGACATCACGCCCGAGATGACGCAATGGCTGTCCGACCTCCTGGGTTTCTGGCGCGAGAAGTACCCGGAGGTCGACGTCATCGAGGACGTCGTGCACGCGCATCCCTCCCGCATCCTGGCCGGGTTCTCGGCTCGTGCCGATCTCATCGTCCTTGGCCGGAACACCCCCGATGACTCTCCTCATCCGGGAACGAACGCGGTCACGCACGCCGTGCTGAACCACGCGCACGGGCCGGTCGCCGTTATAGCCGAGTGATCGCGATGAGCAACGCTCCGCCTGTGCTCGTCCGAACCCCCGCGTCCGGATCGCGGTCAGCGACATCGCCGGGCCCCGGATATGCTCCGCAAACCGACCTGGGCGCCCGAGTCAGGACCGGCCTGGGGATGCTCGTCGGTTATGACGGGTCCTCGGGCAGCCAACAGGCGCTTAGATGGGCGGCAAGACAGGCCCGAGCCCGCAAGCAAATGCTGACGATCTGCCAGAGCTGGGGGCCGGGATTCCCGATCCTCGCCGATGACGAGGCCGTGCTCGGATTCGCGCGGCGAAGCGGAGAACGGGTCCTCGCCGAGGGATTGCGGCTGGCGAGCAGCATCATGGATCCGACGGACGTACGGCCGATGTTGGCCCCGGGCACGGCCGCCGCAGTCCTGTGCGAGCACAGCAGCGAGGCCGACATGGTGGTCACCGGCGCGCGGGGTCGAGGCGGCATGCCAGGACTGTCGCTGGGGTCGGTGAGCGAACACATTGCCGCACACGCCCACGGAGCGGTGGTGGTGGTGCGCGGGCACTGGTTCCCGGCCGCTGAATTTGGCCGCGGTGCCGTCGTGGTCGGGGCCGACGGATCGCCAAGGTGCCGCGCCGCAGTCGATTTCGCGTTCGAGCAAGCCGCGCTCTGGGAGGTGCCCCTGCTGGCCCTGTGCGCCCTGGCCGACGCCCCCGGAAGCCTGGCCGACGCCCGCGCCTGCCAGGAGGACTTCGAGCAGACGATCGCGGAGGCGCTTGAGAGGCATCCGCACGTCGCGGTGCACCGGTCGGTCGATCCCGGCGGCGCGCGTAGTGCCCTCCTGGCGGCGTGCCGCGATGCCCAGCTGGTCGTCGTCGGGGCGCGCGGCCGTGGTGGCATCACGGGAATGTCGCTTGGGACGGTCAGCCAGGCCGTGCTACATCATGCGCCATGCCCGGCCGCTGTCGTGCACATGTGCTGACGCTCCGGCCGATATGGAGGGCAGCTGGCCTTCTCCCGTGCGGGGGCTCAGCCGGGCGGATGCTCCCGTTCTGCGGGATCCTGATTCTCGAATACTCGCGCCGCGTAGGCGGCGGCCTGGGTGCGGCGCTCCATCCCCAGCTTGGCGAACAGTCCGGAAACATAGTTCTTCACGGTCTTCTCGGCCAGATACATCCGCTCGCCGATCTGCCGGTTTGTCAGGCCCTCCCCGATCAGCTCTAGGATCCGCCGCTCCTGCCCGGTCAGTGCCGCCAGCGGATCCGACCGCGCGGCTTGATCCCGCATCCGCCGCATCACCCGGCTAGCCGCCTCCGGGTCCAGGAGCGACTGGCCAGACGCCACCGTACGGACCGCGCCGACAAGGTCCGTGCCGCGGATCTGCTTGAGCACGTACCCCGCGGCGCCGGCCATGATCGCGTCGAATAGCGCGTCGTCATCACCGAACGAGGTGAGCATCAGGCAGGCTACCTCGGGCATCCGCGACCGGATCTCCCGGCACACGGTCACCCCGTCGCCATCAGGCAGCCGCACGTCGAGCACCGCCACGTCCGGCCGCAGCGCAGGAATGCGTGCCAGCGCGGATTCCGCGGTGCCTGCCTCCCCCACTACGCGGATATCCGGCTCGGTCTCCAGCAGCTCCCGTACGCCGCGCCTCACGATCTCGTGATCGTCAAGCAGGAAGACCTCGATCCGGCCTTCACCGGGCGTCGTCTCACCACGCCCTGGCCCGCCCGAATCACTCATCGCGACCGCACCTCTGCTCTCTTACTCCGGTATAGCGGGCGGCCCGCCGTCACTGCAACCTTAGTCCGGCTCACGCTACAGACCCGCGCCCACGATCGCGGTGAGGTCGGCCAGCCTGCAGCTATATCCCCACTCGTTGTCATACCAGCCGAACACCTTGACCAGACCGCCGGCCGCTTGCGTCAGGCCAGAATCAAAGACACACGAGGCCGGGTCGCCCACGATGTCGCGGGATACGAGCGGCTCGGTGCTGTATCGGACGACGCCGGCCATCGGCCCCGCAGCGGCCCGCTCGAACGCCTCGTTGACGTCGGCGGCCGTCACCTCGCGCGACAGCACAGCGGTCAGGTCGGTCAGCGATCCGTCCTCGACCGGGACACGCACCGCCACCCCGTCCAGGCGACCGGCCAACTCGGAAATCACCTCTCCCGTCGTCCTGGCGGCGCCGGTGGTCGTCGGCACCATGTTGACCGCGGCGCTTCGCGCCCGCCGAAGATCATTGTGCGGGCCGTCCAGCAGCATCTGGTCGCCCGTGTAGGCATGCACGGTCGTCATTAGCCCCTGGACCAGGCCGAACGCGTCGTTCAAGATCTTCGCCATCGGCGCCACGCAGTTGGTCGTGCACGAGGCGTTCGAGACCACATCATGCCGCTGCGGGTCATAGTCGGCGTCGTTCACCCCCACGACCACCGTTAGGTCCGCGCCCTTGCCGGGCGCGGACAGAAGCACCTTCCGTGCACCACTCTTCAGGTGCACCGCGGCCTGGTCGCGGGCGCGGAACTTGCCGGTGGACTCGATCACGATCGCGACGCCGAGCCCTCCCCAGTCAATGTCGGCAGGATCGCGGCTTGACAGCACCCGGAGAGGGCGATCATTCACAATGATTGCATCCTCAGTATGCGAGATCCTGGCGTTGATACGCCCAAATGTCGAATCGAATTCCAGCAGGTGCGCAAGGGTTCGGGCGTCGGTAATGTCGTTGACCGCGACGATCTCGATGTCATCGCGCTGCAGCGATCGCCGAACGAATGTACGGCCGATGCGGCCGAAGCCGTTTATTCCGACGCGGATGGTCATGAGATTCCTCCAAGTTACCGCTCTGCTCAGCGCATGTGCGCCGACTTGATCCTTGCCGACCTTCGCATCGGAGAACATGGCCCAATGGGCACCTGGCGCGGGCCCTAGGTCCCGAGCCGTGCGGAGTTGCCCGGCCCCGACGTTTCGGCGGGCGGCCCCTGGTGGGGCCGCCCGCCGTGTCGAGGGATCTAGGTTGCCGCCGCGGGGCGGCCAGGCTCAGACGGTGGCCTTCTGCGGAACGTGCGGGGCCAGGATCTCGGTGTCCGGGCCGGCCCACCGGGCGTGCACGAACCCCAGCACCGACAAGATGATCAGCAGGCCCGCGCCGATGAACGACACCACCGCGGCCCACAGCGCGATCACGCCCATCTGCCAGAACGCGTACGCGTTCAGCAGCATCCCGCGCAGCGTCGTGCCCTTGAACACCACGTTCACCAGCGCCGCCAGCTTGGCGTTGTCCGGCTGCGCCAGCGACTTGGCCGACAGCTGCGAATAGGTGCCGCCCATCTTCGACAGGTGGAACGCGATGAAGTTGTCCGCGTACACCCTGGCCTGCGCCCCGGTGGTCATCTGCTGCCCGGCGTAGGCGCCCATCGCCGCCGCGTCCGCCTTCGGCAGCGCCTTGAACTCAGGGTTGGCCTTGGCCGGGAACACGATCTTCTGCGCGGCCAGCTGCGAGCTGACCTGGTTGTCGACGAAGTTGTGCCCCCAAAGAGCCAGCCCGCCGGCCACCGCCAGCACGACCGCCAGGACCAGCCCGGCCACCGACACCAGCGCGTCAAACGTCCTTCTGCGCATCTGAGATCCCTCCTTTGTCTAATGGCCCGGGCCGACCCGGCCCGGCAATGGATTCTCTTATGCGCCCTAATCGTCTCCCGGCGCCAGATCACCCCGGCAGAGCGCAACGGCCCCCAAACCCCAGGCCGGGAGACATCCGGTATAGGGCCGAAGGTCCCTGGTCGGAGTGGACAAACCGGTGAGAACGTTAGAAGTGAGCTTCGGGCCATCGCGACGCGATGGCTTGTTCACAAGGAGGCTGAAATGTCCAGCATCATTGTCGGTGTCGACGGATCCAACCATTCCATCGACGCGCTGGAATGGGCGATGAAAGAGGCCGCGATCCGCCAGGCCACAGTTACCATTGTCACGGTCAACAGCACCCCTGCTAACCCGTGGACGGGCAATCCCGCCGTCCTGGACACAGATTCTGCCCATGAGCAGGAGATGCGTCAGGCCGCCGAGGACCTGACCCGCAAGGCGGCGAGCCAAATCGGTGACGCCCAGCCGGCCTCGGTCACGGTCCGCGCCATCACCGGCTTCCCAGCCAGTGAACTGATCGAGGCCTCTCGCGGTGCCGACCTGGTGGTCGTCGGGTCCCGTGGCGCGGGCGGGTTCGCCCGACTCGTCATGGGCTCGGTCAGCGGCCAGGTCGTGCAGCATGCCCACTGCCCGGTTGCCGTCATACCAGCCGAGAGGTGACCGCAGGCGCACGGCGCGCCACGGCCCCCGCGGAGAGGGGGCACGATGAGCTCTGAGATCGCGGCCATGGCCGGAGAAACCCGCTCGTGCCGCCTGATATGCCGCCCGGCGAGGACTGGCCGCGAGGGTCCGGCGGACGTGGCGAGCCTGCGTCGCGTGTTCCGGCCGGACTCGGTGGCGGTCGTCGGCGCTAGCCGTCGTATCGGAACGGTCGGCCGGGCGATCCTGCACAACATCGTCACCAGCGGCTACCAGGGGAAGGTTTACGCGATCAACCCGCATGCCTTCCGTATGGAGGGTATTCGCTGCCTGCCATCGGTCACCGCCCTTCCCGAGCCGGCCGAGCTGGCGGTGATCGCCGTGCCGCCCGCGTCGGTTCCCGCAGTAGCCGACCGGTGCGGACGCCGCGGCGTCCGTGCCCTCGTGGTGATCACCGCCGGTCTCGATGCCCTGCAGGAGGCCGACGTTCTCGCCATCTGCCGCCGTTACGGCATGCGGCTGGTCGGCCCGGGTGCCGCAGGCATCGCGGTTCCAGGCATCGGCCTGGATGCCACGCTCGCCGCCCGCCATCCGGAGCCCGGGAGGGTCGGCGTGGTGATGCAGGCCAGCGGCCTGGGTCTGGCTCTGGCTGACCGGCTGTCCCGGCTAGGGCTGGGGATCTCCTCATTCGCCTCGCTCGGCAGCCGGTGCGATGTCTCCAGCAATGACATGCTGAAGTGGTGGGAACGAGACGATACGACCAGACTGGCGGTACTCGACGTCGAGTCGGTCGGCAACCCGACCACGTTCGTCAGGACCGCCCGGCGCGTCGGCTCAGCGATGCCGGTCCTAGCGCTCCGGCCAGGGAGCCCGGCCAGACGGAAGTCGGCCGCTGCCCTCGATGAACTACTTGAGCAGGCCGGCGTGATCGTCACGAGGAGTATCGGCGATGTGCTGGCGATAACGGCGCTGCTGGCCGGTCAGCCGGTCCCGGCCGGCCGCCGCGTGGCGGTCATCTCCAACGTAGGCGTCGCCGCGAACCTTGCCGCCGAGGCGTGCTCCGGCCGCGGGCTGATCGTCCAGGCGACGAGCGTACGGACCCGGCGGCGGCTTCATGCGCTCGTGCCGCCGGGCGGGGTCGTCACCGGGCCGGTCAACACCACCTCCGTTGTATCAGCGCGATCGTTCCGGCGCTGCGTGGAACTCGTTGCCTGCGACGAGGGCGTGGACGCGGTCCTCGCGCTGGTGCTGTCCACCGCAACCACCGGTGACCTGGCGGCGGCGGTGGGCGGTGCTGACGTCGCCGTCCCGCTAGCCGCGGTCATCCTCGACCAGGAGGAGAGCGTCCGGATGCTGCCTGGGATCGCTGACAGCGAACCTGGGCATGGCCCGGGCTCCGTGCCCGCGTACTGCGACTCCCAGATCGCCGCCGAAGCGCTGGCGCTGGCCGCGACCTACGGTGGCTGGCGGGCCCGCGCATCCCGGCCTGATCCAAGCCTCCACCCCGTCGGCTCGGCCATTCCATGAAGCCGGTGTGTTCCGGTCAGCGCCGGGTCGTCCACTGCGGGCCGATCTCGGACCATTCGGACGCCCAGGCAGCCAGACGCCGCCGGTCGAGCGCCACGCGGCACAGCACGTAGCAGATGAGCACCGCGATAGCCGCGCCGCCGACCGCGCCAACGGCGAGCACAATCGAAGAGAACATGGTTTCGGCGGCACTCACGGGCGGCGCCTGCGGCTGGCCGGAACCGGTCAACCAGACGCGGACGCGGGCTCCGGCTCTTGCGCCGGTGATACCGGGCGCGGTTGTGGTCGTGAGGAATCCCGTCTGCGGCCGACCGTCTGGCGCCCGCCAGCGAGCGGCAGCCTCCCCAACGGAATTCATCCAGGAATCGGAGGGGCCGCTTTGGGTCAGTACCGCCTCTGCCGGGCGCAACCGCGCTGCACCCGCAGTTTGGGTCAGGTAAAGGTGCGCTCCGAACCAGGGCGCCGCGGCCAGCGCCGCCACCAACACGGCGGACAGCAGTATCACAATGAGGCCCTCCAGCCGGTCTGAGGACCGGCGCAGCAGATTCGCCCCGAGCAGCAACCGGGCCAGCCGGACCGGCCGGGCCCCGGCACCAGACCTGTCGGCCATGGCAACCACCTCCGGCTAGCGTCCATCCTTAGCCTGGAGCGGCCGGGCGCGGCCCGGCAGGGCATTACGCCACCAGATGCGAGGCCGATGGTCCATGGCTCGCCCTGGGAAGCGGCGCGTTCTCCCGTCGGCCCTCGGCCTTCGGTCAGCTCGGAGCCAAGGTCCCCCAGATGCCGGGCCCAAGTGCCCTAGCGCCGTGGAGGACGGAGATGCCATCAAAGCGGGTGAGACTCGCCGCGGCAGAAACAACGCGGCAGGCAGGAAGAGGTGGCGTGATGAAGGTGGTGATCGTTTACGAGTCGATGTTCGGGAACACCCGGATCGTGGCCGACGCGATCGCGGAGGGATTCGGTACCGGTAACGAAGCCATCGTGGTCCCGGTCACACAGGCAGAAGTTGGATTGCTGGAAGGGGCCGACCTGATCGTGGTGGGCGGCCCAACGCACGTCCACGGTATGAGCCGGGCCAATACCCGCAGAGGGGCCGCGGACGTGGCCAGCAAGCCGGGCGGCGGCCTAACCTTCGAGCCGGGCGCCGACGGTCCGGGGCTGCGCGAGTGGTTCGCCGGCCAGCCTCAGCAGAGAATGCGGGCGGCCGCATTCGACACCCGTCTCGAGGGCCCGGCGGTGCTCACGGGGCGCGCGTCCAAGGGCATCGCCAGGCTGCTCCGTGCGCACGGATTCACCTTGCTGGTGCGTCCCGAAAGCTTCCTGGTCACCAGTGACAATCACTTGCGCACCGGCGAGCCGCAGCGAGCCTGGGACTGGGGCAGGGCACTGGCCGGGAAGGTGGCCGCTGCGGCCGCGTCGTCGTCCTGACTGAGCAGACGCGACAAAACGGCAGGTCAGCATGGGTGAAAGTACAGTCGGGCCGGCATAAAGGACGTTCGACCCTGCAACCTCGGCGCCTGGTACACCGATCTTGGATATATGCGGTCCGCAACCTGTGGGCTCGCGAACGACCCTAAGGTGGTGATCCCAGTGAAGCTGATTACCGCGGTTCTGAAGCCCGGCCAGTTCGACGAGGTCGTGCAGGCGGCGATCGACGTCGGCGCCCATGGCCTGACGGCTGCCGAGGTGCGGGGGTTCGGCCAGCAACACGAGCCGCCGGCGGAGCCTATCGTCCCATGCGGACGAGACTCCTTGCTCGTGCCCAAGCTCCGCGTTGACATGGTCGTAGCGGACGACACTGCGGCGTCCCTGGTCGAAGCCATCGCCAATGCCATCAACACGGGAGGCATCGGCGGCGGGGAGATCTGGGTTAGTGCCGTCGAGTCCGTGCTGCGTGTGCGCACCGGCGAGCGCGATCGCGACGCCGTGTGATGACCGGAGGAGGTCGGCGGCGTTCGGGCGGGCCCTAGGTCCTCCAAAGATCATGACGGATGCCGACCAGCCCGGGCCCTTCATCCGTGGTTTCCGCGTCAGGCCGTGCCTGGACTGGAAGCAGGTAACGGCCGAAGAGAAGAGGCGAGCACGATGAGTGCCAGGGTGGGAGATGTCATGACGGTCGACCCGGTGGCGGTCCGGGCGGATGCATCATTCAAGGAGATCGCGGCCAGGCTCCGCGAGCTGCATGTCAGCGCGTTCGCTGTGCTCGATGCCGATGACAGGGTCATAGGCGTGGTGTCAGAAGCGGACTTGCTGCCTAAGGAAGCCCTGGAAGCGGGATATGAGGGACATCGGGAGCCGCTCGCCCGTCTGCGTCATCACGCCGAAAGGAAGAAGGCCATGGGCCTGGACGCGTCCGACGTGATGAGCACGCCGCCGCTGACCATCGGGCCATACGATCTGGTCAGCCACGCCGCCCACATAATGTACGACCATGGCCTTACCTGCTTGCCGGTCGTCGAGGATGGCCGGCTGGCCGGGATGATCACGCGCGGTGACGTGCTGAGCGTGTTCGGCCGATCCGACGCGGACATCCGCTCGGAAATCGTCCGGAGGGTCATTCTGGGTTACTTCCTGGCCGACCCCGCCACGTTCACCGTTACGGTGCGCGATGGAGTCGTGACCATCAAGGGCAGGCCCGAGACGGCCGAGGTTGGTCAGGACATTGTCAGGTCGGTGCGGCACGTGGAAGGCGTGGTTGCCGTGCGCGACCAGCTCACATATCCGTCGGGCTTTTCACCCGCCGCGAGGCGACCTGGCTGAACGGCACCACCAGCCGAACTGGCCGACTGCGTCAGGGCCTATTGGGCGGCAGGGCGAACGACTTCGGGCCCGGGACGTTCGACCCTGCTGACCTCTGCGCCGCTGCGATAGCCAGAGAAAGGAGGAGGTCGTCATGAACAAAGATCACCATCAGAACATCGTGGTTGGCGTCAGCGGATCGCCAGCCTCCCGGAACGCGCTGAGCTGGGCGGCGGATGAGGCCACGTCGCGCCAGGCCAGGCTGCGCGTGGTGCGGGTCTGGAATCCCGTTAGGCACGGCGCTCCCTATGCTCGCGTCGGCGCGCTGCCGACCTGCGACGAGGAGCGGACCGAGGCCTGTGATGGCCTCACGGCGGCCGTTCGAGCCGAGTTCGGACCGGTCCCGCCGGGCGATGTGACCGTGGAGCTGGCCGAGGGCGTCCCAGAGCGCGTGCTGGTGGATCGGTCCGCAGGGGCCGACCTGCTCGTGCTCGGTATGGCCACCCCCGCCTGGCTCACCGGACGGTCGCCGGGGCCGGTCGTGCGCACCTGCCTGGCACGGTCCCGGTGTCCAGTGGCCGTCATCGGCGGCACCGGCCAGACATCCCCGTCGGGCAACAAGGCGGTGAGGCAGAACGCTGCTCCGCAGCCGGCTACGGCCTGACCGAGTCCACCGCGGGCATGAACGTCAGCCGCCTGGCCTGCGGCGATGGCATCCACGGTTCTGGCAGCTAACGCCCGTCGCTTCTGACTTGGACGGGCCCGACTAGTCAATCGGCAAGGTCTCGCCGGTGAGAATGGGCCAATGCAACGGCTGCAAAGGATTTTGCACCTGCACGCGCCTATCGGAGCCGGATAGGGCAGACCGCCGGGAGGAAGCGATGATCACACCGGATGCTGAGCGGACCGCTCTGCGGCCGCCGGGTCAGCAACTCTGGGCGCGACGACGGCGCGCTGTCGTCCGCGCCGGGACCGGGGTCGCTGCTACGGGTGTAACGCTGGCCGCCGGGCTGGTTGCGACCTATCCGCGGTGGCGGCAGTGGTGCCTGACCTGGGGGGCGGAGGGCGACGAAGCGACCAGGGCGCTCCCCGGCGACGAGCTGCTGCCAAACCCGGCGATCCTGTCCACCCGCGCGGTCCGCGTGGCTGCACCGCCCGGCGCGATCTGGCCGTGGCTAGTCCAGATGGGCCCAGGGCGGGGCGGGGCCTATACCTACGACTGGATCGAGAACCTCTTGGGCCTTGGCATGCACAGCGCTGACCGGATCCTCCCCCAGTTCCAGGCGCTCAAGATAGGTGATGCGCAGCGGCTCGGCGCACGGGGGCCCGTTCTGCGGGTGGCGATCCTCGATCAGGCACGATCCCTGGTGTTCCGATCCGACGACGGCAACTGGATTTGGGCGTTCTTCCTGGCGCCGGACGACGCCGGAGCCAGGCTGATCAGCCGGAACCGGATCGCGACGCCCAGCGCCTCGCGGCTGACCCGGGCGCTGTACACCTATCTCATGGAACCCGGCAGTCTCATCATGGAGCGCAAGATGCTGCTCGGCATAAAGGAACGTGCCGAACGTCTGGCTCTTGACTCGCGGCAGCCTTCTTAGGCCAAACCCCGCCCCGACTTAGGCCAAAGCCCGGCCCCGACGTTTCGGCGGGCGGCCCCTGGTGGGGCCGCCCGCCGTGTCGAGGGATCTAGGTTGCCGCCGCGGGGCGGCCA
>Ga0335075_10015530_pt1 | contig 11407 bp, 9 predicted proteins | sample Lox_Sample_24_FD_206723 | JGI IMG/M metagenome (GOLD analysis project Ga0335075, IMG submission 206723) | Soil microbial communities from Loxahatchee National Wildlife Refuge, Florida, United States - Lox_Sample_2.4 | ecosystem: Environmental > Terrestrial > Soil > Wetlands | place: USA: Florida...
GACGCCAAACTGCGGGTGCAGACCCGCAATCAGATCGCGAGGTTGCAGCGGCGATTGGGCACCACCACCGTGTACGTGACCCACGACCAGGTCGAGGCGATGACGATGGGCGACCGCGTCGCGGTCTTGCGCGACGGGGTCCTGCAACAGTGCGCAGCCCCTCGAGACTTGTACCGAAACCCCGCCAACATGTTCGTCGCCGAGTTCATCGGGTCGCCGGCGATGAACCTCTTCACCGTTCCCGTCGTCGACCGTTCCGCGTTACTCGGCGATTGGCCGATTCCGCTGCCACGCGAGATCACCGATGCTGCAACTGAACTCGTCGTCGGAGTCCGACCGGAGCATCTCGAGGTCGGCGCCAGGGGAGTCGAGATGCAGATCGACGTCGTCGAGGAACTCGGCGCGGATGCTTACCTGTACGGACGAGTCACCGGGCCCGACAACGCATTCGGTCAGTCGATCGTCGCACGCGCCGACGGGCAAGACCCGCCGCCGCGGGGCAGTCGGGTTCGCCTGCATCCACAGCCGGGACACCTGCACTTCTTCGGCACCGACGGTCGCCGGCTGACCTGAACTCGGTTTCGTCGGGGCCGACCCGAACAGTCGGGCCCCGACGACCCAAGGTGATCCGTTAGGCCGGGACCTCAGCGCCGATCCGGTCCAGGATGGTGGATATGTCGGCGCCGGTGTCGCCGCGCTGGCACACCCTAGCGGCGAATATCACGTTGTTCTTCACGCGTGCGCCGTGTGAGCATCCCCAGCCGTCGGCGTTGTTGCTGGTCACCTCGGTGTTGTGCCAGTTGGCGCTCGCGGGGTCACCGGGCTGGATCTGGAACTGCCAGGAGGTTTCCGGCTTATCGGTGGGCCTGTGCACCGTCACGTTGTTGCACTGATCCACGGACTTGAACGCATTCTGGAATGCGCCCGTCGCAGCCGCGGCGTCGGCGTAGGTGGCGATCTCCTGCTCGACGACGTGGGCAAAGTTGTCCTTGCTCTCCTGCTGGCGCAGCGCCCGAAACGCCGTGTAGTCGTTGCCGACGGCGGCCGTGTTGAGCCCGAACAGCACCGCGCACGCCGATTGGTTACCCAAGGCGTACGGCTGCAGCGGCGTCTTGAACTTCTGCTCGTAATTCAAACTCGTGCCGACGATTCCGCCGGTGTCGTCCAGCGACAGCAACAGCGACTCCGCCTTACCGGGCACGACCAGAGGTGGCGGCGCTGGCGTGGCGGGGGCCGACGAAGAGCCTGGCGCTGCGGCCGGTGCGGTGGGGTCACCGGCCGCGGCCTGCTGCGACGTGGCGGTCGGTGCCGGCTTGTTCACCGGTGGTTTGATGGTGTCTTCGTCTTCGCCTTTGGAATGCGAGCATCCCACGGCGGCCAGCAGCACGAGGCCCGCACACGTGGAGACAAGTTCGACCCGCTTCATTGAATATGCCCTTTCATATCATTCAGAATTCCGGCGTAGGTTTCAGGATTTAGGACGGAAGTCCGCCAACTATTTGGTCCATCATTTGACCGACCGCAGGACCGCCGTTGCCCATTTGGCATATCTCGGCCTGCAGAATCGTGTTCTCGGCGGCGCGCAGATCTGAGTAGCAATTCCACCCCATGGGATCGCCCTGGTAAAGCTGGGCCCGGTGCCACGTAGCGTCGCTGTCCGAAATCTTGGGTGCGGTCAGCTGCCATGTCGGCTTGCTATCGATGTCGGTGATCTGCACGGTCGCATTACAGTCTGCGGTTGGCTGGATGCCCTTGGTTAAAACGCTTTTGGCGGTTTGGGCATCGGGAAAGGTGGCTACCGACTGCAGCACAACGTAATCGGGGTCATCCTTGTCGTCCTCGAACATCACCACACGAAACAGATTCAGGTCGGATCCGTAGAACTTTGAGTCCGGATCGAGAAGCGGCGCGCATTCCGGGTGGCTGTCGAGTTGTGTGCTGCCCATCGGGTGCTTGCTTTTTCCCTGAACAGGCAAATTCGTGCCCAGGATGTCGCCGACGGTGTCGGTGGACAGCAGGACGGCGTCGATGTTCGAGCCTGTCACCTGCGCAGCCGATGAGTCCGCAGTGGCGGTTGGTATCGCTGATACCAAAATGGTCAGACCGGCGCAGCCCAACGTTAGAAGTTCACGCTTCATCGAAATTCTTGCCTCCTCTGATGTCGACCATCCACGCTGGCGGGCACTGGCTGCGTGTAAGCCACCACCCAGCGCAATGGCAGCCTATCCCGCGTGTATCCGGGGTGCGTGCAGTTTTTTCGAAACGTCCTACTGTCCAAGGCGTCTCATGCACGGAACACATCTCGGCGTATGGCATAATCGCGCGCCACGCGCCGGGTCGCTCACTTGGGGATCGAGGCGGCCATCTTGTCGGCTATCTGGCCGACGATTTCGGCCGCATTGCCGTACTGACATACCTTGGCCACGAACAGCACGTTGCTTTGTGTCCGTAAATCGAAGACGCAACGCCAGGTGTCCGGCTGTCCTTTGGTGAATTCGATGATCGCCCATTGGGCGGTATTCCCGTTGACGACGGGGGCTTGCAATTGGAACTGCTCATCCGGCGCGCCGGCGTCGACCAGAGAACCGTCACACCCGCCAAGGCCCTTGAAGGCGTCCTGGAACGTGCGGGATGCCGTCTGGGTGTCGGTGTAGGTGGCCACCCGTTGGTTGACGATGTGTTGGTAGTCGTCCTTGTCTTCTCGGTAGTCGGCTTCGCGAAATGCGGTGTAATCGACGTTTATCCCGAAAGTATTTGCGTCGGGCCCTAACAGGGGGCTGCAGTTGGACTTTGCGCCCAAATCCCTGGGGTCCGGGGGAAACAGGGTGATGGTGCTGTCGCCCAAATTGGTGCCGAGGATCTTACCGGCGTCCGAAACCCCCACGATCACCGATTTGATCTTGTTCGACGGGAGGAAGTTCGCAGGTTGCGGGGGAGTCGGTTTGTCCGGGGGCGGTATTCTGGCGTCGATTTGATCGACCGCCGCTGCCGCAGCAGAAGCGCCGTTAGCCCATGCGCACAGCCATGCCTCGACGATGACGTTGTTCTTGACGCGAGCTTGATGGTCGCAGCGCCAGCCAAGAGGTTGGTTCTTGTCGGTCAGTTGCAGCGTCCCGAATGTCACTACGTCGCCATTGAACGCGCCGGGGGCCAGGATTTTCCACACGGTGGTGCTCGTTTTGGAGGTTATGGTCGTCGAATTGCAGTGCCCGAATGATTTATACGCGTTGTGGAACAATTCGCTGGCTTTGTCGGCCGTCTCGAATATCGCGATGTTTTGCGTGAACACTCCGACGGAGCCGTCGTCTTTGGTCGCCTCGTCTCGAACTCCCCGGTATACGGTGAACTCGCCGTTGCCGAGCGCATCTTTTGTAATTCCCATAGCGACACCGCAGTCGGGATTGTTGTAGTCGCCGCCCGCAACGCCCGGCGAAGCAAATTCCGATCTCTTGTCAAGCGGTAGGCCGACCAGCTCGTTGACGTCTTCGGACGACAAGATCAGTTTCTTGACGCTGTTGGTGGGCAGCGGCTTCGGCGGCGGGGGCGGGTGCGCCGGCGCGCCCTCGGGGGCATGCGTCGTGGATGTCTTTTGGGCCTGCACCGGGAACCCCGCCGTGGTGTGGCCACCGCAAGCCGCGAGCGTCAACACAATTACCGCTGCGCTGCCCGCTACCAGAAAGCGGTGCCGTTGTCTACGCATCATCGATAATTTCCTCTCGATTTTCGGGCGCGGGCGGCGAGCGAGCCAGGCTGATGTTAGCTTGCGGGTTGAATTCCCGGAGCGTCGCGGTTGAAGCGAAATTGCCTGATTCGGGAGGACGGCGGTTTAGTTGTGAAGTATTTTGGCCGATGGCCAGCGTGCATGCTGAATCAATCGAAGGAGTACTGGTGATTCGTCTGCGGCCCTCCGGCGGTGCCCTTGGCAATCGTGCGACAACCCCGACGGTCCTGCGCCTAGCGGCACTTCTCGTCGCCGTGTACCTGGTGCTGACGATGGGTGTGCGGACGGTGAACGCCGAGACGTCCGGTCATCTACGGCTGGTTTCCGGCCCGATGGCGTGGCTGCTGAGCGCCTCCAAAGACCTGGGTCCCGCGCACAAAGATCGCATCGCGCTCGCCGCGTCGCTGCACCACGCCGGGCGTCCCGACGCCCTGATCGGCTGGACGCGGAGGCATCACCTGGGCGTGCAGTGGCAGCCGGGTGCGGACTGGGCCTACATCGAGGGATCGCCGGCCAACCTCGGATCGGCGTTCGATGTGGCGATCGATGACTACCGCAGTCGCAGCGGGCAGGTCTTTTATGCTGCCGCGCAACAACCTTCGATCCCGACACCGCTGCGCGGCGAGGTCAGCGAGCTCGGCAGCATCCTTGGCTATCAGCTGATGCACCGGGCACTGCCGCCGAACATTCCGATCGACGTCCCCCGCGGGGGCCTGACGCCGCCGGCGTTGCTGCGCACCTACAACGCTGAGCCGTTGGCCCACGAGGGCTTCACCGGCAAGGGCCAAACGGTGGTGTTCTTCGAGATCGACGGTTACAAGCAGGCGGATCTCGACCGCTGGTCGGACAAGTTGGGCGCGCCGCGCTTCACTCCCGAGCTGATCGGAGGTCAGCCGGGCAAAGTGCAGGGCGAAACGGAGATGGACCTCGAGGTCGTCCACGCCATCGCCCCCGACGCCAGGCTCGTCGTCGTGAACGCGTTGGCGTTCGGTGGTGCGACGAGCTACGCGCAGGCCGGGCAGATGTATCAGCTCGCCGACCGACAGTTCCCCGGCGCGGTGTGGAGCACGTCGCTGGGCATCGGCTGCGATCGGATGGCGACCGCCGCCGACCTCGCACCGGTGGAGTCGGCCGTGCAGATCGCCGAATCGCACGGCACATCGGCCTTCATGTCCAGCGGAGACTCCGGCGGGTTGGAATGTGCTGAGTTCAACGGCGATTGGTCGACACCGCCCGGCGAGAACGACCAAGGCGTCAACGCCGTCGGCTCGGTGCCCGCGATGACCGATGTCGGTGGTACCACGCTGAGCACCGACGCCCACGGCGTCTGGGTTTCGGAGGCCGCCTGGTTCGACTCGCCGATGTCGCAGGGCACCGGCGGGGGAGTATCGCGGTTGTTCACCCGGCCCCCGTGGCAGGGCAAGGTGTCGACCGCGTGGGACTCAACTCACCGGCTCACCCCGGACGTCGCCGCCGACGCCGACCCGTACAGCGGCGTCAGTATCCTCGTCGACGGGCAGTGGATGGCCGGCGGCGGCACGTCGCAGGCCGCGCCGATCTGGGCGGCGCTGACGGTGTTGGTCAACCAATTCCTCACGGCCAACGGCGGACAACCCGTGGGCGACATCAACCCGGTGCTCTACCAGGTCGGCGCCGGCGCAGCCAAACCCGCATTCCATGACGTGGTCGCCGGCGGCAATGCCGTCCATATCGCGTTACCCGGCTACGACCTGGTCAGTGGGCTGGGAACGCCCGACACCGACAACCTCGCTCACGACATCCTCGATATCCAGAAGGGGGGCCGATGATGACAACCAGTGACATTGCCGCCCAACAGCATTCCGCGATAACGCAGTGCCGGGTATGTCACAGCGATGTTCCCAGCGGCGCCTTCTGCGGACACTGCGGCGCCCACCTGTATCAACTGCCCGGCAACGGACCCGATCGGCTGCGCGCCCGCGCATACGCCGCCGAGCCGGCTGAGCAGCTGCTACGGCTATCGGTTGTCACGACGCTCTTTCCAGACCTGTTGCCGCGCTCGCGAACAGCATTCCGGGTGGCGCTGGGCTTACTGGCCGTGGCTCTGGTGGTGTTGGCTCTGCTGCGGTGGCAGGCCGCGCTGATCGCGGTGAGCGCGTTCGGCCTGCCGGTGCTGTTCGTGGCGTATCAACAGCAAACCGGCACCCGCGGCGATCTCGGGTTGCGCGCCGTAGCGTTGACGTCAGTGATCGGCCTGACCCTCGGGGTGGCGTGGGCGTTGCTGACCGGCCCATTGCTGGCCAACTCGTACCTCAGCATGTTCGGCCCCGGCCACGCGGGCGCCAGACTGATCGGCCAGGGTCTGAGCATCCCGGTAATCGGTGCGATTTTGATGATCGTCCCGGTGGTGCTCGCGCGATTCTTCTGGCGTGCCAGCAGAGAATCCCTGGACGGATACCTGCTGGGTGCCCGGGGCGCGTTGTTCTACACCGCGGGTGCCATCGCGGTCCGCACCGCGCCACAACTCTCCAACGGGCTTGTCGCTCACCATAAACCGGTCAACGTCCTGCTGGAGCAGGCCGGTGTACAGGGCTTCGCGATGCCGGTCACCGCCGCCGCCGTCGGTGGTCTGGCCGGAGTGGCCCTCTGGTTCACGCCACGCGCGACGCCGCGGCGCGGCCCTACCAGGCGGTCCGTGATCGCCGCGTTGGCGTTCGCGGTTCTCATCTACGCGGTACTGGGAGTCGTCGACGTCGCCAACCTGACACCGGCGGTGCAACTCGGCCTGCATCTCGTCGTCGCCGGAATTGCCTTGCTGGTCTTGCGGATTGGTGTTCATCTGGGGCTTCTGCACGAGCAGCAGGACACCACGCGCGGTGAACCGGTGCTGTGCTTTCATTGCCGTCACGTGGTCCCGGACATGGCGTTCTGCCCGAACTGCGGTGCCGCGGCGCATGCCGCCTCCCGCACCGCGCGGAGTGCCAGACACGCGGTCGCCGGGGAGTCTGCGGGCGCACCGGCCGGCCTGTTCCCGGGCTACGGGGTACCACCGGGGTCCTACAGCGTGCCGTTGCCGCACTCGACATCGCCGGGCCGGTTGATTCTGATCGCGGGTGCGGTCCTGGCTGTCGCCGTCGCGGTGCTCAGCACAATCTCCGTCAAAACCACTCCGGCGCTTGTGCATTACGCATGCCCTCCGGACTGTGGACGACCGCCGATCGGGCCACCGGTGGGCGGTGAGCCGGGACAGGCCCCCGGAGCGGAACCGCCCGCGCCGCCACAACCTCCGAGCGCTCCGCCGGTCGCGGTGAAAACCTTCCCGCGGTTCACCTCCAAAGATGGCGCGTTCTCCGTCGCGTACCTGCCGGCGGCCAACGTCAGGAAAAAGGACGACGGCATCACGTTGACCTTCGACAACATGGACGGCGAAATCCGGCTATTCGGCATCCCGGCCAACAACCGGACACCTCGGCAGATCGTCGAGCAGTACATCCAGAAGAACTACCGAACCGCCCAGACCGCCTATCAGATTCCCAACGCGATGGTCGGTTACGAACCGGGCTACGGCGAAGTCGACGACTTCTCGCTGGAGGACCCCAACGCCGCGTCGACCCGCGGGCGTCTGCTCGTAATGACAGCGGTGCGAAACGGTCTGGCGCTCGTCGCCGTGGCGGAAGGTCCGATGATCAGGTTCACACCGAAAACGTCTCCGCATCCCTCGGCTGCCAACCTGATGATCGCTCAGCTACTGGGCAACTCGGTCAATAGCTTCACGTGGAATAAGCCAGCATCCTCGTGACGCGACACGCCATGGAACCTGCGCATTTCACTTCCATGGAAAACGGCGAATTCGCGCCGACCCAGTTTGCGCTCAGCCACTGGGGCGACGACCATCTCAACGGACCTGCCGTCGTGGGCCTGGCCGCACGATCACTCGAACTCGAGTATGGCTCACCGGATTTCATGCCGACGCGGCTGACGGTGGATTTGTTTCGGGCCGCGCGCAAAGTTCCGACGGCGGTGACGGTGCGTGGTGTGCGAGACGGTCGACGGATACGCAGCGCGGAGTGCGATGTGGCCCAGGAGGGCCGGTTGATCGCGCGCGCCACGCTGTTGCAGTATCGCCGTTCGACCGCGCCGCCGGGCCGGTTGTGGGCCGCGCCGACGACGTTCCCGTCGCCGCCGACGTTGGACGACGGCGTGCTCACCGCGGTCGGCAGCGACGTCGGGGACTGGAGCCGCTCACCGGGTGACCATCAAAACGACACCCGAAAGCGGTTCTACAACAGTGCCATTGACATTCTCGCGGGCCATGCGAACTCGCCGTTTGTACGGGCGGTGATGACCGGAGAGGCGACCAGCCTGGTGACGAACCTGGGCACACACGGCATTGGCTACATCAACGGCGATCTGACCGTGGCGCTGGCGCGGCTGCCGGTCGGGGAATGGATCGGTGTGCAAGGCGACTCGCATCGGGCCGCAGACGGAATTTCGGTTGGAACAGCAACACTTTTCGACACGAGCGGGCCCTTCGGGTCCGGCATGGTCACCGCGGTCAGCAATCCGGCGGCCCAAATCGATTTCGCGAACGACCCTTTCCCACTGCGAATTCCCTAGCGCCTCACGGCGGTGACGTGTCCCTCGACGCTCCGGGGGTGAACGTGACCGGCAGCGCGCCCAACCCGGTCATACTCGGATTGCCGAGGTATTCGTGCACGCCGTCCAGGTCGACCCGGTAGTCGGGAATGCGCTCGAGGACGGCCTGCACCAATACTCCAGACATCAAGCGGGCCAAGTGAGATCCTATGCATCGATGCGGCCCTAGCCCGAACGCGACGTGGCGATTGGGGGCGCGGTCCAGCACGACTTCGTCGGGCCGTTCGAACTCCCGGTCGTCGTGGTTGGCGCCGAGCCAGCTGATGACAACGCGATCGTTGCGCCGAAGACGCTGTCCGCCAAGGACAATGTCGCGGGTCACGGTCCGGCTGAGTTGCTGATTGACCGAGAAGTACCGCAGGAACTCATCGGTGGCAGTGCGGTGCAGCATGGGGTGGTCGATGAGCTGCTGCCTCAACTCCGGATGGGTGCCAAGATGCCGCAGGGTGAGCGCGGTCTGCGACGTGGTGGTGTCGACGCCGCCTGCGATCAGGTTCCACAGGATGTTGAGCAGCTGCTCGTCGTCGAGCCGCTTGCCGTCGAACTCGAACTGAATGAGGAAGCTGGTCAGGTCGTCGCGCGCGTCGGCCCGCCTGGTGGCGGCGAACTCGAGGACGCCCTGCATCATGGCAGGGACTTGCGCGATGGCCTCGGTGTACGCAGGGCTGTCCTGCGGGACGGCCATCACCGAATGGAACAGGTTGGCGTAGAGCTGCCAGCGGTCATAGGGCAGACCCATCAATTTCATGGTCAAGATCGCCGGCACGGGACTGGCGTAGTCGAGCACGAGGTCCATGCGCCCGTCGCCGATCCGTTGATCGAGAAACCAGTGCGCCGACTGTTCCATAAACGGCTTCATCTTTTGCACCGCGCCCGGTGAGAAGAACGGCGCCAGCGCATGCCGCAGGGCCTGGTGATAGGGGCCGTCGACCTCGCCGATGCCCAGCGCAGGTTGACCCTCGGGGCGAGGCACGCCCATTTCGCCCTGATAGTCCACACCGTCGGCGGCGTCCGGCTCGTACTTGTGCGCGAACGTCTCACCGTCTCGGGCGCATTGACTCACCGCGTCATAACCGGAGAGGAACCAGAATCCGCCGTAGTTCTCGTTCCATGCCACCGGACACGTTCGGCGCAGCTCGGCGTTTATCGCCAATTCGTTGAGGTTGAATTCGTCGGAATGATGATCGAAATGCACCACCACGTCGGTGTCGAGATCGGGGCGCAATGCCATGAAACCCTCCATCGCGAGGAGTCTGCGAAATCAGCCTCGGCGACGGCTGCGCCGCCGCTAAGCTGACAGCCTATTACCTTATCTTTGTAAGTTTAGGCCGTCGTGGTGGGTGCGCAGGAAATTGGCTTCTTCCGATTGGGGGACTCTTGGAATGGCCAGTGAGCGAACAGTTTTCAATCACGTGGGGTTATGCGTCTCCGATACCGCGCGGTCGCGTCGCTTCTACGAAGGCCTGCTCGGATTCTCCTTCTGGTGGGAACTCGAGCCGCCGGACGCGGGCACCGATCGATTGCTGCAGCTGAACAAGCCGATCGGATTACGGGCGACATACCTCATCCGCGACGGCCTGGTGCTCGAGCTGCTCGCGTACTCGTACCGGGCGCTGCACGCCGGACCCGACCGCGTCATGGACCAACTGGGACTCACCCACATCTCGCTGTCGGTTTCCGATCTCGGCGAGCTGCTGGCCGCGGTGGAGAGCTTCGGGGGATCGGTGGTCGAGGGCACGGTTTCCGAGCAGTCGGCGATGGTCCGTGACCCCGACGGGCAGATGTTGGAGCTGCTCTCGGATTCCTGGCTTGCCGTCGTGCCACCCCGTCCCTGAATGACGGATGCGACGATCTGTGTATGACGCCTGCAGCCGATCCCGTCCACGACGGCGCGGAGCCTCACATTGTGCTGGGTATCGTCGCCGATCCGGGAGCGGCTTTCTCGCTGGCCCGCGAGCTCGCCGATACCGATTTGCACTGCGAACTCGACCAGCGGTTACCCGGAGCCCGCTGGTGCATCGAGGTAATGGAGCACCGCCTGGTCCAGCCTCCCGCCACCGACGCCCAGATCGTGAAGGCCGCGCGTAAAACACTGCTCGACAAGGGGTGGGACGTAGTGATTTGCCTGACCGACCTCCCGTTGCACGTCGAACAACGGCCGGTGGTGGCTCATGCCAACCCGGTGCGCAACGTGGCGATTGTGTCGGTGCCCGCGCTGGGTGCCATGGGGGCCCGTCATCGGATTCGCGAGACGATCGTGCGGCTGCTGGTGCGGTTGATCGCCGGATCCGCCGAGCTGCATGCCACCAAGTCTCATCACCACAACCTCGGCGGACGGTCCCGAAGGGTGACCGTTCAGCGGGTGCGCGAATTGGGCAGCGACCCGGCCGACGAAGCGTTCTTCTATACCGCGCGCGTGTTGACGGGCAATCTGACGTTGATCAGCGGGATGGTGGCGGCCAACCAGCCGTGGCTGTTGTCGCTGCGATTGTCGCGCGCGCTGACCGGTGCGGTGGCCGCCGGAGTTTTTGGCCTGCTGACCGCGGACATCTGGCGGCTCTCCGACGCGTACGGCTGGCCGCGGCTGCTCGGTACCGCGCTGGCGTCGATCGCCGCGACCGCCGCCACGTTGATCTTCGGAGCCGAGCTTTGGGAGCCCATCGTCGAGCGCAGGGTGCGCCAGCAGGTAGTTCTGTTCAACATCGTCACCACGATCACCGTGCTGATCGGCGTGAGCCTGCTGTATTGCGCGCTGTATGTGTTGTCGTTGGGGGCGTCATTCTGGTTCGTCGTGCCCCAGGTCTGGAAAGACCAAGTCGGCCATCCGGCCTCGTTGCGAGATTACTTCGAATTAGCCTGGCTGATCTCGTCTTTGGCGATGGTCGGTGGCGCCTTGGGCGCCGCACTGGAATCCGATGAAGTGGTGCGGGCCGCGGCCTACGTCCAGCATTCGGACGACGAAGCCGAAATCAAAGAAGCGTCCTGACGTGATTAGGACGTGTTCAGCGCGACTGCGGCACGAATGAGTGCCTTCAGCGCCTTCTCGTCGAT
>Ga0335075_10015531_pt1 | contig 11407 bp, 9 predicted proteins | sample Lox_Sample_24_FD_206723 | JGI IMG/M metagenome (GOLD analysis project Ga0335075, IMG submission 206723) | Soil microbial communities from Loxahatchee National Wildlife Refuge, Florida, United States - Lox_Sample_2.4 | ecosystem: Environmental > Terrestrial > Soil > Wetlands | place: USA: Florida...
CAGAGCGACCTGGCCGAAAGCCTCTTCAGCATGGGCGTTATGCTAAGGGTTGCGGGAAAGCTGGAGGAGGCGCTGGCATCGCACCGCAAGGCGTTGGCCATCCAGCAGGAGCTGGCCGACGCCAACCGCGCCGTCACCCAGTTCCAGAGCAACCTGGCCGGGAGCCATCGCAACATCGGCGTTGTGCTGAGGGAGATGGGTAAGCCGGAGGAGGCGCTGGCGTCGTACCGCAAGGCGTTGGCCATCTTTCAGAAGCTGGCCGACGCCAACCCCGCCGTCACCCAGTTCCAATTCGAACTGGCCCTGAGCCACAACGGCATCGGCCTTGTGCTGGCGTGGACGGGAAAGTCGGAGGAAGCGCTGAAGTACCTCGAAGAAAGGCTTCAACTAATGAAAGCGAAGCACGGCCCCGATCACCCCGCCACCCTTGCCGCGTTGGACGGCGTTGCTAGCGGCTACCTCGCCGTCGCCGCACAGCAAGCGTGGTTGGGGCAGGAGCAGGAATGGGCGGCCACTTGCGAGCGCGGACTGTCCCTGGCCCGGGACACCAAAATCGCCACGCTGGCGGATAAGGTGGCCAAGATGTGTAGCCTTCGGCCCTCGAACGATAAAAGGTGCCGAGCCGCACTTCTTCTTGGCCGGCGGGCGGTGGAGTTGGGCAAGGGCAATCAAGCCCTGCCCTACTTCCAGATGGCCCTGGGCATGGCCGAATACCGCAGCGGCCACTTCGCCGAAGCCGATGCCGCGCTCCTCGCCGCGATGGAGGCCGGCAAGGACAATCCCCAGATCGCTGGAACATCGGCCTTCTACCGCGCCCTGAGCCTGTTCCGTCAAGGGAAGCCGGACGAGGCGAGGCAGCCGGCGACCCAGGCCGCGGCGAAAATGAAGCCGCTGCCCAAGGATGCTAAGTACCCCCTGGCCAGCGGCGCCAGCGGCGCCAGCGCCGACGACCTCATCCTGTGGCTGGCCTATCGGGAAGCGAAAGACGCGATCAAGTTCGACGAGAAAAGCGGAGCCGGCGCGGAGCCGGAGACGCGGAACAAAGCCAAGCCCAAAGACTGAACACCGTGAACAGTGACTTCAAACCGACGACCAAGGGCGCGCGGCTTGGCCGGGCCTGGCGACGCAGCACTGAAGCTCCTCCTTATGCTGTGAGCAAGGGCTGCAAGGGCGTGAGGCACATGAATAAAGACACCGTTCTTGATCCCCCGCGCCGACGGCAACACTTCCAGATGCTAGTCGCGGAACGGAAGGGGAAGGGGGAATAGGCGATGGCCGCCTTACCGCGGATCGACCGCCGGTGTCGCAACCCGGCAGGCCCGCCGGCACCGGCGCGGCCCGACTACACGGGAGAACACGTCGTCACCAAGTTTTGCACGCTCACCGAAAGGACACTACCAACCAGGTTCGTAATCGACAGGATGCTTGCCGCCGCCGTGGTGGTGCCGTCGTAGCTCCGGCTGCCGCTGAGCGTCACGGCCAGCGGATTGATGGTGAAAGTGGTCTGGGCGGTGCCGTTACCGTAGTCGGGATCGCTGCTGGTGAAGCTGGCCACGACGGTGTAAGTGCCGGCGTTGCTGGGCGCGGTTGAAGAGGATGTGCCGGTGGCGCTACTGCCGGCATAGTAGGCGTAGGTGAAGCTGCCGGAAACGGCCTGGCCGTCCGCGTTCACGGCCTTGCCAGTGGCCGCGAACGGATTGCCGTTGTAGGTGCCGCCAGCATCCGTGACGCTGACCGTCGGCGCCATGGGCCCGTTGGTCAGGGAGAAGGTTGCCGGGCTAGCGGCGCCGGACATATTAGCGGTCACACTGTAGCTGCCGTTCGTACCGTTGGCAGTGGCTTTAACGCTGGCCGTGCCGTTGGCGGCAATCGTCAGCGGGTTGGCGGGACTGAGGGCGGCGCTGGCGCCGCTGCTGGGCGCGGTGAACGCGATCTGGCCGCCGGCCACCGGATCGACGCCGTCCTTGGCCGTCACGGTGACAACCAGCGGATCGGCAAAAGCGGCGTTGGGTTGCGCAGACTGGTTGTTGCCGCTGGTTACGCTGAGAGCGAAGCCCTGCGCTTGGTAAGCGCCGATATCGACGTTGCCGTTGACGGTGCGGGCCATGCCGCGTTGATCGGTGCTGGGCAGATTTGCGGCGTTCGTGTCGCCAGCGGCGATTGCCGGACTTCCGGGCAGCAGGGCCAGGGTCTCTGTGGGGCCGCCGTTGTTGGCGAGCGAACCGAGCAGCGGATTGATGGGACTGCTCGATGTGCCGATCAAGTCGCCCTTGCTGGTGGTGGCGCTGAAGCCCGTGCCGTCGCCGATGAGGTCGTGATCGCTGGAGGCGGCGTTGCCGGAGACATCGGGACCAGAGGCGGTGCCCGCAGCGCCTGTAGCGCCTATACCATTTACGCCAAGGCCTCCAAATCCGCCTGAGTTCCCCTCTGCCGCATTTTGGGCAATCAAGGTGTTGGCCAGTGTGGCGGTGCTGCCGGTGGCAAGATACAAGCCGCCGCCGATTCCGTTGCCGCCGCTGCCGCCGTCGCCGCCGCTGCCGGGGCCGCCGGGGGAGCCGTTGGAGGCCGTCCTTTGCTGGCCGAAAAGGGTGTGGCCGATGCCGCCGGGGCCGCCGGGGCCGCCGAGGCCGCCGAGGCCGCCCCGTCCCCCGAGGCCGCCCTGAACGTTATTGTTGGAGAGGGTGTCGTTGGTCAGCGTGACGCTGCCCGAATTGACGTACAAGCTGCCGCCCGCGCCGCGGCCACCGATGCCGCCGTTGCCGCCAGTACCGCCTTGGCCGCCGTGGCCTCCCGTCCCGCCGATGCTCGAGTGATTGTTGGTGCGGCCTCCCTTGCTGCCGTTGCCGCCGTTGCCGCCGCTGCCGCCGCGGCCACCCTGGCCGCCGCTGCCGCCCTGGCCACCCAGAGCGCGATCGTTGTAGAGGGTGTCGTTGGTCAGTGTGACGCTGCCCGAATTGATGTACAAGCTGCCGCCCAAACCGTTGCCGCCGCTGCCGCCGTGGCCGCCGGTACCGCCCTGGCCGCCAGGGCTGTCGGGACCGCCAGTGATGCCTGGGGCACCGTTGCGGCCGGGGTTGCCGACGTCGCCTTGGCCGCCCTGGCCGCCCTGGTTGCCCCGAGCCAGATTGCTGGAGAAGGTGTCGTTGATCAGCGTGACGCTGCCCGAATTGACGTACAAGCTGCCGCCCATGCCGTTGCCGCCGTTGCCGCCGTTGCCGCCGTTGCTGCCGGCCTGGGTGCCGCCGAGGCCGCCCTGAGCGCTATTGCCGGTGAGAAAGTCATCGGTCAGGGAGACAGTGCCCGCCGCGACGTACAAGCCGCCGCCGTAGGCACTAGCACCCGCGCCGCCGGCGCCGTTGGCGGCGTTGCTACCTGCGGCCGAGTTGCCCTTTACGATCGCGCCGTCGAGTTTCAGCGTTCCCGAACTATAGATGGCGCCGCCCTCCGCCGCAGCTCCCGTGCCTTTGGTTAAACCGCCCGTGAGCGTCAAGTTCTCCAGCGTCAACGAGCCGTCCTTGGCCACGTCCAACAGACGAAACGGCGTCGTGCCGGTGCGCTCGAGGGTGTCGCCGTTGCCGATGATGGTGATAGTGTTGTTGTTGTTGTTGACATTGATGACAGGCAGAGCGTTGCTGCCATTGGTGGAATTGTTCGCCTTTGTGAAATCGAAAGTGGCGCCTTCGGCCAGCGTGATCGTGGTCGCACCGCCGGCCGTGTTGGCATTTTGGATGGCAGTAATCAAAGCGCCAGTGGTAGCGACGCCGCCGCCCGAGGGCAGGGTGCGGTCCTCCAATGCTTCCAGATACAAGCGTGCCCGCATTCGTGCTTGCAGATGACGGCGTTGTCGGCGGACCTGGCGAGAGGTGCGGCCGATCCAGCGTTTCCACAATTCGTTCAACCACATGATGCACCTCTACAGCGTTGAGGAGAAAGAGGGGGCCCTTACTCTTGGTTAAGTCGAACATCCAATGAAGCGTATACGAAGGCCATTTCTTCGTTCGCGCAGGCTCGGGCTTCGTTCCAGCGCACCAGCCGCGGCCGATGTCATCGGCTGGTACAAATTTGACGAAACCTTTCCCCTATTTGAAACATCGAATGGGCGTGGAAACATCTTGTTAATTAGTGGTGAACAAAAATTCGCTATAATTAGCCAATGTCTCGGCTATGCCTCTGGAGGCATTTGCTTGCGAACGGCCGGCGTCAGCCGGCTGATAAGCCCCCACCAGCAGGCTGACGCCGGCCGTTAGCCTACTTCGGGACCGGACGATGAGGATCCTTTGGGTCAAAGGGGACCATCCATGAAATCGGGTCGTGTGCGCGCGCAAGATTGGCAAGCCCTCTTTCACTTGGCTGGCGATTTGAGCGATGCTCCGTCCGGCGTCGTCGAGGGCGGTTTGCATCTCCTTTTGGAACGGCTCTGCCGAATCATCGGCACCCGCGGCGGGTATTGGTTCAGCGGTGCCCAGGTGATGAACGGCAAGGCGGCCGGCGACCTCCTGTGTGGCTGGCGGCCGACCTACACCTTTCTATCCGACCCCGAACCCAGCGCTGAGGAGATGTGGCAGCGCTGGGCGGCTTACGCCCCCAACTACCTCTTTGACCCGTGTAGCCAGGCCGTTATTCGCGGCTACGGCCAGCACCGGGCTTTTCTGCGACGCCAATTGGTTGACGACCGCACCTGGGAACACTCCGCGATGTTCAACGAACTTCTACGGCCCCTCGGCATCGGCGACCGCTTAAACGCAGCGTTCAACGTCAGGCCGGATGTCGAAGTGTTCGTTGGCCTCGACCGCAACGCCGGAGAAAGGCCGTTCGGCGTGCGCGAGCGGGAAATGCTGCGGGCAGCGATAGAGGGACTCGGCTGGTTCCACCGCCGCATGTTGAGCGAGCTGGAGCTGACCGATGCGATCTCAACGCTGACGCCGCGCGAGCGGCAGATGTTGCCGCTGCTTCTGAGCGGCCGCTCCGAAAAGCAGATCGCCCGCGCCCTGGGTCTGGCCGTGTACACGACGAATTTTTACGTTGCGAGGATCTACCGGAAATTCCACGTCCATAGCCGGGTCGAGCTGATGGCGTTGTGGCTGCCGGGAAGCAAGTAGAGAGCTTGGATCGGCGTGGACGCCAAATGGTTGGCTTTCCCCCTGGCAAGACAGCATGGCGGCGGTATAACAGAAAGAAGGCCGGTCCTCTACGGTCGTGGCTCGGCAAGAAAGGCATTACCCGCCATGATTATCGTACTCCGCCCCGATTCCACCGAATTGCAAATCGAGCACGTTCTCGAGCGCATCCGCGACCTGGGTTTCAAGCCGCATCTCAGCCAGGGCGAGAAGCGCACCATCATCGGCGTCATCGGCGAAGAGGACAAGCTGCAAGCCGAACCGTTGTCGGCCATACCCGGCGTCGAGCAAGTGCTGCCGATCCTCAAGCCGTTCAAGCTGGCCAGCCGCGAGTTTCGCCGCGCCGACACCGTTGTCATCATCGGCGCCGACTGCGGCCCTCCCGTCAAGCCGGTTCGCATCGGCGGCGGTTCGCTGGCGCTGATCGCCGGGCCGTGCGCCATCGAGAGCGCCGAAGTCCTTGAAACCATCGCCGGACATATCAAGGCGGCGGGGGCCAACATCTTGCGCGGCGGCGCCTTCAAGCCGCGCACCAGTCCTTATAGCTTTCAGGGACTCGGCGAGGCCGGTCTGAAGATCCTTTCCGAAGTCGGTCATCGCCACGGTTTGCCGGTCGTCACCGAAGTCATGGACCCGCGGCAAATCGAGATGGTCGCCCGTTATGCCGACATGTTTCAAGTTGGCGCCCGCAACATGCAAAACTTCGATCTGCTCCGCGAGGTCGGCCAAGCACACAAGCCGGTCCTGCTCAAGCGCGGCATGAGCGCCACGGTCAAAGATCTGCTGATGTCGGCGGAGTACATCCTGTCGGAAGGCAATCCCGACGTGGTGCTATGCGAACGCGGCGTCCGTTCCTTCGAGGATTCGACGCGCAACATGCTCGACATGAGCGCCGTGCCCAACGTCAAGGGACTGAGCCATTTGCCGATCATCGTCGATCCCAGCCACGCCACCGGCCGGCCGGACCTGATCCCGGCCATGGCGCGGGCGTCGATCGCCGCCGGCGCCGACGGCGTTCACGTCGAGGTACACAGCTGTCCGGAAAAGGCGTTGTCGGACGGCCCACAAGCGCTATTGCCCCCTCAATACGCCGCCCTGACCCGCGATCTCCGCCGCCTCGCCGAGTTGATGGGGAAAACAATTTGAACCACGGATTACACGGATAACACGGATAAAAATGAACATTTTTTATCCGTGTAATCCGTGGTTTTTTGAGGTTTTCGATATGCGCAAGAAATTCGTTGCCGGCAATTGGAAAATGTTCACCACCAACGCCACGGCGCGGCAGTTGGCGGCGGCAGTGGTGCGCGGCATGGCTGAGGAACAGCGCGTTGCCGTGGCCGTTTGTCCACCGTTCCCGTATTTGTCCGCTGTCGCCGAGTTGCTAAAGGGCAGCCGTGTCGCGCTGGGTGCGCAGAATTGCTATCACGAGAAAGAAGGAGCGTTCACCGGCGAGGTCAGCCCGGCCATGCTCGTCGATGTCGGCTGCCGTTACGTCATCCTCGGCCACAGCGAACGCCGGCACAAGCTCGGCGAGACGGATGCGTTCATCAATCGTAAGGTCCACGCTGCTTTATCCGCCGGCTTGGAAGTCATCCTCTGCCTGGGCGAGACGCTGCAAGAGCGGCAGGCCAATTGTACCGAGACCGTCCTGGAAACGCAGTTGAACGGCAGTCTCGCCGGTCTGGATACAGCGGCGCTGCGGCGCGTGGTGCTAGCTTATGAACCCGTCTGGGCCATCGGCACCGGCCAGAATGCCACGCCGGAGCAAGCGCAGCAGGCCCACGCTTTTATCCGCGGCAAAATTCGTGAGCGCTTCGGCGAGGAATCGGCGTCTTCCCTTCCTATTCAGTACGGCGGCAGCGTCAAACCCGACAATGCCGCTTCGTTGTTTCGCCAAGTCGATGTCGATGGCGGCCTGATCGGCGGCGCCAGTCTCAACGCCGATCAATTCCTGGCCATCGTCCGGGCCGCCCTGCCGGCATAACGCTAATGAAATCCGTCTTTTCTCTTCGTCGTGGGTATTTATAATAACGGTTTACCTGCGGTCGATGGAATTTGTGTGGGGAGCGCGCATGGAACTGTGGATGGGGTTTGCGGAGGGCGGCATCCGAAGTTGGCTGCCCTCAGTGCTGAATATCGTTCTCTTGCTGATCGGCCTGTTTCTGATCCTGCTTGTCTTGATCCAGAAGGGCAAGGGCGGCGGCTTGGCCGGGGCGTTCGGCGGCTCCGGCGGCTCCAGTGCCTTCGGCTCGCGCGCCGGCGACACCTTCACGCGCGTCACTATCTATGTCGCTGCCGTATGGTTCTTGCTTATCATGATCCTCATCAAGCTCGTTCAACCCACCATGGCAGGCCCAGTGCCGAGCGGGGAAGTGCAGCCGGAGGCTCCCGTTCCCGCCGAACAACCGGAGCAAGGCGAACAGTAAGGGAATTGATGATTTCGGATTGATGATTGATGATTGAAAGACAGGGTTATTAATCATCAATCATCAATCCGAAATCGTCAATTCGAGTAAGGAGGTGCGCGTGCTGTGCAGCATGACCGGCTACGGCGAGGCCAGTTATCAGGCGGATGATCTCCATATTTGTATCGAGTTGCGCGCCGTCAACAATCGCTATTTGAAAGTCAGTCTCCGCGCTGGCGAGCCGTACAACCTACTGGAGGCAGAATTCGAGAAGGTCATCCGCCGATTCATTCGCCGCGGCACGATCCAGACTCACCTCCGCTGTCAACGGCAATTATCCCCGCAAGACTTTCAGATCAACGGGGCGGCCTTGCAGAGCTACGTTGGTCAGCTGCGCGATTTGGCCGGTAAGCTCGGCTTGGCCGATCAGGGGCAGATGCTTTTGACACAGGTACTTGCTCTGCCGGGCGTCGTGCCGGAGCCGGCCACCGCTGCCTTGAACATGGACGAAGAATGGCCGATCCTCGCACAGGTGCTGGAGCAAGCCCTGGAACGCTTACAGGCGATGCGGCAAGAAGAAGGACGAACCATGGGGCAGGAACTGCTGCAAATGCGCGACCACATCGCTGCTCAGCTGGAGCGCATACGCGCCCAGATTCCCCGCGTGGCCGTTCTCTATCGCGATCGTCTTTATGAGCGCGTGCGCGGCCTGCTGAGCGAACTGGACGTGCAGATTGATCGTAGTGAACTTATCAAGGAAGTGGCCATCTTTGCCGAACGCAGCGACATTGCCGAGGAGGTAGTGCGCCTGGCCAGCCATCTGGAACAGTTCCAGGAGATCGTCAACGAGCCGGAAAGCGCCGGCCGCAAGCTGGAGTTCTTGACGCAGGAAATGTTTCGTGAAACCAACACCATCGGCTCCAAGGCCAGCGACGTGGAAATCTCCCGCCACGTCGTCGAGATCAAAGGTACACTGGAGAAGATCCGCGAGTTGGTGCAGAACGTTGAGTAACGGTTATCGGTTAGGGACGCTTCGCAGAAGCGTCGTTGCAACGACGCTTCTGCGAAGCGTCCCTAACCGGATATGCACGGGGGACCATGGCAAAGGCGCCGTTAATCATCCTGGCCGGACCGAGCGGCAGCGGGAAGTCTACCATTATCGACCGCCTGCTGAGCGATAAAGATCTGCCTTTACGGCTTTCGGTGTCGGCAACGACGCGGCAGCCGCGGCCCCACGAACGAAACGGCGTCCATTATTATTTTTGGACTCGCGAGCAGTTCGACAAGCAGCGGCAAGCCGGGGCCTTCCTCGAATGGGCGACGGTGCATGGCCAATGGTACGGCACCTTGCGGAGCGAGGTGGAGGATTATCGGACGCGGGGAACCGGCGTCCTTTTGGACATCGACGTTCAAGGGGCCGCCCAGGTGCGCGCCCAGTGCCCCGATTGTTTGTCGATCTTCATACGGGCATCTTCCTGGGAGGTCTACGAGCAGCGTTTGCAAAAACGCGGCGAAGGTCCAGAGAGCATTGTCCGACGCCTGGCCACGGCTCGGCGCGAATTGGAACGAATTCAGGAATTTGATCGGGTCATCATCAACGATGATCTGGAGCTTGCGGTCGCTCAAGTGCGCAAATTGATCGAACAGGCATTTCACAAAGGGAGCGCGTGATGCTGGACGAACTGAAAGAAGAGGCCATCGTCAACAAGGTAGGGGGCCGTTTCAAGCTCTCGACGCTGATTCAGAAGCGGATGGTGGCGCTGAACACAGGCGCTCGGCCGTTGGTCGATGTGCGCGGCGGCGATAAGCTGGCCATCGTCATTCAGGAAATCTTACAAGACAAAATATATCTGGATGCGTCGGGCCAAGTGCAGGCGCGCGGCCTGACGGCTAACGACGCCGCGCGCCGCGCCATGCTCGGCGACATCTCCGCAGACCTGGGAGGCGAATAAACCAAATTGATGATTTCAGATTGATGATTGACGATTGGAAAGTTAATCGTCAATCATCAATCTGAAATCATCAATCTGAAATAGGAGCACAGCTATGGCCGAAGCAATCGATCGTCCGCAGTCTTCGGGACAAGTTCCGGCCGATGCCGGGATGTCCGGCGAGGAACGAATCGCTCTAGCGCCGGTGTCTTCCGAGACATATCAGCCGCTATCGTTGCTGGCTTTGGCCGGCTTCGGACTCGCTATCGTCTATTCTTTTCTGGTGCTGGTTGGCGGCGCCATCTCGCTCTTGAGCCGCATCCCCTGGCTGATGCCGGGTTGGACCTTTTTGCTTCCCATTGCCATCCTGATCCTATGCTGGGCGGCGCGGACGCGCATTCATAATTCCGAAGGAACCCTCAGCGGATCGGCCTTCACCACCTGGGGCTCCCGGCTGGCCATTTTGTTCGGTCTCACTTATGCCGCCTATTACGGCTTCACCTTCTTCGCCGTGCGGCTCCAGGCCGTCGACTTCGCCAACCGCTTTTTCGAGCAGATCAAGCAAGGCCATCCCGACCAAGCTTACCTGATGGCCCAGGGCATCTCCACTAAAGACAAGGATAGCAACGAGCTACGCAACAAGCTCGAATTGCAATTCAATCAGCCCACCGCCATGCCGGGAATGGCCGGGATGTACACGCACTTCCGTCAGGAGAAATTCGTCCGCTTTATTGAGATGGACGGCGAGAAGGCCAACATCACTCCCCGAGGCGTGGCCGATTGGGCCTACAGCAAGGGCGGTTATCGGCTGGTTCTCGACTACCACGTCTCCACCTCTTTAGTGGAGTTTGACATGAAGTTGGAGACGTTTGGCCGCGATCCCAAACCGGACGAACCGAAGGGTCTGAAATGGCAGATCTTGCTCAATCGAGGCGAAAACGTCATCATGGATTCAATAAATCTGACAACGCGGGGCAGAGAGTTTATGCAGAAAGCGGTGAAGGCCCATAATTTCGCTTCAGACTGGTCGGCCAACGTCAGTGATCCCAGCGCGCTCAACTCGAACGAACGGGAAAATTATTCCAAGCTGATCCGCATCGACGACAAAACATTCTGGGCGGGCAAACAGCAACGCGCCGACATTATCCAATGTATCCACAAGACCTTTCAGCCCGCCCCCGCCGGCAAACCCGCCTTCAGCCTGAACGTCCAGTCGGTTGGGGCCACTCCCCCCCTGCTGCACGAGAGCGCTGGCCGAACAACGGCATCGTTCGATATGACCGTGCGTTATTTCGATGAGAGCGGCATAAAGCAGCTTTACGTGGTCAACGGCCGGCTTGTCGTTTCCGCCGAGAGCAGCGCCGCGGGCAACTCGGCGTCGGCCTGGCGAATCGATGCTCTCGAATTCGAGAGCGGCCGAACGCCGCCGGACAGACGCCGCCCCACTGACCCGCGTGCCGCAGGCTCGGCGTCACCCTAATCCCCGCCGTGACTTCGCCGCGGACTTGACGTACCTGGCCGCTGCCGTAAACTGGATAGGTGATTGGATCGTTAGCAAACCAATCATTTGACTACCATTCACTCCGGCCAAGTGGCGGAACTGGCAGACGCGCTGGACTTCATCATTGATCGATGATAAGTGCGGCAAAATCCAGTGCCCTCACGGGCGTGTGGGTTCGAGTCCCACCTTGGCCAGCTTAAACTCTTGGTGATTAAGGAGTCGTTTTCTCTAAAAGCTGGCCGGCGGAGGCGAAATCGACACCCAACGCGGCGAGGTCTGTTCTGGGGCTGAGTTCCTCGTTCCCAGGCTCCGCCTGGAAACGAGGAATACAGCGCGCAAAAAAATCCGGCGCTCCCTTACGAGAGCGCCGGAGAACCAGACTTACTTACGGGTCCCGTCCATCCCTTCGGTAGCCTGGCAGCCTTATCCGTCCCCCCTCGGACGGTTAAG
>Ga0335075_10015532_pt1 | contig 11407 bp, 8 predicted proteins | sample Lox_Sample_24_FD_206723 | JGI IMG/M metagenome (GOLD analysis project Ga0335075, IMG submission 206723) | Soil microbial communities from Loxahatchee National Wildlife Refuge, Florida, United States - Lox_Sample_2.4 | ecosystem: Environmental > Terrestrial > Soil > Wetlands | place: USA: Florida...
CGAGCCCTGCAACATCACGAAGTAGGCGATGATCGCGAACAGCGCGTGCACGATCGCGGCGACGATGGCGACCGCCGTGAGGCCAAGCGGCGCGACAAGGAACACCGCAACCCCGTACACGATGAACTGTGCCCAGCCGTAGCCAAGCATCGCTCGGACGCGGCCGGTCGCCATGAACACCGTTCCGACGCCGTTGAAGACGATCGTCGACGCCCCGCCCAGCGCGAGAATCTGTGTGGGCACAACGGCCGGCGCCCAGCGAGAGCCAAAGATGAACGGCACAGCCACCGGCGCGGCGATGGACAGCAGCACCAGCAGCGGAAAGAGCACGACTGTCAGCATTCGGATCATTTGGCTGTACAGCTGAGAGAGCTGGGCCGTGCCGCTCGTGCGCGCCAGCACCGGAAAGCCCACCTGGTTCATCAGGAGCCCGATCTTGCCCTGATATTCGACGGCCAGCGTGTAGGCGCGGTAGTAGTAGCCGGTGCGCAGTGCACCGAGACGTGCTCCTATGATCGCGTAGTCGACGTTGCCGAAGCCCACCCAGCTGATCGTGGCCAGTGACGCGGGCACGGCGTAGCTCAGCAGTTCGCGGGCAGCCGCGCGGTGCAGGCGCGGCAGGGGCGGCGGCGCGCTGACCCAAGCAACGACGCCCGGCACTAGCGCGCCCGCGACCACGCCCAGCACCAGGGCCTCGCCGCCCAGCCCGACGAGCGCTAGGGCCATGCAGACGGCTACGCGGACACCGGTGTTGAGAATTTCGAGCTCACTCAGCCGCCGGAAGGCCATCCGCCGTCGCAGAGTGGCAATCGGCATGGTCACCAGCGCTTCGACAAGGCACAGCGGCGCCATGAGAGCAACGAACAGAGCGGTGCGCGCACCGAAGACCGGGACAACGAGGAGGCCGGCCGCGAGGAGCGTCAGCACGGTCAACACGACGCCCGCAAGCAGCCCCAAGGCCATTCCGGTCTGCATGTGCTCGCGGTCCAGCGCCTTACGCTGGACGAGCGCGTTGCTGAGCCCTCCTGCAACGAGCAATTTTGCCACTTCCGCGGCAATCAAGGCGATCGCGTAGCGGCCAAATTCGGCTGGCACGATCAGACGCGCCAGGATGACTATCGAGCCGAATTGGAGGACCTCGATGATCGGACGGGATATCGCCGACCAGCGAATGCCTTGAGCGGCCGCCGTGCGGAGATCCTCTCCCGACGGCGACGGCGAACCGTTCGTCATGACGCTCGCTTCCAGAGCGTAGCGCGTGCAGCACACTCCTCCCGGCCGAGCCGGGAGCCGAGGTGTGGCCGTCCGAGCTTGGCGAGCATGTCGTGAATAGAAACGAACGACCGCTCGTAGTTCTTATGTCTACGAACCAGATGGCAGACCGGTGCGCGTATGAGGCCCACGCTAGCGCAGGCTCTCTGGCAGCGTGCTGACCACGTAAGTTGGCCCCGTGTTCGCGCGTTATTTCATTTGTGCCGTCTTCCGCGGTTGATCAGCGCACCTCAGCCCCCGGCATGGGCGCAGACACGCCGGCCGTCGCCGGCCCAGGAGAGGCCGGATGGCTCGTCGACTTCAGTTGCCGGACACTCGACATCGTCGGTTCGGCGGCGCTACTCGTCGTCATGGCGCCGCTGCTCTGCGCGATTGCAATCGCTGTTAGGCTCGACTCTCCCGGTCCCGCCATCTACCGCCAGCAGCGGATCGGACGTGGGCGCAAACCCTTCACCGTCTACAAGTTCCGCTCTATGGGGGTTGGCGTCACGCATGATCGACACCGTGAGTTCGTCCTCGAGCTGATCAAAGGCAACCCGCCTCGTCATTCCATCTCTAGTCGAGATATCGCCGGCGAGATCGAGAGTCGTGATGACCCCAGCGATCGCTCTGGTGACCCACCCTCCTACTACAAGATGATGGCCGATCCACGCGTCACGCGCGTCGGGCGTCTCCTCAGGCGTTCAAGTTTTGACGAGCTGCCTCAGCTCTGGAACGTCCTGCGTGGAGATATGTCCCTCGTGGGACCAAGACCACCGATTCCGTACGAGGTGGAACACTACCAGCCTGAGTGGTTTGGTCGCTTTACCGTCAAGCCTGGAATCACGGGTCTATGGCAAATAAGCGGACGCTCCAGCGTCACATTCGAGGAGATGATCCGCCTAGATATCGAATACGCGCATCGGCGAACACTCTGGCTCAACCTGTGGATCCTGGCGCGGACGGTGCCCGCGGTGGTGGGCGCACGAGGGGCGTGGTGAGGCAGGCGCGGGACAGTCCACATCATCAGGCGCGGCGAGTATGCGCCACACCGCCTGTTGCAGCTGACGCCACGGCTATCCCACGCCGTCTTCTCTCAGTACCCTGACGCGCACGCGCACGGAGCGGCTCCACGTTACCCTCCGGTCCTGCCGCGGCGATCGTCGTCAGCGCGGCCACCACAAAGAACATATAAGGCGCCTGCGGAAAGGACAATGCATCGAACAGAGCACAAACGACAAGGAAGGCTACACATCCGCCCGAAGCCGCGAGCGTGAGCGAGGCGACCGTCGGACCACGCGAGCGGATAGCGGCTCGGGCAATGGCCACCGGGGCGAGAATCATCCAAACGAAAGCGAGGAGACCAACGAACCCGACCTCCCACAGCTCATCGAGGTACTCATCGTCGTTGATCCGAAACTGGCTCGGCTGTTCTGGGTTGAGTGTGCCAAAGCCGCGACCGACCAACGGATGTGCGAGCACGTCGGGCGTAATATCGGTAAAATCTCCCTCGCGGTGGGTGGTCGAGGTGCTGCTTGCCGCTGAGTTTATGTCCAGGACCGTACCCAGCGCTCCCGGGGCTGCGAAGTGCGCTAAGCCGAGGAGAAGGACGAGTCCAACTGGCAGCAAACGCAGCACCTGGCGTGGGCGGTACAACGCGATGTAAATGACAAGAGCCACTGGGACAAGCATGGCCGTCTTACGGTCAGTAGCCAGCGCTGCACAGAACATCAACGCGAAGGCGGTCGCGTTCAGCCACCACGACCGGCGCGAGGTGGCATCCAAGACGCGCACCAACGCAAACGGCATCACCACCACGAGCATAGTCGTGGCGGCAAGCCCGTGCTGCGTCGGACCTACGACCGTAACGCGACCTTCAGAGCCAAATTCTGGGTGAATGTCCGTTGGCGATGGCGCTACCTTAGCGATCGGCCCAAGGATCGCGCGGCTCCATTCGTAGAAGACGTTATAACCCGTCTTGCGCTCAACGAGCATGCCGATCGACATCAGCACGGCGAGCCCGATCAGATAACTGGCAAAGCCCCGCAGGTCCTCAAACCGCAGCGCGGTAAGCGCAAACCACGAGAGGATCAGAAACGATCCGAGCAGGGCAAAACGCTTCTCGGCGAGCTGGAAGTCCCCCAAGTTTATGATCCGTCCCGCGTCGAGAAGGAGGCTCGCTACGGCAAACATCAGGAACACACAGACGGCTGTCGTGAACAGCGTGGACCGTCGTGTACGTAGGAACGCCCGCTGATCGCCGCCGAACCACAGCCAGGCCAGAACGAGCACGATTACAGCAAGGCGATCGGGATGGGAATCAACGCCAATGTTGACCTTCAGTTCGGTGGAGTCGATCGGAACGAAGAACAGCACGGCAAGGAAGCCCGCCAGAAACCATGGCAGCGGGCGCTTGGTGTGGGGGAAGGCGTCGCGCGGCGCAGCCCGCTCTCGCGACGCCGGGATCGCGAGAGACGGCGCGGGCGAGCGCAAGGCGCCGATCCCATCTGCGACGGCCGCTTGGCTCATGACCTACGTGGTCGCTTGTGGCGCGAGCGGGGCGCTCACCAGCGCACGCTCCGCGCCGGGACCGGGGTGGCGCGCTCATCTGCGAATCCGGACGGGACGCCGAGCGGCTGGTCGTGGCCGTCGGGGTGATACTGGCGACCGTTGCGGGGCGCCTGCGCAGGAGCCTCACGCACCTCTGCGCTCCGATCGGCCTCATTGCTTTGAACGGCCGGATCGCTCCCTTCGTCATCCTGCTCGTCGAGCGCCACCGCGCTCGCACGCCAGGCCTTGCGAAACCGTGTCCCGTACAGCATGAGCACGCACCACAGCGCGAACACCGCCACGAATACCATCGCCGCCAGCGTCTTGCTGATCCCGCCATCAACGACGCCACCGGTCGCCGGACCCAGCTGACGGATCACGACCCTCGAACCTTTGGGAATGGAGCTCGATTCCTCCGCGCTCCCGACATATTGCTTCAGGCCGACGACGGCTGCATTGGCGAGCGCGACGGCCTGACCCGTCGTCGGCGCCTGGGAGTAGATCGTGATCGTCGGCAGGTTCCCCTGGGCTTCGTAGTTCAGCCTGTACGGCTTGGTCTCCCCGGTGAGCTGAGTGTTGCGCTTCAGTGCCGTGGGCTCCTGTTCCACGCGCGGCTCGTTCGCATCGACCGGCCCGGCGGCGTAGATCTGATCGCCGGACAGGCCGACCTGCCTGCCGATGATTTCGAGGATCGCCGGGCTGGCCATGAAGTTCGCGTACACCTGCGCACGTGCGCTCAGCGCTTCCGTTGACTGCGACACGTCGCCAAGCACCGAGGATTCCGAGTCCACGAGCACCTGGGTGCTCGCGGCGGAGTACTGCAGCGGCGTTGAATGCACGCTGTACACCGCAGCGGCTGCTGCGATCAGGACACCAAGCGCCAGCAGCAGGCGGCGCTTGAAGAGTTCGCGTATCACGCGCGCAAGCTCCATCTAAGTCCTTTCTTTTCCCGGGCTGTAAATCGGCCAGGCCGCGCAAAGGCCGCTGAGCGGCTCGTTGGGACGACCTCGCCTCAAGCAACGACGCCGGCCGGCCGCTTTTTGCGCGCTCCTCACCCCCGGGGGATTCCTCCTCGCCCCGGGCGAACCCTGCTCACATGGAGTCGGCCTTCCGCGTCGCGGCGTCCCGAGAGGACCTGCAAGCTCGGACATTGGGGCGCCGTTTCTCAGGACGTGAGCCACGATCCCGACTATCCGCGGGCGGTGTCCGGCATCTCTTCGCTCTTGCCCAAGAGCGACGACTGGAGCGCGTTCGCCGCCAAGCACGCGACCTCGCCGCTGCAGCATCCGGCGTGGCTCGACACGGTCACGAGCGCCTACCGCCTCCACGCCCGGATCATGACGCTCACAGACTCGCGGGGCTCGATCGTGGCGGGGCTGCCGATGATCCGCAGCAAGCTGCCGTGGCGAACGCGCTGGACCGCCCTTCCCTTCACCGACACGCTGGAGCCCGTGGCCGTCGATGCGGCGCATCGCGACGAGCTGCTGATTGGACTGGCCGGCCGCGCCGACGCCGAGCCGATCCTTCTGCGCACGCACACAGCCCTCCCGGGCTGGTTCACGCGCCAGGTCGGCACGGTGCAGGTGATCGACCTCTCCGATGGCGCCGAAGGCGTACTACGCGGGGCCAGGTCAAAGACCCGGCAGAACGTCAGGCTGGCTGAGAAGGCCGGGCTGAGGGCAGGGCCGATCGCCTCCCGAGATGAGTTCCTGGGTCCTAGCCTGTCCCTGATCACACGATCACGCCGCAGACTGGGAGCCCCAACCCAGCCGCGCCGGTACTGGTCCAGGGTGTGGGAGCTCCACGAGCGGGGGCAGGCGCTCACGATCGGCGTCTATCTCGGCGAGGAGCTGGTGGCAAACGCCACCTTCATCATCGGCGGCGGTCATGCCGTCTTCAAGTACAGCGCCTCGGACACGGCGAGGAGGAACCTGCGCTCGAACTATCTCGCGTTCGCGACCGCGCTGGACCACATCGTGGAGCGCGGCGCGCGCTCGCTGGACTTTGGGATCACAGACCTGCGCAACACATCGCTGCGCAAGTACAAGCTGCACTGGGGCGGCGAGGAGCAGCCGGCGTACTTTTCCGCGACGGACGCCGGCATGCTTCCCGACACGCTGGAGCCGGGACCTCTGCTGACCAAGGCGATCCAACACACCCCGGCGTTCGTCGGACGGACCGTCGGCTCGGTCGCCTATCCATATGCCGCCTGACCTGACCACCATGCGGGCAGTCGATTCGCGCCCCGGCGTACTCACGAGAACTATCGGCCCGATCGTCGAGGATCCGAACGCCACCGCGCTCGAGCAGCCCGACCGCGCGCTCCTCGCTCGCTGGCTCGAGGAGCGATGGACAAGCTTGGAAGCACGCGCCGGCTCCCTGGCCGGCAGAGACGCCGCCGCCTGGTACGAGCTGTTGGCTTTCGAGCGCTGGCAGAAGGACAGGAACGTCGGCGGGCTGTCCCCACGTGCACTGGACCTGTTCTACAGGACCAAGCCCTTCATCCCACGCTCTCTCCAGCTGGCTATGCGCCGCAGGCTGATCAAGCGACAGGGCAGCCCGGTGTTCCCGGAATGGCCCTTCGAGGCCGCCGGCGCGGACCTGATCGAGATCGCCATCGCCGAGGCGCTGCTGAATCGGGGGACGCACGCAGTGCGCTTTCCCTGGTTCTGGCCCGACGGCGCCGGGGCGGCGGTGACGCTCACCCACGACGTCGAGTCCGCGGCGGGCCTCGCCCGCGCGCCGGCGGTCGCCGAGTGGGAGGAGCGGCACGGATTCCGATCCTCGTTCAACATCGTCAGCGACTGGTACGACCTCGACATGGAGTGCATCGGTCGCCTGAGCGACCGGGGCCATGAGATCGGCTCGCACGGGATCCACCACGACCGCTCCCTGTTCGCCTCTCGCAACGCGTTCGAGCGGCGACTTCCGTTGCTGCGCGGCGCTTCCGAGCATCTGGGCGCCGTCGGCTTCCGTTCCCCGGCCACCCATCGCGTGGTCGAGTGGCTCGCCGAGCTCCCCTTCTCCTACGACTGCACGATGCCGCACTCCGATCCCTACGAGCCGATCCCGGGCGGCACCGCGACCATCTGGCCCTTTTTTCACGGTGACGTGGTCGAGCTGCCCTACACCGCCCCGCAGGACCACACCCTGTTCAATCTTCTCGGCCATCGCGACAGCGCGCTCTGGCGCCGGCAGCTCGAGACGGTCGTTACGCGCAGGGGCCTGTTCCAGGTCGTCACGCACCCCGATCCCGAATATCTCGGGCGCCTGCCGATCGCCACCGCCTACCGCGAGCTGCTCGATACGATCGCGCGGCGCGAGGACGTGTGGGTCGCGCTGCCACGCGACGTCGCCGGCTGGTGGCGTCGCCGAGCCCAGGGACTGACTCCGCAAGACGACGGCATCGCCAGCTGGACTGGCTCCACGATCGCGCTCGCCCCGGCGATCGCCGGAAAGACGGCTTGAGTGGCCATGGGCGCCCGTGACCGCCAAGCCCCGGATGTCGTCATGGTCCTCGAGAACTCCACCTACCCGCTGGACGCTCGCGTCCGCATGGAGGCGGAGACGCTGGTCGACTCCGGTCGGTCGGTCGAAGTGCTCGCGCCCCGCGAGCCCGGCCGGCCGGCTCACGAGCTGATCGGCGGCGTACGCGTCAGCCGCTTTTTCCTGCCCGACGGGCAGGGCACGCTTTCGGGCACGGCGCTCGAGTACGTCGTGGCGCTCTTCGCCATCACCGCGGCGGTGTTGCCGCGTCTGGTCCGAGCTCGCAAAGGGACGCTCCACGTGCACAACCCGCCAGACTTCTTCTTCCCTCTGCTCCGGCTCGCCCGGCTGCGGGGATGGTCGACCGTCTTCGACCATCACGACGACGCGGCGGGCATGCTCGACGAGAAGCTTGGGCGCGCCACACACCTCGCGTCGCTGCTGGTGTGGATGCGCGATCGGTCCGCCCGAGCCGCCGATCTGACGATAACGACCAACGACACCCAGCGAGAGCTCGTCAGAGCAGCGGCCCGTCGGGTGGTGGTGGTGCGCAACAGCCCGCCCGTGTGGTTTGCCCACCACCGGCCGTCGCCCCCCTCGGGACGACCGAAGCTCGTGTTCCTCGGCGAGATCGGAGCACAGGACAGGGTCGAGCGAACGATCGACATCTTGTCTGCGCTAGTTAACGACCGAGGCGTTGACAGCGAGCTTCTGATCATCGGCGACGGTCCACAACGCAGGTTGGTAGAAGAGCGCGCGGAGCAGCTCGGTGTCGCTGACCGCGTCAGAATCACCGGCTGGGTCGCATTTGAGGAAGTGCCGGTCATGCTTGCATCCGGACACGTGGGTCTCGACACAGCGCCCCCCACCGACGTCAACAACAGCTCGACGATGGTGAAGATCCTCGAGTACCTGGTCGTCGGGCTCCCGGTAGTGGCAAGCGCTCTGCGCGAGACGCAGGTGACGGGCGCAGACGCGATCGTCATGGTCGAGGAGGACTCGGCTGAGGCATTCCTCGCCCCCCTCATCGAGCTTTTGACATCGGCTGACAAGTGGCGTAGGAGGGCCGATCGAGCGAAGGCGCGAGGCACAGAGCTTCTCTGGCCCGCACAGGCCGAGAAGCTTCTCGCGGCGTATCATGACCTCGACGGCGAATGAGATGACGGTAAGCGGGCACAACGAGGTTCGTAAGCCATCCTCCCGGGTGTGCGTTCCTGGGTATGCGGAGCGGCTGAGGAGCAAGCACGGCGTCGAGGCCGCGGCTCCGACGAGCAGACTCGCGTCGAGCTCCCGCCTGCCGACTGTCAGCGTAATCGTGCCCTGTTACAACTACGGTCACTTCCTTGAGCAGTGCGTGGCCAGCGTCCTCGCCCAGCGGGGCGTCGAGACCACGGTCCTCGTCATCGACGACTGCTCCACCGACGACAGCGCGGACGTCGCTCGCCGGGTGGCCGAGCGAGATCATCGCGTTGAGTTTTGCACGCACAGCGCGAACGTGGGCTTGATGGCCACGATCAACGAGGGCCTGAACTGGGTGCGAGGCGATTACATCGTCTGTCTGGACGCCGACGATCTGCTGGCGCCCGGCGCGCTGGAGCGGGCTGCGGTCGTCATGGCCAAGCATCCAAACGTTGGCATGGTCTACGGACGACCGCTGTATGCTTACGAGGGCCGTCCCAGTCCGCAACCCTCGGGCCGGTGGCACGGCACCGCAGTGTGGAACGGCGCCGACTGGATCGAGCGGCGATGTCGTTCCGGCCACAACTGCGTGTCTTCGCCCACAGCGGTTATGAGGCGCACCGTGCAGCAGCTCGTCGGCGGTTACGACTCGGCCTGCCAGCACACATCCGACCTCAACATGTGGCTGCGCATCGCGGCCGTGGCCGACATCGCCCACGTTCGTGCACACCAGGCGATCTATCGAGTGCATGCGAAAAGCATGTCCCACAGCCAGGAGGGATCGCTCATGCAGTTGCGCGAACGCCGAACGGGATTCGACTCGTTCTTCGCCGAGGGCGCCGGCAGTCTGGACGGGCGCGAGCAACTGCGCGCCACGGTTGCCCGCACCCTAGCGCGCCAAGCGCTGTGGCGGGCCAGCAGGGCGATCGACCGGGGCGAGGACGAACGACGGGTCGATGACTTGATCGATTTCGCCCTGGAGACGTACGCCGGCAGCAGCAGCCTGCGCGAGTGGCGCGGCCTACAGCTGCGCCGGCGAATCGGTCCCGGTCGTTCGCTGGTCTTCCCTCCGTTCCTCGTCACCGGCGCGGTTCACCGCTTGCGCGCACGCGCCGGCTGGACGCGTTTGAGGTTCAGGGGAGTGTAGGTCGCCCGACCGGACTGGTGCGCGACTTATGTCACACGCTTGCGGACGCTGCTCAAGATCGGGTACCGTCGAGCTAATGCATGGCGCAGCCGCGCTGCCCTGAATGCCACCGACAAACGCAGGCGCTCGGGCGGCGCGGCGAAGCTGAGGTCGGGATATCCCCGGTTGTGCTTCTGATCGGACCACGGATCCCCAGGCGGGGGAGCGGCGAGCAGAGTGAATGACGCCGCGCGCTCGTCCCAGACCCCCTGCAGGCGCCAGTTGGGTTCGAGTCTCATGTGACGGAAGACCTCTGCCACAGCTGGGATCGTGATATCGTCCATCAGCAGCGTTCCGCCGATCTTCAGTGATCGCGTTATGTAATACCAGTCGATCTCAGGGTATGGAAAGGAATGCGCGCCGTCGATAAATGCCACGTCCAACGTGCGGTCGTGACTGAGCAGGGATGGAAGCACGTCGTCGGATAAGCCCGCAATGAAGGTGAGACGACTGTCCTGGACACCGATCTGCCGGCAGTAATCACGAACTCGTTTGTGCTCTTCGGGATCGGGGCTGATCGCGGTGTGCTCGGCGCCTCGGCTCGCGAAAACGAGCGTCGAGGCGCCGACACCGGTCTCAATCGTCGAGTCTCCCGGCTTCACCGACGCGCTGATCGCCTCCAGGGTCTCGGGCAGGGAGTTCCACCGCGCATCGCCACCCAGATGGAAGGCGGGCCGATCTCTCAGCAGCAGCTGAACGATGTTTGGCTGACTCGGGCTCGTCATGCTGGGCACACAAGTTATAGCCGCGTGCGGCGTTTTTCTGTATGCGTGTGCGGTGGCGGTAGATCCACAGAGCCCCGGATGCCGACATGTCCATGAGCACGGATGAGCGCAGCTATGTCATTTACGCGCCCACGGCGTGGGACGGGTCCAGACAGCCCGCGCACAACCTCGCAGAAGCTCTGTCGGAGCGTCATCCCGTGCTCTACATCGACCCACCGATCAGTCCGCTGAGCCCCTTCCGATACGGTGTGCGACGGAGAACCTGGTCTCAGCTGCGAGCCGTCCTGGACCGTCGCCTGCGAACCTCCGAACGTGTGTGCGTGTTCAGCCCCCTTGTCCTTCCGCCGATCCGCCATCCGCGGACGCGCATGCTATCGCTGCCAGCTATGCGTGCGCAGATCGCCCACGCGGTCGCGCGGGCGAACATCGAAAGACCTGTCGTACTGGCCTGGCACGACCTCGCCGCGCTCAGCGGCACGGTAGGCGAGACGCTGCGGGTGGCAGTCGTCATGGATCACCCCACGGCGACCGCCTCGCTGATCGGTCTCCACCCCGCCGAGACCGAGGCCGAGACAGAGGCGCTATGTGCGGCCGCAGACCTCGTGTGCACGACCTCGCGCGCCATGCACGGGCTGCTCGCCGAACGTGGCCGGAAGACCGAGCTGCTGCCGTTCGGCTTCCCGGCCGATCTGGCGGAGGCCTTCGACGGGGCCTCGCGGCCGCGAGAGTACGACGCCTTGCCGCGGCCCCTGCTCGGCTACACCGGAGGGATTGACGACAGGCTGGACTTCGACCTCGTCGTCAGGCTCGCAGACCGGTTCGACCAAGGGTCGATCGTGTTCGTCGGATCCGTCAGCCCCCGCCTCTCGGCGTCGGCGCGAGCTGCGCTTGCATCACGGGAGAACATTCATCTGCTCGGTTCCCGGCCCCGGGCGCAGCTACCCGGCTACATCCGGTATCTCGACGTCGCCCTGATGCCCTACGGGGACAGCCTGTTCACGCGCTACCAGTCGCCGATGAAGGTTTGGGA
>Ga0335075_10015533_pt1 | contig 11405 bp, 3 predicted proteins | sample Lox_Sample_24_FD_206723 | JGI IMG/M metagenome (GOLD analysis project Ga0335075, IMG submission 206723) | Soil microbial communities from Loxahatchee National Wildlife Refuge, Florida, United States - Lox_Sample_2.4 | ecosystem: Environmental > Terrestrial > Soil > Wetlands | place: USA: Florida...
GTGTAGAGGGTGAGGATCTGGCTGAGCAGCAGGCCGCCGACCATGGCAATGCCGAGGGGACGGCGCAGCTCCGACCCGAGACCGCGGCCGAGGGCCAGCGGCAGGCCGCCGAGCAGCGCGGCCATGGTGGTCATCATGATGGGACGGAAGCGCAGCAGGCTGGCTTCGAAGATGGCCTCGGTGGAATCCTTGCCGTGCTCGCGCTCCGCTTCCAGAGCGAAATCGACGATCAGAATGCCGTTCTTCTTCACAATGCCGATGAGCAGGATGATGCCGATGATGGCGACCACGCTCAGATCCTGATGGAAGAGCATGAGCGAAAGGAGCGCTCCGACTCCGGCGGAGGGCAGCGTGGAGAGAATGGTGACCGGGTGGATGAAGCTCTCGTAGAGAACTCCGAGGACGATGTAGACGGTGACGAGGGCGGCGAGGATCAGCAGCGCTTCGTTGGAAAGCGAATTTTTGAAGGAGGCCGCGGTTCCCTGGAATGCCGCCTGGAGGCTGTCAGGGAAATGCAGGTTGTTAGCGACCTTGTCGACGTCGGTGATGGCGGTGCCGAGCGAGGCATTCGGGGCCAGGTTGAAGGAGACCGTGACCGAGGGGAACTGCCCCTGGTGGTTGATGGAGAGCGCCTCGGTGGTGGTCGTCTCTTTGGTAAAGGCGCCGAGCGGGATGGCGTTGGCGCTGACCGCGGAGGTGACCGTGTTGGGCGAAGTACCCGCAGTGGTGCCGGTCGCCTGCGAGGAAGCGCCCTGACTGCTGGTCGTTCCGGAGAGCACGGTGGATGGGGCTACGTTGACGGCGGAGGAGGGCGTGTAGCGAGCAGAAGTGGTCAGCGCGCTCGATCCCGCTGAACTGGATGCGGACGAGGAATAGTTGGTGGAAGCGCCGGCTCCGCTGGCTCCGGAGGAAGCGCTGCTCTGAATGTACAGGTCGCGCAGGTTGGCGGGGTTCTGCTGCCACTGGGGCTCGGTTTCCAGCACGACGTGGTACTGATTGAGCTGCGTGTAGAGCGTGCTGATCTGGCGCTGGCCGTAGGCGTCATAGAGGGTGTTGTCGATGGTCGTTGGGGCGATGCCGAGGCGCGATGCGGTAACGCGGTCGATCATGAGCGAGACGGCGCGGCCGCCCGTCTGCTGGTCGGTGGCGACGTCTTCCAGTTCAGGCAATTTCTTCAGCTGGGCGACGAATTTGCTGGTCCACTCGTTCAGCTCGTCGGTGTTGGGGTCCTCGAGCGTGTACTGGTACTGGGTGCGGCTGACCCGGTCGTCGACGGTGATGTCCTGCACCGGCTGCATGTACAGGTGAACGCCCTGGACCTGCTGGAGGTTCTGCTGCAGGCGGCGGATGACGTCGGAGGCGCTGATGTGGCTGGGATCGCGCTGATCGAGGGGCTTGAGGTTGATGGAGATGCGGCCGCTGTTGAGCGTGGTGTTGATGCCGTCGACGCCGATGAAGGAAGACAGGCTCTGCACGGCCGGATCCTGGAGGATGACTTTGGCCAGTTGCTGCTGCTTCTGCTCCATGGCGGTGAAGGAGATCGCCTGAGGCGCCTGGGAGATGCCCTGGATAACGCCGGTGTCCTGGACCGGGAAGAAGCCTTTGGGAATGACGATGTAGAGGAAGATGGTGAGGACCAGGGTGCCGGCGGCAATCAGGAGGGTGAGCGTCTGGTAGCGCAGGACGACACGCAGGGTGCGGCCGTAGAAGGCGATCATGCGGTCGAAGACATGCTCGGACCAGCGATAGAAGCGGGTCTGCTGCGACTCCGGATTGTGGCGGAGGATGCGCGAGCACATCATGGGGGTGAGGGTGAGGGAGACGATCGCCGAGATGATGATGGTGACGGCGAGGGTGACGGCGAACTCGCGGAAGAGGCGGCCGACGACGTCGCCCATGAAGAGCAGCGGGATGAGCACCGCAATGAGGGAGACGGTCAGAGAAACGATGGTGAAACCGATCTGCCCGGCTCCGGTGAGGGCCGCTTCGAGCGGCGGCATTCCCTCTTCGAGATAACGGGAGATGTTTTCGATCATGACGATGGCGTCGTCCACAACGAATCCGGTGGAGATGGTGAGCGCCATCAGTGAAAGGTTGTCGAGCGAGTAGCCGAGCGCGTACATCACAGCAAAAGTACCGACGATGGACAGCGGGACGGCGACGAACGGAATGATGGTGGCGTAGAGGCTGCGCAGGAAGAGGAAGATGACCAGCACCACCAGGCCGATGGTGAGCATCAGCTCGAATTCGACGTCGTTGACCGATGCCTGAATGCTGGTGGTCATATCGGTCATGGTGTGGATCTGGATGGAGGCGGGAAGATCGGACTCCAGCTGGGGCAGGATCTTCTGAATGCTGTGGACGACGGTGATGGTATTGGCGCCGGGCTGGCGCTGAATGTTGAGGATGATGGCCGGCGTGAGCGCGGGAGGCGCGTTAGCGGCGGTCATGCCCATCCATGCCGCCTGCTCGGTGTTTTCGACGCCGTTGATCACGTTGGCGACGTTTTTGACGAAGACGGGAGAGCCGTCGCGGTAGGCAACAACGACGTCCTTGTACTGGCTGGCGTCGCTGATCTGATCGTTGGAATCGATCTGGTAGTCCTGGCGCGGGCCGTCAAAGTTGCCTTCGGCGGCATTGACGCTGGCCTGAGTGAGAGCGGTGCGCAGATCCTCCATATTCAGGCCGTAGGAGGCCAGCGCGACGGGATTGGCCTGAATGCGCACGGCGGGCTTCTGGCCGCCGCTCAGGCTGACCAGGCCGACGCCGTTGATCTGAGAAAGTTTGGGAGCGAGGCGCGTATCCACCAGGTCCTCGACCTGGGACAGCGGCATGGCATTCGAGGTGATGGCCAGGGTGAGAATCGGCGCGTCGGCAGGATTGGTCTTGCTGTAGACCGGGGGCGTGGGCAGGTCAGAGGGCAGGAACGACGAACCGGAGTTGATGGAGGCCTGGACCTCTTCTTCGGCCACATCCATGGAAAGCGTGAGGTCGAACTGGAGGACGATGATGGAAACCCCGCCGGCACTGGTCGAGGTCATCTGATTCAGGCCCTGCATTTCGCCGAACTGACGCTCCAGCGGAGCGGTGATGGTGGTCGCGGTGACGTCAGGGCTGGCGCCGGGATAAAAAGTGAGCACCTGGATGGTCGGGTAATCGACCTCAGGCAGCGCGGAGATAGGAAGCTGCGTGTAGGCAACAATGCCCACAAGCAGGATGGCCGCCATCAGCAGCGAGGTGGCGACCGGCCGCAGGATGAATGGGCGAGACGGACTCACGGGGCGTTACTCTCTCCGCTGATGGACGTTTGCTGGATATTGAGCTTCTGGTTGGAGTAGTAAACGCTGGAGCCGTCGACCAGCTTCTCAAAGCTGCTGTTGGCGACGACATTGCCGGGCTGAATGCCGGTGACAGCGGTCATGCCGTTATCGGTGACACCAGTTTTTACGGTGGTCATGACGACGTGGTACTGAGCTTTCGGCGCGGCCTGGCCGGAGGTCTTCGAGCCGGCTTTGGCGGCCGGCGGCGCGGAGGCGCCCGACTGCGATGAGGGCTCGGTGTTTCCGGGGCCCGGTTTGACCAGGAACACAAAGGCTGTGTCGCCATTATGCTGAATGGCCGATGAGGGCACGATGGTCTGGTTCTGGACGGTGGTAACCAGAAGACGGGTGTTGACGAACTGGTTGGGGAAGAGATCGCCGTTGGCGTTCTGGAACTCGGCGCGGACGTTCACGGTGCCGGTGGTGGTATCGATCTGGTTGTTGAGGGCGATTACCTTCCCTGTCCCGAGAAGATCCTGATTGTTGCGGTCCCAGGCCTGAACGGTGAGCTGCACCCCGTGGTGCGTCTGAGCAAGAACCTGGGGAAGGCTGTCCTCGGCCAGGGGAAAGATCACGGTGATGGGCTGCATCTGGGTGATGACGACGAGGGTGGTGGAGGAGTTAGCGGTGACCAGGTTGCCGGGATCGACGAGGCGCAGACCGACACGACCGGTGATGGGCGCGGTGATGTGGCAGAAATCCACCTGGACCTGGTCGTACTGGACAAGGCCCTGATCGTTCTTAACCGTGCCCTCATCCTGCTGGACGAGTTTCTCCTGGTCTTCGAGGGTTTGCCGGGGAATCGCGTTTTTCGACCAGGCGAGCTGGTAGCGCTGGAGGTCCATCTGCGCCTCGGCGAGCAATCCCTGATCGCGCTGGAGCGCCCCCTGGGCCTCCATCAGCTGCGCCTGATAGGGACGGGGATCGATGTCGATGAGCGGCTCGCCCTTGCGGACATACTCGCCCTCGCGGTAGTGGACCGCGGTGACCACGCCGGTAACTTCGGCGTTGATGGAGTCGAAGTAGACCGAGGTGACGGTGCCGATGGAAGGCAGATAGACGCCGAGGCTGCCTTTGGTGGCGGTTGCCGGAACGATGGGCACCGGGCCTTCGAAACCGTGGCGGCCGCCGGTGATGGCGGCCTGGCTCTTACGGTGCTGGGAAATGACCCAGTAAAAGAGGAGGGCGAAGGCAATAAAGATGAGCGCCCAGATCCAATAATGGCGGCGCTTGCGCGGGACCTCCGGCGTGGATGGAGGCAGCTGGCGATCCGGCGAAGCGATGGTAGCGGAAGGTTCAGGATTCATTTCGGTCTTGTCGATCGATTTGGATTACGTTCCTGGATTTTCAGGAGGAGCCCGGGGAACAGATAAGGGTGAAAAGCGAATTGAATGTGTAGTTTATCACTCAGAGATGAATGCCTTGCGGACTGCCCGGGGCTAAGCCCCGCGGCCCGGAGGAGCGCAGAACGGCGCACGCTTCGCCGGGCGACAGAGTTAGGGACGAACGAACCGGCGAATTGGCCGCAACGACGGGGCCACGGCGGCAGTTTCTTCATCTTCATGAGCGGGGAGGAGGAGCAGACGGGGCTCGGGTCGATGGGCAGGAACAACTGGACGATTTCCGCGATGCATCCAAAGGACTGCTCAGGCGTGGTCAAGCCGTCATTGCACATCCTCGGCTCCGGCCGCTATACCCTTTCCCTGTGAGTCCATGAGCGGCAACGGAAATACCGACAAACAGAGTCCCTGGCGCGATCGCATCCACGCGCTGCGCAACGTGCCCCTGGTGCTGAAGCTGGTCAGGGACGCGGGGCGCTCGGTCGTGGCGTGGGGTCTGGTGCTGCGGGTGATCGAGCCGGTGGTGACGCTGGGCATCGGGATCGTGGCGGCGCAGATCGTGTACGGCGTCGCCAACGCGATCGAGCGCAAGCCGCAGTTCCCCCATTTCTGGTGGCTGGTAGCGGCCGAAGTTTCGCTTGCCCTCCTGAACAATATCCTGAACCGGGCCATCGATTACACCGACCAGATGCTGTCGGACCGGTACACGAATTACGTCAGCGTGCAGGTGATGCAGCAGGCGGCGCAGCTGGATCTGACCACCTACGAGGATCCGGCGTTCTACGACCGGCTGGAGCGGGCGCGGGTGCAGGCGACGGACCGGCTGGCCATGATCCAGCAGATGGGGCGGCTGTTCCAGCAGACGATCATGACCCTGATCTGGAGCAGCGTGCTGATCTACCGGTCGCCGCTGATGATCGTCCCGCTGGTGATCGGGGTACTGCCGTCGTTCGTGGGCGAGACGCATTTTGCATTCCTCGGGTACGACAAGAACTTCCGGCAGACGCCGCGCAAGCGGATCATGGACTACCTGCGCCAGGTCGGCGGCAGCAAGGAAGCCGCGAAGGAGCTGAAGCTCTTCAACCTGAGCGAGTACCTGACGAATCGGTTTCGCGGCCTGGCTCAGGGAATCTACGAGGAGAACGTCGCGCTCTCCAACAAGCGGCTGGTATGGGGCGGGCTGCTGTCGCTGATCAGCACGCTGGGCTATTACGGCGCGTATCTGTTTGCGATCTGGGAAGCGGTGACGGGCAAGTATCCGAATATCGGCACCTTCACGCTGATCACGCTGGCGATCCAGCAGGCGAGCAGCAACTTCCAGCAGGCGTTCTCGACGGCCTCGGGGATTGCGGACCAGGCGCTGTTCCTGACCGACCTGATTGCGTTCTTCGAGATCAAGCCGGTGGTGCGGTCGAAGCCGAATGCGCTGCCGGCGCCGCATCCGATCCGGCGCGGATTCCAGTTCCGGAACGTCTCGTTCGCATATCCTGGGACGGAGCGGATGGTTCTGAAGAACTTCGACTTCAGCATCGAGCCGGGAGAGCGGATCGCGCTGATCGGCGAAAACGGGCAGGGCAAGACGACGGTGGTGAAGCTGATCACGCGGCTCTACGATCCGACGGAGGGCGAGATACTGCTGGACGGGGTGGATCTGCGCGAGTATTCGATCGAGGATCTGCACCGGGAGATGGGCGTGATCTTCCAGGACTTCATGCGCTACGAGATGACGGTGAAGGAAAACATCAGCGTGGGGCACGTGGAAGCGCCGCACACGGAGGAGGAGATCGAGAGCGCGGCGCAGAAGAGCCTGGCCGCGGAGGTGGTGAAGAAGCTGGCCAACGGATACGAGCAGATGCTGGGGCGGCGCTTCGTGAGCGGCGTGGACCTTTCGGGCGGCGAGTGGCAGAGGATCGCGCTGGCACGAGCCTATCTGCGCGACGCGCAACTGCTGATTCTGGACGAACCGACAGCGGCGCTGGATGCGAAGAGCGAGCTGGAGGTCTTCGAGCGATTCGCAGAGCTGACCACGGGCAAGATGGCACTGCTGATCTCGCACCGCTTCTCGACGGTGCGGATGGCGGACCGCATCGTAGTACTGGCGGGTGGAAGACTGGTGGAGGAAGGAACGCACCAGCAACTGATAGCACTGGGCGGACGTTACGCCGAGATGTTCGAAATGCAGGCAGCGAGTTACAGGTGACGGGACACATCGATGGCGGAACAGGTAGCGATGATCAATGAGCAGCGGCTGCGGGACGCGGGACTCTCTCCCGAAGCGCTGCGGGCGGCGGCGCGCGAGGATGCGCACCGCCTGAGCACGTTGCACCACTCGCAGGAGCTGGCCGAGTTCACGGCGCGGGCCGAGGCGGCGCAGCAGAACCTGGACACGCTGATGGCGGAGGTGGACGCGCTGCCGACAGAGGGGTGGTCCGGAGCGGAACCGCTGCTGGATATTCGCGAGAACCCGCGCATGATGGGGTCGGCACTGGCGGAGCTGCGGTCGATCCGGCGCCGGGTGCGGCGGCTGCCGGCCTCGGTGCGCGGACATATTACGGAGCCGAGAACCGCTACGGTAGCGGACGGATACCTGACGGCCAGCGGCGGGGTGTGGAATGCCGACGCGCTGCGGATTTATCTGAGCGAACTGCAGCGCACCGAGCCGCTGCTGCTGGCGGAACTTTGGGTTCTGCCGGTGATGCTGCGTTTCCGGCTGCTGGAGCTGATTCTGGAGCAGGCACAGGCGCGCTATGAGGCGCTGGAGTGGAAGGACGGCGCGGCGCATATCGGCGGCGCGGCAGGCGATGCGGAGCATGCGGGCCAGCTGATGACGCGCATCCAGGCGCTGCGCGAGATTGCGTTCGTGGACTGGTTCTTCGTGATGGAGCCGCTGGTGGTCTTCGACGCCATTCTGCGCGAGGACCCGGCGGGGGCCTATGCGCGGATGGATTTCGACAGCCGCGAGGTGTACCGCAAGGAAGTGGCGCGGATTGCGCGCTACTCGGCATGCACGGAGACGGAGGTAGCGCGGATTGCGATCGAGATGGCGGAGGCGGCGAAGCAGCAGCCGGTCGGCGATCCGCGGGTCTATTTGCGGCGCGCTCACGTGGGCTATTACCTGATCGAGAAGGGATTCGAGGATCTGAAGGGACGGATCGGCTACCATCCGCGCTTTGTGGACCGCATGCGGGCTGGGGTGCGGCGGCACGCGGACGATTTCTTCGTGGGCGGCATCGAGGTGCTGACCGTGATTCTGATCGCGGCGATCCTGGCGCCGCTGATTCCGAATTATTCGATCTTCGGCGGACTGACGGTGGCATTCATCCTGCTGCTGATCCCGGCGACGCAGGGAGCGGTGGATCTGGTGAACAACACGATCTCTTCCCTGTTTCGACCGCTGCCTCTGCCCCGGCTGGACTTCTCGCATGGGATTCCGGCGGAGTTCGCGACGCTGGTGGCGGTGCCCACGCTGCTGCTGAACGAGAAACAGGTGCGGGAGCTGGTGCAGGACCTGGAGGTGCGCTGCCTGGCGAATCCCGACCCGAACCTGCACTTCGCGCTGCTGACGGACCTGCCGGACTCGGTGAACCGACCGCTTGAAAACGACAGCCATCCGATGGTGGATCTGGCGATACGGCTGATCAACGAACTGAACGCACGCTATGCGGCCCAGCCGCGGTGCGGACGGTTTCTGCTGCTGCACCGGCACCGCATCTTCAACGCGCGCCAGGGCGTGTGGATGGGTTGGGAGCGCAAGCGCGGCAAGCTGCTGGACCTGAACAAATTCCTCAAGGGCGAGTTCGACGCCTTCCCGGTGAAGGCGGGCGACCTGAGCGCGCTGCGGCGGGTGCAATACGTGATCACCCTGGACACCGATACGCAGCTGCCGCGGGGCACGGCACACTCGCTGGTGGGCGCCATGGCGCATCCGCTGAACCGGGCGGTGATCGATCCGCAGTGGCGCGTGGTGAAGGAAGGCTACGGAATCCTGCAGCCGCGGGTGGGCGTGAGCGTGAGCTCGGCGGCGCAGTCGCGGATGGCGTCGATTTACTCCGGACAGACGGGCTTCGACATCTACACGCGGGCGATCTCCGACGTATACCAGGACCTGTATGGCGAGGGGAGCTTCACCGGCAAGGGCATTTATGAGGTGAACACGCTGCACGCGGTGCTGGAGCGGCGCTTTCCGCGCAACGCGCTGCTGAGCCACGACCTGATCGAGGGCGCGTACGCGCGGGCCGGGCTGGCGACGGACGTGGAAGTGATCGACGATTACCCGTCGCACTACAGCGCGTACACGCGGCGCAAGCATCGGTGGGTGCGCGGCGACTGGCAGGTGGCCCAGTGGCTGTTTACGCGGGTGCCGGACGAGACCGGGCACTACGTGCGCAACCCGATCTCGACGATTTCGCGGTGGAAGATCCTCGACAACCTGCGGCGGTCGCTGGTGGAACCGATGACCATGGTGCTGCTGGTGGCGGGCTGGCTGGGATTGCCGGGCGGCGCGCTCTACTGGACGCTGGCGACTCTGTTCCTGCTGTTTTTCCCTCCGTTCGTGCAGCTGGGGTTCGGGCTGGGACGGCTGATGCTCAGCGAGCAGGACAACACGGCTCGCGATGTGCTTACCGGCTTCCAGCAGTCGATGATCACGACCGTGCTGACGCTGGCCTTTCTGCCGCACCAGACGATCATGGCCATCGACGCGATCGTGCGCGCGCTGGTGCGCCGCTTCGTGACGGGGCAGCGGCTGCTGGAGTGGGAAACCGCGGCGGAAGCGGAGTCGACGGCACGGCAAACTTCGACTGTCGACCGCTATCTGACCATGACGCCGCTGCTGGCGGTGATGCTGGCCGCGGTGGTGGCGATCTTTCATCCCATCTCGCTGCTGGTGGCCGCGCCGATCCTGGTCCTGTGGGGATTCGAGCGCGACGTGACGGTATGGCTGAACAAGCCGCCGCAGGAGCCGATGCACCGGCTGCGGCGCGAGGACGAGCTGTTTTTGCGCGAGTACGCGCTGCGGGTGTGGCGATTCTTCCACGAGTTCGGGGGCGCGCGGCACAACTATCTGATCCCGGACAACGTGGAGCAGGAGGGGTTGTTCGAGGCGGCGCGGGTTTCGCCGACCAACCTGGGCCTGCTGTTCAACGCGCGGCAGGCGGCGTGCGAGTTCGGGTTTCTGACGGCGCCGGAATATACGGAGCTGATGCAGCGCAGCTACGCGACCATCGCGAAGCTGCCGATGTTCCGCGGCCACCTGTACAACTGGTACACGACCGACACGCTGGAGGCGCTGGCGCCGATTACGGTTTCGTCGGTGGACAGCGGGAACTTCGTGGCATCGCTGTATACGGTGCGGACGGGAACGCTGGATCTGCTGAAGCGTCCGCTGATCGAGCCCCGGCTGTTCGAGGGACTGGAGACGCACCTGCGGCTGCTGCAGACGCTGAAAGGCGCGCCGACCAAGCTGAAGGCGCTGGGGACACCGGCCGAGCGCGACGACGTGGACGCATGGCTGGAGTGGGCGCTGGCCGAGGAGACGCAGGCGGCCTTCGAGTGGATTCCTCCCTACACCGAGCCCTCGATGGACGAGGCGCTGTGGTGGGCGAACGAGACGCGAGCGCGGGTGGAGGCGATTGCCGGGCTGGTGCGGGATTATCTGCCGTGGCTGAATCGGGAGTACGCGTCGCTGGGGGAGATTCTGTACGAGAGCGTCGAGGGCGAAGCGGCGCTGCGGGGCGGAACCCAGGAGAGCGCGAAGACGCTTCCGGCGCTGCAGGATGCCGGCGCGTACGCGGCAGCGATGGAAGAGCGGCTGAGCCGGCCGCACCGGATGCCGGAGTCGGCAGAGACGGCGGCGCGCATTGAACGGCTGCGCCTGGAACTGGGAGCGGCGCGGCAGAGGCTCTCACAACTGGTGGAAGCGGTGTACCGGGTTTCGAGCGAAGCGGGACGGCTGGCGGAAAACACCGAGTTCGGATTCATGGTGAACAAGGACCGGCAGCTGCTGTCGATCGGCTACGAGTTTGCGACGAACAAGATTCACTGGGCCTGCTATGACATGCTGGCGTCGGAGGCGCGGATCGCCACCTTTATCGCGGTGGCGCGCGGGGAGCTGAGCCAGCAGGGATGGTTCAAGATGTCGCGCGTACACACCAGCGCGTACAAGCGGTCGGTGCTGCTGTCGTGGACGGGCACGATGTTCGAATACCTGATGCCGAACCTGTGGATGCGCAGCTATCCGCAGACACTGATGGCGAACTCGCTGACCGGCGCGGTGGAGATCCAGCAGGCGTACGCACGCGAGCACGGGATCCCGTGGGGGATCTCGGAGTCGGGCTACGCGGCGAAGAACGACGAGGGTCATTATCACTATCAGGCGTTCGGGATTCCGCAGATCGCGCTGAAGTGGGACGCGACGGCGGGACCGGTGGTGTCGCCGTACTCGACCTTCCTGGCGCTGAATGTGGACCCCGCGGCGGCCATCGCCAACCTGCGGCGCATGGCCCACGGCGGCTGGACCGGGCCGTGGGGATTCTACGAGGCGATCGACTTCCAGCGCGGGCGCAACAAGCCGGAGCCGGTGCGCGAGTGGATGGCCCACCATCAGGGCATGTGCATCCTGGGCCTGCTGAATCTGCTGGACGACAACGCGATGCAGCGGTGGTTCTACGAGAACACCGAGATGCGCGCGGTGGAGCTGCTGCTGCACGAGAAACCCATGCGGGAAGCCGCAATGCGCGGCGAAGTG